>MDTB01066350.1_pt1 | contig 40110 bp, 39 predicted proteins | sample 811161 | NCBI WGS metagenome assembly MDTB01 (sample SAMN05326650, study PRJNA326480) | marine metagenome | isolation source: seawater | place: Mediterranean Sea | collected 2009 | reverse complement strand
TTACAAGAAATATATGCAGGAGCTATTGCTCAACTATGAAAATTTAGAGGTTATAGCTGATCCTGTTGTAAAATTCATCTTCGAAAAACACAAAATTAAAGGCTTCATTTGTCAAAGTGGAAAAGAGGTATTGTGTAGTCAGTTAATTCTTACCACAGGAACTTTTTTAAATGGTTTAATACACATAGGTGAAAAACAGATACCAGCTGGAAGATATGATGAAAAACCTTCTACAGGGCTAAGTGAACAATTAGAAAAATTTAATATCAAAGTTGGAAGGCTCAAAACTGGTACACCCCCAAGGTTAGATGGAAGAACTATTAATTATGAGGGTCTTGAAATGCAGCCAGCCGATAATGAACCATACTTTTTTTCATTTCTAACTACTAAAGTGATCAATAAACAAATTAGTTGTGGAATGACTTATACTAACAACACTGTACATAAAATTATAAGTGATAATATTTCAAGAAGCGCAATGTACTCCGGTAACATCAAAGGGGTGGGGCCAAGATACTGTCCGTCTATCGAGGACAAAATTGTTAAGTTTAAGGAAAAACAAAAGCACCAAATTTTCTTAGAGCCTGAAGGATTAGAAGATAATACAGTTTATCCTAATGGTATTTCGACCTCCTTACCAGAGGATGTTCAGCTTAAAATATTAGCTAAAATTAAGGGTTTGGAAGAGGTTAAAATGGTAAGAGCAGGTTACGCTATAGAGTACGATTACGTAGACCCAAGAGAACTAAAAGCGAGTCTTGAAGCCAAAAAAATAGGGTCTCTTTTCTTGGCCGGTCAAATTAATGGTACAACAGGATACGAGGAAGCAGCAGCTCAAGGTTTGATAGCTGGAATTAACGCCGCTCGAAAAGTCAAAAAAGAAAATGAATTTATTTTAGACAGAGCGAGTTCGTACATTGGGGTAATGATTGATGACCTTATTACGAAGGGTGTTTCTGAACCTTACAGAATGTTTACGTCTAGGGCTGAATACAGATTGTCCCTAAGAGCAGATAATGCAGATCAAAGACTTACCCCGACTGGAATTAAAATTAATTTAGTCAAAGATGACAGAAAAAAAATATTTAATGACAAAAAAAATAAAATAAATAATCTAGAAACTTCTTTGTCTAAAAAATTCATAACACCAAACGTAGCTGCAAAGCATTCAATCAAGATTGCAATGGATGGAGTTAAAAGATCCGGACTAAATATTTTGGGCGTAAAAAATGTTAAATTAAGTAACATTAGAGAAATTTGGGCTGATATACCCCATTATGGACAAGATATTGATGAGCAGGTTGAAATCAATGCTCATTACTCCGGCTATCTACCTAAACAAGAAAGCGATATTAAAACTTTTAAAAAAGACGAAGGTCTAATAATACCTGCTAGCATTGATTATGACTCTTTTAGCAGTTTATCCAATGAAGTTAAGTCAAAATTGAAATTGATCAGGCCTAAGACTTTAGGACAGGCCCTTAGGATTGACGGAGTGACCCCCGCAGCAGCAATTATTTTGTTGGGAGCTATAAAAAGGGCAAAACAGAGAGTAACAGCCTAGAATACGCATGAATCTTAGTGAATCTAAGGTAAAATCAAAGTTAATTTTATCAAAAAATCTTAATTTCAATGATAAAAAAATAAAGTTAATCGAGTTATTTGTTCAGGACCTTTTAAATTATAATCAAAAATATAATTTAATTTCAAAAACCTCTGAGAAAGATATTTGGAACAGACATGTCCTGGATTCTGCTCAACTAATAAAGTATATTGATCATAAAAGTTTTAATAGCATAGCAGATTTAGGCACCGGAGGAGGTTTTCCTGGTATTATTTTGTCTATTTATTATAGTGATATTCTCACGTTTCACGTGAAACTTTATGAAAAATCCAAAGTTAAAGTTAACTTCATAAAAACTGTTATAGATAAACTAAGCATTAAAAATGTATATATATATGATAATGATTATCAATCGCATATATTAGATACTGATTATGTGGTGTGTAGGGCTTTTAAAAAATTACCTGAAATATTAAGAATTTCACGTGAAACTCTGAAAAAACCCCATAAACTTATTGTTATGTTAGGAAAGAGTGCACAGGATGAATTAAATAAAGCTTCAAAGGGTATGATTTATAAGTATAAGCTAGTACCTAGCATCACTGAAAGTGATTCAAAAATACTTTTAGTAAATGCTACAAAATAAATTGTGGCTAGATCTATAATATCAGTAATAAATCAAAAAGGTGGAGTCGGAAAAACTACGACTGTAATAAATCTTGCAACAGCTTTAGCAAAAAAAGGAAAAAAAATTTTAGTAATTGACCTAGATCCTCAAGGCAATGCTACGACCGGTCTAGGCAAGTCGAATAACGATGAAGATAAAAGTATATACAATGTCCTTATTGGAAAAACACAAGTTCAAAAAGCAATTCAAGAGAGCACCGTATCCGGCCTAGATATAATAGGCTCAAATGTAAATTTATCAGGATTGGAGGTAGAAACAGCAAATGATGCTAATAGGGCATTCCTATTAAAAGAAATATTAAGCAAAAGCAAAGATTCACATTTTAACAAATACGACAATATCTTTATCGACTGCCCACCCTCTCTGAGTTTGCTAACAATAATGTCTTTAGTGTCAGCAGATGAGTTACTAATTCCACTTCAAACAGAATTTTTTGCATTAGAAGGAATCACTCAACTAATGAAAACAATTGATAGAATAAAAGTTAATCTAAACCCAACTCTTGGTATTAGAGGGGTACTATTAACAATGTTTGACAAAAGAAATAAACTCTCTTCTCAAGTAGATATCGAAGCCAGAAATCATTTTAAAGATAAGGTATATAAAACGGTTGTCCCAAGAAACGTCAGACTATCCGAGGCACCCTCCCACGGTATGCCTTGTTTAATTTATGATAAAAATTGTTCAGGAAGTAAGTCGTACATTAATTTAGCTGAAGAGTTTATAAACCAAAATAATCAAACTATGGGTAGCGCAGCATGAATGCAGCAAAAAAAGGTCTTGGCAGAGGTTTGTCCGCTTTGTTTGGGGATATAGAGAAGAAATCTGGATCAAATCAAAATCAAACAAATAAAGTTCCAATAGCTGACTTGCAACGCAATAAATATCAACCAAGAACTATTTTTAATGAAGAAAAAATTATGGAACTATCATCATCAATTAAAGAAAATGGAGTTATACAACCAATAGCTGTAAGACCAAATAATTACGAGCCTGGAAAATACGAAATTGTTGCAGGAGAGCGAAGATGGTTAGCAGCACAAAAAGCGGGACTTAATGAAGTACCAGTTATTATTTTGGAAATCGATGATCAAAAAAGTTTAGAAATAGCCATCGTAGAAAATGTCCAGAGGCAAGATTTAAATGTCATTGAAGAGGCTAAAGGGTACCAAAGACTAATAAAAGAATTTGGTTATGATCATGAAAAAATTTCAAAATTTATGTCCAAAAGCCGAAGTCATATAAGCAATACTTTAAGATTACTTCCCCTTCCACAAGACATATTATCAATGATTGAAGAAGGAGAGTTAACAGCCGGACAAGCTAGACCTCTTATTGGACTTCCAAATGCTAGTGATATTGCCGAAAATATTGTGAGAAAAAAAATAAGTGCTAGAGAAGTCGAGTCTTTAACCAAAATGAAAAAAGCACCAAAAAAATCTAAAATAGAAGATCCAAATATCACTTTTATAAAAAATGAAATAGAAAGTAAACTGGGCTTAAATGTTGAAATATTAAATAAAAAAAATAACTCTGGTAAAATTACAATTAAATATAAATCGTTAGATCAATTCGAATTAATCTCAAAGAAACTTACGAAGTAGAAATAGCCTTGTTATAAAGGTTTATTATTAGATTTTTAATTAAGGTATTATTATTTGAACTCACGTTTGTTTTAATTAAAACTTCTGTATTAAACAATATTTCTTTAGCCTCTAACAATTTTTTTGGACCCCATTTTTTAATTTGTTTTAAAAATATACTTTTATCTTTCCAGAAGATAGGTGGTCTTAAATTATCGATGGCTTTTTCGAAGTTTTTATCCTTAGCATACTGATTATTCAGGTCACTCAGTTTTTGAATTCTTCTACTTAAATTATTTAAGTAAAAATAGGCTTCCTCATTTTGCATTATTACATTTCCTAAATTTTTGTTTAAATTTCCCCTTTCTCCACCTAAACAAGCATCTCTTACACTATCGAAGTCTAAATTATGTATGTTATTCAATACTTCTGGAAGCTTTTCAAATTTTATTTTCTTGTCCAAAAAAAGCGCTTTAATTTTATCTATTTCATGAGATAAAGTTTTTCTGTCCATACCAGAGTTGCTGATGAGCAAATTTATAACTTCTTGATTTAAACCGACAAATCCCTCAAGTTTTTTTCTTAGGTATTCACTAAGGTTTCTGTGAGTGTCGTGATAACATGCCACAATTCCTGTATTTTTTGCCTTTTCAAACATTCCACGAATAACAGATTTTTTCTCTAAGTTCTGCGCAAAAAGAATTATTTTATAATCTAGGTTAGGATTTTCTAAGATTTTCTCAATCTTTTTTTTAATCTTATCTGAAGCCTCGTTTATAAAAATTAATTTTTTTTTGCTAAATAAGGAAATATTATATAATTGTTCATTTAAAAGTTGCTCATTTTTTAATATTTCACTTTGATCAAAGCTAATCTGCTCATATTCTTTAAAAAATTTTTTTATTTCTATTTTAATTTCGTCTTTTAAACCAATGTTTTCTCCATATATCAGTGTCAAAGAATATTTATCAAGAGTAGATATATTCTTTTCAATTATAAAACTTTTTAAAATCATTTATTTTGATAAATAGAAGTTAAACTAATTAATATTTCATTTGCAATAGCTTCAATCATATTTTCTATAGCTTTTTTTTCACTATTTAGCGTATCAAGGTGCACGTCAGCTGCTAAATAATTTTGATCTTTAGAGTAAACCCCGGTAAAAACTATCTCATTTTTTTCATATTCTGTTGCAGTTATCTCAAAATTTATACTAACAGAGTATTCCAAAACTTTGCCAGTATCATTTTTGTTTGCTATTACGTTTTTTTTGCTTGATTTAATTGTAATAGTTAAATTATTTGCCTCTTTACTAGAGGTGATTAAGTTGTTTTTTAGAAGGCCACCAAGTCTTTTATTGCCCTCTAATTCAAATTTTTTTATACTGAATTTTTGATTTTTGGCATCAAACAGTGGTTGATACCCACAACTAGCCAAAAAGTTAAAAATTATTAAAAACAAAAAAACTTTATTAAATTTAAAATTTTTCATTTAGTTATAAAATTTATTATTTTATTTTTAACAAATATATTCTTCATAATCTTCTTATCTTTTAAATTTTTAGTAATATTCTCAATTTTTTTAGCAGCGTCTACAACCTCTTTCTCTAAGCTATCTCTATTTGTAGAAATCAAACCTCTTTTTTTTCCATCGATTTGAACTACAATTGTTACTTTGTCATCAATTAAAAGCGCTTTTTCAAATTTTGGCCACTCTATTTTTGTGTAAAAATCTTTACCCTCAAGTTTAGATAAGCATTCCCAAGATAAATGAGGTGTAAAAGGCATCAATGCTTTCATAATGTTAATTTGTGCACTCAAAAAATGTTGATTACCAACGTTTTTAGCTAAGCTTTCCTCTAGAAAGCGAATGGCTTCGTAGACATTTGCTATAGCTACATTAAGACTAAATTTTTCAATCAAATTTGTAATTTTGAATAAATATTTATTAATATTTACTAGAAAAGTTTTTTCTTCTTCCTTTGAAGATGACATATTTTTTCTTTCTAAAACCTTACAATTTAATGTCCAAACTCTTTGAATAAATTTATGAGCCGCGGCTACTCCTTCATTAGACCACTGAATATCCCTATCTGGTGGGCTGTCAGAAAGCATAAACCACCTAATTGCATCTGCCCCGTAAATTTTAATCATACTTTCTGGATCAACTACATTCTTTTTAGATTTTGACATTGCTTCAGGCGGTCCAACAACAACTTTTGACTTATCAATCTTAGACATTTGTTCTGGACTTAACCATTCACCCTTTTCGTTTTTATATGTTTCATGACAAACCATACCTTGAGTGAAAAGTCCCTTAAAAGGTTCCTTAATCTTAATATCTGTATCGTTTAATTTAATAGCTCGCATAAAAAATCTTGAATACAGGAGATGTAGTATTGCGTGTTCAACACCTCCAATGTACTGGTCTACAGGCATCCAGTAACTAAAAGACTTTTTATCAAAAGGTCTGTCCTTTAATCTCGGCGAGCAAAATCTTATAAAGTACCATGAAGAATCAACGAAAGTATCTAGAGTATCCGTTTCTCTTATTGCAGTTTCTCCTGTTTTTTTATATTTAGTATTTTTCCAAGTTGGATGATTTTCAAGTGGATTTCCCTTTGAGTTTAAGTCTACATTGTCAGGTAATTTTATAGGAAGCTCACTTCTATCTACAGGAACAACTTTTCCATCTTTAAGATATATCATAGGTATGGGGCATCCCCAATACCTTTGTCTGGATATTCCCCAATCTTTAAGTCTAAAAGATATTTTTTTCTTTCCTATTTTTTTTCTTTCTATCTCTAGTACTATTTTTTCCTTTGCATCATCTATATTTAAATTATTTAAAAATTCTGAATTAATAATTTTTCCATCCCCAGTATATGCTTTTTTTAGTTTTTTATTTTTTTCAAACTCTTCAGATTGTACTACCTGTATTATTTCAAGATTATATTTAGTCGCAAAGTCAAAGTCTCTTTGATCATGAGCGGGGCAACCAAAAATCGCACCCGTCCCATAATCCATCAAAATAAAATTTGCAACATAAATTGGTATAGTTTTGTTTTTTATAAAAGGATGTTTTGCATTAAGTCCAGTTTTAAAACCAATCTTTTCCGCATTTGCAATCGCTTCTTCAGTAGTACCAACTTGAGATGATTTTTTTTTTAAATTCTATAAAATCTTTTTGTTTTTCAAATTCTTTGCAAATAGGATGGTCTACTGAAAGTGCCAAAAAAGTAGCACCAAATATGGTATCTGGACGAGTAGTAAAAATTTTTATTTTATTATTTTCTTCAATTTCAAAATCAATTTCACATCCAATTGATTTACCAATCCAATTTTTTTGCATTAATTTCACTTTTTCTGGCCATTCATCCAGCAATTTTAAATCTTCCAGTAATTCATTAGAAAATTTTGAAATATTAAAAAACCATTGTGATAATTTTTTTCTTTCTACAACTGCATCAGATCTCCATCCTTTTCCATCTATTACTTGTTCATTTGCTAAAACTGTTTTATCAACCGGGTCCCAATTAACATAAGTTTCTTTTTTTAGAATTAACCCTTTTTCATAAAAATCAATAAAAAGTTCCTGTTGATGTTTATAATATTCCTCGTCACATGTAGAAATTTCTAAACCCCAATCAATTGATAAACCAAGCGATTGAAGTTGCTTCTTCATTGTTGCGATATTTTTTTTAGTCCAGTCTTTTGGATTTAAATTATTTTCTCTTGCTGCATTTTCAGCTGGCATACCAAACGAGTCCCAACCCATCGGATGCAAAACATTAAATCCATTCATTGATTTATATCTAGCAAGAACATCGCCAATTGTATAATTCCTTACATGTCCCATATGAATTTTACCGGATGGATAAGGAAACATTTCTAAGCAATAAAATTTTTTATTCTTTTTTGTATTCTTAAAAATAATTTTTTCTTTTAGCCAAAAATTTTGCCATTTTTTGTCAATTTCATTTACAATAAGTTTGTTCATTAAATGACTTAGTTTTATTTAATTCTTTTTCTTTTTTTCTTTATCTTGAATTTTTAATTGTGCAGCTTTTTTAATAATATCAGACCTAATAGTCTGCTCAAGTTTTGGTGAGGAGATTTTTTGAATAATACAATTTTCTCCTTTTTTACATGTTTTTTTGTGGACTATAATTTTTAAACTATCAGCCCTTATTTCATTAGACAAAAATCTAATTGTAAATTTAAGTGACTCATTTGCTGTATTAGCGTCAGTATACCAATCTGTTATGATCATTCCGCCCGAATAATCTACTGTAACTAAAGGCATAAAATCTATTACATCAAAACTGGCTCTCCAAAGAGGATTTGAAGTACTAAATTCATAAGTAGTTTTACTATTTCCTATATTTTTAAGACTTATTCCTTTTCCTTCTTCAACATTTTTTCTAGCTCTTTCTATACCACCCTCCGGAGTACTTACCTTACCGCCAGGAAGTTTAGAGAATGGCCCCCCGCCGCAAGAAAATAAAAACAAAGAAGCCAAAGCTATTATTATTGATTTGAATAAAAAGTTTATAAGGTTACGCATATTTTTTATTATCGCATACTTTACAAATTAGCAGCAAAAAAGCCTATTTTTTATGTGGTATTTATACAACATATTGATAAAAAATGAGTAAAATTTAGTAAAAACACTGTGATATTTAGCATTTTAAGCTATTTTTTAGCGTTTATTTAAATAAACAACAATAAAAAGGAGATAAACATGAAAACATTAACTAAAGTTGGATTGTCTGCCTTAGCTGGAGCATTGGCTGTATCATCTGCAAACGCAGGTGAAATGTCATTATCTGGATCTATCGTAGCATCTTACTCAAAAGGTAGTGGTTATCATACAACTGGAAACCCTTTAGCAATGGATAAAGAATTATCTGTTACTGGTTCTGGTGAATTAGATAACGGAACTACTGTTAGTTACAAACAAACAATAACTGATGCAATGGCTTTCAACGATTCTGAAGTAGTATTCGGAAACGTAATGGGAACTACTGCTTCATTAGCGATGACATCTGCTGGTGACCCAATGTCAGCAATTGATGACGTTACGCCAACTGCTTTTGAAGAAGCAAACGCGGTAACTGGATCAATTAAAGACGTTAACGGTATCGACGGAACATACTCGCTAAGACTAACTCAAGCAGACTTACTTGGAACTGGTTTTACAGTTGATGCAGCGTACACATGGGAACATGGTTCGGGCGATGCAGGAACTGAAAAAGGTTCTTCAGGTGTAGATGCTGATGGTTCAGAAGATGGTTATTCTATCGTAGTAAAAGGTTCAGTGCCTATGGTTGATGGCTTAGACGTTGGTGTTGGTTACACAATGCTAAATACTAAAGCTCTTACAACAGGTGAAAGAGACCAAGAAGAAGGTACAGCGTATGTTAAATATTCGTCTGGACCAGTTTCTGTTGGTTACCAAAAAGGTGCGGTATCTGTAGAAGGAACTGCTGAAAATCTTTATGTGAATGAGTACATTGGTCTTTCATACAAGATATCAGACAGCATATCCGTTTCTTACAACGAAGCAGAATCAAGAAAAACTGCTGACACTGCAGCTGATATAGTACAAGAGTGGGATTCAATTTCACTTTCTTATACAGCTGGTGGAATGACATTAGGTATAGTTGATCAAGAAGTTGACAACGCTACTTACACTTCTGGAAGAACTTCAGAAGAAACTGCATTCCAAATGACAGTTGCGTTTTAAGTAACTAAATACTATTTTTAAAAAAAGCCGGCATGTATTTGCCGGCTTTTTTTTTGTCCTTTAGCAAAGCACATCCGTGCACATTCAAAATTTTTATTTTTCTAAAGTTTTTTTCATTTATGCCACCCAAAGCAATAAATTTTCTTGAAAAATTTCTTGTTAGCAAGTTGAACTTGAATGTTCCAAGATTACCTTTTTTATATTGGTTTGATGTTTCAAATATTCTTGATAGGACAATATAATCGCAGCCTTGTTGTATTTTTTCTCTAATTTCAGCAACATTGTGAGCACTACCTATTATCTCAATTTTTGGATTAATTTTTTTTAAATGTTTATATTGTTTTTTGTTATAAGCAGAAATATAAAATTTATTTGATCTCAACGATAATAAAGTTTTTAAGTTATTAGGAACAAATAACCCAATATTTCTGCTTTTACATTTATAATTAAATTTTTTTAAATCATTTCTATTAAATTTATCCGGGTTTCTAAGAATTAAAATTGCACCTGTCTTTTTTACATAATCTAGGTTAATTTCATCCAATTTTTCTGTTATGAAGTATAAATAAAATTTTTTTTTAATCATGAATAACGAAGTTATAAATAAGTTAAAAGTAATACAAGCAAATATAAAAAATTTAAATGATAATTCAATTCAAAGAAGTATAATTTGCGTATCTAAAACTTTTTCAATTGACAAACTAATGCCACTAATTGACTTTGGTCATGTTCATTTTGGTGAAAATAAAGTTCAGGAAACTGAGATGAAGTGGTCCGAGATTAGGAAAACAAATAAGAATATTAAAATTCACATGGTTGGTAAATTGCAAACCAATAAAGTCAAAAAAGCAATTCATTTATTCGAATTTATTCATTCACTAGACAGTTCAAAATTAGCAGACGCATTGAATAAGGCAGAGACTGAAAATAATAAAAAAATTTCTTATTTTATTCAAATTAATATTGGAAATGAAATTCAAAAATCCGGAATTCCTACTAAGGATGCAAAAAACTTTCTAAATTATTGCAAGTTTGATAAAAAACTAAATGTTATCGGACTAATGGTCATACCTCCAAACGATGAGAATACTGAAAAATATTTTGAAGAAGTTTCAAAATTAAACTCTGAATTAGGTTTAAAACATTTAAGCATGGGGATGTCATCAGATTATGAAAAGGCAGTTAAGTTTAACGCTACTTTTCTTAGGATAGGATCTGGAATTTTAGGACCTAGAACTTTTAAGAAATTATAAATTTTGTTTTTTTTGTAATAAACGGCAAGATTCTAATTAAATCCTTTTTTTTTATAGAAATACATCCTTTTGTGGGACTAAGTTTTTTAGTTGAAACATGTAAAAAAAATTGCACTTCCTTTATTTTTAACCACTGGATTTGAATTAAAATTTAAAACCAAAATTAAATCATAAATATTTTTTTTGAGATATAATTTTTCATGGTTTTTTTTAAAGGGCAGAAAAACTAATTTATTATAAAGTGATGAAGTTGGATCATCACACCAACCTAAGTTTTTTTTTATTTTCTTTTTTTTGATATATGTAAAAATATTCTTTACTCTGTCTGCTCTATACAATAATAGCTTAAAATTAAAAGATCCCCTGGGCGTTTTGAGATCACCCTCTCTTTTTCTATGAGTTAAACCCCTTTTACCTATTGAACATTTTATCTTATAATCCCTAAAGTAAAGAATATTTTTTTTTAAATATATATGCATATTAAATCTTACAATATTAACGTTGCATGTTTTTGCAATGAAAATTTTACAAAGTCTTTAGAAGAATTAAAATCTTTTTTTGGATTTAATTTAATTTCTAAAAATATTGATGATGAAGACTTAAAAGCAAATAAATTTCATGCCATAATCACTGATCTAGATAATAATAAGAAAAAATTTATTCATGATACAAATATACCAAAAATTCTTATTCAAAAAGATATTCAAGGAAGTAAACCAAAGGAAAGATTTGGACTTATAGCCAAACTTCCACTTAACGTTGTTCAATTTAATCAAGATGTAATAGATGTTTGTAAAAAACATGAATTTAATAAAAACTCTTTAATAAAAATTAAAGATTATACCCTTGATAAAAATGCGAGGATTTTAATAAAAGAAAATACAAAACTTCAAGTTACCGAAAAAGAAATCATTTTTATTGAAATGTTATATTCTTCTCAAAAGCCTCTTAGCCGAGATTATATTTTAAAAAATATTTGGAACTACTCATCTGAAACAGATACTCATACAGTTGAAACACACATATATAGATTAAGACAAAAAATTAAAAAAAAATTTGAAGACAATAATTTTATTAAAAACTCTAAAGATGGATATTCATTGTGAAGAAAAGAAATATTTTTGCTAAAGATTTATTTTCAAAGAAATATCATAAACGTATTGTTAAACCAAAAAAAGGTAAGGGAAGTTACAACAGAAAAAAAATTAAGAAAGTCTAGCACCAATTTTCTGAATAATTTTAGAAGACATCTCAGTTCCCTTGGCCAAACTGTCTTTATTAGATAATTTATTTATGTAGCCATGTAAAAATCCAGCTGCAAAAAGGTCTCCTGCTCCTGTCAAATCTACAATTTTTAAATTTTTTTGTATACCGCATTGTATTACTTCATTTTTGTTAATCACAATGCTCCCTTTTTCTCCTCTAGTTATTACTAATATTTTTCCAAGATTTTTTCCAAAAGAAATTACATCATCAAAATTTTTAGCATCTATAAGAGAATGAATTTCTTGTTCATTAGCAAAAGTAATATCTAGTTTATTTTTAACTAAACCCAAGAAGTCGTTTTTATGTCTATCTACACAAAATTTATCTGATAAAGACATAGCAGATATATTTGAAATATTAATAGCTTTTTCTATTGCTTTCTTTTGCTCATTACCATCCCATAAATAACCTTCTAAAAAAACTATTTCACTTTTTTTTATAGAATTTATATCAATATCTCTTACATTAATTTTATTGGCAATTCCTAAAAAAGTACACATTGTTCTCTCAGAGTCTGGGGTTATTAAAACCAAACAAGTTCCGGTAGGTAATTTTTCCTTTTTTTTCGAATAAAAATATTTTACTCTTTCTTTTTTAAGGCCTTCTTCGTATTTATTTCCAAATTCGTCGTCACATATTTTACCAATAAAACCTACATCATTACCAAGTTGTGCTATACCAACAATTGAGTTTGCTACAGAACCTCCTGAAATTGTTTCTTCAATCTTTAAATTTGATAATAGATTTTTAAGTTCAGCTTCATCAACCAATTTCATCGTACTTTTTGTAAGATTATTTTTAACCAAAAAATCATCTTTCACCCTGCAAATTACATCTACTATAGCATTTCCCATTCCAAGAATTTTCATATTAAGCTTTCTTTGTTTTTATAGGTATTTTTCGATTAGGATAACAAGTCGTACAGATTTTACAAGTTACACCATAGCATTCTCTAGCTTTACAATATTCCCTTCCATAATAAATTATTTGAAGATGAAGTTTGTTCCACGATTTTTTAGGGAATAATTTCTTTAAATCCTTTTCAGTTTGAATGACATTTTTTCCATTTGTTAGACCCCATCTTTGTGCCAAACGATGAATATGTGTATCTACAGGAAAAGCTGGTACCCCAAATTTTTGAGACATCACTACACTTGCAGTTTTATGTCCAACACCCTGTAAATTTTCGAGATCTTCAAAACTTTTTGGAACTTTACCTTTGTGTTTTTGAATTAGTTGTTTCGATAGAGTATAAACACTTTTTGCTTTGTTTCGAAAAAGACCTATACTTTTAATTAATTTCTCGATTTTCTTTCTTCCTAATTTTACAAAATGCTCAGGTCTATAGTACTTTTGATAAATATTTTTTGTAACATTATTAACATTTAGATCAGTAGTTTGCGCGGATAGTGCTACAGATACTAGTAAAGTGAATGCATTTTTATGTTTTAAAGGAATTGGAGTTTTCGGATAAATTTTATTAAGAATTTTTAATATTATTCTAGCTCTTTTAGCTCTACTCATTATTTTAAATTTATTTAAAATTTAAAACATTTCTCATAGAGTATAAACCTGGTTTTTTATTCATTAACCATTTTGCTGCAGTCAATGCACCTTCAGAGTATAAAGCTCTATCAAAAGATTCATGATTTAGAGTCACTATTTCTTTTCCACTCGAGAATTTTATTTCATGCTCTCCAACCACTTTACCTTTTCTAATTGAATTAAAGTTAATTTTTTTACTATAAGGAAAAGTTCTTTTATTTAAATATTTTTTTCCTATAATTTTACTTAAATCTTTATTTCTTCCCAAAGCCACACCTTTTCCAAGCATTAAGGCTGTACCTGAGGGATGATCTTTTTTATGTTTATGATGTACTTCATAAACTTTACTTAAAAAATTATTTCCTAGTGATTTTGAAGTAATTTCAGTTAGGTATACAAGTAAATTTACTCCTAGACTCATATTTCCTGCTTTCAAAATTGGAATTTTTTTTGAATATTTTTTAATTAATTTCTCTTCCTTTTTAGAAAAACCTGTTGTTCCGATAACAACTCTTTTCTTTAATTTTGATGCAATTTTGAGCACCTCAAGCGTACACTTTGGAACTGTAAAATCTATAATAACATTTGAATTTTTAAATGCATTTTTTGAATTTAATTGAGGTTTTAAACCTGATATTTTTTTATTTATTATTTTATTTTCTGTTACAGAAATAACCCTAAAATTTTTTAAAGATTTAGAAGACTTTATTAGTTGCTGTCCCATTCTTCCAAGACAGCCAGTAATTGTTAAATTAATTTTTTTCATCTATTGTTTCCAAAATTTTTTTGCTTTATCAAAAAAACTTTTAATTAATGGATTTGATTTATTATCCTCTAAATTTTTAAACTCAGCCAAAAGCTCTTTTTGTCTTTTAGTCAAAGAAGTTGGTATTTCAGTGATGACTCTAATGTATAGATCTCCAAATAAATTTCTTTTTAATACTGGCATACCTTTTCCTCTAAGTCTTAACTGTTTTCCACTTTGAGTTCCAGAAGGAATTTTAATTTTGGTCTTTCCACCATCTATTGATGGTACTTCCACATTTGCTCCTAAAGCTGCATCTGTAAAAGTAATTGGGAGTTCGTAGAATAAATTTTCCTCAGATCTTTTAAAAATCTCATGTGGTTTTACCGATATAAATAAGTATAAATCTCCATAAGAGCCACCTTTAGTTCCAGCCTCTCCTTTACCAGCAATTCTTATTCTTGTACCATCATCAACACCTTTTGGAATTTTTACTGAAACAGACTCATTGGATTGAGTTTTACCTGCCCCGCTACAATTGTTACATGGATTGGATATTTTTTCCCCCTCACCACTGCATTCTGGGCATGTTTGTTGAATGGTAAAAAAACCTTGGCTAGATCTTACTTTACCCTGGCCACCACAATAATTGCATGCAGATGGTTTTGAGCCAGGTTTTGCACCGCTGCCAGAACAAGTTTTACATTTTTTATAAGTTGTGTAATTAATTTTTTCTTCTTTTCCATTAAAAGCATCATTTAAATCTATCGTGATATCATATCTTAAATCATTTCCTCTATTATTTCTCCGTCCTCTTCTAGACTGTCCAGAACCACCAAAACCAAAGTCACCAAAAACATCTTCAAAAATATCTGAAAAAGAGGATGAAAAATCAAAGTTACCAAAACCTCCTTGCCCACCACCTTGAAAAGCAGCATGACCAAATTGATCATAATTTTCTCTTCTCTTATCATCGGAAAGAACGTGATATGCTTCACTTCCTTCTTTAAATTTTTCTTCAGAGCCTTTATCTCCTTTATTTTTGTCAGGATGATATTTGAGCGCTAGTTTTCTGTATGCTTTTTTTATTTCGTCTTTACTGGATGATTTTTTAACCCCTAAGACTTCATAATAATCTCTTTTTGACATGAGATGATTTGCTCCTGATAATTAGTCTTAGGCTCTTTTTTGTTTATCTTCTTTTTCGTCTACAACTTCTGCATCAACTACATTATCTTTTTGTTTATTATCTTTATTATCTTTTTTACCAGAAGCTGGCCCATCAGTTTTTTGTTGGCTTTTATAAACGGCTTCTCCTAACTTCATAGAGGCTTGGATTAAAGATTGAGTCTTTTTCTTTACTTCCTCCGTATCTGTTCCTTTTAATGCGTTTCTTAGATCAGATATTCCAGTTTCAATGGCTTTTCTTTCTGTTTCTGTAATTTTAGAACCATGCTCCTTAAGATTTTTTTCAGTAGAATGTATTATAGTATCAGCTTGGTTTCTTGAATCCACGGATTCTCTTTTTTTCTTATCGGACTCTTTATTCGCCTCAGCATCTTTTACCATTTTTTTAATATCTTCTTCTGACAAACCTCCCGAAGCTTGAATTTGAATTTTTTGTTCTTTTCCAGTACCCTTGTCTTTCGCAGACACGCTTACAATACCATTTGCATCTATATCAAAAGTTACTTCAATCTGAGGAACCCCTCTAGGAGCAGGAGCGATACCAACAAGCTCAAAATTACCTAAAATTTTATTGTCTGCTGCCATTTCTCTTTCACCCTGAAGTACTCTTATAGATACTGCAGGCTGGTTGTCTTCAGCAGTTGAAAAAACCTGGCTTTTCTTCGTTGGAATAGTAGTGTTCTTGTCAATTAATTTTGTAGATACCCCACCAAGTGTTTCGATACCTAAAGATAATGGAGTTACATCTAAAAGCAAAACATCTTTTACATCACCCTGCAACACACCAGCTTGAATAGCTGCTCCCATAGCAACTACTTCATCTGGATTAACACTCTTGTTCGGATCTTTTCCAAAGAAATTTTTAACAGTTTCAACTATTTTTGGCATTCTTGTCATTCCACCAACCAAAACAACTTCATTTATTTCGGCTGCAGAAAAACCAGAATCTTTAAGGGCAGTTTTACATGGCTCTAAGGTTCTCTCTACTAAGTTTTCAACCAAAGCCTCAAGTTTAGCCCTAGTAAATTTTAAATTTATATGTTTTGGTCCTGTCTTGTCTGCCGTTATAAAAGGAAGATTAATTTCAGTTTGAGTTGCAGATGATAATTCTATTTTTGCTTTTTCAGCGGCTTCTTTTAATCTCTGTAAAGCTAGTTTGTCACTTTTTAAATCAATACCGCTATCTTTTTTAAACTCAGAAACTAAATAATCTACTATCGTATCATCAAAATCTTCCCCACCTAAAAAGGTGTCACCATTTGTAGATTTCACCTCAAATACTCCATCACCTATTTCTAAAATAGATACGTCAAAAGTACCACCACCAAGATCATAAACGGCAATTTTTTTTCCGCCCTTTTTATCTAAACCGTAAGCTAAAGATGCTGCTGTTGGTTCATTAATAATTCTTAAAACTTCTAATCCTGCAATTTTCCCTGCATCTTTCGTGGCTTGCCTTTGTGCATCATTAAAATAAGCCGGCACTGTAATAACCGCTTTAGTAACTGGTTGTCCCAAATGTTTTTCTGCTGTCTCTTTCATTTTTTGAAGAATGAAAGCTGATATCTGAGATGGAGAATATTTTTTGCCCTTAGCTTCTATCCAGGCATCATTTTTATCTGACTTAACTATTTTAAACGGAACTCTTTCAATATCTTTTTTTACTGACTGATCATCAAAAGTTCTTCCTATTAATCTCTTAGAAGCAAAAATTGTATCGTTAGGATTTGTTACAGCTTGTCTTTTTGCTGGTTGACCCACCAACTTTTCGTCTTTTTCAAGAAAGGCTACCACTGATGGAGTTGTTCTCTGACCTTCAGCATTCTCAATAACTTTGGCCTGCTTGCCTTCCATTATAGAAACGCATGAATTTGTTGTACCTAAATCTATACCAATTACTCTACTCATATTAACTCCTATATGGGTATTTTTTTTTCCTCTGCAAGGTGAAAATAATTATTTTTTTTCATTTTTTTCAGGTTTTTTGACCTCATTTTGAGCTTTTTTTTTGGAAACAGCTACCAAAGACGGTCTCAACAATCTGTCACCAAACATATACCCAGCAAGCATTTCTTGAACAATAGTTCCTGGTTCAACTTTGTCATCTTCCATTTCAGTCATAGCTTGGTGAAAATTTGGATCAAATTTTTTATTTTTAGTATCAATTTTTTCAATTTTATTTTTTTTGAATATAGTAATTAGATCCTTTTCAATAATCTCAATATTATTTAAGAATTTATCTATATCTTTATTATTTTTTAAAACAGGATCATTTTTAATTGAAATATATGCTCTTTGTAAATTGTCTAAAATAACCAAATTTTCTTTTGCAAAATTGAAACCACCAAAATCTATTGCTTCCTTAATATCTTTTTCAAACCTTTTTCTTTGATTTTCTAGTTCAGCAAGTGATCTTAGCAGTTTTTCTTCAGTATCTTTAAGCTTCTCTTCAGTAGTTAATTCTCTTTTTTCTTCCTTTTTTACAGGATCATCTTTTTTACTTTTATTATCTTCATCATTTAAATTAGCCATAAATTGTATATAGTTATGAAATATCCAATTTCCAGACCTTATGCAAAAAATTAATAAAATATTAATAGGAACTCATAATAAGGGTAAATTTACTGAGATCAGCGATCTACTACCAAAGAATATAGAAAAAATCTCACCAATAAAACTTGGCATCGAAAGTCCGGTTGAAAACGGCAAAACTTTTGAGAAAAATTCAGAAATTAAAGCTAGTTTTTTTTGTGATAAGTCAAAATTGGTAACTTTATCTGACGACTCGGGTCTAGAGGTTGATTGTTTAAATGGAGAGCCAGGAATTTATTCATCTAGATGGGCTGATGAATTAGGTGGTTTTGATAATGCAATGTTAAAAATTTTAGAGAAAGTAAAAAAAGCCAATAAAAACACTAAAGCTCAATTTGTTAGCAGTTTAACTATTCAATGGCCAGATGGAAAAAAAATAACTGAAACAGGAATAATCAAAGGAAACATATCCAATAAAAGAGGAAAAAATGGTTTTGGCTATGATCCAATTTTTATACCAAATGGCTATTCCAAAACTTTTGGTGAAATGGATTATAAAGAAAAATTAAAAATTGACCATAGACAAGTTGCATATCAAAAGCTGTATAATCAAATTAAGGTTTATTTTTAATGAATTTATTCTCTTCTAATTTATATATTTCAAGTTTTTGTAAAACTTTATTATCAGATATTTTAAATTTGCCAATTTTTGCTTTAATTTCTTTTTTAAAATTGAAATCACTTGCTGTATTTATCTTTATATTATTTTTCCAAAGATAGTATATTAAACCAACGGCATCATAAGATAATATTGTAATTTCACTTGGTTTATATTCATAATTTTTTAAAAATTTTTTATTAAACCTTTTAAAATTTTTTAAATTAATTGAAGGAAAATAAAAGCTTTTAATAGAGGTTTCTGACAAAATACTATCATCAAACCATTGGTTAGCCGCAACTATTAATATATCTTTTTCTGAAACATCGGTATAAGCAAGCGATGTTAGAATACTTTTTAACCCATTTCCAAAATCAATAATAACCACTGAGTCAAAATTAACTTTTCCAAGAGTATATTTTTGTTTCAATAGGTTTAGCTCCCTTATGTCTTTTGGCAGATCTGATTCTTCTAATTTTTTTATTCTTGCATTTAGGTTAATTTTTCTTCTTTTATAGTTAGTTAATTTTTCAATTTGACCAGTTAAAATTTTTGAGTCACTACTATATTTAAAAAGTTTTGCATTCTTGAAAACAACGTTTTTTATTTCTTTTTCTACATGTTTAGAATTATTATTGTCCGGGTAAAGAATTATTGTTTTTTTTCTTTTTTGATTATTAATAAATTTTTTTATAGCTATCAATTGAGACTCTAAATTAATACCCATCATTATTATATTTTTATCAATACCTGAACCCATATTTGACAAGGACAAGAAAATTAAATTTTCAAAATTTTTAATTTCTTTTGTGAAAGAAGAATCAATAGGACCAATAATAATTTTAATACCCTCTTCCTGAAATTCTTTACATGCTTCCACCACTCTTTTTTTGTCGTAACCAGAGTCCTTTGGATAAATTTTTATCGAATCATCGTTTATGTCGTGTAAAGCTAAGTTTACAGAATAAAGTATTGTTTGACCTAACTCTTTAAATTCACCGGAGAATGGAGCTAATACTCCAATTTTTAGAATGTTTGCCTGATTATTCTCGACCGAAAAAACATTACTATTAAAAGTAATCAATAAATAAGATAAAATTATCTTAAAGGTTTTTTTCATTTTTTATGAATAGTTTTTTACCAGGTTTATACATTGTTTCAACGCCAATAGGAAACCTAGAGGATATTACATTAAGAGCTTTAAATGTGTTAAAAAATTCTGATAAAATTCTTTGTGAAGATACCAGAAGATCAATAAAATTACTTAATTTCTATGGTATTAAAAAAAAGTTAATTCCTAATCATAAATTTAATGAAAAAAAAATATCAAATTCAATTATACAATCAATAAGTAATGGTGAGAGAATATCCATTATTTCAGATGCCGGTACCCCAATAATTTCTGATCCTGGATTAATCATTGTAAAAGAGTGTATCAAGAATAAAATTGACATATTTCCAATTCCAGGAGTTTCTGCAGTTTCAACAGCGATGAGTGTATCTGGATTTGATGATCAGTATTTCTTTTATGGATTTTTACAAAAAAAATCTTCACTAATTGAAAAAGAAATTAATAAAATAAAAGATTATGATGCAAATATCGTCTTTTTTGTTCCAGCCGTAAAAATAAATTTTTATATCAAGTACTTTAAAAAGTTTTTTAAATGCAGAAATATTTTTATTGGTAGAGAAATGACAAAAATTCATGAAACTTTTTATAGAGAAAATTTAGATAAATTCTCAGGTTTTAAAGAAAAATTAAAAGGTGAACTTACGGTTGTATTATCAAAAAAAATTAACAATTCCTCGCAAGAAAATTTTTTTGATGAGAATAAACTAATAAAAGATATAGAAGCTTATTTAAAAAGATATAGCTTAAAAGATGTGGTTAAGTTGGTTTCAGAAAAAAATAATTTGTCTAAAAAGAAAGTTTATAATATTTGTTTAAGTATAAAAAAAAAATGAAAAAAAATTTAATATTAATTTTATTTAGTTTTTATCTTACATCTTGTATCGGCACATCTTCTGTTGGAATATTTGGATCAGGTGTAAGTGTTGCTTACGATCCAAGAACTGTTGGTATGCAAATTGATGATTCTATTATGCAAAAAAATCTAATGGCAAGGCTTACTTTGTCAGATAAAAAATATATCATTGATATAAGTACCAAAGTTATAGATGGACATATTTTTTTGTCAGGGAAAGTGGATGAACCTGAAGAAAAACTAAAGATTATTAAAATGTCTTGGGAAACAAAAGGTGCCAGATCTGTTCAAAGTGCAGTGATAATTAAAGGTCAGACTAATTTTAAGAATGCGGCAAAAGATGTTCTCATTACTTCTCAGTTAAGAACTGCTCTTATTTTTAACAAACTAACCAAGTCAACAAATTACACGATTGATACAATAAATGGAAAAATATATATCTTTGGAATTGCTATGACAAAAGACGAAAAGAAAAAAGTTATTTCCGAAGCCAACGAAATTCATGGGGTCAAAGAAGTAGTTCCAAGTATAATTTTAGTTGAAGATTTAAGTAGAAGTAAAAATTAATTAGCTTTCTTATTTTTGTAATCAATCACATTTGCTGAGTAAGCTGCAACAGATGCAAGATTAAGTATATCGTTTGGCGACGATCTAAGAGGTGCGATTTCAATTGGCAATCCCAACCCAATTAAAAGCGGGCCAATTGTTTTTGCTCCACCAATAGTTTTCATAAGTTTAGTTGATATGGCCGCACTATGAAGTGCAGGCATTATTAAAATGTTAGCATTACCTACTATTTTAGAAAATGGGTATGTTTCTTTATATTTAGGATTTAAAGCTACGTCTGGCTGCATTTCGCCATCAAAATCAAAATCTACTTTTTTATTTTTTAGAATTTCAATTGCTTCTACAACATGTTTCGTATTTCTAGATTTTGGTTTTCCAAAGGTAGAATGAGATAAAAAAGCTACTTTTGGTTCAAAACCAAATAGTTTAGCAACCCTAACACTGGACATTGCAATTTTTGTTAATTTTTCCGCAGATGGAAAATCATTTACCTGAGTATCAGCAATGAATATAGTCTTTTTAGGTGTAATCACCATATTTAGACCAAATAAAATTTCACCAGGTCTAGCATCAACTACTTTTTTAAGACTTTCAATTGAAGCAGCATAATGTCTTATATTTCCTGTAACCATTGCATCTGCATCTCCACAATCAACCATAGATGCACCCCAGATAATTCTATCATTTCTAATCAATCTATCAGCATCTCTCTCTAAGAGACCTTGCCTTTGTAACTTTCCATACAGTTTTTTTGTATACAATTCTCTTTTTTCTTTATCAGTTGAATTGACAATTTTAATTTTGTAATTTTCATCTAATCCAATTTCTTTTAATTGTTCTTTTACTCTTTTTTCATTTCCAATAACTACAGGTGTTCCTAAACGACTATTTTTATATGCAACTGCTGCTTTTAACATATTTTGATCCTCACCTTCTGCAAAAACAACTGTCTTTGGACTTTTCTTAATTTGTGCATTTATACCTTGCATAATGGACATTGAGGGATCTAATCTGTTAGCCAATTGGTCTTTATATATTTCGATATCCGCAATCTTCTTTCTTGCTACACCACTTTTTATCGCAGCTTCAGCAACTGCAGAAGGTATTCTGCTAATTAATCGTGGATCAAAAGTCGATGGAATAATATATTCCTTCCCATAATGAGGCCTTTCTCCACCGTAAGCATTTACAACTTCATCAGGAACTTCCTCCCTTGCTAAGGCAGCTATAGCTTTTGCTGCAGCTATTTTCATGTCTTCATTAATCTCTTTTGCTCTAACATCGAGAGCTCCTCTAAATATATACGGAAATCCAATTAAATTATTAACTTGGTTGGGATAGTCTGATCTTCCAGTAGCAACTATTGCATCTGATCTTACCTCGTCTACCAACTCAGGTTTTATTTCAGGATCTGGATTAGCACAGGCAAATATGATTGGATTTTTGGCCATAGATTTAACCATCTCCTGAGTCAATACATTTTTTGCCGACAAGCCTAAAAAAACATCTGCTCCTTTTACCGCATCTTTAAGAGTTCTTAATTTTGTTTCACAGGCATATGCCGATTTAAATTGATCTACATTATCCCTGCCTTTGTAAATAACGCCTTTTCTATCGAGCATAATTATATTTTTAGTATTGATTCCAATACTCTTGAAAAGATTGGCGCATGCTAAAGCAGAAGCCCCAGCACCATTAACAACAACTTTTACTTCGCCAGGTTTCTTATTAGAAATATCAAGAGCATTTATTAGTGCTGCAGAAGTAATAATTGCTGTACCATGTTGATCATCGTGAAAAATTGGTATGTCCAAAGTATCTCTTAATTTTCTCTCTATAATAAAACAATCAGGTGCCGCAATATCTTCTAAATTTATTCCGCCAAAACTATTTCCAATATTTTGAATACATTTAATTATTTCCTCTGGGTTTTTATTGTCTATTTCAATATCAATTGCATCTATGTCTGCAAATCTTTTGAACAAAACAGCTTTACCCTCCATTACTGGTTTTGATGCCAAAGCACCCAAGTTTCCCAATCCTAATATTGCAGAGCCATTACTTATTACAGCTACTAAATTTCCCTTACTTGTATATTCGTAAGCAGCATCCGGATTTTTAGAGATTTCTTTAACTGGAACTGCAACCCCAGGAGAGTAAGCTAAAGATAGATCTCTTTTAGTTGTTAAAGATTTTGATGAAATAATCTCAATTTTGCCAGACTTTCCCTTATTATGAAAATCTAATGCTTCTTTATCGGTGTAATGATCAATTTTTGATTTTTTTGTCATTAAAATTTAAGTATGTAATATAAATGACATTAAATCACTAAAAATTTTGGCTTAATTATGAATTTGTTATCCTCTACATCAGTTTTTGGTTTCTACACGCTCCTAAGTAGGGTTTTAGGATATATAAGAGACATTTTGATAGCTTTTTTTCTTGGAACAAGCATATATGCAGATGCCTTCTTTGTTGCTTTTAGATTACCTAATACCTTCAGACGTTTATTTGCAGAGGGCACTTTTAATGCTGCTTTTATTCCAAGTTATGCTCAAGAAAAATTAAAAGGAGAAAGTCATGGAAAAAAATTCGCTGACGATGTTTTCAATCTACTTTTATATGTTTTAATCATCATTATAATTATTGTTGAAATTTTTACACCTTTTGTAGTTTATCTAATTGCTCCAGGTTTTTACGAAAATTCTGAGAAATTTAATTTAGCTACTGAGTTCACAAGAATTACTTTTCCATTTTTATTATTTGTTAGCCTATCCTCAATGTTGTCCGGGATACTTAATACTAATAATAGATTTGCTGCTGCTGCGGCCGCACCTATAGTTCTTAACTTAGTTTTAATTATTTCTCTAATTTTGTCCTATTATTTAAAACTAGATATTGCTAAAAGCTTATCGATCGGTGTTCCCATTGCAGGAATTCTGCAATTTTTACTTTTAATTATTTTTTCAAAAAAATTTTATTTTCCATCTTTAAAACTAATTATTAATTTTAGCAAAAGTTTAAAAAGTTTTTTTGTAAAATTGTTACCAAGTATTTTTTCTTCTGGCATTACTCAGATTAATATACTTATAGGAACTATTATTGCTTCATTCCAATCAGGCGCAGTTTCATATCTTTATTACGCAGATAGAATTTATCAAATTAATTTAGCAATAGCTGGAATTGCTGTAGGAACAGTCGTTTTACCTAATCTTTCAAAAAGTATTAAAACAAAAGATGAAAGTTCTGTAAATCTTATTCAAAATAGATCAATAGAATTATCTCTTGCTCTTTCTTTGCCTGCGGCTTTTGGATTATTAATAGCCTCTGAAGATATAGTTAACAGTTTGTTTGGTTATGGATCTTTTGATCAAAAAGATATTTTAAATACTTCTTTAGCTTTAATATTTTTTGCTTTAGGTGTTCCAGCATTTGCTTTAGCCAAAGTTTTATCTAACTTTTATTTTGCTCGTGATAATACAAAAATGCCTTTTTATATATCTTTGATCAGCATGATAATTAATATTATAATTAGTGTTTCTTTATTTCGAAAATATGGATTTTTAATTATCCCTATAGCAACATCTTTATCTACTTGGTTTGCAACACTAGCTTATTTTGTTTTACTTAAAAAAGAAAAATTTCTTGTTTTTGAAAATAAAACTTTAATTAATATTTTGAAAATTTTAATAACAACAATCCTAATGTGTTTATTTCTATATTTTGGTTTAGAATATTTTGAGGATAAGTTGAAATATACTTATAATTTTAAATTAATTTATTTGTTAATTATGATAGGTTTATCAGCAGCTTTATATCTGTTACTTACTAACCTTTTAGGAATATTAAAGTTAGAAAGCTATAAATTAAATGAATAAAAATTCTAAATCAGTTGTTTTTTCAGGAGTTCAGCCTACAGGAAATTTACATCTTGGCAATTATCTCGGTGCTATTAAAAATTTCGTCAGTTTGCAAAAAAAAATGGAGTGTATTTATTGTATCGTTGATCTTCACGCCATAACAGTTTTCCAGGATCCCAAGGAATTAAAAAAAAATATATTAGATACAACAGCGGGTTTTGTAGCATGTGGTTTAGATTTTAAAAAAAGCATTATATTTAACCAATCTTCTGTGATTGGCCATTCAGAGCTTGCATGGATTTTAAATTGTGTTTCTAGAGTTGGATGGATGAACAGAATGACTCAGTTTAAAGAAAAAGCTGGAAAAAATAAAGAAAACGCAAGCGTAGGGTTATACGTATATCCTAATCTTATGGCTGCTGATATACTACTCTATAAATCAACCCACGTTCCTGTAGGGGATGATCAAAAACAACATTTAGAGCTAGCACGTGATATTGCGCAAAAGTTTAATAATGATTTTAAAGTGAATAATTTTTTCCCTATCCCAGAACCTTTGATACAAAAAAAACTTTCCAGAGTTATGAGTTTAAGAGATGGTACAAAAAAAATGAGTAAATCCGAGGAGTCTAATTATTCACGAATTGATCTGCAGGATAGTGCAGATGAAATTAATAAAAAGATTAAAAAGGCAAAAACTGACTCATTACCAATTCCCGGCAGCATAGAAGAATTAAAAAATAGACCAGAAGCTTTAAATTTATTAAATATTTATTCTTTTATCACAAATTCAGATTTAGAAAAAATTTTAGAAAATATGGCTGGTAAAGATTTTTCTAAGTTCAAAAATGAACTCTCAGATGCATTAGTGGCTACAATTTGTCCTATTGGAAAAAAAATTAAAGAATTGAAAAATGATAGTAAATATTTAATGGGAATTTTAAAGGAAGGAAGTAACAAAGCTAGTATTATTGCAAAAGAAAACCTAGATAAAGTTAAAGAAATTGTTGGATTTATTTCACATTAATAAAACCTAAAAGTATGTTAAAATTAAATAATGATTCAAATAGAAAATACACCTAATCCAAATGCACTGAAGTTTTTATCAGAAAAAAAACTCTCTGAAGTCGACACGCAAGAGTTTCAAAAAAAAGATATTAAAAAAATCGATAATAGTTTTATTAAAAATTTGCTTAATCATGAAGGTGTTGAGCTTATATTGATATCAGAAAATTTTCTGAGTGTTAAAAAAAATGACAAAATCTCCTGGGATGCACTCAAGCCATCAATTATATCCTCTTTAAATGATTACTTGAAAAAAAATAAAAAACCAATAATTCTGAAAGAAGATAATAAACCAGTTAAAAAAATAAAAGAAGATAACGAGGTAGTAAACAAAATTACTGAGGTTTTAGATACCAAGGTAAGACCAGCTGTTGCAAAAGATGGTGGTGACATAAAGTTTATATCTTTTGAAAAAGGTGTTGTTAAAGTTGAGTTGAGAGGTAGTTGTTCAGGTTGTCCAAGCTCAGTAATGACACTTAAACAAGGAGTTCAGAATCTTTTGTGTCACTATGTAAAAGAAGTTAAATCAGTAGAAGCAAGTTAGCTAAATGAAAAAAGACATACCATACAGAGACCAGCTTTTGGAGCTATCTAAACTTTATAGGATAAAAGAGATTAGGTCCTATCTTCAATCGAAGAAACATTTAACAACTTCACAAATTGAACTTATATTATTAAAAAACAAAATACCTTTACCAGCACACACTTATAATAAAAAAAAAATAGCTGAAATAAGATACAAAGAGCAAGTTGTTACAAATGTAGTGCTAACAATTGCTCTGTTAGGTTTTATCACAAGTTTAATGACTATCAGACCTTATATAAAACTTGTGACTAGCGAAGTAAAGTTTACTCATATTGCAAAAGAATATAAATCTAATTTTAAATTAAATAACAAACCTGTAGATACCGCAAATAATAAAAAAAAATTTGAAAAAGCAGACGACGAAGTTAGTCTTGATACGCAAATTACTTTAAATTTATTCGAAGATTTAAAATATGATCTTAAAACAATCCGCTCAGGATCAAGAGTAAAACCTGTATATTTATCAAAATTACCTAAAGATCTTAAAAAAATCAAAAGTACTCAAAAAAAGAAAGATACCTTTATAAAGATAGTTATGCCGTTAATCATCGATGAAAATACTAAAATTTTGGACAACAGAAAAAAACTTTTTAAAATTCTTGGAAAGCAAAATAACTCAAGAGGAGAGAAAGTTTGGTTAAAAAGAAGATTCGAAGATTATGAAATCAAAAATGAAGATGTTACTGAACTTAAAGTTAGAATGGACATCATACCGGTATCTATAGCAATTGCTCAAGCAGCAAAAGAAAGTGGATGGGGTACATCCAGATTTGCTTTAGAGGGGAATGCAATGTTTGGCCAATGGACTTATGGAAAAGATGGTATAGCACCTCTTGAAAGAGAAAAAAATAAAGGTCATAAAATTTTAAAGTTTCCAATGTTACGTTCTTCAGTTCAGGCTTATAAAAATAATTTAAATACTCACTCTGGTTACAAGGAATTTAGAAAAAAACGAGCAGATCTAAGAAGGAAAAATCAAAACATTTCTGGTTTAGAACTTGTAAATTACCTACACAACTATGCTGCTACAGGAAAGGAATACACTGATATTTTAAAAAAAATTATCAATCAAAATAGCCTAACAGATTTTGATAATGCTATTCTTATGAATTCAAATCAATCTTCTTCTCTAACTTTATAATTATAAATCGGCGATTATAAATTGAATCCCAAGCCATCTCCATTGACCACCATTCTCTCTTAATGAACAGTTAATTCTACCTCTTTCGGTAACAAATTTTCCTGCTAGAATTATATTTATCTGATTTTTATCTATAAATTTTATATTTGATCTTCGCCATTTATTTTCTTCATTTGAGTAGCAAGATATATTTTTCAAATTGGCAATATTATCAAAAAAGGTTATTTTCACATTTGGTGGATTATTATCTGAACTAAGATATTTTTCTTTAGGAGTAATTTTTAAATATGGAAACGGAATAGATTTAAGTATTGTTTTAAATCTATTTTCTTCTCCATACTTTTCATTAATTGGGAATCTTGGTAATTCATACATATTTTTAGTTCTATCTATTACCCCAGAGTGTTGACCAAAAGCGTACTTGAAACCTAATTTTTTTACTATTTCTTTATAAGACTCTTTGTACTCTCCGAATGGATATGCAAAAAACTTTGTTTGATTGTTAAGTTCTTTTTTAAAAATTTTCATAGAGGTTTTTATATCTTTTTCGATTTCATCATCACTTTTATCAACAAGATAACCGTGCGAGTGACTATGGTTACCGATGTGAACAAAATTAAATTTTGAAATTTCTTTTATTTCTGACCAACTCATATAACCTCTTGAACCAACTGTTTCAGTATTTATAAAAATTATAAATGGTATTTCTTTTTGTTTTAAAATTGGCCATGCATTTTCATAAAATGAGGAAAATCCATCATCTATTGTCAATAAAATTTTTTTTTCCAAGTTATCTTTTTCAATGTATGACTCGAAATCATTATGTGAAATAAATTTAAATCCGTTATTTTCTATAAATTCTAAATGGGCCTTGAAGTCTTGTATCTTTATATTTGTTGAAGGATACTTATTTTCATCAAAACGATGGTACATTATCGAAAGAATCCCGTAATCTTGAATATTTTTTGCTTCAGAATAAGAATTGTTAAGACTAAGCAAAAAAACTATAAATGAGAGAATGATAAAAGATTTTTTAATAATAAATTTCACTGGCAAAAATAATTCTATTGGTCTTAGAATAAATAATAATTTTTTTATTAAAAAACTTCAAATTAATAAAATTAACAATGATTCACTTGTGAACAATATATTTGATTTTATCAATAAAAAAAAAGCCAATATTGATAAAAATTTTTCTATTATAGTAAATATGGGACCAGGCAGCTTTTCAGGGGTTAGGATTTCTATTGCTGTGGCAAAAGGTATAAAATTATCAAAAGGAGCTAAATTATATGGTTACAAAGATAGTGATTTGACTAATTTTAACCTCAAGAACATTGATCTATTAATTAGGAAAAATTTAATAGAAAATAATTTGATTAAACCTATATATTTGAGCTAAATTGTTATTTATAAAATGAGTAAAATCGAAGAGAAATGTAAAAGTAAAGGGGTAAGATTGACTGATCAGAGACGTCTAATCGCCAGGGTCATGTCTGACTCAAAAGTGACTTATGGCTCAAAAGACCACCCAGATGTTGATGAGTTACACAAAAGAGTAAATCAATTAGATAAAAATATTAGCATAGCCACAGTTTACAGAACTGTTAAACTTTTTGAGGAAGCTGGAATATTAGAAAGGCATGATTTTAAAGAGGGCAAAGCAAGATATGAACCTTTAACAGAAGAGCATCATGATCATTTGATAGATATTAACAGTGGTGAGATAATCGAATTTGTAGATAAAGATATTGAGGAATTACAAAAAAAAGTTGCACAAAAATTGGGATATAAATTAGTAGATCATAAATTAGAATTGTACGCTCAGAAAATTAAAAAAAATTAATATTTTGAATAAAAAAATCTTTATTAAAACTTTTGGATGCCAAATGAATGAATACGATAGTAATCGTATTGCATGTTTGGCTAAAGCAGCAGGATATAATAGAACACAAAAAGCAAACGAAATAGACTGCTATGTATTAAATACATGTCATATAAGAGCAAAAGCTACTGAAAAAGTTTATCATGATATAGGACGTCTGAAAAAAAATTATAAAAATAAAAAAAAGCCAATTGTTTTAGTTACTGGTTGTGTTGCTCAAGCCGAAAATAATACTATGCTTGAAAGAGAGCCTTATATAGATGCAGTTATAGGTCCACAATCTTATCATAATTTTTCTAAAATTTTACTAAAACTGAATGAGAAAAAAAATAAATTAAATTTCACAGATTTTGATGTAGTTGAAAAATTTGATCAATTAAATACAATTAGAAACTCAGATTCAAAAGTGTCGTCATTTATCACTATTCAAGAAGGTTGTGATAAATTTTGTAATTTTTGCGTTGTTCCTTACACAAGAGGCCCTGAACATTCTAGATCACCGACAGAGATATTAAAAGAAGCAAACGACCTAATACATAATGGTGTTAAGGAAATCACTCTTTTAGGTCAAAATGTAAATGCATATTCCTACAAAATAAAGAATATAGAATATAAACTTTCAGATTTAATTATGGAGCTAGATAAAATTAATGGGCTCAAAAGAATTCGATACACAACATCACATCCTAAGGATATGACAAAAGATTTAATCGAATGTCATGGCAAGTCTAAAAAATTAATGCCATTTATTCATCTGCCTGTTCAAAGCGGATCAAGTAAAATACTTAAAGGCATGAATCGAAAACATACAAGAGAAGAATATTTTAGGACTATTAAAAACTTAATAAAAATAAAGCCAAATTTAAAATTTTCAAGTGATTTTATTGTTGGATATCCAGGAGAAACCGAAAAAGATTTCCAAGAAACAATTTCTCTAATAAAAGAAATAAAGTTCATTAACTCTTTTTCATTTATTTTCAACTCTAGACCAGGGACACCTGCCTCAAAATTAAAAGAAATAGATAAAGAAAAACAAAAAAAGAGATTAATAATCTTACAAAATCTTTTAGAAGATATTCAAATAAAAGAAAACAAAAATCAAATTGGAAAACTTAAGGAAGTATTGATAGAAAATAAGATGAAAAACCAAAATAAATATTTTGGAAGGACTGATTATTTAACTCCAGTTGTTATAATAAATACAAATGAAAAAGACTTAGGAAAAATTATTAATGTTAGAATAAAATCTAGCAACAGAAATACTTTGTTCGGTATCAAAGAGAAGGAAGAAAGAGTGGTGGCAGCCTAATGTTAGAAGCAAAAAATCTTGATAAAGAAATTTCCATAAAAAAAATTGATAATGAGACAACAAATATTAAAATATTTAATAACAATGTTTTAATGGCTATAGTTGGAGAATTTAACAAAAACCTTATTCAGATTGAAAAATTAACTAACACTAAAATTTTTTTTAGAGGAAATTCAATAACAGCAAAAGGAAACAAGAATTCAATATCTACTGTTTCTAACTCTTTAATGTTTTTAGTTAATAAATATCTTGTTACCAATTCTATCGAAAATAATGATATAATTTATTCAATAAAACATGAGGTATCTGAATTGAAAGACAAAAACCAAAATAATATAAGATCTATAGATCAAATAATAAAAACTCCAAGAAAATCAGTAATTCCAAGATCAAAAAAACAATCAGAATACTTAAAAGCTTTACAAAATGAAAATATAATTATGTCATTAGGACCTGCGGGTACGGGAAAAAGTTATTTGGCAGTTTCTGTTGCTGTAACTTTGTTAATGGAAAAAAAAATTGAGAAAGTAATACTATCACGACCTGCAGTTGAGGCTGGCGAAAGATTAGGTTTTTTACCGGGTGATATGAAGGAGAAAGTAGATCCATATCTTCGTCCTTTGTATGATGCATTATATGACCTTTTCGGATACGAAAAAATACAGAGAAAAATTGAGACAGGAGCAATTGAGATTGCTCCGTTAGCTTTTATGAGGGGGAGAACTTTAAAAAATTCATTTGCTATTCTTGATGAAGCACAGAATGCCACTCTTACACAAATAAAAATGTTTTTAACTAGGATCGGTGAAAATTCAAAATTAGTTGTAAATGGAGATCCTTCGCAGGTTGATTTAATCAACAAAAATCATTCTGGCCTAGTTAAGTCAAAAAAAATATTAAAAAATGTAAAAGAAATAAAGGTCATTGAGTTTGATCATCGAGATGTAGTAAGACATCCACTAGTATCAAAAATTATTCAAGCGTATCAAAAAAATATTGATGATCAAAATTGATGTCCTTGTCAGGGATAAAAATTGGAGAAAATATGTTCCAAATCCTGAAAAATATCTTAATCAAAAAGTAAAACAAATAAATTTTAAAAAAAAATCAATTAATGTAAAAAAAATTAATTTCTCAATTTTACTTACAGGAAATAAAGAAATAAAATTTTTGAATAAAAAATTTAGAAAAAAAAACAAGGCAACTGATGTTTTATCATTTCCTTATTATAGTTCAAATGAAATAAAAAATAGACTTAAGAAACGAGATAATATTTATCTTGGTGACGTAGCATTGAATCTTTATAAAATTACTAATTTAAAAAAAAATTTTAAAAAAGAATTTAATAAATTGTGGATACATGGATTTTTACATTTAATGGGATACAAACACTATAGAAATTCAGACTTTTACAAAATGAAAAAACTTGAGGATAAAATATTTAAACAAATTAAATGTTAAATTTTTTTAACAAAAGATACTTCATTCTTTTTATATTTCCATTAATTTTAGGTGGAATTTGTGTTTTAAGTTTTAACCCATTTAATTATTTTTTTTCTAATGCAATATCACTTTCTCTATTATTTTATTTAATTTATTATGTAAAAAAAAAGACCCAAAGTTCATACAGGAAAAAACCATTTTTAAAGAATTTATTTTTTTTAGGTACTTCTTATGGATTTGGTTTTTTTTTCTTTGGATTTTATTGGATTGCCTATTCATTAACTTTTGATAATTCTTTTAAATTTTTAATACCATTTGCTTTAATATTAATACCACTCTTTCTATCTCTTTTTTTTTCTATACCTATAATTTTTGTAGGATATTTTATTGATTTAAAAATTTCCTCTATTGTTTTAATAAGTTTGTCATTTTCAATTTTTGATTTTTTAAGAAGCTTTATACTTACCGGATTTCCATGGAATCTTTGGGCATACAGTTTTCTGTGGTCATTGGAGAGTTTGCAAATACTATCTGTAATTGGAATTTTTTCTCTCAATCTTTTTATTATAAGTTTATTTTTTTTACCTGCGAGCATATTTTTTAATGGAAGACCTAAATATTTTTTAATCAGCTTTTTTTTAATTTTATCATTCATTAATTATTTTTATGGTTCCTTTCAAATAAATACTCAAAAACTGTTAGATCCGCAAAAAACAATAAATTTCAAAATTGCCTCTGCCGGAATTGATTTGTCAGATTTTAAAGATCAGAAACTTGTTATTAAAAAATTGATTACACTTAGCGAGCCTCAGAAAAACAAAAATACTATTTTTATTTGGCCAGAGGGAGTAATTTTAGATGAAAATCTTATGAAGAAAGATGAAATCAAACAACTTTTCAAAGATAACTTCTCTGATAATCATTTAATTGTTCTCGGTTCAAATACGAAAAAAGTTTTTGGTAAAGATCAGCTTTATTTTAATAGTCTACTTGTTCTAAATAGAAATTTAAAAGTTATTCATCAATATGATAAACAAAAATTAGTGCCTTTTGGAGAATTTATACCATTTGAAAAATTTTTTGATGAAATTGGATTTAAAAAAATTGCACTAGGCTATTCTTCTTTTTCAAAAGGAAACAATAATTCTTTAATTAATCTTAAATTTAATAATCAAAATGTTAATTTACTTCCTTTAATTTGCTATGAAATTATTTTTCCTAAACTTGTAGAAAATAAAATAAGACAATTTAATTTTATTGTAAATATTTCAGAAGATGCTTGGTTTGGTGACAGCGTAGGTCCAGAACAACATTTTACAAAAGCAATTTTTAGATCGATTGAGACAAAAGCTTTTACAATAAGATCGGCAAATAAGGGAGTAAGCGCGTTTATAGGCCCAGATGGAAAAATTTTGAAAAGTTTAAATTCTAGTGAATTTGGTAACATAGATATGGATCTACCAATTTTGAAATCAAAAAAAAATACAACCAAAAAAAGTTTGATATTTTCTCTATTTTTAATTACATATGTTGTTGCTTTTTTTGTATTACGAAAATTTAAACTTTAATGAAATCAAATAGTTATTTATTTACAAGTGAGTCAGTTTCAGAAGGTCATCCAGATAAAGTGTGTGATCGTATATCTGATATGGTTGTTGATACATATCTTTCAAAAGATCCATTCTCAAGGGTTGCTTGTGAAACCTTAACAACAACAAATAAAGTTATTTTAGCTGGTGAAGTTAGAGGTCCAGAGGTAAAAAAAGAGGATTTAATTCAAAAAGTTCGAAATTGTATTAAGGATATTGGATATGAGCAAAAAGGTTTTCATTGGAAGAATTGCGATATAGATATTCACCTTCATTCTCAATCTTCTGATATAGCTATGGGAGTCGACTCTAAGGGCAATAAAGATGAAGGGGCCGGAGACCAGGGTATAATGTTTGGTTATGCTTGCAATGAAACAGATGTTTTAATGCCTGCACCAATATATTTTTCACATAAAATTTTAGAACTTATGGCCATAGATAGAAAAAAAGGGATTGCTAAAAATTTAGAACCAGATTCAAAAAGTCAAGTTACTATGCAATATGAGAATGGAAAACCAGTTAAAGTTAAATCTATTGTAATTTCTACTCAGCATTCATCAAAAGTTGATCAAGCACAAGTAAAAGAAATCGTTAGACCTTATTTAGAAAAATCGATACCTAAGAATTTTTTGTCTGGATTAAAAGATGAAGAATTTTATGTTAATCCAACAGGTCAGTTCATTATTGGAGGACCTGATGGTGATAGCGGACTTACTGGTAGAAAAATCATAGTTGATACTTATGGTGGTGCAGCACCTCATGGAGGGGGCGCTTTTTCCGGTAAAGACCCTAGTAAGGTGGACAGATCAGCGGCCTATGCAGCTAGATATGTTGCTAAAAATGTAGTGGCATCAAAAATCGCTGACAAGTGTTTAATTCAGCTTGCTTACGCAATAGGAGTTTCAAAACCTTTATCAATATTCGTAAATCTTTTCGATGGAGATGAAAAAAAATCTAAACATGTTGAGAAATTAATTAAAGATAATTTTGACTTAAGTCCCAGGGGAATAAGAGAAATGCTGTCCCTCAATAAACCTATTTATGAATGTACTGCTGCCTACGGGCATTTTGGCAGAAAACCCCAACAAGATGGCTCTTTTTCGTGGGAAAAAACTGATAAAATTGGGGTTTTTAGTAAGTAATTCTTGAAAAAATTTAAAATATAAACTAAATAGATATTAAGTTACCTGGAAGAACAAAATGGGCTTTTGCCCATTTTTTTTTAGGAGCTAATAATATGCTGAATAGAGGTTTAGACAAACAAGAGCTACTAAGGATCGTTGATTCTGTCGCAAACGAAAAATCAATTGATAAAGAACTTATATTGAGTTCAATGGAATCAGCAATACAAAAAGCAGCTTACAGTAAATTTGGCTTTGATAATGAAATTGAAGCTAAAATTGATAGAGAAAAAGGGAATATTTTAATTCAAAAAGTTTTACAAATTGTAGAAAAAGTCGAGGATCCTGCTAGAGAGATATTATTAAAAGACGCCATTCTTATAGATAAAAAAAATAAAGACTTAAAAATTGGAGACAAAATATACGAAGAATTACCCCAAATCGATTTTGGAAGAATTGCTGCTCAAAGTGCAAAACAAGTTATTTCTCAAAGAGTGAAAGAAGCTGAAAGAACTCGACAATATAATGATTTTATAGACAAGCAAGGACAAATCTTAAGCGGAATAATTAAAAGATTAGAGTACGGCAATGTAATAGTAGACCTAGGTAGAGCTGAGGGAATTATAAGAAAAGAAGAATTGATACAAAGAGAAATACTCAAAAATGGAGATAGAGTGAAAGCATATTGTTATGAAGTTAAAAGAGATAACAAAGGTCACCAAATATTTTTATCTCGAGCTCACCCACAATTTTTAGCAAGATTATTCTTTCAAGAAGTACCAGAGATTTATGAGGGAGTAATAGAAATTAAAGCTGTTTCAAGAGACCCAGGTAGCAGAGCAAAAATTTGTGTTAATTCAAACGACTCATCATTAGATCCAGTCGGGGCATGCGTTGGAATGAGAGGTAGCAGAGTCCAAACAGTTGTCAACGAGCTTCACGGTGAAAAAATAGATATTATTAAGTGGACAGAGGATTTACCAACACTTGTTGCCGAGTCTCTATCACCAGCAGAAATACAAAAAGTTTTAATAGATGAACAAAATAAAAGAATAGATGTAATTTTAACTGAAGAGAATCTAAGTAAAGCCATAGGAAGAAGAGGACAAAATGTAAGATTGGCATCAAAACTAATAAATTATGAGATAGATATTCTAACAGACAAAGAAGACTCTGAAAGAAGACAAACTGAATTTAAAGAAAGAAGTCAAAATCTTATTAATAATCTGGAAGTTGATGAAACATTAGGACAATTATTGGTGTCAGAGAATTTTACAAGTGTAGAAGAAATTGCCCAAGCAAAAATTGATGACCTTTCAAAAGTAGAGGGAATTGAGGACTCTACTGCAGAAGAGTTGATTTCAAGATCTAAAGAGTATTTGGAGAAAGAGAAAATCGAAATATCAAAAAAATTAAAAGAAATGGGCGTAGAAGATAAGTTGATAAACCTAAAAGGAATGACCCAAGGTATGCTTGTTGTTTTAGGAGAACAAAACATTACAAAATTAAAAGATTTTGCAGAACTTGCTTCAGATGAATTAATTGGAGGGATGGATGAAATTAAAGGAAAAAGAATAAAAATAAACGGCTATTTAGAGGATTTTGCTTTAACACGTGAAGAAGCAGATAATATGATTATGGATGCAAGAAAGATTGTGTTTGGAAATTAAATGGAAAAAAATAAAAATAAAAAAAAAACACTGACAATTTCAAGTTCATTTACTAAAAAAATAGACCAAACTTCATTTAACAAATCTGAAAAAAAAGTTTTTTATCCAGATAAAAAAAAAATAAATAAACCAATTCAAAAAAACAGAAATTTTTCTAATCAACCAAGCGGCAACAAAGTAAGTTTAAACAAAAAGAATTTTGCAAGAAAATACGCTGAACAACAAGCTACAAAAAGATTTATTCATTCAGAACCAAAAAAATTTGATAAAAATAAGGAAAAAAATTTTGATAAAAACAAAAACCCTCAAGCTAGAAGAGAACATAAATTGACTCTGTCGAGAGCAATGAATGTTGAAGAATTTGAAATCAAACAAAGAAGCTTAGCTTCAGTGAAAAGAGCTAGGCTTAAGGAGAAAAAAAATTTAAAAGTATCAGATGAAACAAAAAAAGAGTTTAAAAAAGTGATAAGAGACGTAAAAATTCCAAATCAAATTACAATACAAGAATTATCTAACCGAATGGCTGAACAATCGAGTAATATAATAAAATTTCTTTTAAATATGGGAGTAAAAGCTACAATTAATCATACTATTGATAAAGACACCTCAGAATATATCGTAAAGGAATTTGGTCACACCCCAGTAGTTGAACAAGCTCTATCTGAAAATTTAGAACAAAAAAAAGATTTTGATGTATCGTTGTTAAATCCGAGACCACCGATTGTTACAATTATGGGGCACGTTGACCATGGTAAAACTTCTTTGTTAGATGCTTTGAGAAGCACAAATGTTGTTTCAGGTGAGCACGGCGGTATTACTCAACATATAGGTGCCTATCAAGTCTTCGATGAAAATAAAAATTTGATCACATTTATAGATACTCCAGGCCACGCAGCGTTTACAGAAATGAGAGCAAGAGGATCAAAAGTAACCGATATAGTAATTTTAGTAATAGCAGCGGACGATGGTGTTAAACCACAGACTGTAGAAGCAATACAACATGCAAAAGCAGCCAAAGTGCCAATAATAGTAGCAATTAATAAATCAGATTTGCCAAATTCACAAATAAACAAAATAAAAGATGAACTAATGAGATATGAATTAGTAGCAGAAAGTTTAGGCGGTGAAACTTTATTTGTTGAGGTTTCAGCAAAGAAAAAAACTAACCTTGATAAATTGAAAGAGACTATTATTTTGCAATCAGAAATTTTAGATTTGAAAGCGCCTAAGGAAGGTAATGCTCAAGGGATAGTTTTGGAAGCAAAAATAGATAAAGGCAAAGGACCAGTTTCTACAATATTAATTACTGCAGGTAAATTAGAGAAAGGTGATTATTTTGTTTGCGGTAGTACTTACGGAAAAGTAAGGGCAATGATAGATTTTAACGGTCAAACAGTAGACAAAGCCAGCCCTTCCACACCTATTGAAATATTAGGGATGAACGAGGCAGCAAATGCAGGAGATGAATTTTCAGTAGTTGATACAGAAGACGAAGCTAAGAAAATTAATTCTTTTAGAAAAACAGGTATTAAAGATAAGAATGTACTAATTTCACCAGATAAAACTAATCTTTTTGACAATCAAAATTTAAAAAAAGAATTAAATATTATTTTAAAATCTGATGTACAAGGATCTAGCGAAGCTCTTAAAAATTCAATCAATAAGATAGAACACTCTGAGGTAAAGCCAAAAATTATTTTGTCAGACATTGGAATGATCAATGAGACAGATATTTCTTTAGCAAAAGCATCGAATGCAGTTGTAATTGGATTTAATATAAAACCGAATAGAGAGGCAAAAAAGTCAGCTGAAATGGAAAAAATTCGAATAGAATTTTTTAATATTATTTATAAGGCTATAGAATTTGTCGAGCAATCTTTATCGGGCCTATTAGAACCTGAGAAGAAAGAAACTATACAAGGAACGGCTGAGATTTTACAAATTTTTAAACTTTCTAAATCAGGAAAAGTAGCTGGATCAAAAGTTGTTGAAGGTGAAATTAAAAGTACATCAAAAGCCAGAATTATTCGTGATGGTGTAGTAATTCATGATGGAAATATATCTAGCATTTTTAGAGAAAAAAATGCAGTCAAGGAAGTTAAGAATGGTCTTGAATGCGGAATATCCTTTAAAAATTATGGGGACTTTAAAATTAAGGACAAGATAGAAGCTTACAAGATTGATATAATTCAAAGGGAAATAAAATGATGAATAGAAAATCAAATACTGGTAGCTTTAATCATAGACATTTAAGAGTGGGAGAATTAGTTAAACAAAATTTAGGGCAAATCTTTTTAAGAAATGAAGCTAAAATACCCTCATTCAACACTAAATTAGTAACTGTCACAGAGGTCAGAATGAGTTCTGATTTAAAATCTGCGAGGGCCTACGTGATTCCTCTGGGAGGAAAAGATACAGAAAAAACAGTAAATACCTTGACGGAATTTTCACATCTTGTTAGAAAAGCTCTGTCAAAGAAATTGGACATAAAGTTTCTACCCAAGCTGCACTTTATAGGAGATGGTTCCTTTGATTATGCAGAAAAAATTGAAAAATTAATAAAAGAAAATAGTAAAAAATAAATGGCAACAAAAAAAGAAGATGTAACAAAATCACTAGCACTACATAAAAAAGATGTAGGATCAGCATCTGTTCAAATTGGTTTACTAAGTGAGAAAATAAATAGATTATCGTTACATTTTAAAAAATTTAAAAAAGACAAACATTCTTCGAGGGGACTAACAAAATCGGTAAATCGAAGAAAAAGGCTTTTGGATTATTTAAGTAAAAATGATCCAAAAAGGTACAACGATATTTTGAAGAAGCTTAATTTGAGAAAATAAATGTTTAAACAATTTAAAGAAGAAATAGATTTTGGTGGCAAGAAACTCATTTTAGAAACAGGAAAAGTTGCGAGACAAGCAGACGGAGCTATAATTGCTACTTGGGGAGAAACAGTTGTAATTGCAACTGTTGTTGGAGCAAAAAAGGTAAATCCAGAAACAGATTACTTTCCTCTTTCAGTAAATTATCAAGAAAAATATTATGCTGCAGGTAAAATTCCCGGTGGTTATTTTAAAAGAGAAGCAAGGCCAACTGAATCTGAAACTTTAATATCG
>MDTB01031185.1_pt1 | contig 40112 bp, 29 predicted proteins | sample 811161 | NCBI WGS metagenome assembly MDTB01 (sample SAMN05326650, study PRJNA326480) | marine metagenome | isolation source: seawater | place: Mediterranean Sea | collected 2009 | reverse complement strand
TACTTGAGGGTATAATAATGTATTGGTATAATTATTCAAGAGGATACCATATCCCATGGTTACATTATCTAATGCACCTATCTTAAAATAATTTTTATCCCATCGATTTTTATAACGCACATAATATATTTTATCAATAATTGTGTTTTTTACTTTTTCTCCGCTAGAAAAATCCCATTCATCATCATGAATATTACCATCCTGGTCAATGTATATGACCATATCAAAGGCAATTGCAAGTTCTCCAAAGGGAAGAACAGGTCTTAGCGCTATTTGATTCCAAATTTTCCCATCTATTGTAACCGCACCAAAGGCCCCTTGCACTGATTTTTCTGCAGCATTATCTTCTATTTCAATCGGATCTGTCTGTGCAATTAAATTACATAATAGTATAAGCCCTGGTAATGATATGGATTTAAATTTCATTTATTAACTGATTTCTATAAATAAAATTACCTTTCAGGTTTAAACTCCACAAAGGCTAATTAGGATTAATATGATAGACTTATAATGAAGTAATATATTATTTTAATAAAACTAATGTACTTTTATAACTGATAATGACTTTAATTTTTGAACAAAGATGAATTTTTTACATTGTAAATATTCTATAATTATTTTTTTTATCATCACATTTACATATTCTAAGGATATACATATAGATGAAGTATATGTTGACGCGAAAGAAAATGGTATTTTATTGGAGATAAAATTAGATAGCACAATAAAAAAAGATGATATCTCTGCCTGGCAATCGAGGTCTGGATGGTTCTATATTACTCTTTTTAATGTAAAGGGTGATACTATAAATATTTTAAAGGATAGCTTACCAAAAGATATAATCCAATTCCAAGCTATACAAGGAGATGAATCCTTTCAAATTGGTTTAAGACTTAAAAAGGATATTGAGCATTATGATTTTTCTTTTGTAAATAAAAATTTACTTATAGGTTCACTGTATTATTCATCACAATATCTTTCTAAGGTTGAATCAATTAAAAATATTAATAAAGATGAAATTTCAGATGGTATGCCTAGAGGTATAAAAAAATGGCTATTACTCACTGGATCAGGTTTAGTCTTAACAGGATCGATACGCCAAAACCAAAAAGAAGAAATCCATATTCAATCAAAAATCGGATTGGCTATTATTACTTCAACGTTAATTATTGATATTATTTGGAGATTATTATGAAAGATGCAATGCTATACCTTTCAGTATTTTTAGCTCTAGCATTCATACTAATGGGTTTATATCTACGATTTAAATTCAAAGATAAACTAGATGAACTTGATAAATAGAACGATATTATATCTTCTATTTTTTTCGATTATGTCAGCTAAGCCAACGAATAAAGTAGTGTTCAGTGAAGTAACTCTAGACGATACTAATCCAAGATGTGGTACCCCTTTCATAATTAACTTATCAGAAAACGATACTGCTTCTATTAAAAATCATGAGATATCCAACCTGAACGGTGAAGCATTTGTCATGAAAAACAAAACAATCCAATTGATAGACAACTATCTTGACCAATCTTATCAAACAGAACATTTTAAAATAAACTATACATTAGAAGGTATCCATGCAGTTAATAATATAGATTACATAATTAATATGGGTAATATCTTCGAGCAGGTATATTCTTTTTTTATTGATACCTTAGATTATGATGAACCACCTATTAATTCATATAGTTTGTATGATATAAATGTTGAAAGGCTAGAACCTGGTTATTTTGGATATGCAATCCCCCAAGATTATGGACAATCTTGTATAGGAAGTATTTTTATGCGTAACTCTTACTCTTCTAGTGATTTTAGCTCGCACACTGAAGAAGAAAACATTAAGGTTACCGCTGTTCATGAATTTTTTCATCTTATTCAATTTGGTTATAATTGTTATAGCTTGCGATTAGGAAGTGGAGACATCTGGTTTATGGAAGCAACTGCAGTTTGGAGCGAAGATGAACTATATAATGGAATAAACGACCATTATAGATACATGAGCTCCTGGTTTTCCAGTCCTACTAAATCAATTTATGACCAAGAGCAAAATTATATGTATGGTACCTTTATATTTGTTCAATATATTGATGAACACCTAGGGGGACCTGAAGCAATAAAGAACAGCTGGGAAAATTCACGAACCCTAGCAAGTCCCATTAATGATGTAAGTGTTGAATCTATTGATAATGCACTCAATCAATATAACTCCACTTTTGAGGATGCTTATGCAAATATGCGAATCGCAAATAGAATACTTAGCGATAGTGAATCCGCTGGTATTTATAGATATAATGAAGCAATCGGATATTACTCTGCAACCACACCTCCTCCTGAAATAAATCTTGGTCATTTTAATGCTGGTGATTTAATACTAAAAAATGATACTATAAAACAACAACTAGGGCTCTATCAGAGTATATACTATTCTATTACCACAACATCTCCTATGAGAATATTTTTCAATAATATTACTGGTAACTTTAGATTTGCATCAATAATAAAATATGAAGGGAAAGAGCAGTGGGTTGTAGAAAGCGAATACGAGCAAAACATCGATCCTAAAATCGATATAGAATGGATATCAATTCTAATTTCTGCGGTTGGACAAGACCAAGATGAATGGGATTTCACTTTAGAGTTTTCTGATGGATATTCAGAAGATTTTACTTCTTTTCATCCTTATCCAAATCCATCTCTTGGGAAAACAATTAATCTGGAACTACAGGCAATCTCAAGCCAGACAATACGGACTACCATTTATAATATAGTTGGTCAAGAGGTCTGGAAAACGATAAATAAGTTTAATGAACCAGGTAGGATAACACTGACTTGGAATGGATTAAATAATAATGGTTCCAGAATTGCAAATGGGACATATTTTATTGTGGTGGAAGGTGCAAGTAAAAAAGAAAATCATAGAATAATCTATTTAAAGAAATAGACTATATACCCTCAACCATTTTCCTGATGTTTTTTATTATCACTGGATATTCTTTTAATCCTTTTTCATATCTTCTCATAAACTTCATGGATTTCTTCTTAGGAATAACAACTACATAACTACCTTTTTCTTGAAAAGATATGTTATCAATATTTAGTAAGAAATTTTCATATTTATCCAGTTTTAAAATGTAAATAGCTAATTTTTCTGATATAAATCTAATGTTCTTTACTTCAGAGGAATCTTTACTTTGAAATAAGGTCTGACTAAACTTCTTATAAAACCGATTAAGAGTAGGCTGTAGACTTTCTCTCTGATATTTGATATCATAGTATGTATTCCTATAGACATCAAAATAATCATTTATATAAATTAATCTTTTTTTATCCTTCTTAAATATTTTTTTTATTTTTCTCAAACTCTTGAAATATTTTTTTTGATGTTTTATAAATTTTTTAAAGTTTGATTTGAAAATTAATTCATAGGATATTATGGTATCCTTAGGGATAGACTTTAGGCTGTCTTCTAATGATTCTTTCATGGAATCATACAATGGCATAATTAATTGTGAAATACTATCCATCATGCCGTAAGAATTTTTCATTTTTTTATAATTGGATTTTAATTTCTTATATATACGTAGATTTTTTGTGAGATAAAAATCAAACTGAATTTCCATTATGCTATCAAGATTACTCATCTCTTTTTCAGTTTGTGATTGTAAGGATTTTATATCAAGTATCCTTATACCTAAACTGTATTCATCATTGAATTTTAAGTTTGCAGTATTTCCTCCACAGCCCAAAAATAGAAACAGGGCTCCTAGTACTAGAATAGCCCTGTGAAAATGAGATAGTTTTTTATTCAAACTTATAATTTTCCGGCTTGGTCTAACCTCATTAGGTCATCGAAGCCACCTATTGGGCTTTCGTTTATGATAATCTGTGGAACAGTTCGTCCCCCAGTTATAGAATAAAGGTCCTCTCTTGTCATTCCCTTTTCCTCAATATCTATTTCTTTGTATTTCAAACCTTTTTCATCTAAAAGTCGTTTTGCTGACTTGCATGGTTGACACCATGAAGTAGAATAAATTAATATAGAAATATTATCAATCATTATTTTAATAATAGCAACTTTTGGACATGTTTTGATTCTCCATATTCAACAACCAAAAAATAGGTCCCTGTGGACATTACATGACCTCTTTTGTCTTGACCATCCCATGAGAACCGATACTGACCACTTACTAATATACCATTATGAAGATTAATCAGGTTCCTTCCAAGAATATCATAAATATTGAGCGATACTTTTTCAGTAAAAGGAATCATGAAATTAAAATTGGTAACTGGGTTAAAGGGATTTGGATATGCTGGCTCTAATAAAAAGGTATTTGGACTTAATTCTGGTTCTACGTCAAGAGGAGCTACATAGTTAGCTGGAGATTCAGTTGTAAATCGTATTGCAAGTTCATTTTCCAGAACCGCAGCTCCATCGGAATACACATTATTGAAAACATATTGAATTCCCTGGTCTTTATTAGGAGACTCAATACCAATTGTAGAATAATTTTTTGTTACATCAACATCTTCTATCTCCAAATATTGAAATTCAATAACCCCATCTCCAGAAGCAGTCGGCATTGATGACTGATTATATAGTATAACTTCAAAAGTTTCTTCAGTAACCTCATCATATCCATTTAATGCTCTTGACCATTCTATTATAAATCGACCATGGTCTTGATCATACCTAGTATATACATTTATCCAGATATCTATGTCTCCATCATCATCAGAATCAATCGTCTCTAAATCATCTGAAAATGGTGCTAGCATGGCTTTAGGACCCATATACATCGGGATAGACATATTCCAAAAATAATCTAATTCACAACCTTCAAATGATGTCCAACCATTGGAGTTTATTGTAATCTGATTATAATCAATACCGTGATATTGAAAAGTAAATGGAAGATCTATATCAACATGATCATCGTCATCAAGCTGATGGTGCGTTGCTCCATCACCTCCAAAATTTGGGTCAAGCTCTATCCAATTAAATGTTGGTTTTTGCTCATAATCTATATCCGTATTGTCATAGGCCCAGTATCCATATTCACTAGGCGGAACAGGATAAAATGTATTTAAAGGTATAATGTGAAGAGAAACTTCTTCTGAATGAAATGTTTGTCCAGATTTTACAAATTCAACTAAGAAAGTAACATCACTACCATACGATACACTATCCAATAAAATACTATAATTCGTTAAATAATTAGAAGACCCAAATGATGGTAAATTTAAATAAGAACCATTATCTTGATTAATTACGCTAGCACCTTCTGAAAGTGGTGACAACTCAATAGCAACACCTTCATAATTTCCACCGGAAAAGTTTGTGATCATAAATTCAGGTACAAATTCTGATCCTGGCTCTGGTTGGTCAAGGAATTCTATCGCAAATACAGGAATTTCCAGTTCAATAGCAAAATTGAACTCAACATTCATGTCACCATTGTAGGCTAGATAAGCTGTTAAATAGTTACTAACATCCGCTCCAAAGGATGTTACCTCAATATCGCTTATCATAACAGTCTGACCAACACCAATAGATGGAACATTAATATCAATTGTTGATGGTGATGCATTTGAAGAAAATGATAATGTTGCACTAGAAGAAGGTATCGTGTTATTTGAAATATTTTCTAGCTCTATATCAAAACTAAATGGTGTTCCTAATACTGGTTTTACACCATCGCTTTCACCATTAACAGTGATATTTGATAACGCTACACCTTGGTCATTCGCGTCAGAGATACTAACTATCTCATGCCCTTGAATAAAACCTCCTTTATTTGCATATATGTCTAAACTGGAGATATCTGTAATATGTAAAGATGAAACAAACTCTCCATGTTCATCTGTAATACCCTTTGCAAGAATCTCACCATCAGACATAATACTTATTACTGCATACTGAATCAATTCACCTGTAAGATCACCAACTGTAATATGAGCGTAATCATCCACATTTGATATCGTATTAACAGATATATTGAACTGTTTAGGAGTATCAAGATACATCTGTAGTGAAGGATCACCCAATATATTGTACACGTTTGCATAAAATTCCTGTGCCTCTTCAGTACCATCCTGTGATGGAAACTCTTTTGTCAAGCCCCACTGTCCAGCCTGCATCGCAGGTCCGAGCTCTACAACATCATGATTTAGCATTGCATCATACATATACGCATTTATCACATTATTGTATTTTGTACTTGTATGAAGGTCAGATGGACCTATAAATGCAACACCACCCTTGGGAACAGTTGGAGTTCCTCCCCGTATAACTGCTTCAGCAAGACAAGGGTCCACGTTATTGGCAAAATCATTTGAGTTGCAAACATAACTCATAAAAACAGGAGTGAGCCACCCATTGTTCAGCTCATTGACATTCTCAACATGGAACTCAGGGTAGTGCCATCCATTGGCATCACCCCACCCACGATAATTAACAATCCCAACTCCATTATCAATAATAGGAACAATATATGGTGATCCTTGCTGAGTTGGCGGATAAAAAACAGTATCCACTTGGCTATATCCATAGTCTTCCAACTCATCCATTAGCCAGTAGGATGTCCATTTTGGGGTGATAGGGATAGGATATGTGTTTGCATAATTTCCAGCTACAATTAAACCTCTATCTAACCAACCCTCATCATAAGCAAGAGGATTCCTAGCATACTGGACCGTTTTTGAAAGAATAACGAATAAATCTGAAAGTGAATCAATGGAGAGACGACCAATAAATACATCAGGAACAATATCGTCTCCAAGAATATGAGTGAATTGTTGGTCAGTAACATCATTCTCTGGTCCATAGTAAAAAGATGGGCATTCTGCAAAGCCATCCACATCTCCAATAAGTAATACATATTCTAACATTGGATCATTTTCTAGAAAATTAGATATGGTGTTTTTAATTGCAGTAGCTGTCTCTCCAGCCTCAGAAAGTGGTAATAAATAGACATCAAAACCTTGTGAACGTTTAAATTCCATAAAATTATTCAGATAACTTGCTACTCCATCTGGCGATATGATTAAATAACTTCCTCTTTGCGGATTAATCTGAGATGGCAAAATATTATAATTTTCAGATACTAAATTCACAAAAGAGAGAGGGATACTCTGACCAATTAATTGATTGGTAGTTTTTCCTCTAAACGCTTGCTGGTCTGCAGTTATCAAGCAGGAAAGGATAGAAATACTTAGAATCAGTTTTTTAGTATTACGCATTTTTTTACAGCCTTTTCATTTAATGTTTGAATTTTCACAAAAAACATCCCTGCACCCAGGGATTTTCCATCCATATTTACAGGTCCTAGGTTTATAGTTTGTTTACCAGAGAGCAAATTATTTAACTCTTTTGTATATACATTCTGCCCGAGAAGATTATAAATATTCACAGTTGCATTTCCACCAGGAAATTGAGCGAGGTCGAGCTGAAGTCTACCATAAGAAGGGTTTGGATATATACCCGATATAGTTAATGGCAACCTTGGAACTTGGTTCCGTGTATTTCTTTTAATATCAAGATATTCATCAGGCATTGCATATAATTTTATGGATGCTATCTCCCATCCTCTATAGTTGACAGTCTCGTCCCTAAGAAGAGCTAATCTTACTTTCACTGAATCAATAGAATTATTTACATTAACAGCTGTTACAAGATGCCTGCTGTACTCATTCCAATTGTCTCCTGTCCATGACCTAGTGCCTATCGTAAGATTATCCTGATTAATTATTTCAACAACTATCTGGTCATTATCCCATTCCATTTCATATCGATGGTCTATTGAAATCACTATGCGATTACTTCCAGTGACATCAAAATATTCTGAAACCATATACATCTCTGATATACCAGAATTACCATTATCATAGAATCGATTTTCTTGAGAAGAAAGAATTGTATCATTCATACACCAAGTCCCTTCACCTAACTCCCATGGAAACAATGCCCCTAAATCATAATTTACCCCTAAGGCATATGGGACTGTTAATTCCATATCAGATTCCAAAAAAATTGTTTTTCCCCAAGGAATATGATCTCCATCCATAAAAAATTCTATATCATATTCACTTTCACTAAGATTAATATGATTATCTCCCAGATTTAGTTCAATTTCATCTGTACCGAACTTATTTGAGATTCTTCCAACTATTGAAATATCCTCAGAGTTTTCATTTACAAGTGCAAGGGTAAGCCGATGAATAGGTGAAGGAGAAAGATATATTTCTTGTTCCGTAATACCACTATTATTTGCTACTAAGGAATATTCTTGACTCAAATATCCATCAGCATCAAATCTAAAACTATATGTACCAACATCTAATATTCTTCTAAATCTACCGAATTCGTTGGTTAGACGAGGTTTTAAAACACTTCCATTATGTTCTAATACTGTAACATGGACTCCTTCAATAGGCGCGCCAGTTGATTCATCATAAACAATGCCAGTTATCTGTGCCGCATCAGTATAATACCCTATTGCTCGGTCCATGAGATATACCATAGCAGGTTTTGTTCTTTCGATAGTATCATCAATGAGAACACTGTCAGGCTGTAAATTCGCAGTACCGCATTCCACTAAATATTGAATACATCCAGTTTCAGTATAAAACCAATCATGTAATTTTCCATTCCTTGATCCACTAAAAACAGATAAATAAGAACTCGTTCCATCCTCAGTCTCTATAGAGTTTGCAAAATGATCTGCAATAGACTTCATAATATCTAAATCAGGAGACTCTTTCACCTCTTCCCATTTCCAAGAGGTAAAAACTTTTTCTGAAAGATTTCCCGAACGCGAACTATGCCATACAATGGAAAAAACAAAATCATTTTCTAGAGCAAGGTCACGAATTGCAATAGACTCATTTTCAGAAAAGGGTTCTTCTCCTTTATAATAGTCATAGTGTGATGCATAGTCAGAATTGTCAGGCTCTAGAAATGTATCACCAAAAACCCAATTAAATTCAAAATTACGATTTAGGTCAACTCCATCAATATCATTGCCAATAGAAGGATCATAGTCAAATATCCCATTTGGCAAAGGACCATCTGGAGACAAATCCCTTTTATTTTTTCTATAGCTATAGTCTAATCCCTCATGTACAACATTTAGTCCTTCAGGGTTTGCAGTAGGAATTAGCCATATATCCAGATATTGTTTTAATATGTTCATATGAGTATATATGCTCGCATCTGGAAATAGTAGGTCATTTATAAGGGACAAAACAACCTCTACACCTAATATTTCCTCTGCATGAACCTGACCAATGAAAAGTACTCTGGGTTCATCTTCTTTAATATCAGCGTTATCAGAAATACGGACCCCAATGATTGGGATATTTTCTTGGGTTGAATAGCCTAATGTATCTAAAGATATCCAATCACCTACACCCTCAAGATTATCCAAAGAATCAAGATAATGATAAATTTCTTCCGTAGTATGATAGCTTGGATCAATGGATTGACCAGGAAGAAAAGAAAAGAAAATTATTGAGATTATATACTTCATGTTTTACTTTAGATAGGTTATCTTATCTTTGACAATATTATTGGTATGTCTAAATTCATAAATGTATATTCCACTTGGTAAACTATGACCACTATGGCTCACCGGGTTCCAATCAATTCGATAGTGACCACTTGAGGAAGGTAGAATTAATCTGTCAAATACTCTAGCACCTTTGATATCATATATAAATAGTTCTACAGGCTCTTTATCTGGCATAGAAAACTCAAAACTAACCTTTCCATTAAATGGATTAGGGTATGCTGAGGATAATTGAAATTCTTTAGGAACACCATTACAGTTTTCACATGAATATGACAATAAATCAGCTTTTATTAACGTTCTACCGTAATAATTTGCTAAATCTTCTTTTCCTGAGCTTCTATAATCAACCCAATCCAAAAAATATTCATTGTCAGAGTGATAAGTAACATTAATATTTTGCTGCTTATGGTATGCTATACAAATAGGAATACCATTACTCTGAGTGGTCATTCCTTGTCCAAAAACATACCCACTTCCATAAAGGTCAACCCCATTTATCAAAAGCGGATCCTCATTATAATATCCTCTTTCATCTTCCCATATAATAAAAAACTCATTGCTTTGGATTGATACAACTTTTGGATTATACTGGTCAGTTGTATCTGCTGAAAATTGGATATCTGTAGATTGAGTCTCCCCATTACTTAAATCAATGATATTTGCGAATATTTCAAAGTCTGATCCGTTCCTATAATCTTGCCATCCAATAAATGCATGGGTACCACTTTCATTGAATTCAAAACTAATGTTGACTTGGTCGTTATCCTCTTCAGAAACAGGCACACCACCATCTCCCCATAAGGCATTTCCATCCCAGTCAATAAATTGAGAATAAATATCTGAAAAATTTCCGTCCTGACTCCATATTGCAAGTAGGCCACTTCCATTATTTGCAATTTTTACTTGTAAATTTCTAGAATCATAATTTGAATTACTAAGAGAATTACCATTGGGATTCCATCCTACTTCCGTATTTCCTTGATTATCTACCTTGGAATATTTCAAAGACGCAGCTGGCCAAGCATCCTCCATCCAAAAAATCATATATTTGTCATCTGGAGTAGGTAGCACAGCCATAATATAATCATCACCATTTGAATCAACCATCTCAACTCCCTGACTTTCAAGCAATATGTTACCTTCTATATCAATATTTTGAAAATATATATCGTAATTAAACCCTCTACTTTCTGACCAAAAAACACCCAATCCATCAGTTGTCTCTGTTAAAAAAGCACTTCTCATATCAAAAACAGCATCTAAAGATATTCCATTAGGGTCCCAAACATTATCTAATTGCTCATTTAACCTATTTATTCTTATAAATTTTGGTGAAGAAGAACCATCAAAGGTTGCGATATATATTCCAGTGGAAGTTTTAAGTTTTTTAGGAGTTGAAAAATCTGTCTCAGACGAAGAATTATCACTAAATGTGAGTTGCTTACCATTGTTCTCTAATAGTTCTAAAGAAGTGAGACGAGTTCCATATAATTTCTTCGATGCACGATTATCCTCCCAAAGTAAATACAAATCTTCATTGCTTATTTGATAGGCATTGGTATAATTGACATCACCATCAAGACCAACCATCGCAACGAGTCCATTATCCTCCCATTCTGAATTATATTCTGCATCAACTTTCTGAATTTTAAGGTCTATACTTCCCAAACCTTGATCAGCATAGATGCAATAGAGTCCACTTTCTACATTTCCAATTAGTATGGGAGCAAATTGATAGCCCGATGCATCGGAAATCGCAAGAGGAGATTCGTTGGTATAATTACCTTCTGAATCTATATTCTGAAAATATACATCTACATCAGGAAAAGTACCTCTTTCCCAAATAACATTTAGGTCTCCACTTAAGCCAGCTGCAAATCTTGCACTAAAATCTATATCATCAACCATATCTAACCGAACGCCTTCACCCCACTGTATATCTCCATTTGTATCAACCTTTTGAAAATATTGATCACCATCAAGAGGGTCATCTCTAAGATCTTTCCAATTAACAAAGACCTCACCGATACTGCTTCTTTTTACTCTTGGGGCGGTTTGAAGCGCATCATATGCTGATATAGTTTTTGCATCATCAAAAACGATTCCATTCTCATCTATAAATTGATATAGTATTCTTGAATTCTCATCACCATTTTTCCAAGCAAGAAAAGATGTGTTATTATTCACAAATGTCGCCCTTGGCTTAAGCTCTTGCTCATCTGTGGAAGCGATTGCTAACCCATTATCTTCAAATAAACCATTCATTGTTATATTTAGACGCTGACCATATATATCCGCATTAGCTCCTTCTCGAAAATCAGCCCAAGCAATAAAAGCCTCATTGTTCCCTGCATACTCAATCGTCTTTGCACTCTGATTACCAATTTCTACTACAATTGGTACACCTGTTCCAGGAGAAACAATATCATGATTGGCGGATATATGAGTTCCATAGATATCATCATCAACTCCACCTCGTTTATCTTGCCATGTTACAAAAACCCCTCCAAGACTATCCGTACACATATTGATTGTTATTTGCTTTCCCTCAACCTGAGCTAGTGCTATCCCATCCTCGTTAAGAAGTATCTCACCACTACTATCCAAATGTTGAAAGAAAATATCTCCTTGTTCATCAAAACGATAATCCACCCAGGCAATAAAGGCACCACCAGCACCATCTGTTATTGCCACTGGATCCTCTTGTCTACCAGGAAGATTGGTAACAACAGCTCCTTCTTCTCCCCATAGAAACTCACCCTGAGAATTCATCTTGTGGGCAAAAATATTTCGCATGCCGTATCTCGTATCAGACCAAATGAAAATAACTTCACCATCATTCCCTGGGGCGATGGTTCGATACCATTCGATGTGCACACCCTGTCGTATTGGTGCTCCGTCCTCTGTGTCAAATCCGATTGCGGATAAACATACAGTTGCACTAAGAACTATTATTATTTTTTTCATTACGTACTTCCTTCGAATTGAATTCATAAATAATTTATTGATTGATTGAAATAATCTGTAACCCCTCGCGACTACAAATGATTAATTTTTCGTTCCAGAACTGAGTATTATATACATAGCCTACTGGAAAAATTCCTTTTTCTTGTGGTGAGGTTGGATCGGAAACATCATACAACGCAATGCCCTTCGACCCTAATGATAATACAGCGATACCATTATATACAGATACATGATCAACATTTAAATCATTTGCAAAATTAACAATCGAAACATTATTTGTTATCAAATTTGTTGTGCTATCAATTTGAATTCCATCAATAGGTACATATGACACTCCGTTGGTTCCCCTCGCAACATAGATAGAACTTTTATCTATAATAGACACTGATTCTACAGTTCCATTCAGGTTGATGGATGTCAAATAATTCGGTTCTATGTCCACTCCTATATACTCCCACAATTGAATACCTAGCTGTCCCACACCAATGACAATGATATTATTGTAATGATCTATTGATGTAGGTATCGCATTTACATCAATTTCCTCAACGATATCCTGATCCATATCAATCCCACCCCAATAATATGTCCCAGTATATGGTTCATAGAGATATGCCCAAGTATACCACTTTAAAATATGGTCGCTTTTAATGACAGATAGAAATGTAAATGATTCCAAAGAATCAATAATAACAAGATCCCTTGTATCCTCTGCTCCGTATTGACCAATTTTTTGTTCAATACTAAATGAAGAATCATCTATCGCAAGCAGGTGAGGTCTTTCATTTATTTCCAAAAGATGAAGTAGTTTATTTGGACTTGAATAATAAATTTGTGATATTTCTTTATTTGAACCAATATCATCCAATGAAAGTGCGCTCAATAAGGATGGATCTGTACCTCGAAGGTCCCAGATTTCAGCTCCTGCCTCCCCGGAAGCAATATACGCAGTATTATTCGATATACTGACATCTCTGGCATATCCATTTGTATTAAGGTGATAATCTATATTTATGGACCACAAATCATCTGTATCTGGCTTCATGCAAGAAGACACCCATAATAGAAAAAACGTTGAAAAAAGTAACTTATTAATATTTATCATATATCAAATCCCATTCAATATTAAACCAAAATTGCAACTGTCTAAAACTCTTTAGGTCTTTGACCCAAAGATATTTTGAGTCTGTTGTCCTCTTCCTATATCTTGAAGTCAACTTAATAGCAACTTCATCGCTCAATTTCTTTTTTATCCATAGGTCATATTTGGAATCTTGATGATTCCTACCAGCATGGAGTGGGTCGTCGAGATTTTCAGCATCGTAAAACCTATTCTCTATTCTGGCTGCGAATCCTAACTCATTTATGATTGGTAATCTCCCTGAAAATGTTAAAGGTAAAAACCACTCTATCGTGCGATAAGAACGATTGAAACTGCTCGGTCTTTGGGTACCAAGATGTGAATCATTTTTTGCTCTGCCACCATTTACTTGTAAACCAATGGTTCCTATTTTTCTTAGTTTGTAATTCACTCTTGCCTTTAAATAAGAGATGTCCAAATCAAACTCTGTGAAAGGCTTGGAATAATATCTCTGGAGATACCCTGAACCAAGACTATACCAAATTCGTTTAGATAATTTACTTGTTAGGACGATACTTTGATTTCTATCCGTAAATAGACAAGGAGATAAGGAAACTGTACTTATGTCTCTATTTACATAGTGCCTAAGGTAAAATTTATCTAGGTGACGTAATGAATATTTAATGTTTTTGTATGAGCCCCATTTAAAAAAAATGTCAACACCTGAAGACCAATACTTCTTTTCAGTTGAATTATTATAGTCAGAATAAGTAAAAAACCCATTGAGCCCAACAGATTTTTTCATATTGATAATAAATGATTTTTTTAGGGAAATTTTATACTTAGACACAAAACTATCAAAAGTTTTCAACTCTCCCATTATATTAGGAGAGTTTTCTGCTTTTTCAAATTCCTCATCAGAAAATCTTAGCACATTAGAGTCATAGCCACCTGTAAGGGATAGAGCATATTCTAATGGTGTTCCTCCAGCAAGATAAGATCCTAAACAAAATATAACGGATAAGAGCGATGATATGTAACTAGAAAATTGCATTAGTAAAGTATAAAACGACTAAGTACCGACCTTCCCTTATCTAAAACTTCTACATTATAACGATGTTTCCCCTTTGGTATCGCAATATCACATGACCTCCATTTTCCTGGAACCTTATCAAGCCTATCCTCTATCTGTGAAGAGGAGGACCTTTCAGTACTAAAATAGTATGTCCCAATAATTTTCTTTCCCTCACTAATTCTAACCCGATAAGACTCCTCCTGCCCCATAGAATCAGAAAATTCCAATCTAGTTAGCAACCGTAACGTTTTTTCGCCATTTGCCTCAATTTGCAATGGCAATCCTTCAGTACATTCAAAATAACTGATACTTCTTCCTTCCGAAATTATATCAATTGCATTCTTGTGAATCATTGGTTGTAAGATTTTTTTATTTTTTCCAATCGAATCAAATTCTTTTTTTATTAGTCGAAGTAATACAGGATATTTTTGTTTTTGTTTTTGTACAAGCTTAACAATATGAATGCCCTTATCTAGATTAATAAAATAATTACCCGAATAAGTGTAGCTATGTTTTGGATGTTGAACAGATTTTATAGCACGTTGTACTTTATAACGATGCTTAACGTGTACTGTGTCTGAATCATCTATTATGATATCGTACTGAAAAGAGTGACTTTCTTTTTTATTTTTAATAACAGGGTATCTTGAAATGAATTCTATTCTTGCTGGTCCCTTAATACTGTATTCAAGTGTATCACTTTTTACAGGATAGTAGAGCCTTCTTTTTCCACTAATAATAAGTATTTCTTTTTCTTTTCCATTTTTTGATGGTTTCAATAGTTTCGCATCAAGAAAACAAAAAATTGCTAAAAAAATGGATAATATTATTCTTTTATAATAAGCTATCTGGTTCATGTTGTATCAAATGTTCTTTAATTTTTCTTTTACTATGTAGCCCGACACCCATCACGCTACCTGCCACTATCAATAAACAAAGTCCTGCAAACCATACATTATACCGCTCATCTGCATATAAACTTCCAGATCCAATTTCTGGCCATGGTATAGGTGCAAATGGCATATTAAATTGCTCTGTTAAAGGCTTGATATTAAGTATATGTAGCCCAGGAATATTAAGGTTTAAAAACTTTGATAAAACGCCTTCGATTCCTCCTTGTCTACTGATATCAGCGATATTTGCTCTTTTAATCACCCCAGGAGGAAGTAAACGAAGATTGAAACTTGTTCCTAAGCTAGCTACACCCCCACCAACATTGATTACAGTCTTATAGGATTCTAATGGAAGTATAGAAGAAAATAATTTCATTCTTTCTTCAATATTATTGACAAGCCTATCTTCACGAATAAAAGGGATATCGTAATCTTTAATATTTTTAATTAAAATATTTCTACCTGCTGGAGAGAGTAAACGACCCATATCATTCCTACCACCTATGGAAGCGGCAATACTTCTTGATGATATCAAGTCATTTTGTTTTAAAATAGCTTCCATATCAAGCCATGTGAAATCAACTTGATTAGCTCCCCACTGTGATGCACCCAGACTTGTAATGGTTACAGGATGAAGATTAAGAGCATTACAAGCAGTTAACACAGCAATATTCGCACCTGGCATTGATCCAGTCATTAGAATAGCAACCGTATCGTTTTCATTTAATTCTAGCTGATACATCATATCAACTATAGCTGCACTAAAATTAGGATCCAGCGTAGTTAATTTTGAATCAAGGTCTCCCTCATCTGTTGTGGTCAAACTAAATGGACTACCAACTAAACCTGTTTCATTCGGGTCATTTTCAATATCGATAAATATACCTGATGCCATTCTGTGCTCTTTTAATATAATCATCGATTTTTCCATTAATCTCGCTGCTTTAATCTTATGTTCATAGGAAGGCGAGACATCAATCGTCTTCATTCGTAATGAAATCGTAAAACAAAACAGTGAGATGATGGATAGTATGACCAAAGTAGAGGTCTTTTGTATCGCGGGTATAAAAGGTTGTTTCTTATAGTTGTTCAAACAATGCTCCACCAAATAAAATAATTACCAATAGCTTCACCATAACAGCTGTCAGTACTACAACTGATAGGGTACGTACAATACCCTGTCTATCCATCCAATTAGCTATAAGGCCAGGAATAATATTACCAATCACTGCTACTGAACCTATATCTTGAGATATAAAAATATAATTCCTTGTTATAAAACCAAAAAAGAACCCTAATATCAATGCAAGTACAATTCTTCGTTTTCCGTAAAGAAACATTATCTTTCCCATACCCTGAATAATAAGCCAAACCAATATCGCAACTAAAAACGTGATGATGACCTGCAATGGCTGGTGCAAATAAAGCGCTATATATCCCGGTACAATTATACCTCCTGCGGTGACTCCTAACGTCTCAGAGAGAACAAGACTAAGAATAATACCCAACCCTATACTTATCTCAACCATGGTTTCTGTATGTAGAAATTAATTCTAAAATTTCTTGTCCAGCACCAACTTGATTTCCTATTGCATAAATAAGCGAATCTTTTGGCAATATACTGAGATTGTCTATGAATTTCTGGTGTGAATCATCGAGCCCCAATACAACAATTTTTGTTTTTGGTGAAGAAGGGATGAGTTTGTCTATTGTTGATTGTACTTTATTACCTCGAACAATAAAATAATCTGGTTTTATTTCTTCAAGAGTTAATTCAATCATCTGTTTTGTTCTTACAGGACGATCATCCCTTGAATTAAAAAAAACACATGTCCCACCATCTACTGGATATCTATCAATAACAAATTTCCATATCTGCAAAGTAGAGACGGGATCATTTGCTGCCATCCCATTTACAAACTGTATTCTTTTTTTATTGATATCCAAATCCCAAGACACCAAAGCTCCAACATCTGGCTGGACTTTATGCATTCCTGAAAGAGCAGTTTTTCGATCTACTCCAGCTTTTTGACAAACATCCAAGGCAACGGCAACATTTGACGGATGTTCCATATAAGAGAACATCTCTAATTCTTTCTTGGTTATTGTGTTATCATCCGAATTTATGAATTCAGAACCATTCTTCTCGGCAATTTTTTTGAGCAAGATAGTTTTTTGATCTTCTCCAGTAATAAAAGTACCATTAACAGGGATAGTATTACATAAGGATTTCGCGACATCATCTTCAGTAGGACCCATCTCATCTAGGTGGTCAGGACGCACATTTGTAATAACTCCAATATGTGATTGTACCATTTGGTGCTCTGCTATCCACTGGTATTGAGGCTGTACAGCCATACATTCCATAACTACTACATCTGGCTTCTCTGATGAAAAATATTTCAAAAGTCTAACTTGCTCACCAATAGACGGTAAACGTAATCTATGTATTATCCTATCTTTCCCCTGCGCATCAATCACCCTAGGAGCGGTCCCAGTAGTTTTAGCAAAAGTTCTGAATCCACCCTCACGAAGTCCAGCGGCTATTAATCTAGTTACACTTGATTTCCCTCTTGTTCCATTAACATGGATTCTAAGTGGAATTAGATTTAAAGATTGTTGATGATATTGAAATTCAAGAATTCCTGCAATACAAAGCGAAAGAGCAAGTATTCCCAAAATTATAAGGGGCATAGCTAACATTAAATATTACAGTGTTCTGTATCCTATTCTCCATATCCCATAATCAATTGAATCAAAGCTATCAAATCCATCACATTAACCATCCCATCACTGTTTATATCACCAAAAAATGGATTGACCTGGCCTTCGTATCCTAGATTATAATCTACCAGGAGCATTAAATCATATATGTCAATACTTTCATCATAATTTAAGTCACCCTCAAGGCGAATATCACTACCGCGTGTTGTAATAAGGATAGCCTTTTCATCACTTAATTCCATTGCCGCTGGATGATATGTATCATCAAAGGTATATTGCAAACCAACCGTCATAGTATGGTCTTCAATACCAACAGTACAATAATTCCCATGTATTTGATCCCAGCTATACGACCCATATGATGTATTATTAAACTCTTTGTATTGCAACAGAATTTCTCCGTCTCCAGTGGGCGTAATATAATAGCTCGGGTCATATAAGACAGCCTGGAATGTCTCTACTGAATTATTTTGATAAGTTCTCACTTCTGACCATTCGATATAAAATTTCCTTTCCATTTGGTCATGCCACGTGTATACCCTTCCACCATTAGACAATTTAAGATCATCCCAAAAAACAGCAATCATTTTTGAAGGACCGCCAACACCTGGTATTTGATAATTCCTAAAAGATTCAAGGTCTGTATCCCCCATAGCTATCCATCCATTTGAGGATATACTTATCTCATCATATTCCTGCCCGTAGAATTTGAATGTAAAAGGAAGACTGATTGTCTCTACATCATCCTGGTTATTACCACTATCTGTAAGTGAATTTAGATGACTACCAGGCCCCCCCTCTCTTGCATCTATTTCCATCCAATTATATGTTGGCGCTAATAGATAATTGATATCTTCATTATCATAAATATAATACCCATGAGCATCAGGACCCACAGGGTCATTTATTGTTGGCTCACCAATTTGAACTTCTATTATTGAATTTGAAACATAACCTTCCTCACTCTCAACATTGACGATGAGATGAGCAACTGCCCCTGGTATAGTTTCTTCTAATGTACTGATTTCAAAATAATCATTATCATTATATGAAGATCCACCGGGAGAAATTATTGACCAGCTACCATAATTATCTAATATCTCTACAAACGGGGATGCACAGGTTATGGTACCCGTTACAGATAATGCAGCAGTAGACCCAGAGTTATTCAGCTCTATTTTAACATAAGAAGCTTCACCAGGCATGAGAACATCACTCGCGGATCCTAGCACATCTACCCCTGAAGAGTTTAGAATATTCCCGGCCACATTAATATCCAAAACAGAATTAAATGAGTTTCCATCTTCATCAGTAAATTCAACGAATAAATCAAGATTTGCTCCTTCGGAAAGACCCTCATTTAGCGATATGACAAATGGGACTTCTGATACAATGGTTCCACCTGCAATCATATTACCAAATTCGACTAAACTACTTGCTGAATCAATCATAACATTATTACTTAATGAACTGATATGAGCTATAACATTTGTTGCATCCTCTGATCCATAATTCTTACCAGATACATATATTTCTAGCGTTTCTCCACCATTAGCCATAATATCATTATTACCATTTGATTCTCCTGAATTATCATCATTTAGTGTATATGGAGATTCTCCAAGTCCAATAGAAACACCCGGGTCATATATCTGAAATGAACTCTGGTATGGATAATGATTTTTCTTTGTTACTGTAACCAAGACTTCACCATTTTGCACAGAAATAATTGGCAATCGAACATGTCCATTCGTATTTGTATATCCTGATTCAAATATTTCATCATCCATCAATATGGTCACCCACGCCTCTTCAACTGGTCCATTTTCTTTTGATACATTTATATCTATATAATTTGTTCCAGTTGGAATGGAAAAAGAATGCTCAACAGTGGTCATCTCTGGATACGAGGTCCACATTTGCAAAGAAGACTCGCCCATCAAATTATTCCAATGGGAAAAAATATGACACCAATTACTAGGGTTTGAAGGATAATTCTTATATAACATCATTTTTCCATACACTAAAGCAGCCCCAGGCGTTTCAAGACCTTCAATAAGCGCACCATAATAGAATCCCATATCTACGATATTATTGAACATTGTATGCGTCCCAAGTGTTGCCGTACCTATACAAACAACTGAACCTTTTGGATTAGAGGCTGTGCCCGCCCTAAGAAATGATTCAATCAATGATTCGCTTGATGAAGCAAATGACCCCGTACCACAGGTAATAACCGTTGCAACCGGAAGCATGAATCCATTTGATGTGCTATTTACATTGCTTGATCCAAATCCACTGACACCGTAATATCCTCTGTAATTATAAAATGATACACCCTCATTCATTCCTGATACCATTTGACTAGGAAATGAACCACTATAAACAGTATTTACTTCTTCAAAACCAGCAAGGTCAAGCATTTCGTTTATATTTTCATTTGTAATAACACAAGATATACCTGATGTACTTGGGTCTCCTATCAAACAAGCACGTTGAAACCAGTTTTCATTCATATAAGGATTTGATTCATAATTTAACGTTTTACTTATTATCGTATTCAAATGGGAGCTCGATGAAAATGACATCCTACCAATAAAGACCTCTGGATAGACATCACCTCCCTCAAGTGTAGTGTATGGCATATCACCTTCACCGTTATAACCACTATATGACTCAGTCCATGTTGGTATATCATAACTACCTGTTGCATCGCCAACTATGGTAACATGAACAGGAGGATTATCCCAGTTCTCATACGCTTCTTCAATATAATCCTTTAGATTATTCCTATTATTGACAATATTTGATGATGATACATAGCTAACATCAAAACCAACTCTCTTTTTCCAATCCATTAGCTGTTCAACCGTACTTAATAAATTGCCAATATTATTAGGTAAAACATATAAAATAGCAGGCCTCTGATAATCATCAACGTCTCTATCGACTGAAGAATAATTAACGATTAATGATTTATATAATTTTTCAAATTCTTTTGATGGCAATTCTGGAATAAATGGCATATCTATATCTCCAGACTCAACTAATTCAATATCTACACTATGAATAACTTTTAAAGTCTTCTCAACAGGGTTGTATTGAAAAGGCGTTAGAGATACCTGAACCATTACAACATCTCTGAAAACCATTGGGTCAGATATATCCGCTAAACGTTCTGGAAAAAAGGTATTCTGATCATATGTATTTCCTTTTTGTCCAATACCAACAGACTCACTATCCCATGTATTAAAAGGTAATATTTCTACATTTTCAATGATATCATATTCTTGAATAGTTATATTTACACTGTAAGATTTTCCAGGATTAACTTCATAAAATGTAGATGTAGATGGGAGGTCTGGTTCTCCAGGTTGCGCCATCGAACCGGCTCCAACCATTTCAGGTTTTATGTAATTAACACCATTATTACCAATCTCTTTTAATTCATATCCTGGATTTACAAATTTCAAACTTTTGTCTTCAATTTTAAATTCAAATCCACTATCTGTCTTATCGGTAACTCCTTCTGATGCAATTAGCCCAGCTAGAGCTGTTACCATCAATAGCCAATAACGTATTTTATTCATGTAAACCTCTATTAAATAATCAATAAGTGAAAAAATTCAGGGTAGTATATACTACCTATATAAGTACCTATTCCTGCAAATGATAAAAATGGACCATACGGTAATGCTCTATCTTTATCAAAACCTTTTATTAAAGAAACGCCTATCCATACCAATAAACTCAGTACGGAAGCAGAGAATAATGTAATTGCCATTCTCATTGGTCCTAACCAAGCACCAAGGACTATGCCCATTTGAATATCACCGAATCCCATTCCCTGTCTTTTAGTAATGACCCATAGAATACCAATTAAAGCAAGTGGTATTATTGCCCCAACAAATATACCCCACAAAGCAGAAACAAATGCAATAATATCTGTAAATATTCCCAAAATTATTGTCAGGATACCAACTATAATAAGAATAAGTGGAATCTCAAATGTATTATAGTCAACAATTGCAATTCCGGTAAGCAGAGCAACAATTATTGAAAAAATTAGCGATTCAGGAAATAAAAGATGCTCAAATGCCCATAAAACCGAAACACTAGAAATAATTTCCAATAGAAGGTTTGATTTTTTTATAAAAAATCCATCAACACCTAACCAGTTGACCACTTGCTTAATACCAAACCCCAACAAAAATCCGCAAGATAGTAAGAGAATTATTTTCATTTTACAAACCTGACTGCAGTGCTGATCCAAGATGAAAAACAGGAAGATATGTAAGAACAACCATCAAAGCTATTACCGCCCCTACCAATAAAATTAATAATGGTTCAATAAGCGTTGTCATCCTCTCAACAAGGGCATTTACTTGTTTTTGATAGTAATCAGCTGCCCTATCTAAAAGATTATCCAGCTCACCGGTATCTTCACCAGTGGATGTTAGTTGTAATAATATAGAAGGAAACACTTCTGTCCTTCTTAGTGCTGTCGAAATATTATAACCGTCCCTTATAAAATCAGATGCATCTTCAATTGATTTTTCATAGACTTTATTATCAACAACTTTTTTTAATAATGCGGTTGTCTCTAAAACAGGAACTCCAGCACCTATTAATATTCCAAAAGTTTTACAGAATTTATTCAGTATAGATTGCTCTAGTAGTGACCCAAAAACAGGGATTTTCAGCTTAAATGAGTCTAATGCAAATCCACCTCTTTGAGTTTTAGAGATAAGCCAAATACCAGTTATTGCAAGTAAAGAGAAAAAAATCATTGTAGATATATTATTTCCAAACCAATTACTAAGGTCAATCATTTTCTTTGTGGCAGTTGGGAGTCCCGCACCTAGCTGGGCATATACCTGTGAAAATTTTGGAATTATAACTAATAGCATGACCATCAACATGGCAAAAAGAAATAGTATCATGAATATTGGATAATTCATGGCTGACTTAACCTTTCTTCTTGTATCATCTACATTCTCTAAATATGAAGATAACTGTTCTAATATTTCATTAAGATTACCACTTACCTCACCTGCTTTAATCATAGCAACAAAAAGTGTGTTAAAAACTCCAGGGTGACGGGAAAGTGATTCCGAAAGATTCAATCCCTTACGAATATTATCACCAACGGTAGTTAATATTCTTTTAAATTTCCCGTGTTTTTCTTCTTCAGACAAACTTTGTATGGCTCGCTCTAGTGTTAAACCGGCGGAAAACATAGTAGCCAACTGTCTTGTAAAAAAAACAATGTTTGCGAGTGGTATTCTGTTCTTTGCTTTTTCGATAGACAGTTGAATTTCATCAAGGAAAGGACCTAAGAAATCAAATGTATCATCTACTTCTTTTAGCGTAATTACCATTTGTCCATTAGATGATAATTTCTGAACAGCTTTATCTAAAGAATCAGCCCGGAGCTCTCCCTCCTTTCTATTGCCTTCAGCGTCCTTGGTAAGATAATTAAATATTGCCACTATAAATCTTCAACTGTAGATCTTAGCACCTCTTCGACAGAAGTCGTCCCATCCAATACCCTTGCTAGTCCAGCTTCTCTAAGAGTTATCATATTATTATCAAGTGCAGTCTGTCTTATTTCATCTTCATTTGCATTATCAAAAACAAGCTTACGAAGAGCTCTGGACATAGGAATCATCTCAAATATTGCAAGCCTTCCTTTATAGCCTGTATTCCGACATTCTGAACACCCTTTCCCCTTATAGAGAGGTCCTTTAACTTTATTTGGATCAAGACCAACTAAAGCAAGCTCTTGATCGGTTGGGCTATATTCCTCCTTGCAAGCCGTACAAATCCTTCTTACTAGGCGCTGAGCCATCACAAGATTTAAACAAGACCCAACCAAAAATGGTGCAATCCCAATATCCAAAAGCCTCGTTATAGTCCCCGGTGCATCATTTGCATGAACTGTTGAAAAGACCAAGTGCCCTGTAAGCGAAAATTTTACGGCTATATCTGCAGTCTCTCCATCACGTATCTCACCAATAAGTAGAACATCCGGGTCTTGCCTTAGAATGGAACGAAGAGTTGACCCAAATGTTAATCCTATATCTTCAAATATCTGTACCTGATTAACACCATCAAGCTGATACTCTACCGGATCTTCGACGGTTGTAATATTGGTCCGTTCACTTTTAATCTCCTTTAGAGCAGCATATAGGGACGTAGACTTACCAGACCCTGTGGGGCCCGAAACCACGACCATTCCATATGGTTGACCAATTACCTTTTTAAAAGTACTTAAATTTTGCTTTGGAAAACCTAAAGAAGTGAGATTAAAGTCGAACCCTGTTTTATCTAATAACCTCATAACAATTTTCTCACCATACACTGTTGGCAATATAGATACCCGAATATCGATATCCTTCCCAGGGGACTTAATTGAAAACCTACCATCCTGCGGAAGACGTTTTTCTGCAATATTTAGATTAGCTAATATTTTAATTCTAGTAACTAGTCCGCTTAGAGTGTTAACGGGAGGAGTCATAATCGTTTGCAAAACGCCATCAATCCTAATACGAACATATACTTGCTTCTCCATGGGCTCAACATGTATATCAGTTGCTCTTTCTTTAATTGATTCTTGAAAGATCAAATTGACTAATTTGACAATTGGAGCATCTTCTTCATTTGCCTTATCTGGAGATAAATCTACCTCTTCCTGAGACCCTTCGTCTCCTGTTACAACCGTTATATTTTCTATTGTTTGAGTTACTTCTGCTGTTTTTTGTATTTCGCTATATACTTTTTCTATTGCATTATTTAAGAGGCTAGAACCACAGAGAAGTATCTCAATATTTTTGTTTGTAAGCCTTTTTACAGAGTCGATTGCCTCTAAATCATCAGGGTCTTCCATAGCAAGTACAATACTATTTTCATCCTGCTTAATCGCCAATAGTCTATTTGTTTTTGCAAAATCCTCAGGAATAATAGACGCAATAGAAGAATCAGCTTCTAGCATTATAAAGTTATCTGCCTTTTTTATACCAAGCTGCATCGAGTATGCATTGATGAAATCATCTTCACTAATCAATTCATCATTTATAAGTATCTGACCTATCTTATCATTCGTATTAGACTGCATTGCCAATGATGAATTAAGTGAATCCTCAGTTATTTTCTCATTGTGAACTAATATTTCCCCAATTTTAGAAAACTGAGGGTTAAACCTATCCGTCATTAATATACTCCTTCAGCTTATGGACAATCTTCTTGCGTCTGTGACCTGGTTAATTGAATCTCAATGGGTGCCGCACTAGTTATTTGAGGTATTAATAGAGTAGCTGTAATCTGCGCAGTGAAATCATCGAACGTACAATACTCTGTCTCCGGGTCAGTAGAATTCCATTGACAAAGCGAATTAAGAAATCTTGCTTTTATTCTAGCATAGCCATCAGAATCAGTATTTACAACTTGCTCACAATTGATCATAGCATACCCATCCCATTTACCATCTCCTTCACCTTCGTCAAAAGTACCTTCTAGCCCATCAAGTCCGAAATCATAGAACACCTCTGAAATTTCACTATAATCTATCTCACCATTGCCTGTGGTATCCCACGCATCATGCTCATTGTTAAAATGACCCCAGTCATTTGTCTCAGGGTCATCATCAAGTCCATAATCTCTCCATGTAAAACAACTATCTCCTGCACCAAATGTTCCAGCAGGAAATTCAATACCTTCATCCTCATATAATTCGTACCAAACTTCTTTCCACTCTGACATTCCAATGCCTCCAAAAGCAACCGGAGCACCTGAAACTGGATTACCATAAAAATCAATCACAAGTGCAGCTATCTCAACATCAACATATTCACTTGGTGTAGGTAATGTATAGTCATGGTATGAAATATCACTCAACAGACTAACCTCACCTGGTAAAAAGAACAATGCCGCATCACCTTCATCTTCATTAATGTAAGAAAAAATTGAATCACCAACGGTAGAATTAAGAGTACTATCAGCACCCCAGGTTAATGCCCTCACACGACCAATTTCACCAATTGCATCGGTAGAATAAACAATATGTGAATACGCTACACCATTTTGAGGTCCACCACTGATACCGGTATTATTGGTAAAACTCACACCTTCTACAAAGGCATCAATTATTGTATCTGGAGCAAGAGGATCGATTGACCAATATACATATGTAGAATCCTCTACGGGGTTGTGCCAGACATCTGAAACAATCGCAGCAACTTCCGTTCTGTAAAATCCTCCGCCAATTGCTTCAGTAGCATTTGGATCATACTCTGCCTCAATATGATATGGGGCCCCAGAAGATATTACAACTGGAACATCTATAACAGTCAGATCAATAACACCATCCTGGTCGCAATCACAAGTAGCTTCAATCCGTACCGGACCAGGAGTTGAGCCACTATTTATTGATACAGTAGCGACTCCATTTACAGTATATACCGTGGCTGAAGTTTGTCCAGGCGTTTCCAAATAAGCATCTCCCACCATCGGAACCATTCGGAACACTACAGGAGTTGGAGTATTTATCAATGTGCCATTATCATCATAAACCTCTGCACGAATAGATGTTGCCTCAAGTCCGCCACCATCTCGAACAACAATATTACCTGGTATAGATGCGGGGATTTCCATAAATGCACAAGCCTGGAACGAAGGATCTTCGATTAACACAATTAGTGAATCTGCTATAAGCTCCGATGCAAAACCAGGATGATAAAAAGTAGCTTGAATATTACTGGTCCCAACATCATTAGGATCTCCTAAATCTGTAAAAATTACCGAGTCTATTCCAGTTGAGTCAGTTAAACCTGCGGATTCAATATACCCCCTAGAACTTTGATAGCCAATTTGGCCATTAATAATTGGGTTACCCATATTATTTAATAATCTACATGTTATTGTCGCTTGGGTTAGACCATTATCTAACTGGATAACATCTGTACTAGAATTGATAATAATATTATATGGCCAAATATCATCTCCAGAATACACATTGAAAGAAACGGACGTATTAGCTACATCAGACCAACCCGCAAATACGGTAACGCCTTCATAGTTTGGAGTACCTGTGTTATCCTGGTAGATACCATCATCTGCAAATATTGCAACAACTTGACCATTGGCATTTGAAACTCCATTTGACGGAGCAATCGAACCTATTAAATCATTTCCAGAAAAAGCTTGGAAATTGATATTAATACCAGAAATTGGATTCGTACCAGCTGCATCTTTGACAGTTGCCACTAGCATAGTGTATGCGGCAGTACCTTCAACATCTTCACCAACAATTACCGTAGAGTTGTTTTCATCATAAGAGATAGGGTAGTATTCTAAAGTTAGAGTATTGGATGTATTGACATTAACAAAAACAGTGTCCGTTATCGTTTCATTAAATCCTGGGTGCGTATATGAAGCAGTAATATTGGCTAACCCAATATCTTCTTGCTCTCCATTGTCCGTAAAAATAAGCTCAACCACTCCCAAACTATCTGTTGTACCTTGAGACTCAATAAAACCCCTGTCAGAAGCAAATGTAAGATTTAGATTCTGAACTGGCGTATTATATTGATTCATTATTCGAGCCTCAATTGTAGCTACCGTAGCCCCGTTATCTAAGAGGATATCATCAACATCTGTAGATAGATAAAACTGATATGGCCAGACGCTGCTAGGTAAAACTTCAAACTGTACTGAGGTACTTAAACCTGTAGTATCTCCTATATATGCCATTGCTGTAACGCCCTCAAAATCAATAGTCGAAGGATTATCCTGATAAACAGATTCCTGATCTTCAAAATATGCGTACATCGTACCTGAACTGTTTGTAATACCAGAAACTATAGTTAATTGATCTACGGACTGACCCAGTACGGACACTTCTATTGGTATAGATATATCAGATTTTGGCGCACCATCCTGTCCCGTAACTGTTACAGATAATCGCGTTTTAGATAAGTCTCCAACTATATCTTCCCCTACAACAACCTCGCCAGTATTATCACTAACCGAAACAGGGGTGGCCACCATAGCAATATTATAGTCTGCTCCAATTTGAATTTGCATAGTATCCTTCGTGTATTCGTCAAATCCAGGATGAAAGTAGCTAAAAATTATATTGGCACTACCAATGTCTGACTGCAAGTTTTGATCCTTAAATACCACCCTTCCATAACCTGTACTATCTGTTAGTATTTGACTTATTTGCAATCCACTTGTCTGGTCCACAATGATGCCTTTGTCCGATGTAATTAAGATAGGTGCATCGGTAACGGTGTTATTTTCAATTTGATTTTTTAAAGTAACATCAAGAGTCGCGAATGTGACTCCATTATCGAGTAGTATTTCTGTCACTCCTCCTGATTCTAAAGCCATTTGATAAGGCCAGACAGTTTCCTTATCCTTGTAAACATTAAACTTTGTTGATGCTGTTTTATCACCATAGCTCACAGTTAAAATAACCCCCTCAAATGCTGTAGTGGCAGGGTCATCAACCGCCGTTCCACCATCATAAAAAGATACAACTACTTGACCTTGGTCATCGGTGATAGGTGTCATCTGACTAAATGCACCTGCGGTTATACCATTTCTTTCTGCATCAAAAATCAATAATTTTTGCTTTACTGGTTCATCTTGGTCATTCAATAATGTGGCTGTTATTTCAGTCTCTGCCTCACTTCCAGCAACATCTTCTCCCACGACAACCGACTCTGATAAATGCCTGGTTTGAATAATAATTGTATAATCCTGAGTGTTCTCATCTTCACTAACTCTATCATCACATGTAATTTCAAACATCGTAATTGCACCAGCTAAAAATAAAAAGAGCGATAGTTTATAAATTTTCATAACATTATTTCCTTTTAATGATTGATTATTCATCCTGGATAATTAAAGAATCTTGCTCCATGACTGTGTCGGGAATATCATTGTTCGTATTATCTAATTGATCAGTATTCTCCGCATTTGGGTTAACCCGATCATAGACATTTTTGATATCATCATTCATCTTCATACCTAAATAAGTATCGTTAATAATTCGCGGAGTAATCTGTATAATTAAATCTGTTTTACGATCAACGAGATTCTTACTTGTAAATAATTTTTTACCAAAAAACGGAATCTTGCTTAGAAAGGGTACCCTGTAAAAGGTCTCTTTTCGGTCATTACTTAGAAGACCACCTATAATTATTGATTCTGTATCTTTAACTCTAATAGTGGTTGAAGATGTTCTGCTTTTTACTCTTGGTATATTTCTATCTGGACCTATGAACTCAAAGATAGTGGAGACCTCAGGCTCAACCTTAACCGTTATAAACCCATCTGAATTTACCGTTGGCAATATCTCTAGCTTAATACCGACTTCTTCTCTTTGGACCTGAACCTGCCCTCCAACGCCACCTGAACTAAGAATATACGGTACTATATCTACCAACTTAATCGATGCTTTTCGACCATTGATAGTGGTGAGCCTTGAGTCAGCTAGAACCTCTGCCTTATTATTTCTAAGGAGTAGATCCAGTGTAGCCTCAAATGCTAGCATTTGCCTACTAAAACCTAGTTTTCCAGCACCTAATCTTTGGAAATACATCTGAGAAGGAGTCTGACCAGTAGGCAAAGAAGAAAAATCTTCAGAAATCGAACCATCACCCTCTTCGACAAGCTTTAAACCTGGAACCAAACTACCCGCCCCTTCAAATGGAGGGCTAGCATTCTCTGCCATGATAGTAGTGACCTTAGACAATTTACTCCAATCAAGCCCTAATTGTTCTTCAGCATCAACCGCAACCTCTATCAAGCGGGTCTCTAACATAATCTGAAGAGCCGGGACATCAACCTGTGATACAACATCCTTTATCTCAGCTATTTTTTTTGGCGATGCATTAACTAATAATTTATTACCAGACACATCCACCTGTATCTGTCCTGATATATCTTGCAGTAACAACCTAACCTCTTGTGCATCAGCATATTTCAAGGTTATCACCTCAGACGTGATACCAACCTCTTCTTTCAGTTTCTTTGGCTCTGCAACCAAAAAAGAATTACCAACGACCTCGTAGCTAAGTCCGACAGCTCTGACCACCAGATTAATGGCCTGCTCTACAGGAACGTCATCCAAATGAATCGATATTTTATTTTCACTATTTACAGTTGGATCTGTAACAATATTGTATCCACTCTCCGCTGCCAGCATTGCTAAGATACTGGATATCGAGGCATCTTCTGCGTGCATCGATATATTCTTTTTTTCAGAAGATTCCTCATCGATATTTTGCCCGCTAAGACCTAAGACCAGACCTAGACTCAGCATTACACTGAAGAGATTGGATTTTGTATTAATTTTGTATTTTTTATTCATATTTCATTTCACATCAGGTTATTATTTCCATTAGGTACAGGGTAAGACTTCTTTCCTAAACTTGTTTTAATTATTACTTCTTTCCCATCAATATGCTCGATAAGACCTATGTTCGGTATCAAATCCCCCGTTCTTACATTGTAGGCCTTTCCCCTATAGTCAATCTGGGCTTGGTATTGATTATTGCTCTGATATACTAAAGCAACTCGTACAGCATTCCGATCTCTCCTAGTACGACCGCTACTATTTTCAAGGTTTAGAACATTGGTAAGATGCATTGGCTCTTTCTTCATAGAAAAGTTATATACACTTCTATCTTCTAAACGCTTTTCCAAGTAGTTAATCACGTTCTCCAAATTCTTATCTGTTCCAAATTGCTGTTCACCTGCTCTTGCTTTTAATCTAGAGTATTTTTTATTCACAGGTATGATTTTCATGGTCATAGCAATTAGAGAGATAATTGACATTCCAACTAAAAGGTTCCATATAGTAATATTTCGTTGACTCATCTATGATACCTTTGTTTTTGATTTTACCAAGGTTATGGTGGATAATTTTACTGTAAATTCTTGAAAAGCTAACTCATCCTCATCGGTCCGAGACCTTATCCTTTCGTAACCATTTTTTACCTCAAACTCATCAATCATAATAAGCCGAGGCGACCTCTCCATTTCAGCGAGGAATTCTCCAAATTGCTCGTAGGTGCATTGAATTATTAGCTCGTAAGGAACCTTAAAATAATTCCCTTTCTTTTTTCGATCCCTAGGTTTAATGGATAGCAACTCTATCTCTAGAGAACTAAGTATATCCGTCAGGCCATTCAAGAAAGGAAGGCTCGCGTCATCAGCAAGCGAATCTGCCTGAGATAAAGCAAGGTTCTCTTGAAATAACGTATATACCCTGTCAAGCTGACTAGCTAGAATCTGAGCACTGATAAGATTTTCATTAAGATCGTTTTGCTTATCTTCAAGCTCCAATATTGTAAGCGGCTTATTTCCAATTAGCAACTTTGACCCCGTCCAATAGGCTACGCTCATAACAACGGTAAGAATCAAAAGGATAATATTTCTTTTTTCTGCCATAAGATTTATTTATAGATAACTATTTTTCTTTTTCTTTTGAATGGTTCCCATCACTTCAAACTGAATAATATTTTGCCCTCTTACATTCAGCCTCTGATGACCTAAATATTTGATATCGCTAAAATTATCCGAGAATTCTTTGTTCCTTCTTAGCGTCTGAACATATTCATCAATAATCTCAAAGTCTTTCTTATCTTCAAAGGTCAGCGCGATACCCTTCATTACAAATTTTTCTTTCTTAAATCGAAGCCCCGTAATGGACATATCTGTCGGAGTTAAATTCCCAAGTATCTCAATATTACTCGCCCATAAAAAACGACCCTGCTCTAACTCCGCAAGAGACATGATGTCTCTTTTAGATAAATTTTTTCCGGTCGACTCTAACTTTTTTATTTCACTCTCAAGTCTAACAATCTCCAATTTTTTCTTTTCAATAATAGCATTGTATCCAGAATTGACCATAAACATCTTAACGTTGAAACCTGTCAGTAAAATAAACAACCCAGTAAACATACCCCAGCGAACTCTCTCCCTGATAGTCTCCATCCTTGTTTCCGCGCTCTCGCCTTTATTGAGATTGATTATAAAGTAGTTCTTAGACATCAGCTATCCCTCCTCTGATGGACAGCCCCAGTGCAGTAGTAAACTGACTTTTGAGGCTGTTCGAAACATCACCCTTGATATCCATATTCTCAAAAGGCTCTAACACCGCAGTGTCTACATTTAATTTTTCAGCAACAAATTCTGCTAAACCTGGAGTGTTTGCGCCACCACCGGATAGGAAAATTTTCAGGAAAAAGCTCTGTCCAGTTTGCTTCGCGTAAAACCTTAAAGACCTTCTTACATCCTCTACAATATCATCATATACAGACCTTGAAGAAATCCCTATGGACTCACTCCCACCATCGCTTTCATTTTTCATACTACTGGAAAGACCTTCTTTATACAAGAGATCTTGGGCTTCTACATATTTAATTTTTTTCTTTTCTGCCAACTGCTTTACAAAATGATGCCCACCAATGGGTAAATCCCTTGTAAAATACTGTTGCTGCCCTGCTCCATTGACAATCAGCGTAGAGGAGACTGCACCAATATCCAATATCACAACTAGCCCATCATCTGGAATATCCTTAGCATGACTGAATAAATTACTTACAGCAATCGGATAAACATCAACAACCCCGGGTTTTAAACCGCAGTCTTTTATTAGCCCCATATGACTATCCATTACCCCTTTCGTACAGGCAACAAGACCAACGTCAATTTTATCAACCTCTGTTGCATTAGATCCCAATACCTGATAATCAATAACCGTGTCCGTCCCATCAAGAGGGACATGCTTCCTAGCCTCAAAGGTCATGGCCGAGTCTAATTCATCACTAGGCATATCCACGACAGTTATCTGCTTGATAGTGGATGATGAACCATTAATCCCGGTTATGATGGTTTTTGCTTTTCTTGGATTAATTTTATGATTTCGCATCATTTCTTTGACCGCCATAACGTAGTGCGCTTTCTCTATCTTTTCCGGGTCATAGGTTGCATTAGCGTCAGGGACGAGCCTGGATCCGACATCGAGAAGACGGAAACCCTCTTTTGTCTTTTCCGTGATGGCAAACTTCACATACTGCCTTCCTATATCAATTCCTAAATACATCGCACCTCCTACTCTATCTGCCCATAGGACTGAATGGAGAGTATAATCTGACCGTCCTCATTCTGCTGGGTAGGATATGCTGGAGGTGGCGTAATGGTCAAATTATAATCATAAGTATATTCCTTGTCATATCCTATGTCACCAGTCATATAAGGCCCTTGAACATTCCTCTTCATGTATCCTCTTTTCTGCTGGACAATTGACCCTGTTAGATATACGAAGCCCCTGTAATCTCCTCCAGTATCGGTGTTTTGATGACCTGCAGACCCAGGAATCAAGCACGAGTCAGAAGGCTCTGCCTCATAGGGATTTCTAAACTGCCCTCTACAGTCAGCCCTCATACCTATAACCTGACCTTGGTAAATGGTATCTGCTCGACAATTAGTTTCCGAACCAATAAAGAATGTTGAATAATTTTGGGTCACATTTTGCCAATACTGACTGACGAAGCCACCATTGGCCGCCAATATCGCAGCATGGATACGGACATGTCGGTCGCTATCATCATTCCCGCCATAAGTTCCACCGCCATTTGGTCTAGTATTTGCTAGAATGACATTACCCCCGGCAACAAGACCAAGAGTATTTTGAGTTCCACCATCCTCTGGCTGCAAAACCTCAAATTCTACATGATCCTTATACACTATATCATCAATAATCCATATATTTCCCCACTGACGATCAATCTTAGATGGGTTATCATGCCTGCGGTATTCCTGATAGTCATCGGTTACAACCGTATAACGGCCATCAACGATACCCCTTACCAAGACCTGCCCACCCTTAACATAAATCACATGGGGTCCGTTTACAGGATAGAATGTTCTTTCTTGATGAACATAGTCAGATGTATACACAGCACTCCCAGGGCCATCAAAGATATCACCCTGAGTCCAATACATAAAATCAAAGTGCTGCATCTGACCAGGCGTGCAGTAGCCAACATTTCCCCTGAATCCATCTTTATCCCAGTCTGACCGGTCCCAGTGGTCGTGCCAGTAATCTCTCGAGTTCCACTCCACGTCTTCTGCAAGACCCTGTGTGGCACTGGTATTAATCAATGTGACCGGCTCATCATCAAGGAATGGCTCGCCATTTACGCTACTATAGGACAAACCAATCTCTGTATTGAAAAATACATAAAGCACATTCCCAGGAAAGAGAACATTCCCAGCCGTGAATTCAAGCGTTTTGGACCCGTTTCCATTTTGAACACGAATGATATCACCAAGGTTAATTAAATCCTCAATTTCTTCCCCTACTTCCTCTCCCGTAGTATCCCATTTACTAACAACAAGAATAGGAGCTGCACTAGGAATATAATTTTCAGCATCATAATCATAAATATTGTTAGAGCTTAAATGAAGCCTCATTGAATCTTGATCAGTAGTCGCTGTAGCTGAACTATCGTAATAAAAATCATATTCAATTGGCGGACCAGCAACTGGCGGAATATTGTACCACCACTGAGTCGCATAGTAGCCGTTATCTACAAATTCGATTTCAGTCATGATGAGAGTATCTTTCTTTGAGCCTCTAAAAAGTAAATCGTCAGCCTTAAATATTCTGTCTGCGCTATTTCTTGTGGCCTGGATTCCATTACTAGGCGGATAGGTGATTTTACTGGGCTGGACGTGCACAATACACTCTTCATCTTCATCAAGCATCTCGTTCCAACAGTAACCACTACAATCAAAATCTAAATCATATTCAGAGTTATCATCAACAAGAGTAACTCTTCCTGAAAAAGTTGGGCACCCCGCTTGACTAAAATCAATGACACCATTAGTATGTATTCGACCATCAAGTTCATCATTAGGACCAAAATTAACCATCTGTGTATTACCAGGGCCTACAGGCTTTTCTTCGTCTGTAAAATACATAAATTCTGAAAAATCATCAGGGAGCATGGTGGTCCCCACCGTGCGAACGATTTTAACCTCATTACCATTGGGTGAATTATAACTCGCTTCTCCTGTTGATTCAGTAATATATCCAAGTGTGGTACTATTATTGTAATACTCTGTATAACATCTTATGTCATAATACTTACCAATCGGGTTCCCGCTTTCATCATCCCCATATGCAACACCGGGATACGGGAGCAGGGTCGTATCAGCACCGCTCAAATTGGGAAGAGCAACAACCCCAACCTCGTTCAGTCCCGCCTCAGCAGCGTAGAGCGCTTTTTTTTCTGCATAGCGATATTGCTCCATTGCCGATTCATTAAATGCATTCTTCAAATAAGACAGGGTTAGAAACATGGATACCATCATAAAAAGAACAGATATAGGACCAGTACTTCCCCTATGGTTAATTATTTGTTTCAAATGATTCTTATACATTCTTATTCAGATAGTAATTTCCTAAAAAAACTTTACGCTGGAAATAATGCTCTTCCGTTACGACTTTATCATTCTCATAAGTCTCAGTCTCTAACTCCATTACCAGTTCTATTTTCAATAGCGAGGTCTTAAAATTGGTGCTACCACCATTTGAACTAGTTTCTTGGTCAATAGAGAATTCACTAATGCGAACCTCTCTCCTGCCGTTATCAAAAAAATAACTATATCCTGGCATATTCAATTTATTCTCAAAAGGCAACACTCCATTAAATTTTATTCCCTGACTTCCATGAGCTGTAACGGTCAACGAAGGAACCACCGCTGTATATTCATCATATATCTTCAGACGACTAAATCCGTTCAGACCATCGATGGATACTTTATGGGCTTTATTTAATTCCTCTGCAATTTCTGTCACAATTATATTTGCATAGCTCCTGACTTCTTGTCTGGCTTGGTCATTGTGATAGTGAAACAAAACGGCCTGCGATGCATAGGTAATTCCAAGACCAATCACGCCCATGACCACGATTACTGCCGCGAGCTCTACAAGAGTCATACCGGAGTAGCTTTTTTTAAAATTTTTCAACGCTATCATAGGACACTCATCACGGTTGATAATTTTCTAGATCTAGTAACAAGCTGATTATCATTTTTCCCAGTCTGCAAGTAATCTTTCCACTCAATCCAACAATCGATTCTATATCTGGAAAATATCGCACTCCCGTACTCTGTCTCTGCGTCTACATTATCAATATCATAGAATAGCCTTCCTGTGATCTTATGCTGACTTTGACTGTTCCCAACCAAGTATACCTGCTGCCCCTGAAGATCTCCTGTAAGGTTACCAATGGAGATACTTCCGTCAGCAACGCGCCCTTTCCAATATTCTACATAGTTGATTAATTCATTCGTTGCAAGCTCACGAACCTCAATCGAATGTAGCTCTCCTCTAGCATGAACCACACCCATAAGCAATCCCAATGACGCAATGGAAATGATAACCACGGCTATCATTACCTCAATAAAACTAATCCCACTAGAGGTAGTTTTTATATAATTATTAGAGAACATTTTGAGCAAATAACTTTGGATTATCAGCAATATTTTTTGCTATTTTTCTTTCAATAGCATTGTTGGATACCAGCCTCTGTAAATCCTGATCCAGAGATTGCATTCCATCTACTCCTCCTGACTGTATAATGGATGGAATCTGGTAAATTCTATCTTCTCTGATAAGATTTCGAATAGCTGTATTTGCAATCATCACCTCGCAGGCAGGAATTCTCCCTTTTCCATCCTTATGTTTGAGCAATTTCTGAGCAACAACAGCCTCAAGACTCTCAGAAAGCATGGAACGTATCTGACCCTTTTGCCCAGTTGGAAAAATATCAATTATCCTGTCAATCGTCTTAACTGCGCTAGAAGTATGCAAGGTTGAAAGAACCAAGTGACCTGTTTCCGCAGCTGTTAAGGCTAAAGAGATGGTCTCAAGATCACGCATCTCACCAACAAGGATAACATCAGGGTCTTCTCTAAGTGCAGACCGCATTGCATTTGCAAAACTATGTGTATTTGCACCTAGCTCCCGCTGATTGATAAGACTTTCCTTTGTTTGATGGTAGTATTCTACGGGATCTTCAATGGTTATAATATGGCACTTCCTTTGTGTATTTACATGATCAACCATTGCCGCAAGGGTCGTACTTTTCCCAGAACCCGTTGGCCCTGTTAACAACACCAAGCCCCTGTCTATAAGGGCTAAATTTTTTAAGACTGGAGGAATACCAAGATCATCAAAGTCTTTTACAACCTCAGGTATGGTTCGAAAAACAGCCGCCAGACCTTTGATTTGATTGAAAAAGTTAACCCGGAATCGGCCTTTACCTTCTAGACTAGAAGAAAAATCTATTTCTTTATTTTCTTTGAATATCTTTTGCTGCCCTTGGTCTAAAACCTGAGGTATGATACTCTCCATATCCTCCTGCTTTAACACTTCTATATTCATGGTCTCCATAGTACCATTAATCCTGACCATCGGTATCGAACCAACACTTAGGTGCAAATCCGAGGCTCCGCTATCTACGGCGTAAGAGAGAAGCTCATTTAAATTCATAGAAACTATTTCTTAATTATTGTCTGGAGAGCCATACCCACTAAATTTTCCGGTATTAGCGTTATATATAACAACATGGCCTGCACCTCCTGACATTTCCTCAGTGCTGGTGGCGGTTATTTGGTCTGGAAGTGATAACTCGTAGGTCCACTTAAGTTTGGAAGACACAGAAAGATCGAGTTGCCCCTCCGTTTCAAGCGCATCAACATCACCTGGCCACTCGCCCTTCGTTTGATAATACATCTTTGACGCATTGTTGATATTTGATATTATCGTTCTCGATTCTGAAGCATATGAACTTTTAACATAATCTAAGTATGTAGGTAATGCAATTACAGCCAAGATAGCAACAATCACCACCACAACCATAATCTCAATCATCGTAAACCCTGATTGTTTTTTACGTTCTAAATTCATAATAAAATATCTCCTTATTTTAATATTATTGAATGCTTTTACATTGTAAGTATCTATAACGAAAGGTTACCCTAAACTTAAGCCCAATAAAATAACGAAAATAAGTGTGATATCACTCACATTTTCTTATTTTATTTTAATAAAAGAACCTTCTGGGTAGCAGTGCGTATCCCATCTGTAAGCTGCACAAAATAAACTCCAGCCGAAATCACATTCCCATTGCTATCTTTTGGGTTCCATTCGATTTCATAGTAACCAATGTCGACCTTATCATTGACAAGTTCATTAACAAGTCGACCATTAATATCGTAGATATTAAGCTTTATCATACCAATATTTTTAGTACTAAATGAAATTCTAGTTTTTGGATTAAATGGGTTAGGGTAAGGCGAGAACAGGGCGAATTCATTCAGAACTGTTTCAATATTATTTTCTAGTAAATCACCCACATGAAAAACAACACCATTAAACTCTATCTCTTCTATCTCCCAGAGATAATCTGTGCCATCTCGGTCAGGGATAAGGTCAATCACTTGATAAGAAGAGTCATCAGTAACGTGCGGCGGAATAATAACGTAATCCTCTCTGCTCCCAACATAGATAGCTCTATCTGTTCCCTCTCCACCATTAATTCTATCATCTCCTTCAAACCCTTTTAATATATTGTCCCCACTATTTCCACTTAGTTCATTAACATAAATATTCCCGTATAGAGACCCCAGACCTGTGCCACTTAGACTGACATTTTTTAGATATTGAGATCTGTGTGTATAAAAAAGAGAATCTACAAAAAATAAATAAAAATTTCCTTCATGATATTCAGGCAGTGTAGCTGTGTAATTCCACATACTACCAAAAAACCCTTCAACTATATCGAATAATAAAGGGTCACCATCTAACATCGCGTTTCGATTATCAAAAGCATATTCATGTTCACCGCAATATCCGTCACCATTCGGGTCGTGTCCCCATAAGCCAAAATAGGACTCAAGGCCCATGGCAAAATACCTCTCATCATAATCATCTGCAGAAAGATTAGAAAGCGGCTGATAATATTCATCTTCAATGGCCTGTTCCATCGCATTATTAATCATAGACTGTATCCCTGGAGCTGCAAGTTGAATACCATATGTATGAATAAAATGCAATACCCTCTCATAGCTCACATCTCTACCAGTACTATTCATATAATCAATACTGCCTTCTGGAAAAACTTCCGTCGCAAGAAGGTTTTGCCCAATAACACCAGCATCAAACAAAGCCTGAAGATGCGGATTGCTATATTCGTTCTCATTATTAAGAAGAAATAAGATGGCATTGGTAGACACAATAGAGTTAGCTATTAAAGTCTTATCGCTACCCAGCTCGCTATTTGGAATATCTTCAAGGCAGGATTCGAGGATTTTTCTAACATGGATAATCTGGTCAAGAGTAAAGTCATCCTGTATCAACAGAGGTATTGATTCACCATCAGGAGCGACTATATGAGTATATCTATTTGCTACTGCAGTGAATAGAGAATCAACGTTACCAGGAAGAGGAACCACCCCATTTTCAGCTTCTGAAATATCTATGAATGGCAATCTGGGGATTGAATCAAATCCATTTACGACCATCGAAACAGGAACTGTGACTGGAGTCAAATCAGTAGAGAGGATATTGATTAACGCATTGTAATTACCCTCTTCTAATCCCATAGCAAGTGCCTGGACATAAAGATTAACCGATTGATTGCCATAAACAGAACCATCCAATGTCCCATTATCAGTTGAAAGAGCTAACCATGGAATGTCTT
>MDTB01050575.1_pt1 | contig 40122 bp, 38 predicted proteins | sample 811161 | NCBI WGS metagenome assembly MDTB01 (sample SAMN05326650, study PRJNA326480) | marine metagenome | isolation source: seawater | place: Mediterranean Sea | collected 2009 | reverse complement strand
TTTTTTTAATTTTTAAAAAATATTATACCCAGATTATTACTTTAAATAATTTAACATAAATTCTAAAATTATATTTTTTTATTGTATTGAGAATCATTCTCATTATAAATTATCATAAATCAAACAAATTAATTTTTAGTATTTGTGCTATATCGTAATAAAAGTATTTTTGGGTGAAAAAAAAAGGAAGCTATTTCTTTAAACTGAATTAGTTTTCTAAATTAAAAAGGCTCGACATAGTCGAGCCTTTTTAGTCAATATTATGAGAAAGTTTAATATTTTATATCAAAAAGAATACAATAATTTTAAATTTTTTTGAATTAAGAATTTTAAAACAAAATCTCCATCTTCTTAAACCTATTTCAAAACAAAAAAATTATATCAATGTTAAATTTGATACTGTTACTGTTCAATTCAATACCGAAGAATTTATTCTTTTTTTTAATTTCTTCCTTAAATTTTACAATACTTTAGTTAATGAATACAAAATTAAGATTAATAGTAAACTAATCAATAAAAATTTAACCCCCTCCTAATAGTAAAATAATCTCTTTTTAATCATATTCCAAGTCAGATAATTTTAGACTTTATTTTTAGTTAAAATTTTAACAATCAAATAAAGGTTTAATTATATGAATAAAAATATATTAATTATCAGTGCAACTTCAGGAAATAACTTTGAACTTGCAACAAAAATTAATTTAATAACTAAAACTATAAAATTAAATAGCGAGCTAATTAATGTTGAAGATTATGATATTCCATTATTCACTACAATTAAATATAAAGAAGGATCTCCAAATTCTTTAACTAAACTAGTTCCTAAATTTTTAAAAGCTGATGGTTTTATTATTTGTGCTCCTGAATATAACGGTAGTATACCGCCAGTTTTAACTAATTTGATTTCATGGATTTCCGTTTCTACAGATAAATGGCGTGAAGTATTTAATGGTAAAAAAGCTCTCATTGGCACCCATAGTGGAGGAGGAGGGAATAACTTTATTCAATCAATGAAAATCCAATTAGGACATCTGGGAATAATTGTTCTCCCTAGAACCATAGTGGTTAATAGTTCTACTAAATTTAATGATGATAATACTAAAGATAAAATTCAACAATTATACGAACTATTATAATATAGAAAAGGAAAATATGAATCAATATTTGAATGCACCCGTTGCATCTAAAAATATGCCCAAAGGTATTCCCTACATCATAGGAAACGAGCTAGCAGAACGATTTAGCTTTTATGGTATGAAATGTATCTTAATGATATTTATGACAAAATATTTAATGGATAGTTCCGGCAGTATTAATCCAATGGGACGAGAAGATGCAACTTATTGGTATCATATATTTACTTCTGCAGTCTATTTTACCCCAATTTTAGGTGCAATTGTTGCAGATGCATTTTTTGGTAAATATAAAACAATCTTATTTCTTTCTATAGTCTATTGTTTAGGACATATCGCCCTAGCTCTCGATGAAACAAGATTAGGACTTTCTATAGGTTTAACTTTAATTGCAATAGGTGCTGGTGGAATTAAACCATGTGTCTCTGCTCATGTTGGTGACCAATTTGGAAAAACCAATTCTCGCCTACTAGAAAAAGTCTTCAGCTGGTTTTATTTATCAATTAATTTAGGCGCATTCATATCTACATTACTCACACCAATCATGCTCGATAAATACGGTCCATCTGTTGCATTTGGAATCCCTGGAGCATTGATGATTATAGCTACTTATGTATTTTATATGGGAAGAAATGTATTCATTCACATTCCAGCTGGTGGTACAGAGTTCATCAAAGAGACATTTAGTAGTGATGGGATTTCAGTACTTTTAAGACTATTTATTATCTACTCATTTGTGGCAATCTTTTGGGCACTATTTGACCAAACTGGTTCAACTTGGGTTCTACAAGCCGAAAGTTTAAACAGAAATTGGCTTGGAATGGAATGGCTATCATCTCAGATTCAAGCAATAAATCCTATAATGATTTTACTTTTTGTGCCATTATTTAGCTATGTAATTTATCCTTCATTAGATAAAATTATTACCCTAACGCCTTTAAAAAAAATTAATCTTGGACTTTTCCTTGCGGTACCATCATTTGTAATTATTGGAATAGTGCAGTCTTGGATTGATGCTGGTCAAACTCCAAGTATTGGTTGGCAAATTGGAGCTTATGCAATTCTTACTGCTGCTGAAGTTTTAATATCAATTACTTGTCTAGAATTTTCTTATACTCAAGCACCAAATTCAATGAAATCATTAATCATGGGATTCTTTATGCTTTCAGTTTCTTTTGGAAACTTTTTTACTGCGGCTGTAAATATATTCATTCAAAACTCTGATGGTAGTTTAAAACTTGAAGGTGCTACATATTTTTATTTTTTTGCAATACTTATGCTAGTGACTGCTTGCTTATTTATTTTTGTGACTATGTTTTATAAGTCGAAAGAATACCTTCAAGAAGAAGGAAAATAATAAACATAACTTATATTTATTTATGAAAGAAAAGTCAACCTCCTTATTTTTTTCTGATATTGTTGGATATAGCAGTTTATTTTCTTCGAATGAAAAACTTGCATTAAACTTATTAGAAGAACATGATATTATTGCTGAAAGACATATTGCTAAATACAAAGGGAAAATAATCAAACGAATTGGTGATGCAATTTTTGCTGAATTCTCTTCTGCTAAAAATAATTATTATGCTTCAATAAATATCCAAAAAGAATTAATAAAAAGAAATAAAATCTTATCCAATGAGAACAAAATAGAAGTTCGAATTGGACTTCATTATGGAAATGTGTATGAAAATAATGGAGACTTATTTGGAAATAATGTCAATATTTGTAGTAGGCTAGAATCTATTGCCTTTCCTACTTCAATTGCCTGTAGTCAAGAATTCATCGTAGAGTTACAAGATTTAAAAATATATAATCGAGAATATGGTTTTATTGCATTAAAAAATATTAAAAAACCTATTAAAGTTTTCAAAATATATAATGATCAAAAACACTATTTATCAGAAAATAAAAATATAATATTAGATTTTATATCTAATAGAAGTATCATATTATTAGATAATGATAATATAGAAAAAGAATTCATACCCATTGGATTTTTATATCCAAAAAATCTTGGTGATATTTATACAATAGATAAATCTGCTGATAATGACTTTTTGTCCATTGAGATAAATAAGCAATTAATTGACTTTGCAAATAAAATTTCAATAATCCGTACCCCCTCATTTGAAACAATGATAGATTATAAAGATAAAGATTTACAAGAAATTGCGTTAGAACTTTCATTAGAGTATTTACTTCAGAGTACTATTATGAGAGATGACGATTCATTTAAAATATACTTCACTTTATTTTCAATAAATTCAGCTGAAAATATTTATGATAAAAAATTTGAAGGTAAATTTCACGATATGAAAAATATTATAGGATCTTTATTAATCGATTTATCTGATTTATTAAATTTTAAAATTAGTCCAGAACAAATTAAAATTTTTAATGCAGAATTAAATGTAAATAATGATGCTTATAGACTTTATCTTGAGGGGAAAAACTTATCTCAAATAAATTCAAGTCCAGACTCATTAGAAAAATCAAAATTAAAATTAAAACAATCTATTAATATTGATGACCAATTTGCAGAAGCTTATGCTGCACTTGGAATGACCTATATTCATTTGGGCGAAAATGATGAAGCAGAGGAATGCTTTGATGAAGCAGAGGATATTATAGAAGATTGTGAAAATTTAGACACACTATCTATTGTTTATAATGATTTAGGAATATACAATCGAGTACAAGGGAAAATAAAAAAATCTATACGTAATTTTGAAAAATCACTTAAATCTATAAAAAAACTAAATGACCAAGTTAAACTTGGAAATATTTACACAAATATTGCAGCAGCTTATTCAATAATTAATGAAAATGAATTGGCTCTAAACTTATCATCAAGGGCTGAATTAATTTTTAAAGAATTAGATGAAAAAATTAGACTAGGTAGTTTATATGGTACTATGGGTAATATTAATAAAAATATTGGGAAATTAGAAGAAGCTATTAAGTATTATAATTTAGCAAAAAAAATCTTTTTATCTGAAGATATGATCGCTAAATATGCTCAGGTTTTAATTATTCAGGCTGAATGCTATTATACAATAAATAATATTAAAAATGCTTTACAAAACTTAAATGAGGTTAAGCAAATTGCAGATGATTTTAATATGCCAATGCTTAACTCTCGGTATTCATTATTAATGGCTATGATTAATTTTAATAATAAAAAATATAATGAGGCATTAGATTTTATTGATGAGTCTATTGATATATTTGATGAAATTAATAATAAAATAAAATTAGCTAGTAGTCAATTATTAAAAATTCGCATTCTTTTAAAAGTGAATAAACTAAAAAAAGCGACTAAAATATATAAAAAAGTAGAACGCTTAATAGAAAGATTAGATGATAATAAATTATCAGAAGATTTAGAGCAAATTTCTAAATTAATTAATATATAAATTTTAAAAATACTTTATTTTATTATTTATTAAAACTAAATCAATCTAAACAATATTAAATAATAATAAATTTACAATATTTATTTTACGATTATTATTTAAACCTCATTTTAGTAATTGATGTATTTAAGTTGCTAAATTAATTTTGTTAAAAAAATCATGGCCAAGTTAAATAAGTGAAAAATTTATCTAAAATGACTATTTTAGGAATGATGTCTGGGACATCAATGGATGCTATTGATTGCATAATTAGTGAAATAAAAATTTCAAGTAATTTCAATCTAACTTATAATGTGATTGAACAAAACTGTTTTCCTATTCCATTATTAATACGAAAAAAAATTATTAGAGCTATTGAAAATCCTAAATTAAATTTTGAGGAATTAGACAATCTAATTGGTAAATTTCATTCTAATTGTGCTTTAAAGCTTAAAAATACACATTTATTAGATTCAATAGCAATTCATGGACAAACAATTTATCATAAAGAAAGAATAAAATCATTACAGATTGGAAATCCAAAATATTTATATGAAAATCACAAAGTTCCAATTATATATAATTTTAGAAAACATGATATTTTAGAAAATGGTACTGGTGCCCCATTAATGCCTTACTTGGATTGGTTACTTTTAAAAAATACTAATTTCTCAGATTTTACATTAAATATTGGTGGTATATCAAACATAACATCAATTCCTAAAAATACAAATAGAAATCAAGTTCTTGGATTTGATACAGGACCTGGTATGGCATTAATTGATGAATGTTGCATACACTTCTGGAAAGTATCATTTGATAAAAATGGTATGTATTCAGAAAAAGGTAAAATTAATGAAAAATTATTAAATCATTTAATGGATCATCCATTTATTAATAAAAATTTTCCAAAGTCCACAGGAAGAGATATATTTGGTAAAAAAATGGTACTTCAAATAGTTGATAAATATCAACATGAATCACCTGAAAATATTTTAAGAACTTTTATTGCATTTACTGCGAAATCTATTTCGACTAACTTGAATAAAATCCTTAATTTTACACCACTATATTCTCGTCTATTTATAAGTGGAGGTGGAATTCACCATCCGATATTAATCGACGATTTAAAAAAATATTCACAAATACAATATATCAATAATTCGAAAGTACTTGGAATTCATACAGACTATAAAGAAGCATTGTTGATTGCAATTCTTGGATATTCAAAATTGAATCAAATGAAAAGTAATATGCCTTCAGTTACAGGAGCAAATTGTGAAGTTGTATTAGGTGAAATTTATACTAGAAATTAATTTATTATTGGAGAAATATTGAACGAATTTATATTTAGAGAATATGATATAAGAGGAATCGTAGAAACTGACTTTACAGATGATGTTGTTATAAATCTTGGGAAGGCATTTGGTACATTTGTTAAAAGAACTGGAGGAGATTTTGTAGCTGTTAGTGGTGATGTAAGAGAAACTACACCTCATTTAAAGCAAAAATTTTCTGAAGGATTAATTTCTACAGGAATTAATGTTAAAGATATGGGAATCATCCCTACTCCGACAAATTACTTCAGTATGTATCATCTAAATATAGATGGAGCTGTTCAAATTACAGGAAGTCATAATCCTCCAGAATTTAATGGTTTTAAGATATCAATTAGTCAAAAAGCTTTTTATGGTAAACAAATTCAAGACTTGAAGGATTTAATTCAAGAACAAGATTTTGAAATTGGTAATGGTGAAATTGAAAATGTGCCTATTCTTCAAAATTATCTAGATATGTTAAAGTCAAAAATTAAAATTGAAAGAAAATTAAAAATAGTTATGGATTGTGGAAATGCAGCAGGATGTTTAGGTGGACCACAAATTTATAAAGATTTAGGTATAGAATTAACTGAATTATATTGTAACGTTGACTCTACTTTTCCAAACCATCATCCAGATCCAACAGAAGATAAAAATCTAGATGACATAATTAAAGTAATAAAAAAAGGTGATTATGATTTTGGTGTTGCTTTTGATGGTGATGCAGATAGAGCAATTCTTATCGATGAAAAAGGTGAAATAATTCGTGCCGATAATATGATGTGTATATTTTTACCTGAAATTATTAAAACTCCTGGTGAAGAAATTATTTTTGATGTCAAATGTTCCCAAGCATTGGAAGAAATGATAATAAAATACGGCGGAACAGCAACAATTTGGAAAACAGGACATTCACTAATTAAAGAAAAAATGCGAGAAAATAATGTAAAATTTGCTGGAGAAATGAGTGGACATATCTTTTTTTCGGATGATTATTACGGCTTTGATGATGCAATTTATGTAGGTTTAAGGGCAGCACAAACTTTATCAAGAACAAACAAGAAGTTATCAGAACTTACAGCAGAAATTCCAAAATATTATTCGACACCTGAAATGAGGATGGAATGCAATGATGATTTAGAAAAGTTTAAAATTACGAAAAAGGCTATAAAATATTTTACTAAAAACTTTGATTGTGAAACTATTGATGGAGTTCGAATTCGTTTTCAAGATGGTTGGGGACTTGTTCGTTCTTCAAATACTCAGCCCGTAATTGTAACAAGATTTGAAGCTAAATCTGAAGAAAGACTAAATGAAATAAAATCATTAGTTTTAAATAAATTATCTGAGTTTGGTAACTTCAAAATTAATGCATAATCTTAATTTAGAATACTTAAAAAATAAACTAAATTCTGACTTATTAGAGATTTATAGTAATGGACCAATCTCATTAGTTAATCCAATTAATTATGTTCTTTCAGGTACAGGAAAACGAATTCGTCCAATTCTTACATTTCTATCAGCGGATGCCTGTGGTGGAAATGCTGAAGATGCAATGCATGTAGCATTAGCAGTTGAAATTTTACATAATTTCACACTAGTTCATGATGATATAATGGATGATGATAATACTAGGCACGGAAAACCTACGGTACATCAAAAATGGGATAACGGAACTGCAATTCTAACTGGAGATGCTATGTTATCATTAGCATTAATGACACTTCAAAAATGTCAAAGAAATAATCCTGAAATATTAAAAGTATTTACAAATGGTCTTTTGGCAGTTTGTGAAGGTCAAGCAATTGATAAAGAATTTGAAACTAAGTCAGATGTAACTATTGAAGAATATGTTAATATGATTGATTTAAAAACAGGTTATCTTATCGGCATGGCAGCAGAACTTGGAGCACTATCAATCACAGAAAACTCTAAATATTGCTCTGCTCTAAGTAAATATGGAAAACTAGTCGGAAGAGCTTTTCAAATTCAAGATGACTTGCTTGAATTATATTCTAATACAAAACAGATGGGGAAAAGTCTGGACTCAGATTATTTGTTAGGAAAAAAGACTTATCCAATGTTGCGAATAAAAGAAGATTATGCCGATGAATTAAATACATCATTAAAAAATGCTGGTGATAACGTTGAATTAGGTAAAAAATTAATTCGTAATATCCTTGAAAAAACCAAAATTAAATCTGAAATTGAATTACTTACTTCACATATGATTAACGAAGCGAATCAATTATTAATTAAAAATGATTTATTAAGTGAACATATCAAAAATTTTAGTAAATTGATTCATAATAGAAAGAAATAAAGTGATAAATTTTAAAGAATTAAAATTAAAGTATGATAATAAAAATATGTTTGATGCTATTCTTAGCTTTCCTAATCAAATAAAATTTTCTTTGGATTATATGAGAGACTGGCAGCCTAAAAATGAATATAATCATATAGAAACAATTCTGATTTCAGGAATGGGTGGCTCTGCAATAGGTGGAGATTTTGTCGCATCACTATGCAATCAATATTGTAATATTCCTATTATTGTAAATCGCTCATATGAAATTCCAAATTGGGTAAATAAAAACACACTAATCATTTCATCTTCATATAGTGGAAATACAGATGAGACACTTAATGCTTTAAATTTAGCAATGAAAAAGAGTGCTACTGTAGTTGCTGTAACAACTGGTGGAAAATTATTAAAAGTTGCAAAAAATAATTTATTTGATTTTATTAAAGTAACTCCCGGTTATCAGCCAAGAGCTGCTTTAGGTTTTTCAATAGCTTTAAATCTTATACTTTTGGAAAAAATAAAGTTAATTCCAAAAAACTTAATGACAAATTTACTGAAAAATTCTTTAAATAAATTAACTGAACTTTCTTTGATATACTCCGATTACTCTAATACTAATAATGCAATTGAATTTTCAAAAAAGATATATAATAAATTTCCTGTTATCTATGCATCAGAGGGTTGGCAGGCTAATTGTGCATTTAGGATGAGAGGACAACTAGCAGAAAATGCTAAAATTCTTAGTTCACACCTAAGTTTTCCTGAGCAAAATCATAATGAAATTGAAGGCTGGAATAATAATAAAATTCTAAAAGAAACTGTTATTTGTTGGATAATGGATAATTCGGATCATCCTCAAGTAGAAAAAAGAATGCAAATTACAAAAGAATTATTAAGCAAGTATCCTATTAACCATTTAATACTTAGGTTAGAGTGTGATTCAAATATAGAACGAGCTTTATGTATGATTCATTTAATTGATTGGATAAGCTTTTACTGTGCATTATTAAACAATATTGACCCAACACCAGTTGTAAGAATTACGGAATTAAAAAATAGATTAAGTGATGAATAACATATTTTTGAATTAGTTATTTGTCATATTTTATAGAGTAAGATATATGATAAATGTAGAAGTAAATAAAATTTCTTATCATCCGCCCAGTAAAGGATATGCAGTCCTTTTACAAGAATTAGGTGGTAATAAACAGTTACCGATCGTCGTCGGAAGTAATGAAGCTCAGGCTATAGCTCTAGCATATGAAGGTATTGAAATGCCAAGACCAATGACACATGATTTATTAAATGAAATTATAGATTCATTTGAGGCAAAAATATCAAAAATTATTATAAATAATTTATCAAAAGGTACTTTCTTTGCTCAAGTTTTCATAAGAACAAAAAATAATACTGAAATAAAAATCGATAGTCGACCAAGCGATGCTATTGCAATTGCGCTAAAATCATTAGCTCCAATTTTTGCGACAAAAGAAGTAATTGAAAATGCTTCATTAAAAAGTATAGTAATTGAAAGTGGAACTACTACTCCAGCTACCCAAGAAACTGATTTTTCTAAATTTAAAACATTAGATAATTTAAAAGATGCTTTAGATAAGGCAATTGAAGAAGAAGAATATGAAATTGCAGCAAAACTAAGAGATAAAATATCTCATTTAGAGAAGGAAAATTAAAGTTTAGTGCTCTCTAATGCATTCTTTGAAGCTTTTTGCTCAGCTTCTTTTTTACTCCTACCAATACCTAAAAACATTTTATCATCAGAAACTACTGCCTCTATTGTAAAAATCTTGTCGTGATCTGGTCCTTCTACATTTTTCACTCTAAATAAAGGAGGTTCTAATCCTTTTTCCTGATAAATTTCAATTAATTTACCTTTATAATTGTCATCGGCTGTCGCTTTATTTTCATGCATAATTAAAAATTTATAAATAAATTTTTCTGCCGATTTTATTCCACCATCTAAAAATATTGCACCAACTAATGATTCAAAAATATTACCATTTAAATTATAGGCAACCTTTTGATTTTTTAAATCAAGACTATTATTTGTTTTTACATATTTAACTAAATTTAATTTAGTAGCCATTTTAGCTAAAAATTGCTTTTTTACTAAAGCTGCTCTTTTCTTTGTTAATTTTCCTTCATCATCTTTTCCATATTTATGAAAGAGCCATTCTGAAACAACATAGTCAAGTACTGCGTCGCCAAGAAACTCAAATCGTTCATAATTTTTTTTAGGATTAGGTTTTAAAGATTTATGGGTAAGACTCACCTCTAAAAGTGATTTATCAATAAATGTATATTTAACTTTTTGTTCTAATTCTGTAGGTTTTGTAATTAAAGAAAGAAAAAAAAAATTTAGTCGTGTGAAAAATGATATCAAACTTCAAATCTTTTAAATAAAAGTACTCCATTATGACCTCCAAATCCAAAGGTATTACTCATCGCATAATTAATATCTTTTTCAATCGCTTGATTTGGAACGTAATTCAAATCACATTCAAAATCAAAATTTTTATAATTTATTGTAGGAGGAATAAATCCATTTTTTAAGGCCAAAATAGAAGCTATTGCTTCTATACCACCTGCGGCTCCTAATAAATGTCCTGTCATTGATTTAGTTGAACTAACTAATAATTTATTAGCATGATTTTTAAAAACTGTACGAATTGCTATAGATTCATTTCTATCATTGAATGGTGTAGATGTCCCATGTGCATTAATATAATTAACTTCATCAGTGTTAATTTGAGCATCATTAATGGCCATTTTCATAGCCCTAGCAGCACCTTCTCCATTAGGAGCTGGAGATGTTAAATGATATGCATCTCCGGTCGCACCGTAGCCACAGATTTCACCTAAAATATTTGCATTTCTCTTTAAAGCGTGCTCTAATTCTTCAAGTACTAATACACCAGCACCTTCTCCCAATACAAATCCATTTCTTTCTTTATCAAATGGTCTCGATGCTGTATTAGGATCTGGATTTTTAGTCAGTGCTTTCATATTTGAAAAACCTGCGACAGATATAGGCACAACCGAAGCTTCAGTACCCCCTGCAACAATTGCATCAGCATCACCATACTTAATCATTCTAAATGCGTCACCAATTGCATGAGTACCAGTTGCACATGCAGAAACAACCGAATAATTTGGACCTTTAAATCCATGCCTCATTGAAACGTGACCTGGTGCAATATCACAAATCATCATTGGAATAAATAATGGACTTACTCGTCTTGGACTACGTAATAATTTTGAATGATTGTCTGTAAGAGTTTCAATACCACCGATACCTGAACCTATTATAACTCCGACTCTTTCAGGATTGGAGTTATCTTTAGTCAGTCCTGAATTATGAATCGCCTCATCGGCTGCAATTACTCCAAATGCACAGAATCGATCCATACGATTTAGTTCTCTTCGTTCAATAAAAGATTCCATATCTAAATCTTTTACTTCTCCTGCAATTTTTACACTTAAAAGGTCTGTATCAAAAAGTGTAATTGGAGCTACACCATTTTTACCAGTTTTGATGCTATTATGGAACTCTTTTACCGAATTTCCAATAGGTGTTAGGCACCCCATCCCTGTAATGACAACACGCTTTTTATTCATAAAATAAATAATTTATGAATTAGCTAACTGCTTTTCAATATAAGTAACAGCTTTACCTACTGTCGTAATTGTTTCTGCATCTTCATCTGGTATTTCAATATTAAATTCCTCTTCAAATTGCATAATTAATTCAACGGTATCTAATGAATCTGCACCTAAATCATCAATAAATTTAGCATCTTCTGAAATTTTACCTTCATCAATACCTAATTTATCAATAATAATTTCTTTAATTTTATCAAAATTCTGAGACATACTTATCCTTTCTATTTTAAGTTACATAACCATACCACCGTCAACATTCATTACTTGACCGGTGATATATGAAGCTTTATCTGATGATAAAAATAATACCAAATTTGTAACATCCTTTGATGAACCAAGTCGATTTAAAGGAATTTTTTGGTAAAGTTCATTTCTGATATCTTCAGATAAATTATCTGTCATATCAGTTTCAATGTATCCAGGAGCTACTGCATTCACAGTTATGTTCCTAGATCCTAATTCTTTTGCTAAAGATTTTGTTAGGCCTAAAATACCTGCCTTAGAAGCTGCATAATTAACTTGTCCAGCATTTCCTATTTGTCCAATTACGGAAGAAATATTAATAATTCTCCCAGATTTATTTCTAATCATTTGCTTTGTAACTGCTTTTATAGTGTTAAAACAACCTTTTAAATTTACATCAACCACCCTATCCCAGTCCTGTTCTTTAATTCGAAGGAGTAAATTATCTTTGGTCAAACCTGCATTATTAATTAAAATATCGATAGTTCTAAATTCTTCAATTATTTTCTTAAAAACATTTTGAACTTCATTGAAGTCTGAAATATCACAAGAATAAATCTTTATACTTTCATTATCCCCTCCAATTTCATTTTTAGCTTTTAATAAATCATCATAATTTCTACTAATTAAGGCAATTTTACAATCATTATGAAATAATCCATTTGCAATTGTTTTGCCTATTCCTCTAGAAGAACCAGTTACTACAGCTACTTTATTTTTTAAATTAAGCTTTAAATTCATTTATTTCCTGAGGTGTTCCTATATTAAAATTAATGGATTTTTTTAAAATTCTACGATTTAATCCTGAAAGTACTTTCCCGGGGCCACATTCAATAAATTTTATAATTCCTAAATCATTGATTTTCTCTATAGATTGACTCCATCTGACAGGATTTTCTAATTGAGAAATTAAATTTTTCTTAATTTCATCACTTTTTTCAGCTGGCTCTGCAGTTACATTTTGTATAATTGGAAAGTCTGAATCTTTAAAATGCGTTGAATTAATCACTTTTAATAAATTTTCCCTTGCTGATGACATTAATGGTGAGTGAAACGCACCAGAAACATTCAAAGGCAAAACCCTACGAATCCCAATAGATTTTGCAGTTTCTATCGCAGAATTTACTGCATCAATTTCTCCAGAAATTACAACCTGACCTTGTGCATTTAAATTTGCAGGAACTATAATCCCTGTTTGATTACAGATTATATCGATTTGCTTATTTGTTGCACCAATAATTGCAGCCATTTTTCCTGGATTTATGTTCCCAGCTTCAGCCATTGAATTAGCGCGAACTTTTATGATTTCAACAGCATCCTCAAATGAAATTGAATTAGCTATGGTTAAAGCTGTAATCTCTCCAAGACTATGCCCTGCTCCGATTGAAAATTGAATATCATATTTATTTTTTAATTCAGTAGCAGCTATATAGCTATGAATAAAGATTGCAGGTTGAGTATATTGAGTTTTTTTTAATTTATCATCAGGACCATTAAATGAAATTTCAGAAATATCAAAACCCAAGATTTGAGATGCATTATCATATTTTTCTTTGGATGATATACTTAAGTTCCAAAATTCTTTACCCATACCAACAAATTGAGAACCCTGACCTGGACAAAGTAATGCAACTTTCATTAATTAAAAAGACTCCATTTTAAATAAATTGCACCCCAAGTAAAACCTGCTCCAAAAGCTGATAGAATTATATTATCACCTTTTTTAACCATATTTCTTTCTACTGCTTCGACAAGTCCAATAGGTAATGTTGCTGCTGTTGTATTTGCATATTTATCAATGTTAATTAAAACTTTTTCTTCAGAAATTCCAAGTCGTTTTGCAGCTGAATCAATAATCCTCTTATTCGCTTGGTGTGGAATAAACAAGTCGATAGTATCAGAAGTTAATTTATTTCGCTTTGCAATATTATATGAAATATCAGCCATACCTTTTACGGCATATTTATATACTTGTCTACCATCTTGATAAGCATAATGTTCTCTACTTTCTACAGTTTCATGTGTTGCCGGTTTTAAGCTACCACCAGCTTTCATTTTTAAATACTCACCTCCTGAACCGTCACACCTTAGTTCACTATCAATAATTCCAGTACCATCATTAATAGCTTCTAGCAAAACAACCCCTGCACCATCACCAAATAAAATACACGTATTCCTGTCTTTGTAGTCAACAATTGAACTCATTGTATCTACACCAAAAATAAGTATCTTCTTATATTTCCCAGATTCAATAAAACGGGTCCCAGTATCTAATGCAAATAAAAATCCAGAACATGCACCTGACAAATCAAAACCAAATGCATTATTTGCACCGATTTCATTTTGAATCAAACATGCTGTTGAAGGGAAAAGCATATCTGGAGTTACTGTTGCAACAATTATTACATCTATTTCTTCAGGATTTACATTATACTTTTTTTGAAGATTTTTAAATGCACTAATAGCCATATGAGAGGAGGCTTGACCCTTTTCAACAATTCTTCTTTCTTTTATACCAGTGCGTGAACGAATCCATTCATCATTCGTTTCAACCATTTTTTCAAGATCAGAATTTGTTAGTCGTTTACTAGGAAGATATTTTCCAACTGCAGTAATAGCAGCTTTAGAATTATTTTTAAACATTCTCTAATTCGCTATTTATTATTAAGTGTTTAGATATTCTGTTTGCTATGTCATTAATTAAATTTTCATTACATGCTTTTGCTGCTGATTTGAGAGCATTTTTAATAGATTTAACAGAAGAACTTCCATGGCATTTCATAACAATACCATTAACTCCTAAGAATGGTGTTGAACCATGCTCTTCATAATCCAATACATTTTTGACATCTTGGAATGCTGGTTTTAATAATGGTGAAGCTAATTTACTAGTTGTTTTTGAATTTATTGAATCTCCTAACCAAGAAAATAAATGCTTAATTAAGCCTTCTATAAGTTTTAAAACTGAATTTCCTACAAATCCATCACATACAATTATATCTGCTTTACCTTCCATTATATATCTAGATTCAATATTGCCAATAAAATTAGAAACATGCTCTTCCATTAAAGGATAGGCTTGACGAGTTAATTCATTTCCTTTTGTAGCTTCGGTTCCAATATTCAATAATGCTACTCTTGGATTTTTAATATCCACAAGATGTTCCATATAAGCGGTAGCCATAATTCCAAAATGAACTAGATGCTTAGGCTTTACATCTGAGTTAGCACCAGCATCACAAAGAATAAACCCTCCATTCTGTGTTGGAATAAATGGTGCTAGTGCAGGTCTGTTAATACCTTTGATTTTTCCTAAAATGAAAAGTGATGATGTTAAAAGAGCCCCTGTATTTCCAGCACTGACAATTGCATGAGATTTACCCTCTTTAACAGATGAGACAGCTCGTACTAAAGAAGAATCAGGTTTATCTCGAAATGCTTTTACAGACCTTTCATCCATATCTATCATTTCTGTACAATGATTAATTGTTATTTTATCAGATGAAAAACCCGATTTATCAATAATCTTTTCAATTTCATCTTGATTACCATAAAGATCTACATAGGGCGAATCCAGACTATTATCTTGAATAAATTCAATTGCACCATTTACTGTTGAATATGGTGCATGGTCGCCACCCATGGCGTCCAGTGCTATTCGCATTTTAAAATGAAGTTAAATTTTTAAAGCAAAAAATAAAGCTGTAGGACTTATTAATGGAAACTAACACTTTTTTATTCATTTTTTACTTATTGATTAGTTATGAGAAACTATTATTAGTACAACTTTAATAAATTACTTATTTTCGTGAAGGGGTTTACCCTTATGGTATAAAACACCATCGACATAATATGCTCTGTGTCTAAGATGTGTTTCACCGGTTTTAGAACAAATATTTATAGCATTTGAATCTTTAAGTTTCCAATGAGTCCTTCTTTTACGACCACGCGTTTTAGATATTTTTCTTTTTGGTACAGCCATAAATAATACTTCTTCCACATTTTATTAAAATTAATTTAGTACAAAGCTTAATAATTTAATATTAAAATCTATAATTATACAATAAATCCTAATAATTATAAATTATTTTACAGGAGATTCCCAGTTACTTGATTTTAATTTAAGTTCAGTATCTTCTGATGGAAATATTTTAACAGATTTATAATTAGTATTATTAATTTTATTAAAATCTCTATGTTCATTATCACAAAATGGTAAAGATTTACTTAAACCGCAACTGCAAATACTATATTTTTTACTAGCTTTAACAGACAATTTAATTTCCTTCATTTTAATATTTTCCACTAATTTTGATGTGTGATTTTAATTGATCCATAGTATCACCTCCAAATTTTTCTAAAACTGCATCAACAATAACAAAACAAACCATACTTTCTGCAACGATTGAAGCTGCAGGGACTGCACAGGAATCAGTCCTTTCTTTATGAGCTAATTTTTTTTCCTTTGAAAAAAAGTCAACTGACTTTAGAGGTTTTATTAAAGTTGGTATTGGCTTCATAACAGATTTAATTATTAATGGCTGTCCATTACTCATTCCACCTTCCATACCACCACAATTATTTGAGCTTCTTGTAAATTTCATTCCATCAAATCCTATTTCATCATGAACTTCACTACCAAACTTTTCAGCTTGTGAAAATCCACTTCCTACTTCTATTCCTTTAAAAGCATTCACAGACATCATGGACTGAGCAATACGTGAATGTAATTTTTTATCCCATTGTACATGAGAGCCTAAACCATAAGGTAGACCTGATACTATTACTTCAAATACACCACCAACAGAATCTCCATCTGATTTAGCTTTATCAATTACTTTTATCATATCTTTTTCTTTATCTAAATCCAAACACCTTACTGGCGAATTATCTGCATTTTCACTAATAGATTCTGGGCATGAATAGTAATCTAATTCTAAATCACTTCTGACTTTATATATTTGAGTGACATGAGAACCTATCTTAATCCCAATATCATGTAAAAGTTTTTTACATACAGATCCTAATGCAACACGCATCGCAGTTTCTCTAGCAGATGATCTTTCTAAAACATTACGAATATCATCAAAATCATATTTTTGCATTCCAGCTAAATCAGCATGCCCGGGTCTTGGTAATGTTACTTTTTTTCCAGGTTTTTTATTGGGTTTAATATCCATTTTATTTTGCCAATTATCCCAATCCTTATTTTTTAATAATAAACCTATTGGCGCACCAATTGTTTTACCATGACGAACTCCACCCCAAATTTCTGCAAAATCTGTTTCAATTTTCATCCTTGCACCGCGACCATACCCTCTTTGTCTTCTTGCTAATTCTAATCTGATTTCTCTTTCTGAAATTTCTAATCCTGCAGGAATTCCATCTAAAATTCCAAGTAAACCCTTCCCATGAGATTCACCAGAAGTTAAGTATCTTAATTTTGTAAACATAAACTATTCATTAATTTCATTTTTAACTTTTCATAATCAATTTTTTCAGTAATATTTTTTTCAAACCATATATCTAAAGAAGCCAAACCTTGATAAATAAACATATCCAAACCATTTAAAGTTTTTGCACCATTCTTTTTTGCATCTTTTAACAACTGAGTTTCGCTTGGATTATAAATTGTGTCAATAATGATATGATTCGACTTAATATATTCTAAACATAATGGAGAGAGATTTAAGTAAGAAGACATTCCTAATGAAGTACAATTAATAATTAAATCGAAACTTTTACTTTTTTCTGTTTTTTCATCAAATTCTATTATTTCAATATTTTTATATTTTGAGCTAAATTGCTTTATAATTAATTTAATTTTACTCTTAGTCCTATTTTTTATAATAATTTTTGAAATATTATTTTGAACCAATGCAAAAATAACAGCAGATGAAACACCTCCTGCACCTAGAATAAGTGCTACTTTTCCTTTAATTTTAATTTTATTCTTATGTAATGCCATTGCGAATCCAAACCAATCGGTATTAAATCCCCATAACTCATTATTTTTATTCAATACACAATTAACAGCACCAATATCTAAAGCTCGAGTATTTATTACATCCAATTCCCTCATTATTGTATTTTTATGTGGTAGAGTAACATTAAATCCATTCAAAGAAGTAAGGATTCTACTATTTAAATAATTATTTAAATTTTCAGCAGAAATTAATTGTTTCTTATAATAACCATTTATTCCCAATTGAAAAAATACTTCTTCGTGGAGAATTGGGCTTAAACTTTGATCTAGAGGATCACCAATAACAGCAAATTTGAATCTATTTTTATTAATTTCCATCAATGTTAAATTAGTTACACTTTAGCACTAATTATATTGCTAAATTATCTTTATTTAAGAAGTAAATTTAATGAGTTTATTACTCAGAGTAATAATCTTTAAAATTTTGACTTATGGAGTAGCAATGAAAATAAATAATTATTTTAAGATTTTAAGACTTACTAAAATTGTAATTTTGAATTTAATTACTGTTACCCTCTTAATTTATTCTCAGAATAATATCGTAATTGAGTCAACTTTAACAGAAGAAAGCCTTCTTTTTTTCATACAAGAGAATTATACACCTGAAAATATACCTAGCTATGATTCATCTAGAGACATAATTCTGTCTAATTTAGATAATCAAAACAATCAAATATCGTGCGTGTACTCTGGTTATACAATTGACATGATTGGAGGATACTGTAATTGTGATAATGGTAATGATTATTGCAATGAAACAGATTTCCCATCTGAATGTGATATCAATAATGGTAACTGGATTGAAGAGCTAGATCCTAGCGTTGAAGCATATTATAAAGATATTAATATAGAACATACTTGGCCAAGAAGTATGGGCGCAGAATATGGTAATCCAAAGTCTGATATGCATCATTTATTTCCTACAAAATCAAATATAAATTCATCTAGAGGCAATGATCCTTTTGCAGAAATTCCAGATAATGATACACACAAATGGTACAGGAATAAAGAAATTGTTTATAATATACCTATAGAATATATAGATGAATATTCAGAAAAATATAATCCTGAAAACCAACCAGAACTAGAACTATTTGAACCAAAAGAAGACCATAAAGGTAATGCTGCCCGAGCTATGTTCTATTTTTTTGCAATCTATCAAGACTCTGCAGACCTTGATTTTTGGGGTATTCAAAAATCAACACTACTTGATTGGCATTACAATGATCCAGTAGATATAGAAGAATTTGAGCGAGCGGAATTAATTTCTGAATTTCAAAATAATTTATCAAACCCTTTTATCCTTGATTCAACTTTAGCTAGAAGGATATGGTATTACAATGAGACCTTTAATAATCCTCATATTTCATTTAATATAAACCAAATGTCAGTTGAGGAATCAGATTTAGAAATTTTACTAGAGATTCAATATGTAAACCCAGACTTTAGTCAAGATGCTATTATTGAAATTATTAAAAATGGAACAATTGGGGTAAATGAATTTTCTCTCTCTCAATCTCAATTTACTTTTTCATTAGAGACTTCTTCGACTCAGACTCTATTAATTAATATTGGAGATGATGAAGTTTATGAAGGATCTGAAAAACTCATTTTAGAATTTCATATAAATTCGGGACCAAATAATCTTGAAATTGGAAATCCTGGAGTTTTTATTTTAAATGTTTTAGAAAATGATTTTCCAAAAGTTATAATTAGTGAAGTTATGATTAATCCTCAAAATATTTCTGATTCAAATGGTGAGTGGTTCGAAATTTATATTCAAAATGAAATTCCTATTAATTTCAAAAACTGGATAATAAAGGATAATGATACAGATGAATATCTAATTACTGAAAATTATGAAATTCAAAATTCAAGCTATGCAATATTTACAAATAACTCTAATCCATATAGCAATGGTGGGATATATAACGCTTATGAGTATGGTGATATAAGTTTAGCAAATGCCGGGGATGAACTTTATTTAATTAGTCCAGAAGGCTTTGTTGCAGATTCAATTTGGTGGGATGATGGTGGTCAATTCCCTTTTGGTAATGGATTTTCAATGGCATTAATTAACAATAACCTAAATAATCTTGAACCAATTAACTGGCAAGAATCAAACATAGAATTTAGTTCAGGTGATTTTGGTACACCTGGTTTAGAAAACTGTTTTTTTCCATATCAGTATGACGAATGTGGAGTTTGTAATGGTAATGACTCATCTTGTAATTTTACGCAAGGAGACGTTAACTTAGATGGAAATATTAACGTGATTGATGCTGTTGTTTTAGTAAGCTTTATCTTAGGGACTAATTCTCCAAATCTTGATCAAATTTATACTTCAGACTTAAATCAAGATTTAGCATTAAATGTTATTGATGTAGTCCAAATTATCGGAATTATTTTATCTAATTGAATAAAAACTAATTAATATATTTTACTTCTATAATCTCCAATTTGCATATCTTCTTTTACACCCGAAAGGTACTCATTAAAAGGAGGAAATCCATAAACTCTATCATTATATTTAGAATATCTTTTTCCATCTAAAACCTCTTTCCTCAGATCTTCTAAAGAAATATTAAAATCATCCTCAGAAAAAGGATCTTTTTCAATCATTGTTATAACAACCGCATTTGAAGAAACTTCAATTATCTGAGATGTTTCACCAACTTCCATGGCTCTTAATGTTCCTTTAAGTGTTGGACTGCTACCAATTCCTTTAAAACTACCGCCCAACAAACCTGAAATATCTGTTTCATATTTTATTAAATCATTTTGACTTGCAATATCAGCCGTTGATAATGCCTTTTCTTTTGCAGATGCTATAATAGCTTTAGCATAGTCCATTTTTTTATCTCTTATTAATTGACTTTTAATAGAAGCTCTTACTTCATCTAAAGGTTTGAAACCTATTTCAGTTTCACCAATTATTTGACATATTAAATGACCGTCTTTAACTTGAATAATATCAGAGATAGTATTTAATGGATTATCATGTGCAAAACGAACTAAACTTCTATTAGCACCTAGATTAAAAGGAACTCCAGAAAGATTTTCATATTCTAATGTAAGCTTCATTGTATCTAGCTTTGTGCCTTCTACAAGTTTAATACTTGATGCTAGGCTAGAAATATTTGCTTCATCCATAACACCATAGGTTACATCCATAATAGAATCTTTATGTTCAGTATGGTAAAGTGAGTCTATACCTGAATAATCTATTTTCCAATAAACATATTCAACAACTCTTGCAGGATAAATCTTATATGATTCCTCTTTATTATCATTATACTTTCCTACTATTTCTTCTTCAGTAACCTCTAATAGGCTGTCTGCAATAGAATTTGAATTTATATATGAATATTCTAAAATACAATTCATATTATTATTCATATAATTATTCTTTAATTCAATATCATTTACACTACCTGTAACTGCAAAAATCTCTTGAAGTTTTCTTGCAGGTAAAGAACGACGGATGTTATTTTCATAATTTTGACGCTGGTCTTCTAATAAAGGGAAATTCCCATTACGAACGGCATCTTGATAATCACTTAAAATAAAATTATTATTTTCATCTACAAATAAGCCTTGCGAAATAAAATAATTTTGTAAATCTGTTGGCGCTCCAAGAATATATTCGAATAATTCATCACTAGAAACTATTAATCCTAACTTATTAATTAATGGTTTTTGAATTGTCTCATCTACAAGTCTATTCCACGCAGAATTTTCAGCACTAATAATAGCTTGTCCATCTAAATCAACACCCCTATTGTTTCGCTGAAAGTTAATTTGAATTGAACGTTCTCTCTCAAATTCCTGTCTTTCTATCCATTCATCACCAACATAACCAGCATAACGTGTCAAATGCTGTGGGTGATCTTTCCCAAGCATGAAATAAATTTTACCAATTGCTAAATCCATAATATTTGCTCCCCCTACAAGTCCACCTAAGCTTAAACTTGCAAGAAATATTATCAAAAAAGCACCTAATATATACTGAGAATTCTCTCTTATTTTTGTCATTCCTATCACAGAATTTTCTCCAAATAATTATTTTTTTCCAAATGTGGAGATAAGCGGGATCGAACCGCTGACCTCTTGAATGCCATTCAAGCGCTCTCCCAACTGAGCTATATCCCCAAAAACTAAATTTAAAAACAGTTTCAAAGAGGAGAAATTTATCGGTTTATTAGTACTTTTACAAATAGAAAGATTTAAATTAAATTGAAATAAATAAAAATTAAATTTGGTTTGAATCAAACTTTAAAAGTTCGCAAATTTTTATTATGGCAAATTTATATAAACATATATTTCATATTTTTCTAATATCAATAATACTTGGTATGATTAGGAACTTCTTATTAGATGAACCATTATCTCTAATAAAAGAAAAGCGAATAATTGAAACAATTAAAATGAAAACTGATGATTCTGGTGATTTTATTTTTGAGTTACCTGAAAATTTAACTGAACCATTAAATGTATCTATTGATATAGTTGAATATTTGCATTCAAATAATCAAGCAATAATAATTGATGCAAGAGATGAAGATGACTATAATAATGGTCGAATTAGCGGCTCAATTAACATCCCATATGATTATTATGAAGATCATGAATACAAACTTGATAATATAGATTTAGAAAATATTCTAATTATTTATTGTAGTGGTGGAGAATGCAGTTTAAGTATTGATTTAGCCGACTACTTAATGCAGAATAGAGGGTTTTTTAATGTATTAATTTACGAAGGTGGTTGGCCAGAATGGAAAGATAGTGGGAACTCAGTAGAATGAAGAATTTAATTACACATAAAAATACACTTTTACTTTTCAGATTTATATTGGGTGCTGTTTTTATTTATGCAAGTATAGATAAAATTCAAGATCCAAAAACATTCTCAGACCTTATAGATAATTACCATATTACTCCCTTATTACTGCATAACCTATTTGCATTAATAATTCCATGGGTTGAACTATTAATCGGTATATCATTAATTACTGGTATTTATTTAGAAGCATCCATACAAATAACAATTTTTCTGTTAATTTGGTTTATATTTATTTTATCACAAGCAGTTTATAGAGGAATTGATACTCATTGTGGATGTTTTAAAGCTGGAGAAAACATAGAAAATACAGATTTTAAAGGTTTGTTGTTAAAAAGAATTTTTGAAGATGTTATTTTTCTTGGTATGGCATTAATTCTTAAATTTAAACACAAAATTAATAGGTAAAATAGTATAATATAATGAATAGAATAACCTTTTTTATAATGTTCCTGTTTTCATTTATTTTTTCATCAGAAACATTTAATACATTTAAAATATACGCAACTACAAATGTAGGTGGAGAAACTGAACCTTGTGGCTGAAAAAAGAAACCTTTGGGCGGTCTTGCTCGAAAATCAGCCATTCTCAATAAGGCGAAGCTAAATAAAACAAATTTCTTTGTAGTCGATGCTGGTGATTTATTTTTCAAAACAAAAACGATAAACCCTGGAATTCCTACAGATATAGCTAAAATTAATGCAGAAACAATTGTATCATCTTTCAATAAAATAGGATGTGATGCACTTAATATTGGTGAAAAAGATTTTGCACTAGGTATCGATTACTTAAAAGGTTTAAAAGAAAATTCAGAATTTCCATATATTTCTGCTAATATAAAAAATAATTTAGGATCCTTTATTTTCAACCCATACAAAATTGTAAATAAAAATGGATTAAAAATAGGAATTATAGGATTATCTAGCTCTTTTGAATACGAAAATATATTAGTTGAAGAACCAGTAGAAGCATTAAAAAAAATAATTGATTTTGTAGATGCACAATCCGATTTTGTTTTATTATTATTTAATGCTAATGAAAACGATTTGAATAAACTTCATAATGCAAACTTACCAGTAGATTTTATTATTCAAAGTAAATCAAAAAAACGATCAAATGATGGAGGTAAAAAAGAAATTCCTGTATACTCATGTGGTGATAGAGGAAAATATTTATACGAATTTGATTTTTTATACAATGAAATTAATAATAAGTTCATCGATATCGCTCAGTATGAATCTACAATTAAATTAATGGAACGAAAAATAAATAATTTAAATAATCCTACAAACCAAAATGTTCAAAAAACAAACCAAGAAAATAAATTAGAACAAATTAAGAATTATAAAATAAAAATGAAAGAGGCTGAAGTTGCAATTGATAATGCAGTAAATAAAATCATAGTAAATAAAATTGCACTAGATAAAAATTTTATAGATGACCCAGAAATCTTAAAAATAGTTGATATAGGAAATAAAAAAAGGAGCTTAATACCAAATCCTCCTCATGGCCAACCAGGTCATAGACATGGACACTAGAATTAATTAAAAAAATAAAAATTAATGTTGTTCAGAGAAAAATGTGTATAATAAATTAAGGAACTATGAAATAAATGATTTCATCGTAATGCGAAAGTAGCTCAGTTGGTAGAGCACAACCTTGCCAAGGTTGATGTCGTGGGTTCGAGCCCCATCTTTCGCTCATAAAAACCCTCCGAATTATGAGGGTTTTATTTTAGGCGTCGTGGCCAAGTGGTAAGGCGGCAGTCTGCAAAATTGCTATTCACCAGTTCGAATCTGGTCGACGCCTCAAGCTTTTTCAAATTATTTAATAATTTCGTGCCGGGATGGTGGAATTGGTAGACACAAGGGACTTAAAATCCCTCGAACCTTGGTTCGTGCGAGTTCAAGTCTCGCTCCCGGTACTCTTCTTTAACCATCAATAAATAAAATATAATTTGAAGGTTATATACTTACAACCATTAATATTTTATTATACATAGTATCCTAAAGCATCTTTCTTATAGACTTTAGTAGTACTGATAATCAATTTTGCTGAAGCTATTTGTCTAGTAGAAAGCTACAAAATCTTTAATTTATATTATTACTAGATATTTTTTAATATATTAAATTAAAAAATATTCTATTTTCTAAATTGTTATAAGTTTCTAAACTATTGTTGTGTCAATAAAATAAAAATTAAATACGTTGAATAAAATATTAAAAATAGAGAGAATAAATATTTATGATAAAAAATTTAAAAAACAATATACTCTGGATGATGCTCAATATAATTTTAATAAATAATTTAAATGGGCAGATTAATATTTACTCACATAGACATTATGATTCAGATAAAATCCTTTTTAAAAAATTTACTGAAAAAACTGGAATTAAAGTGAATGTAGTAAAGGGTAGCGCAGACCAACTAATTGAACGATTAATTAACGAAGGTGAAAACTCTCCAGCGGATATATTATTAACAGTAGATGCAAGCAGGTTATATCGTGCAAAAATGGCTAATATTTTAGAACCAATTGAATCATCAATTCTTAACAATAATATACCAAATAATTTTAGGGATCCTGAAAATTATTGGTTTGGTTTTTCAGTTAGAGCAAGAGTTCTTGTTTATTCAAAAGATCGTGTTAAATCTAGCGAATTGTCAACCTACGAAGATTTAGCTAAAGCTAAATGGAAGGGAAGAATAGTTGTTCGATCTTCAAGTAATATTTATAATCAATCATTAATGTCATCTCTTATTGAAGCTAATGGAAGTGAAAAAGCTATTAAATGGGCTAAAGCAATAAGGAGTAATATGGCTAGAGCTCCCCGTGGTAATGATCGTGACCAAGCTAGAGCAGTTGCCTCAGGTCTAGCTGACGTTGCAATAATAAATACATATTATATCGGTAAGCTTAAAAATTCAAAAGACTCTAAAGATAGAGAAGTAGCAGATAATGTTGCGGTATTTTTCCCGAATCAGAATAATAGAGGAACACATGTTAATATTAGTGGAGGTGGATTAGTTAAAACATCAAAAAATAAAAATAATGCCATAAAGTTTTTAGAATTTCTATCAAGCAACGAAGCGCAAGAGGTTTTTGGTAATATTAATTATGAATATCCTGTTAATATCAAAAATAATAAATCTGAATTACTAAAAAGTTGGGGTGATTTTAAGATAGATGAAATAAATCTTTCAATCTTAGGAAAGCATAACAGTAAGGCCGTAAAAATATTTGATGAAGCAAGATGGGAATAAATAAATATTGAGAATTAGTAAGTTTTTGATTTATTTATATAAAGAATTTGTTTACAAATTAAATCTTTGGACATTATCTTCCTTAATAATGGGTATATTAATTTTCATACCTATTTGTTTAGTAATACTTAATATAAATAATTTCACTTCTAATTGGGAGCATATTACTGATACAGTTTTAAGAGATTATTTTTATAATTCAGTACTTTTAGTAATTGGGACGACATTATTTTCAGTAATATTTGGAGTATCATCTGCCTGGATGGTCACTACTTATAAATTTCCAGGACATAAACTATTTAAATGGTTATTAATACTCCCCTTAGCAATTCCTACCTATATTGCAGCATATGCATACTTTGATATTTTAGATTTTTTTAATCCATTTTTAATATGGATTAGATCAAATATAAGTCTTTCAGCTATGAGTAGAATTGATAGCTTTCTAGTTTATTTAATGACAACATTAGTTATGTCATCGGTTTTATACCCTTACATATACTTGCTGGCTAGATCTTCTTTTGAAAGTCAAGGCAATCATCTTATAAATGTATCACGCTCATTGGGATATTCTACATATGAGAGTTTTTGGAAAATTGTACTCCCTTTATCTAGACCTGCAATAGTTGCTGGAATTAGTTTAGTAATTATGGAAACATTAAGTGACTATGGAGCAGTAAAACATTTTGGTATCCAAACTTTTACGTATGGTATTTTTAGAACCTGGCTAGGAATGGGTGATTTAACAAGTGCTTTAAGATTAGCAGTTGTATTAATGGCATTTACATTATCAATTTTATATATTGAAAAAAAAAATAGGTCTAATGCACTATATAATGAGAAATCAGTAAGGAAATCTTCTTATGAAAAAATTAAACTAAATGGAATAAATTCTATTTTTGCAATCATATGTTGTACAATACCATTATTTTTTGGTTTTTTATTCCCTCTTTTAAGATTAGGATATTGGGTTTTATTAAGTAAAAGTTATTTTTTAGAACTTAATATTTTTAAGTTATCATTTAACACAATGATGTTATCTTTTCTTACAAGTACTTTTACTGTACTTATATCTATTTTATTTGTATTTTCAGCAAAATATTTTAAAAATCCTATTGTTAAAATGACTAATAAAATTGCTTTGCTTGGCTATTCAACGCCTGGAGCTGTTATTGCAATGGGTACATTAATTTTAGTAGGACATATCTCTAAAATCACAGGAATAGTTCTAAGTGGAACAGTATTTTTCTTAATATTTGCCTTCATTATTAGATTTTTAGCCGTTGCCTTTCAGCCCTTAGAATCAGGAATGGAAAAAAATTGCGATAAACTCAATGATACTGCTAAACTTTTAGGGTCAACTCCTTTATATTCATTTTATAAAATAAATGTACCAATCCTTAAAAACTCAGTTGTTGCAGCGGGTTTACTTGTCTTTATTGATTCTACTAAAGAGTTACCATTGACGTTAATATTGAGACCCTTTAATTTTGAGACTCTTGCTACTGTTACTTTTGATTTATCTAACCAGGCTCAAATTATAGAATCATCTGTACCTTCAATTTCAATAATATTACTTGTTGTCATTCCAATAATATATTTAAATCGTCGTATCGGAACAATATAATGAAACCCATACTTTCTATCAGTAATATTTCAAAAACTTATAAAAAAAATAATATTAAAGCGTTATCAGATATCAGTTTTGAATGTGAAAAAGGCTCAGTTTTTTCAATTTTAGGTAGTAGTGGCAGCGGCAAGTCTACTTTATTAAGATTGATTGCAGGTTTGGAAAGTTCTGACTATGGTCAAATAATTTTAAATGATGAAATTTTAAATAGTAATTTAAAATTTATTCAACCAGAAAATCGTGATATTGATATCGTTTTTCAAGATTTCTCTCTTTTCCCAAATATGACAGTGAAAGAAAATATTTTTTTTGGAAAAAATGCCCATAAAAATAAATCAATGCTACAGGATTTAATTAATATAACTCATATCAAAGAAATATTAAATCGATATCCACATGAAATATCAGGTGGGCAAGCACAGCGAGTGGCAATTGTACGTTCACTAGGAAATAATCCATTACTTCTTCTTATGGATGAGCCTTTAAGTCAGTTAGATAATAATTTGAAGCAAGATATAAGAGATGAATTAATTACAATATTTAAAACATATGGAATAACTGTACTTATTACAACTCATGATATAGATGACGCCTTCTATATGTCTGATAAATCTATTATATTGAATAATGGTAAACTAGAACAATTTGATAAATTAATAAATATTTATAAATACCCTAATAGTGAATATTCTGCACATATATTTGGAAATTCAAATATAATTCCAAGAGATTATATACCTATGGCAAAACATTATTTTAATAAAATTCCATTAAATAAAGAGATGGTTTCAATACGTCCTGAACAGTTTATTATTAATCATGATAAAGTAGTTGATGATGCTTGCTCCATTCAATGTGAAATTAAAAATATAACCGATACTGGATATAAATATATAATTAAAATGGTTTATAAAGATTTATTACTTACGGCTGAAATTAAAAATGATATTATGTTAAAAGTTGGAGATATTAAGAAATTTCATATTTTAATTGATTGATGTTAAAATGGATTTAATTATTTACAGTTCTTAAAAATCATTTTAAATAAAAAAAAGAAAAAAAGTCTAAATTCAATTTCTTTAAATAATCTTAAATTTTAATATATATTTTTATTTTATTTACATGATTATTAAAATCCTGTTTTTTACAAAGTTTGTCTGAAATTAAATTACTCATTCTGGAAAAACCTTCAATTTTAATACTTAAGGATTTATGAACTATCCAAAACTCTTTATCCCTGGACCAACTCATGTTTCAGAGGAAATACTAGACTCATTTTCTACCTATCAAATAGGACATCGAACACCTGAATTTTCAGACCTATACAGAATAGTTGTCAAAGGTATTCAAAAAGTACTTTACACAAAAAATCGTATTTTTCTTGCATCTCATGCTGGAACAGGATTGTGGGAATTGGGCTTGAAAAATTCTGTATTACCAAATAGTAATATTTTACATGCAGTAAATGGTGCATTTAGCAATAAATGGTCTATTGTTTCTGATAAATGTGGATATAATTATTCAAATATTGAAAAACCTTGGGGGAAAGGAATTCACCCTGAAGATATAGATAAAAAATTATCAACAGGTATCTATGATGTATTCTGTATGGTTCACAATGAAACCTCTACTGGTGTTATGAGTAATCTAAAGTTGATTTCCGAACTCTTAAAATCAAAATATCCTGATGTAATATGGATGGTTGATTCAGTTAGCTCAATGGCAGGATCTAAAATAGAAGTAGATAAATTAGGTATAGATTTTATTTTTGCTTCTACTCAAAAAGCATGGGGTTTACCTGCAGGATTTTCAGTCTATTCTGTTTCCAATCGGCTGATAGAACGTTCAAAAAAAATAAAAAATAAAGGCTATTTCTTTGATCTAGAAGTTTATGATAAATATCACCAAAAATGGCAGACACCAGTTACCCCTTCTATTCCCCATATGTTTGGATTAAAAAAGACAATTGAAAAAATTAATTGTGAGGGATTAGAAAGCCGTTGGAAAAGGCATATTAAATGTGCAGAATATACTCGAGATTGGGCTAAAAATCATGGTCAAAGTTTTTTACCAGAAGAATCATGTTTATCTAATACCTTAACATGTGTAAAAAATGATCAAAAATGGGATATAAATGCTATTAATATGAATTTATTAAAAAGAGGTTTTCGTATGGATAGAGGTTATGGAAAATTACGCGGAAAAGCATTTCGTATTCCACATATGGGAAATATATACATAAACGATTTAATAAATTACCTTACTAACTTTGATAATGTTTTATCTGAGTTAAATTATTAATGGAAAAGAAATTGAAAATACTCGTATCAGATCCAATATCTAAAAAAGGAATGGAAATCCTAAAAAATGCCAATTTTGAAATTTTAGATTATCAAAATATAGATTTAAATCCAAAAATATTATCAGATATTGATGGATGGATTATCCGTAGTGGAACAAAGATTGGTGAACAATTTCTATCTAAAACTAAAAAATTGCAAGTAATTGGACGTGCGGGTGTTGGCGTCGATAATATCAATATTAGTGAAGCAACAAAAGCTGGTGTAATCGTAATGAATACTCCAGACAGTAATACTATTTCTGCTGCGGAACATTCTTTTGCTCTAATTGCAACATTATCTAGAAACATCCAATCAGGGCATTTAGGATTAATGAATGGTGAGTGGAACCGTCATGCACTCGTTGGTAGTGAGCTTAGTGGAAAAATTTTAGGTGTAGTTGGTCTAGGTCGAATTGGACGTGAAGTCATAAAACGTGCTCAGAGTTTTGATATGAAAATTTTAGGATTTGATCCTTATATTTCGCAAGATATGTTCAATCCAAATGATATAAAAGTTGTTGATTTAGATTTTCTCACAATGAATAGTGATTTTATTACACTACATGTTCCAATGTTGGATTCAACAAAAAATTTATTTAATTATGAACGACTTTCTAAAATGAAATCTACAGCAAGAATTATAAATGTTGCTCGAGGTGGAATTATAAATGAAAAAGATTTAGCAAAAGCGTTAAACAAAGACGTTATTTCCGGTGCAGCAATTGATGTTTTTACAACTGAACCAATCAATAAAAGTCACCCATTAATTTCTGCGAAAAATATTTTACTTACACCTCATTTAGGAGCTTCTACAAAAGAAGCCAAAGAAGGTGTTTCGACATCAATCTGTGAACAAATAGTAGATTATTTAAAGAATGGGAAAATTAATAATGCACTAAATATGCCCGTTAAAAGTATGGAAGAACTTAAAAAATTAGGACCAGTTTTAAATCTCGCTAATATAATAGGACAATTACAATCCCAACTATCAAAAGGAGCAATTACTGATGTCCAACTTGTATGTTATGGAACATTAGAAGAATCAAAACCCTTAATACTCTCATTCTTAAAGGGATTATTAGAAAATGTGAGTGGTAGTAGAGTAAATTTTGTTAATGCATTTTTAGTTGCAGAAGAACGTGGAATTTCAGTTAAACATAGTTATAGCAGTGAAGAAACAACTTATACAAATTTAATTCAAACTTTTGTCCAAAGTGATTCAGGTGATATAAAAATTGGTGGAAGTTCATTTTCAAATGAACATCTTAGAATTGTCAATTTAATGGGATATAAAGTTGATTTTAAACCTTCAGGCCACATGCTATTCTTGAAAAATAATGATGTACCAGGTGTGATTGGTAAAGTTGGGACAATGCTTGGTGACCAAAAAGTAAATATAGCTGAATATCATTTAAGCCGTTCAAAAGATAGTGAATTTGCATACGCAATCATTAAATTAGATGAAAAACCAAATAAATCAGTTTTGGAAAGTTTAAACGTTCTTAATGATTTGCTAGAAGTTAAAACTCTTTCAGTAAAATAACTTGAATTCAAATTTAAATTGGAATATCGTTATTGGACTTGAAGTTCATGTTCAATTAAATACAAATACAAAGCTATTTTGTGGTTGTAAAAATGAATCACTAGGTAATCCAAATTCTAGATGCTGTCCAATTTGTATTGGACTTCCCGGTGCGTTACCTGCTCCAAATTTATCTGCAATTAAAAAATCAATATTATTTGGGATTGCTGCAAATTCAAAAATAAATTCTAAAATTCAATTTGCTAGAAAAAATTATTTTTATCCAGACCTACCAAAGGGATATCAAACTTCTCAACACTATTTTCCAATTTGTGAAAATGGAGAAATCCAATTTTTTTTCAATAAAAAACCTAAATCAGTTAGATTGACTCGTGCACATTTAGAAGAAGATGCCGGAAAATTAATACATTCAGTTAAAAATCAAGCTACCCATATAGATTTAAATCGCTGTGGTTCACCACTTCTAGAAATTGTATCTGAACCAGATTTAAGATCTGCAGAGGAAGCTAGGGCATATCTAGCTCAGCTAAAGCAATTAATACAATATCTTGGCATTTCAAATTGTGATATGGAAAAAGGACAACTGCGTTGTGATGCAAATGTTTCAATACGAAAAAATGAAAATGAAAAATTGGGGACTCGTACAGAAATCAAAAATGTAAATTCTTTTAAATTTGTTGAAAAAGCAATCAAACATGAGGTAAATCGTCAAATTGAAATATTAGAAAGTGGTAGAGAAGTTCATCAATGTACTTTACAATATGATGATAAATCTGATTCTATCAGTATTTTACGTATTAAAGAAGACGCTCAAGATTATCGCTATTTCCCATGTCCTGATTTACCTCTAGTATCAATTGAAAGTAAAAAAATCGATAAGATAAAGTTTAGTTGTCCAGAGACTCCAATAAATAAACGATTAAGATTTCAAAAAGAATATCAATTATCATTTATTGATTCAGAAAGAATATGCCAATCTTTGGATATTGCTAATTATTTTGAAAATCTTTCAAATAGAATTTTTAATCCAAAAGAAGCAAAAAATTTACTGCTAGGTGCTATAGCTAAAATTTTGAAAGATAAAAAGATTTCTATAAATGATTTACCAATTTCAATCGAAGAATTTTCAGAACTCTATCAATTAAAAAGTGAAGATAAAATTTCTAATCTAAATTATAAAAAACTAATTAGAATACTTGCAGACTCAAATCATTCACTAACTAAAATCCTTGAAGATAATAATTTGATAATTGAAAAAGATGATTCAATCATGGATGACATTTTAGAAGTAGCAAATGAACATCCGAAAGAACTTGAACGATTCCGTAACGGTGAAGAAAAATTAAAAGGGTTTTTTATGGGTCAAATCATGCGAAAAACCCAAATAAAAGCAAATCCTAAAGAAATTATAAAATTAATTGAAAATCTCAAAATACTCTCCGATTAAAATTTTAGGTGGTGGAATTTCTGGTTTAACAGCTGCAATATTTCTAAAAAATGCTGGTTATGACCCAATAATCTATGAAAAAAATACACAATGTGGATCTGGACGTCATGGCGATATCGAAGGATTAGAAACATGGAATTTCAATCTAAATCCAATTCAATTTCTAAAATTTTTAAATATTCCATTAAACTTTAATTACAAATCTGAGAATCAATTCAAAATCCACTTCGATAATTATCCAAGTTTAGATGTTTATGATGAAAATCCTTTTTTCTATTTGGTGAAAAGAGGTAGAGATTCAGGTGATCTTGACAAAGAACTACAGTCTTACGCACTTTCAATTGGATGTGAAATACGATTTAATTTTTCACCAAAAATAGAAAATATGTCTATTATTGCAACAGGATCGAATAGTGCAAAAGCTTATATTCAAGGATATACCTTCAAAACTGATTTACCAAATCAGACTCATTTATTTTTAAATGAATCACTAACAAAAAGTGGTTATGGTTATTTAATTATATGGGACGGAAATGCTACATTATCAGTTGCTTATAAAAAAAAAGATAATAAAGGTAGACAAATTTTGAATAAACTAATACAAGTTTCTCAAAATAAATTGGATATTAATATTCCCAAAGATAATCAAAAGTATGGTAGTTATGGATCTTTTGATATTGATACTCCTAAAATTGATCAATTTGGAAAATTATATGTTGGTGAAGCGGGTGGATTTCAAGATTATCTTTTTGGGTTTGGTATGAATTATGCTATTTACTCGTCTTATTATGCAGTTAAATCTCTAGTTGATAAAATTGATTTTATGAAATCTATAAATCAAAATATTTTCCCTCATATGAAGGCCTCGCTTGTAAATCGTTATTTTTATGAAAAATTAAGTGAAAAAAATAAATATCAGATTTGTAAAATATTATCTAAATCTGATAATCCATTAAAAATTTTAAGAAAAAGAAGTAATTATTCAATTAAAAAGCAACTTATGTTTAAGTTATTTAATAAAAAATTGAAATCTATTTAGTAAAATGAAAACTTTTTTTTGGGTATTATTAAAAACCATACAAGGATTAGGATTAATTACCGTTATTTCTGGTCTTTATTGGGGAATTCGAAATCATGATATGAATTATGAAGTTCAAATGTTAATATATGGGACCATAATGCTTTATGGTTCTGCATTTATTTTGGATAAATATTTAAAATAAGGAGGAAAAGATGTCTGATGTCTGGAATAAAATGATTGGAGAACTTAGTAATTTAGGAGGAACAATTGCTGATAAAGGTGAAGAGTACATTAAAATTGCCATGGAAAAAGGGACTGAATATTCACAGAAAGGTAAAATCCAACTTGAAATTGAAACAACAAAAAGAGAATTAAAAAAAGAACAACTTATATTTGGACAATTTATTTATGAAAAGTTTGAAAATGAGAATGCTACAGACTTTACATTAAATGATCAATTTCAAATACATACTGATAAGATCAAAAATTTGAAAAATGTTATCAAATCACTTGAAAATGAAAAACAAAATATTAAATATCAACATAATGAGGATTTAACTTCTGTTCAGAATAAAAAGAAAGATCAAAGTAATAATATCTCCACAAATAATCATATGGATTTCAAACTTTGATTCTGAGCGAGAAAAACAGTAAATTATCGTTAAATATTTGTTTTAATTCAGACAATTTATGAGTATTCTTACAAAAAAACGAAAAATAATTATCCTTAATGAGGACTCAGCAGATATTAAAGAATTGCATTTAACTGCTTTTAAATCTGTATTTATAGGATTTTTAGCGTTTACTTTATTACTCACTCCTATATTCTCATTTATGTGGTTTTATTTGACTAATCCTTCATTAAAAGAGGTTCGAATAATACGTGAGGATAATTTAAAATTAGTAAAAAAATTAGAATCAAATCAGAAAAACTTAAATATACTTTACGATCATTTAGAAGAAATTCAAGGGCAAGATGAACGCTTAAGAAAAATGGTTAATTTACCATCAATCTCAAAAGATGTACGAAAAATGGGAACTGGAGGTAGTTTAGATAATGATAATTCATCAAATTTAAATTATTTAATGCCACTAGAAAATTTTGATATAAAAGCTTATACAAATAAAATAAATCATGCAAGAAGATGGGCAAATTTAGTAGATTTAAGTTATTCTGAAATTATTTCAAGAGCAGAAAAAAATCCAAATTTATATAGAGCAATTCCAGCAATAATTCCCTTAGATAAATCAATTTGTGAATTTACTTCAGGTTATGGAATACGTAGAGATCCATTTTCAGGAAAGAAAAAAAGACATGATGGGCATGATTTTTCAGCTAAAATTGGAACTCCTGTATATGCAACTGCTGATGGAGTTATTACCAAATCTCATTATTGGGGATCTTATGGTAATTATATTGAAATTGATCATGGTTATGGTTATAAAACAGTTTATGCTCATTTAAATAAAAGAAAAGTTAAAAAGAGACAAACTGTTTCTCGTGGTGATATAATTGGTACTCTTGGAAATACAGGTAAGTCAACTGCACCACATTTACATTACGAAATTAAAAAGAATAATAAGCGTATAAATCCAAAAGATTATTATTTTACTGACTCACACATTTAGGATGAAAAATAATATGAAATTAGCCAAATTTATAAATTATACAATAAGTAATGATATAGTGATAAAATGAAAAATGAAGTTGAATATATAACTTATATTTTTTCAAACACTTATAAATTAAATGCCTGAATTGGTAAATTCTCAACAAAATATATCACTTATACAGAATTTGACGTCCAATAAGAAGTATTACATTCAAACATATGGATGTCAAATGAATGTTTATGATTCAGAGTTGGTCGCAACTCAATTGGAAAATTCAGGTTATGAGAAGACGGATAAAATAGATAAAGCTGATGCAATTTTCCTTAATACTTGTGCTATTAGAGAAAAAGCTGAAGAAACTGTTCACAATCGTTTAAGTAATTTGCATACTCTAAAAAAGAAAAATCCTAAATTAATCCTTGGAGTGCTTGGGTGTATGGCTCAAAATTTAAAAAATGATTTGCTTGAATCAAAGCCCTATGTAGATGTTATTCTTGGCCCAGATTCTTATCGAAGAATCCCAGAATTAATAAAATCTCGTGAACAAAAAAATGAATATTTAGTTGATACAAAATTGTCTAAGTTTGAAGTTTATGAAGATTTATATCCCTCAAGAAGTGAAGGTATTAATGCATGGATTTCAATTATGCGTGGCTGTGACAAATTTTGTACATTTTGTATTGTACCATTTACAAGAGGTCGAGAAAGAAGTCGCTCAATTGAAAGTATAGTCGAAGAAACTAAAAAATGTGTATCTGAAGGATTTTTAGAAATTACACTTTTAGGACAAAATGTAAATTCTTATAAAACTCCTAATGGTACATTTCCAGAATTATTAAAATCTGTAGCTTCAGTTAAAGGTGTTAAACGAATTCGTTATACATCCCCACACCCACAAGATATAGATGATGATTTATTAGAAGTCATGCGTGACCATAGTAATATATGTAATCAAATTCATTTACCTCTTCAAGCAGGTTCAAATAGAATTTTAAAACGAATGAATAGAACTTATACTAAACAACAATTCTTAGATTTAGTTAATAAAATTCGTAAATATATGCCTGAATGTTCACTTTCAACAGACGTTATAGTTGGATTCCCAGGTGAAACAGACGAAGAGTTTTCAGAAACTTTAGAGGTTATTGATGAAGTTGGATTCAATTCTGCATTCATGTTTAAATACTCTTCTCGTCCAGGTACAAAGGCAGCAGAATACTCTGACCAAATTAATGAAGATGAAAAGCAATCCCGCCTGGAAAAACTAATTAAATTACAAAAAAATAAAACTTTAATCGCAAATAAAAAATTGATAGGAACAGTTCAAGAAGTAATTGTTGAAAAGGAAAGTAAAAAATCATCACATCAATGGGCAGGACGCACAATGGGTAATACTTGGGTTATTTTTGATAAGACAAATGAATCCTTAAAAGATAATATAAAAGTTTTAATAACCGATGCACAAGGCATCACATTATTTGGACAAAGAGAAAACTAAATGAGATTAATTAAATCACTTATCGGTATCTTTATTGTAGTAGGATCTGTATTTTTTCTATTTCAGAATCATGTTATAAATCCAAATGATATGACAATTTGGATATATTATGGCAAAGAAATTAATCTTAAATTAACTGAAATAATTGCACTTTTTTTTCTTTTAGGTGCTATTATTGGAATATTACTTTCAGCTATTCAAATTATATCTCATAAGGCCGAAATAATGTCGTTAAAATCAACTAAAAGAAAACTACAAGTTGAACTTGACACACTTAGAAATCAGGCGATTTCTGATGATGTTGAAATTAAAGATGCATCTGACAATATAGAATTATGAACCTTACCTTATTAATCTTATTACTACTTATTTTTTCGAGTGTTGCTATTTATTATTATTTAACACTTCGTCCAGGTAGTAAATCTTCTCTAAGAGAATCCTATTCAGAAGGTTTGGACTTACTAGTTTCAGGACAACGTAAAGAAGCATATCAAAATTTCAAATCTATTGTAAAGCATGATTCAAATAATATAAAAGCTTATATTAAATTAGGTCAAGTTATCCGTGAAGGGGGAAATCCAACACAAGCTTTAAAAATCCACAGGAACTTAATAATTAGACCTAAAATTACAACTTTTGAAAAAATTGAATTATATAAAAACTTATCATTAGATTATACTGCTTTAAATAAATTAGATGAAGCGATTAAAGAAGTTGAAAATATACTTTCAATAAATCCAATCAACGAATGGGCATTATCACACTTAGTTGACTTACATAAAAAAAAAGAAGATTGGGAAAAAGCAAGTTATTTCCTACATCAATATCAAGAAGTCACACAAAAACAAAATTCTCACTTAGTTGCTTTATATAAACTACAAGAGGGTCGTGTAGCATTAAAGAATAAAAACTTTGATAAATCTAGGCAAATGTTTGAAAAAAGTTTAGAAATTGACTCCGAATTATCAACAGCATATTTATTTTTAGGAAATTCATTTGCAGAAGAAAGTGAAGTTGCATATGAAATGGCAATGGAAATAGATGAAAAGGAATTTCAAACACCAGACGAAAAACAAAATTATTTAGAATATGTTAATACTGCTAAGCATCAATTAGCTAGGGCAATTCCTATGTGGATACAGTTCACTGAACGTGATCCAAATCAATCTTGGTTGGTATTACCAAAAATAAAAGATGCACTATTTGCTTTAAATAGATTCAATGAAATTGAAGAAGTATTAAGAGGAATTTTAAAATTAGATGTTGATAATATAGACGCACTTTCTTCGTTAGCTGATTTTTACAATCAAAAAGGTGCGAGAAAAGAGGCCATTGACATGATTGATTCTGCAATAGAAAAACAACCTAAATCTCTTATTGCAAATGTAATTCGCTTAAAACTTTCTAGCTATAAAGGTGATATAAATGAAGTAAGAAAAGATTGTGATAGCCTAATTGACTTATTCATGAAAGATGTATATCATTTTTCAAATGCACATTTAGTCAATGATGATATTGATTGGTTAGATAAAAATAGTCTAGAAGGTACAACTTTAAAATCATGAAAAATTATCTGCTATTATTTATTATATCAATATCTAACATTCTTTCATATCCAATTAGCTCACTACGTGATCATATTAAGTCTGGTAACTTAGACTATGTTAATCGCTATTTTCAAGATTTATCGGATCGAGAGTTGAATCAGGCAGACTTTCAATTTTTAAATGGATATATTTTAACTGATGGTAAATCCGCTCAAAAACAATTTTCTAAGTTAGACATATCTGACCTATCAGGACATTTAGCTCCAGTATTTTTATATAAAAAAGGTAACGAACAATATTTAAATAAAGAATTTAATCTAGCTATTAAATCCTTTAACGAATTAATTAAAAAATACAATAAATCTGATTATATTGTACCTACAATTTCTATTTTGGTTAATATCTATTTACAAATGGGCTTTCCTGATTCAGCTCAATTAATACATGATTGGGGCAGTAATAATATTAAATTAAACTTAATAAATAACTCTATAAATTTAAATACCACAATAAAAGTTAGTGAAATGGAATCTAAAAGAAATTATACAATTCAATTAGGTGTATTTGGAAAAGAGAAAAATGCAAATCAAACTATAAAAAAAATGAAAAATAATGGCTTAGAACCTCGTGTTGATAGAATAGTATTAAATGGAAAACCATTATTTGCTGTTCGCTATGGATATTATGAAACTGAAAAAGAAGCACGGAAAATTCAAAAAAAACTTAAAAACAATAATAAAGTTAATTCTTTTTTAAAAAAATTAAATTAAACTATAAAAAATATTAAAATCTTTTTAAATTGGAAGCGAATGTGTTCCTGGTGGACACCTCGGTCTTCAAAGCCGTTTGAGGGGCAGAAATGTCCTTGGTTAGTTCGATTCTAACACGCTTCCGCCTTTAGTAGTTCCCTTCGGTAGCTACAGCGAAAAGCCTCTTTTTGAGGCTTTTTTGTTTGCAGTCAAAATTGTGCCTATTTTATTGTTAATCGTCCCAATGGCGTCCCAGTGACACCAATAAATTATACTATGATATCAGCATTCATTGCAAGCAGCAAACAAGCTTTAACAACCGAGGTATCCCCCACTTTAAATTGATTTTTCAACTAAATTAGACACCCCAACGAACTAATCAAGGGAGTGGCATTGGTAATAGAATAGGTGTTTAGATTCTAAGGTAGATTTTAGAAATTCAAGTTATTTAAAATTTGGTGAGCTAAATCAAAAGATTAAAGTTAAAGAGGTATTAATATTTAATAGGATATAGGAAAAATACCTCGATGACTTACCTCATATAGTGCCTCATTAATTTG
>MDTB01055001.1_pt1 | contig 40128 bp, 31 predicted proteins | sample 811161 | NCBI WGS metagenome assembly MDTB01 (sample SAMN05326650, study PRJNA326480) | marine metagenome | isolation source: seawater | place: Mediterranean Sea | collected 2009 | reverse complement strand
TTCAATGTGATGCGCATGGGGGTCACCATGCCGTCGATGTACAATTCGCTGAGGTCGCGGACTTCGGTCAGTGCGCTTTGCAAGTCGGTCTGGGAAAAGCTGTTCAATTCCCACACACCAACCATGCCGTCCACCTTGTTGAAGGGGTCGCCCAGCTCACCTTGAAGTTCTGGCTTGCAGCCCCAAAGGCTGGCCACAGCGCACAAAGCGAACGTGGCACGCAGCATCGTTTGTTGGATCGTTGTTGTGTTCATGTTGCTTGTGTTTGTCAGTTGCATCCGCCCACTTCGTTGAACTCAAACCCTGCAACGTTGCCTTCCGAGGCGGAGAATTGCAAGGCCATACCTGGGCAGTTCCAAGGCGCATTGCGAATCAAGATGTCTTCTCCCATCGCGCCGCGACGCTGGAGTTGTTCCACCCAAAGCCCCATGCCCAAGGTTTCCTTCCGGTATTCCTGACGGGCGGCGGTGATGACGTCTGCGGCAGTGGCGTCTGGCCCCAGCAGGTAGACCTCTGAGGTGATGCCGGCGCGGTTGCGGATGGCGTTCAAGTCGTGTGCAGCCTGACCCAAGTTGCTGCCCAACTCGCCGTGGCACTCTGCCCGGATGAGCATCATTTGGGTGAGGTGGATGAGCGGCACATTGAAGAAGCTGTGCTCGTTGAAGCGGGAGAGAAGGGCTTTGCCTTCGGTAGGCTGGTTCACCAACCACAAGGCGCGACGGTCTTCGTTGGCGCCAGGGGCAATTTGTTGGAACCAATTCCAAAAATCGGTGGTGAGGCTGATTTCAGGGTTGGCGGTGGGCTGCCACCATTGGACAAATTGGTCCGTGCGGTTGTCGTTGGTGCTCAACGTGCTGTAGGCCCCGAAGATCGTCTCACTGCTGCTGGACCCAATGGGAAGACGCATGGTCACAAAGGCGCTGTCGCTTTCAGGCTGTTCGAGGGTGAACTCGCCTGAATCGATGACCTCTGTTGCCAAGTCGGCGGCCTGTTGCCACTCTTGTTTCAGGAAATGCACCTGGGCAAGGAGGGCTTTGGCAGCATGGCTGGTGGCGTATACGCCGTTCTCCGAGGGCAAGCCTGAGATGGCGGCGTTCAAGTCCGCCTCAATTTGTTCGTAAGCCTCCGCCACACTGGCCCTGGGGAAGGGAGCATCCCGAAGGAAGGTGGGCAGGGGGATGCCGGGGTGACTGTTGTCGGCGGTGTAACCGCAGGGCTGGGCAAACATTTTGACGGCACCCCAAAAGCAGAAGGCGCGAATGAACAACGCTTCAGCTTCCATGCGGTCGCGGTCTTGGTCGCTCAATCCCTCGATCAAGTCGAAGCTGCTCAACAAGCTGTTGACGCGCAGGACAGGGTAGAAGAAATCTCGGTTGACGCCACCCACGTAAGAGGTCCAACGGATGGTCTCGCGGTTGTAGATCGCTTTGAAGTCGTTGTTGGACAACGGCTCGTTGGTGCTGTCTCCACGCAGTTCGTTCATCAACTGAACGTCTCCGTCGTAGAGGTTGGCCAAGACGTCGTAGCAGGACACGAGCAAGGCTTGCAGATCTTCTGGGGTCTCCAAAGCATCCTCCGCCAAGATGTACTGGTCAGGGTTGACTTCGAGCCAGCGGCAGGCGGGAAGGAGAACGGTCAATCCCAACAGGGCTGCGAAAATGTGGTGTGTGTGCTTCATGGCAATCAGAAGTTGGCAGCGATGGAGAAGATGACTGAGCGCTCTTGCGGGGCGGTCAAGTAGTTGGCACCTCCAGAGAAGTTCCTGTCTTGACGGTTCTCAAAGTCCCGAGTCAACTCTGGGTCGAGTCCGATGAAGTTGGTGAGCACGAAGAGGTTGTTTCCCGCCACGCGGAAGGTCACGTCACCTTTGTCCATGGGCACCCGATACGACAGAGATGCATTTCGCAAGCGAACGTAGCTGGCGTCGTACATGAACAGGCTGGTGTTCCACCAAGGGAAGCCGGCAGGCAAACCGTATGTGGTTTCGTCCAACGTGAGGCGAGGGAACGAAGCGATGTCGCCAGGCTGCCTCCAACGGTCAAACAAGTCGGTGCGCATGTTCCAGTCGGTCACCACGCCGAGTTGACGTTTGGCCGAGCTGTCCCAAATCTTGGCGCCAAACGCCGCGGTGAACTGGGAGCTGAAGCTCCAATTGCCCCAAGAGAATTCGTTGCGAAGTCCAGCCACGTGGTCGGGCAATCCGTCGCCCACCGCTCGACGGTCTTCGAGGTTGTACTCGAACGTTTCGTTGCCGTTTATGTCGATGTAGACAGGTAGGCCGGATTCGGGATCGACGTGGCTGAAGGGGACCAAGAAGTAGGTGGTCAGCGGCGCACCAGTCACGGCACGGCTGTCGTTGGTTCCGCCCGAGATCGCGTCCTCGGTGAAGGCCCCTGTGCTGACCAACTCGTTGTAATTGTAGGCGTAGTTCAGGGTGGTCTTCCACAGGACAGGGCCTGTGAGGTTGTTGGATGTGACGCCCAGTTCCACCCCGCGGTTCAGCACTTCACCCGCGTTGACAGACCGGTTGTTGAAGCCGGTGTGGGAGGGAAGCTCCACGTTCATGAGCACGTCGCTGGCCAACTTGTCATAGAAACCAAGTTCGACGGACACGCGGTCGTTCCAAAGTCCCATTTCCACCGAGGCGTCCACCGTACGGACCGTCTCCCAGCGCAAGTCCGGGTTGCCAGGCTGCGTGGGGAAGACCAGGGTGTCTCCTGCGTAGGTGGCGCCTTGGCTTTGGTCCACATACAGGGCGAAACGGCTGAAGCCGTCGATGTTGGCGTTCCCGGTTCGACCCCAGCTGGTGCGGACTTTCAGAAAGCTGATGGTTTCCGAATTGAACCAATCTTCGTCGCTGGCCACCCAGCCAATGGAGGCTGAGGGGAAGAAGCCGAAGCGGTTGTTCTCGCCGAATCGAGAGGATCCGTCAATCCGTGCCGTGGCCTGGAAGAAGTACTTGTCCAACAGGCTGTAATTCAACCGAGCGAACGTGGAGGCGAAGCCGTCGGTGCGGTACTGGATGGGGTAGGCATTGGTGACCGTAGAAACGGCGCCGTACAGGCTGTCTTGCAGCCCAAACAAGGAGTCTCGCAACGTCGTGATGGCGTACGCGGGACCTTCCGAATCCCTCAAATTGAATCCAAAGCCGTCGCTCTCAAACTTCTGGGCTTCTGCCCCCACCATGAGGGACAGGCTTGTGGAATCGTTGTCGAGCACGCGGAACGTGGCGTTCCCACCCACGTTGTAGTTCCGGGCATTGTATTCACTCCAATTGGCGTAGGAGAAACCGTTGGTCCGGTCGAGGTACGCGTCCTCGTGGGAATCGTTTTCCAAGCGGCTGTTGTCGTACCCACCGTTCACCACGATGTCCACTTTGTTGTGGGGGCTGTACACGATTTGGCCCGTGGCGATCTGGCGCCGCTCGGTTTCGCGCCACTGAATCAAATCTTGATACGCCATGGGGTTGAACCAACGGTTGAGCTCGTAGTTGCGCTCTGTGCCCGAAAGGTTGCCATTGGCGTCAAACGTGGAGTCAATCACGAATGGAGACATGTACGGCAAGGCCGTTGACATGGCCGCGCCAATGCCGCCGGACCATCCGCCTCGCACGCGCTGGTTGCGACCTTCCGACGTGCTCCCTGACAACAGGACCTTGATCTTGTCGTTGGGAGTCCAATCGAAGTTGGTTCGAGCGCTGAGTCGGGTGTAGCTGTTGCCGATGGCGTAGCTCTCGTTCTTGTCGTAGCTCACGCCGTTGTACATGGACCACTTTTCGCCGCCGCTTCGCAATCCAATGTTCTGCTGGGTTTTTTGTGCACGCCTTGTGAAGAGGTCAAACCAATCGGTGTTGGTTTCCAACGCTTGCTCGTAGGCCCGGCGACGCGCGTCGGGACTGGAGCCTGGTGTGCTCAACAAAGGAAGCCACACGTAGCCTGTGCCGCTGTCGTTCTCCCACGCTTCCTGTCGGATGGTGAGGTATTCCTCGGTGGTCATCATGTTGGGCTTGGCGGTGGATTCGCCGTAGCCGATGGATGATCCATAGCTGACTTGAATGCCCTTCTTGACCCCGCGCTTGGTGGTGATCAAGATGACGCCGTTGGCGCCACGCGATCCGTAGATTCCTGTCGCTGCTGCGTCTTTGAGTACCTGAATGTCTTCGATGTCGTTGGGGTTCAACGAGGCGAGGGGGTTGCGGTTCATCGCGCCGCTGTTGCCTCCTGCAAAGTAGTCTTGGGTGATTGGAATGCCGTCCACCACGTACAACGGGTCGCCGCCTGCCGAGATCGAACTCAGGCCACGGATGCGTACGATGGATGCGCTGCCTGCCATGCCTGAGCCTTGGGTGACTTGGACACCTGCAGCCTGCCCTTGAAGGGCAGCCTCAAACGAAGGCGTTTGGACTGCGGTGATTTCTTTGGAGTCGATGGTGGCGATGGAGCCTGTGACTTCCTTCTTGCGCTGCACGCCGTATCCCACGACCACGGATTCGTTCAACATCACGGCATCCTCAGACAAGCGAATGTTTTTAATCACGGTCTCCCCGTTTTTCACAGAGACCTTTTTGGTTTTGGTGAGGTAGCCGATGTACGAGCACGCCAACGTGTAGTCTCCCGCGACGAGCTGGAGCTCGAAGTTTCCGTCGAGGTCGGTGAACACCCCAGTTCCCCCGGTGACCGCTACGGTGGCAGAAGGAAGGGGCGTGCCCTGTTCGTCCGTGATCTTGCCCTTGACCGTGCCTTGGGCCCACCCCGTGCTTAACAGGGTGAGCGCAAACGCCGCGGCGGCGAAGCGTTGAATTGGAATCATGGATTTGGTTTGTCGTAGGTGAAACCCTCAAAAGGGTGATGGTGTCAAAAATACACCAAGCCCCCTGGCTTCATCGCTTCATTTTGTGCACAGGTGTGGAAAAGACGCGACCAGCTTCCGTCCAGGTCAGGTGGTAAACCCCATCGGCAAGGCTTGACATGTCGAGGGTCAAAGATCCCATTCCAGCTGTCGAGGGCGCGTCCAGCCGTCGACCTTTGGCGTTGAGGAGGTGGACAGAAGTGAGCAAGTCCGCGGCAGGATGCTGGAGGGTCAAGACGTCGGTTGCTGGGTTGGGGTATATGGACCACTGCGAGGCATGCTCAGACACCGAGGTCAGCGCGTCTTCGCCGTCGCAATCCTGGTCAATGCCGTCCAGGGCGATGTCCACAGCACCGGTGTAAACCGTGGCATCTTGGTCGTTGCAGTCTCCTTCAGAAGCGAGTTGGCCGTCCAAATCGATGTCTATTTCTTGCAACACGGGCGTTTCCAGTGGTGTGTCCGTGTACACGTGAAGTTCTCCTGGTGCGAAAGGCATGGCCGCGTCGAGGTCCGTGACGTTCACCGTTTCGCCGGAGAGGAAGTCGTACCACGTCCCGGTGTGGGTGAACCCAGGCACCATGTCGATGCCCGTGGTCTTGTAATTCCCCACGACCACCGCGTCCCCTGCGCTGTGCTCGAAACGCATGCGCTTGCCGTAACTCCCCACGTCCAAGTTGAACCACGTGGCGTCGGAGCCGAATGCAGGGTGATCCCGTTTCAACGCAGCGAACGCACCACTGACGTCGTATAGATGCTTGCGTTCAGGTTGGCTGTAGTAGTCCCAACGGACAGGCTTGGCGGCCACCCGGCAGTCGGGGCTTACAGTGATGCCGTCGCTGCATGTGTTGATGCTGTAATCGTAACCCAACTCTTCGAACTGCCAAATCATCCGTGGTCCGGGCATCAGCAGGTTGAACGCCATGGTGAGTTGTTGTCTTCTCAATGCGATGGTTTCGTCGCTTGCGTCGTAGTCTCCGTTGCTGTTGCCGAACTGAAGGTTCTTGTACATCAGGCGCTCCTCGTCGTGGCTTTCTGCATAGGCCACCGCGTGGCGGTCTTGGAAGGAGTGAGACTGGAAGTTGGCCCAGCCAATGTCGTTGTCGCTGTACCCCATGCTCGCTTCTTGGTAACCGTGGGTGGCGTTGGTCCACAACATGAATCCGGGGCTGTTGACCCCGTTGGCGCCGTTGTAATTGGCCAATTCCATCTCTTCGTTGAAGTCGCACCAATGTTCCAAAATCATGTACACGCTAGGATCCTGGGCCCAGACGTGGTCGCCGTATTCCTTGAGCCATTGGATGCGTTGGGCGTTGTAGCCCCCATCCACGCCTTGTTGCTGCACAAGCCCTTGGGTGAAGTCCCAGCGAAATCCGTCGATGTGGTAATTCTGCACCCAATGGTCCAAGTTGCGCTTGACAAAATTACGTGTGCTCGAACTGCCATGGTTCCAATCGTAAAACCAAGTGAAGCTGTGGGGCGCGGACACGTTGAACCACGGGTTGTAGGGCAGCACGGTCCAGTCTTCCCAGTACATCGTGATGAACGGATTGGGTTGGTCCGCGTGGTTGTACACCACGTCCAAAATCACGGCGATGCCGCGGGCGTGGCACGCGTCCACGAGGGCCTTCAGGTCGTCTTTGGTGCCGTAAGCTTTGTCCACCGCGAAGTAGAAGGTGGGGTTGTACCCCCAGCTGTCGTTGCCGTTGAATTCATTCACCGGCATGAGCTGCAACGCTTGAATGCCCAAGGACTCGAGGTAGTCGAGCGAATCGATGATGAATTGGAACGAGCGGTCCTCTGAAAAGTCCCGGACCAGCAGTTCATAAATGACCAAGTTCTCTTGGTCGGGCCGCTCAAAGTTGGCGTCGGTCCATGTGAACGGCGCTTCCCCTGAGGTGAACACACTGACTGGCCCTGACGTCTGGTTGGCCGGGTAGACCGGCATGTCAGGGTAGGTGCTTTCAGGAATCCACGGGTCGTTCCATTGGTCAAGAACGACTTCGGCGTACGCGTCGGCCACCCGAATGTCGTCGGGCATGATGTGGTACTGGTAGCGGTAATCTTGGCCTGGTACCAGGTCGGTCAGCTCAATCCAAAACGTTTCACCGTTGCCAATGTCGTGCATCATCGAAGCAGTGCTGAGCGTCCAATTGTTGAAGTCCCCAACCGCAAACACAAAGTCCTTGTACGGGGCCGTCCATTGAAGCACAACGGTGCCGTCCTCCAAGTGATTGATGCCATCCACCGTCCCGGCCGGCGGCGCAGTCACAGGAGGGGTGTCGGGAAGGACCACCACCACGGCTTCGTCGGTGCTCGAGGATTCGTCCACCGTGCCCGTCGTGATCACGTTGTAGTCGCCTGTGCTGTCTAAGACGAGGTCATGGCTCAAGGAGGTGCCCATGCCCGAGGCGACCACCTCTCCGTTCACTTGCAGGGTCAGGTTGCACAGTTGAGTGGCTTGGACTTGTAAGTTGACAGTGTTGCCCAGGGTTTCCAGCACAGAGGAACCGCTAGGTGACGTCAAGGCCACTTCAAACGAGCCGTCAGACACGTTGTAAAAGATGTCTCCTTCGTCGGCGGTCTTGCCGACGAGGCTGCCGTTGGCATTGCGAAAGACAAAGGCAAGCTGTTCAATGGTTTCGCCAGCACTCACGCCGTAGTACTCTGCCAGGGTCAAGCCTCCAAAATCAAAGCGATGGACTGTGCCCTCCACGGGAATCAGCACGTTGCCGTTGTTGGCCTCGCTCAGGTTTCCGTTCCCCGGCCAAGGGTTTTGGACGTGTTGCCAGTCTGAAGGGGATGTGCTCTGGTTTGTGATGACCCCGGTGTGTGCGTACACGAAAGGGCCGCCTGGGAAGGGTGGGTTGGCCGAAAGCAATGCGCCGTTGCCTTCGGCGATGTCGTAGTACAACGTCACCTGGTCGTCCGCAGTCGGGAATGCCGGTTCGGTCCATACAATTTGGGCGTTCAAGTCGAGCCCAACCATCGAGGTCAAGCAGGCGCCAAGGGCAAGTTGGAAGAAGGTCTTCATGGTTGGGTGAGTGAGGAGTCGTAGGTGAAAAGTTGGGCAGGCTTGTGCAGCACGCCTTCTTCTTTTTCATTCAGCGGAACCACGTGGTTCAGCTTTTTGATGTTCTTTCGGAAGTTTCTCTTGTCCAGTTTTTTGTCAAGCACAACCTCATGCAATGATTGAAGTTGGCGTAACGTGAATTTCTCCGGCAAGAGCTCGAATGAGATGTGCTTGGATTCCAACTCCGTGCGAAGGGTCGCCAGGGCAAGCGACGCGATGTCGTCGTGGTCAAACGCCAAGTTCGGCAAATCGCGCACGTCGGACCAATGCACGTCGCCCGCAAAGGAAGCAGGAGAAGGGGTGTGGTCGTGCAAGGACACCAGGCCATAATAGGCCACGGTCATGACACGGTTCTGCGGCTCCTCCCGAAAGGTGCGCAGCCACTGCTGGTCTTTCAAGTCGCTGACCCTGTCGGGGTGACCAAAGGCATGAAACTGTTTCAGAAAAACGTCGTCAAGTTGGGTCAGCTCGCTCAACACCCGCTTGGCCGCGGCGTCGAGTGATTCATCTTCCTTCACCAAGTTGCCGGGCAGGGCCATTTGCAGCGCTGCTTCCGTCAATTCTCCTGACGATTCCGTGCGCTGACGGATCAAGAGGAGCTTGAGGGATTCCCCGTCAAACCCGAACAAAGCACAATCAACGCTGACATCCATGGTGGATAAATTACTTGGGTACGACGCCCGAAAGATAGCGGACTAGGTGTCGAAAGTACACTTACGTGGCCAAGCCCGGTCAATCTTTGGCTTTTACATTCGGAAAATTGCGTTCTTTGAGAGACATTTGCCACCATTTTGACCGAAAGTCCATGAAGAAAATTGCAGTTTTGACCTCTGGTGGAGATGCGCCGGGCATGAACGCAGCCATCCGTGCTGTGGTGAGGACCTCGGTGTTTCACGACATGGAAGTTGTGGGGGTGTTCCAAGGATACCAAGGTCTGATTGACGGAGACTTCAAACGTCTGCACGTGCGGTCTGTGGCCAAAATCCTGGGCCGTGGCGGCACCATCTTGAAGTCTGCCCGCTGCCAAGAATTCTTGAGTCCCGAGGGCCGGAAGCGCGCGCACGTCAACCTCGTTAAAGCAGGGGTCGATGGGCTGGTTGTGATCGGTGGCAATGGAACCTTCAAAGGGGCCATGAAATTGAGCCGAGAAACAGGATTCCCTGTTGTGGGTTTGCCAGGCACCATCGACAACGACTTGTGCGGCTCCGATTGCACCATCGGGTTCGACACGGCCATCAACACTGTCATCGACGCGGTGGACAAGATCCGCGACACGGCAGACAGCCACAACCGGCTCTTCTTTGTGGAAGTCATGGGCCGAGACAGCGGATTCATTGCGCTGAAGGCGGGGATTGCCACTGGGGCGGTGGCGGTCATGACGCCAGAATTGGGCATTGGCATTGACGATTTGGTGGCGGTGCTCCAAGCCGGAGAGCAGAGCAACAAAACCAGCAGCATTGTGCTCGTTGCGGAGGGCGATCCCAACGGAGGTGCTTACGAAATTGCCAAGAAGGTCAAGGAAAAGACCCAGCGTTACGAGACCCGCATAACTGTGCTTGGACATTTGCAGCGCGGCGGGGCGCCGACCTGCTCCGATCGGGTGCTCGCCTCCCGTCTGGGTGTGGCGGCAGTCGAGGCGTTGCGCAGTGGACACAGTGAAGTCATGGCCGGGATTGTGAACGACCGTGTGGCGCTCACCTCCCTTGAGACGGCCATTGAGACCAAAAGCACCATCAACGACGACGAAGTACGCATCGCCCGCATCCTCTCCATTTGAGGCGGGCCTATTCATCAGAACCAAATACGATTTCGAATCAAACAACCTTTGCCATGAAGCGCATTGCCATCAACGGATTTGGCCGCATCGGCCGCCTGGCGTTCCGCCAGTTTGTCTCACGTCCAGAGTTTGACGTGGTTTCCATCAACGATTTGACCGACGTGAATACGTTGGCCCACCTGCTCAAATACGACAGCATCCACGGGGCTTTCCCGGGGGAAGTGTCGGTCTCTGAAGGCAACTTGGTGGTCAACGGAAAAGTGATTGAAATCACGGCAGAGCGCAACCCTGCAGATTTGCCATGGGGAAGCCAGGGCATCCACTTGGTGGTTGAATCCACAGGGGTGTTTGCGGATGCCGAAAAAGCAGCGGCCCACTTGAACGCCGGCGCAGGCAAAGTCATCATTTCGGCGCCAGCCAAAGGCGATTTGAAGACCATCGTGCTTGGCGTGAACGACGACAGCTTGACGGGAGACGAGAAGATTGTCAGCAACGCGTCATGCACCACGAACTGCCTGGCTCCAATGGCCAAAGTCTTGAACGACACCTTTGGCGTGGAAACCGGTTTCATCACTACGATCCACGCTTACACGGCGGATCAGCGTTTGCAGGACGCCCCGCACAAAGACTTGCGTCGTGCGCGTGCGGCCGCCCTCAGCATGATCCCGACTTCGACAGGCGCTGCAAAGGCCGTGGGTTTGGTGTTGCCTGAATTGGCGGGACGACTCGACGGAATGGCCGTTCGCGTCCCCACCCCAACAGGTTCTGTGACCGATCTGACCGCCACCTTGTCGCGCGAAGCGACGGCTGAAGAAGTCAACGCTGCGTTGAAGGCAGCAGCAGAGGGCCCCATGAAGGGCATCTTGCAGTACTGCGAAGACCCCATTGTCAGCGTGGACATTGTGGGCAACACGCACAGTTGCATCGTGGACACTGCACTCACCAAGTGCTCAGGCAACCTGGTGAAGGTGTTCGGATGGTACGACAACGAGGCCGGCTACGCCACCCGCGTGGTGGATTTGGCCCAGCGTCTCGCTTGAACCTGTGGCCGTGCGCATTCTCATCGCAGACAGCGGTTCGACCAAATGTGATTGGCTGGCCATCACGGAAGGTGGCCAGGAGCTTGGCGAATTCCACACCATGGGATTCAACCCCTATTTCCACGACGCCGATTTGGTGGAGCGGGAAATGAAGGCCAATTCCCAAGCCATGGCCATGGTGGAGGACGTGGACCGGGTCTACTTCTATGGCGCAGGTTCTTCCTCCCCGGAGCTTTGTGCAGTCATTGCAGAAGGCCTTCAGCGGGTGTTTCCTGGTGCCCAAGTTCACGTTGGCCATGATTTGGACGGTGCGGCTTACAGCACTTACACGGGTGAACCGGCCGTGACCTGCATTCTGGGCACAGGGTCCAACAGCTGCATGTTCGACGGCCAGGACGTCTCTGAGGAGGTGCCAGCACTGGCGTACATTCTGGGAGACGAAGGCAGCGGTTCTTGGTTTGGCAAGAAGTTGCTCGCAGGCTTCCTGTACCGCAAGCTTCCTGCAGAAATCCAGGCGGACTTCAAATCGAAGTACGGTTTGGACAAATTGTCCATCACACGTAAGGTCTACCAAGAGCCCGACGCCAACGTCTTTTTGGCCAGCTTCATGACTTTTTTGGGCCAGCACAAGGAGCATCCCTTCATCCAAAATTGGTTGGACGAGGGCTTCAAGGCCTTTTTGGATGCCCATGTGGCTTGTTTTGAAGGGGCTGAGAACATGCCTGTGCACTTCGTGGGAAGCGTGGCGTATCACTTTCAAGACACGTTGAAGCGGGCTTGCGTCGACCGGGGTTACACCGTAGGCAACATCATCAAAAAGCCCATCGACGGACTGGCGAATTACCACGTGAAATTCATTCTTAACTCGCTTTGACCATGGCTTTGAAAGGATGCTTGTTTGACATGGACGGGGTGTTGGTTGATTCCGCCAAGCACCACTTTGTGGCATGGAAGCGGTTGGCTGATGAGCTCAGCATTCCATTCACAGAGGAGGCCAACCATGCCTTGAAGGGCTTGAGCCGTGTGGACAGCTTGGAGCACATCCTTCGGTTGGGCAACATGGAGTTGAATGAAGCGACCAAGCTCAAATTGATGAACCACAAGAACGATTGGTACCTCGATTTGATCCAAGGCATGTGCAAGGAGGACATCCTGCCTGGCGCCGCGGAACTCATTCAGGAATTGAGCGACGCAGGCATCGGAGTGGGGTTGGGGTCATCCAGCAAAAACGCCCAACTCATCCTGGACAACGTGGAGTTGTCGCGCTTTTTCCAAGTTGTGGTGGACGGCAACCACATCACCCTGTCGAAGCCAGACCCCGAAGTGTTCCTGAAGGGCGCCCAAGGGTTGGGTGTGCAGCCAGCCGAGTGCATCGTTTTTGAAGATGCAGCAGCGGGTGTGGCGGCTGCCAAAGCCGGTGGATTCTTCGCAGTGGGCTTGGGCGACCCAGGTGTGCTGGGCGCTGCCGACGTGGTCAAGCCCGATTTGAATGGCGTGCGGTTGCACGATTTGACAACCTGGATGTCCGCCTAAGTGGCGGCCTCTTGTCGCAAGATTTTGCCATGAACAAGTACTTGAAAGCCGATGCTTGGTGCATCGTGGAGGAAGGGTTTGACCCTCAAAACATGCGGAGCTCCGAGAGCATCTTCTCCATTGGCAACGGCCGATTTGGCCAGCGCGCCAATTTCGAAGAAGGGTACAGCGGCGACCACATGCTTGGAAGCTACGTGGGTGGGGTGTATTACCCCGACCGCACCAAAGTCGGTTGGTGGAAGAATGGATACCCCGAGTATTTCGCCAAAGTGCTCAACTCGACCAACTGGACACGCACAGACATTGTGGTCAACGGTGAAATGCTGGATTTGAACCGTGCCAAGTCTGTTGAAGAATTCCAACGTGTGTTGAACATGCGTCGGGGCCTCCTGCAGCGCACCTGCATCGTGGAGCTTCAGGACGGCGCCAAAATAAGACTTGAGACGGAGCGCTTCATCAGCATGGCCTTCCCAAATCGCGCGGCTGTGGAGGTGCGCGTGACGCCGCTTCACAGCGTCAAAACCATCGAAGTCCAGCCCATGTTGGATGGTGACGTGTTCAACGAAGACACGAATTGGGACGATTCTTTCTGGCGCCACGAGGGGCACGAATCGCACGCCGGGGCAGGCACTTCGGTGCTCTGTAACACCACCGAAAAAACGGAATTCACCGTCGCATGCGCACAGGCTGTAAGCTTGGCGGGGGCGACCTGGACTGGCATGGAGGCAGCCAAGGCCACGGGCCTCAGTGCGTCTTTCGCATCACCTGAGACGCAGGTGGTGTTCCACAAGCACGTAGGCTTGGTCAGTTCGTTGCACGCGACGCCAGCAGTATGTCCAAAGAAGGCTTTGAATGAGGCGATTGAAGGAAGGGAGCTGGGGTACCTCGATGAGCGTGCCCGTCATGAGGCGGCGTGGGCTGACATTTGGTCGTTGGGCGACATCCGGATTGAAGGCGACGTGGAGGCGCAACAAGCCATCCGCTTCAACATTTTCCATCTGAACCAAACCTACCGCGGCGACGACGCCCGATTGAACGTAGGCCCCAAGGGATTCACCGGAGAGAAATACGGAGGTGCGTCTTATTGGGACACTGAGGCTTACTGCCTGCCGTTTTTCATGGCAACGCACCCTGAACATGTAGCGGAACAATTGCTCCGTTACCGGCACAACCAGCTTGGTAAGGCCATCGAGAATGCCGAGAAATTGGGGTTCACTGACGGTGCAGCGTTGTACCCGATGGTCACCATGAATGGCGAGGAATGCCACAACGAGTGGGAAATCACCTTCGAGGAAATTCACCGCAATGGGGCCATGATTTTGGCACTGAGAAATCACGAGGCATACACTGGGAAAACCACCTACTTGGCCAAGGAAGGTGTGGAGGTCGCCATGGCTGTGGCGCGTTTCTGGGCGCAGCGGGTACACTGGTCGGCTCACCGTGATGGATACGTGATGCTCGGAGTGACAGGCCCCAACGAGTACGAGAACAATGTCAACAACAACTGGTACACGAATTACCTCGCAGCGTGGTGCCTGAAGTACGCGGTGGAATTGGTCCGCCGATTCCATGCGAAGGTGGGCGAAGATGAGCTTGCACAATGGACCGACATTGCTGCTCGGATGTGCTTGCCTCAACAAATGGGCACCCACATTCGTCTGCAGCAGGATGGTTTTTTGGACAAGGACCTCATGCCGGCCGCTGAGTTGTCTGAAGAAGCCCGCCCCATCAACCAGATGTGGTCATGGGATCGCATCCTACGTTCTTGCTTCATCAAGCAAGCAGACGTCCTGCAAGGGTTTTACTTTTTTCAAGACGATTTTAGCCAAGATGAGCTTCGTGACAACTTCGACTTCTACGAGCCGATGACGGTGCACGAGAGCAGCTTGTCTCCCTGCGTCCACGGGATCTTGGCGTCACGGCTTGGCCGGAAAGACAAAGCCTTGGAGATGTACCTGCGAACGTCCAGGTTGGACCTTGACGATTACAACGCCGAAGCATACCAAGGGCTGCACATCACCTCGATGGCCGGCACATGGATGTCTGTGGTGGAAGGTTTTGGCGGATTCCGGGTCGTCGACGGCGTGCCCACGTTCCAAACCATGCTCCCGGAGGGATGGTCTTCCTTCGCGTTCAAGCTCCAATTCCGTGGGAGGACCTTGGAGGTCACGGTCAACTCAGATGGGACAGATGTGGCTTTGTTGTCGGGCGATGCCTTATCGGTGGCTGTGAATGGCCAGACCATGGCCCTGGATTGACGTCAATCGGCCCATGTGCTGTTGGGCAATCCGGGTGAACCGCCCAAGGCCGAACTGGCCACCCATGACGTCGACATGGCGTTGTTGTGCGGCATCCCCAGCCATTCCAAGGAGGCCCCACCGCCATCGGCGTCCTCAGGCCATCCGTTCGTGTCGCTGTACGTGACGGTTTGGGCCACTGAACCGTCAGGCCGAATCAGCCTCAAGGTTTCTCCACTGTTGTGAAGGCCAGACGCGCCTGACCAGCCCAAGACAGGCGTGAAATCGGGCACCAATGCGTCCAACGTGTCAGGATTGTTGGCGACAACCAGATGGCCTCCCGCTTCAATCCACGTATCCGGAGGAAAGGCACAGTCTATGCCGTCGGCGACGGACCATCCGCCCACATGAAGGTCAAACGGGTGCAGATTGGTCAATTCAAGGAATTCGTGGTCGCTGTCACTTCCTTGTTGCGTACTGGGGTTGTAGTGGATTTCCGACAACATCGGGTCGTGCCACCCGGCGTCTTCGCAAGTTTGGCCGTAGTCGGCCAGCAGAATCAAGAGGTCGTGGTTGTCCACCATATGGTTGCCGTTCAAATCTGCATGGCATTGGCCATTCACGTCCGCCAAGGACAGCAAGCTCAGGGAGGCAATGGCCAAGCGAAAGTTGGGATGCGTCATGTTTTTGGAGGCAAGAATGCCCCCAGCCTGGGCGCGTCACACGTTCATTTGATGTGCGCGCGTGGTGGCTTCAGGACTGCCACGTCAATGACACGGGGCAGTGGTCGCTGCCCAGGACATCGTTGTGGATCTCGGCATGTTGCACTTGCGGCATGGCGCGCTCGCTCACAAGTATGTAGTCCAGGCGCCAGCCCACGTTCTTTTCCCTCGCCCCACCGCGATAGCTCCACCACGAGTATTTCACCGTGTCGGGGTTGGCTGCGCGCCAGGTGTCTACAAATCCGGCCTGTTGCAAGGCGTCCATGCCGTCGATTTCCTGCTGGGTGTAGCCCGGGGTTTTGTTGTAGTTGGCCGCCGGACGGGCAAGGTCGATCTCTCGATGGGCCACGTTTAGGTCGCCGCAACACACCACGGGTTTGTCTTGATCCAATTCCTTCAGGTAGTCGCGGAAGGCGACGTCCCAAGTGCCGCGGAAGGGGAGTCTTTTCAGGCCAGAGCTGGAGTTGGGAGTGTACACCGTAACGAAGTGAAATGCCTCGAATTCTGCCCGAAGCACCCTGCCCTCGGTGTCCAACTCCGCCAAGCCCATTCCAGCTTGCACAGAAAGCGGTTGGTGCTTGGTGAGGATGGCGGTGCCGCTGTAGCCCTTCTTGATGGCGGAGCTGGAGTGCAGTTCGTACGAGTCCCAACCAAAGAGGGCCTCCCGGACCTGATCGTCTTGCGCTTTGGTTTCCTGGAGTCCCAATATGTCGGGGGCGAGACCGTCGATTTGGTCTTGAAATCCTTTCTTGACGACGGCACGCAGGCCGTTCACGTTCCAGCTCATCAATCGCATGCGCGCAAGAGAATATCAGGGCGAGCGCTCCACTCGGCCACCAGAGCGAGAAGGTCGTCGAGCGAGCCGTGGGCGAGAAGCGTGTCGCCGGTTTGGTACAAATGGTTCAAATAGACTTCCCCGGCTTGGAATTCGGAGGAAGGCTCCATGTTCAAGAATTGAGATGCGTCTGGGCAGGGGTGGATGTGCATGAGCGTGTACCCCTTCGTTTCTGGGTCGTAGCCTGCGACCAGCATGCCCTCGGTGTCGTGGCCCAACTCAACAGGTGCGGGCAGCCTCAGGAAAAAGGTGCTCCACGGTCCCATGTAGCCCATGCTGAAGTAGGGGTACAGCCATGACTTGGCGGGCAGGCCCATGTCAGAGAGCCCTTCGGTCAGGGCTTGGGTGGCCAAGTGGATGTGGTGGGAGGTGGTCGTCTCAGGTTTGAAATTCTCGAGTTTGGCCCACCGCTTGTTCACGGTGTAGTGTTCCATCGGCCCCAGCTTCAGTTTGTAGTCAAAATCGGAGCGCTTGTCGAGGATGTACCCTGGGTAGAACCACTTTCTTCCTGTGCGTTGTCCGTATTCAGCCTCCTTCAGCATGGTGTAGGTGCCTAGGCTGAACTTGGTGTAGTCGCGGTCGTACAACCCCAAGAGGCTGGCCATGCTCTGCTCCCCCAGGTCGAAGTAGCTCACCGCGATGAGCTTGTCCCCGTCGTACACGCACACCTCTCGGGTGTCGAAGACGGTGCCTTGGAAACCTGCGTTCAGGTATTCAGTCAACGTGTTGTGGACGAAACCCTTGAACTTGTGTTTGTGTTGGGCGTACAGCGCCTCTTTGTTGGCGTTGGGTTGGGCGTGGCCGTAGGTCACCGTGAACCTCGACTCCACCCTTCGCATGGTTTTGCGCTGGCGCGCCGTGGGCTCGTGGTGATGCAGGTTCATCCGGATGTTCACCACGCTGAAGAGCTGCTTGTCGATGCACAACAAATCCATCTTGTACAGCATCACCGAACCGCGGAACCAGCCTGAGGCCAGGTACTGGTCGTACCTGGATCGGGACAAACTGCGGGGAAAATGCGTTTGGACGAGCATCTGGAACGAAGGTAGCCCTTCAGACTTCAGAGCCAACGCAGCACGGCGGCGATCAGCTTGGATGTGAACGACGTGAAAGGAGGGAAGGTCAGGGGCAAAATGTTGAATCTGCTTCGCTGGGCCACCACAGTTCTCGGGTTGGAGAACTCTTGGAATCCCGCGTAGCCTCCGGTCCTGCCAATTCCACTGGTTTGAATTCCGCCAAACGGCAATTCGGTTTGCGCCACTTGAAGGATGACCTCGTTGACGGCGGTGGTGCCTGAGGGGAATTGCGCCATCCAGCGCGCCACTTTGGCTTGGTCCTTCGAGAAAAAGTACATCGCCAGGGGGTGGGGGGTGGCCTCCAAGACGCGCTTCAAGTCTTCCTCCTTGGTCCAACGGATGACGGGCAGCACGGGGCCAAAAATCTCTTCATGCATGATCGCCATGTCCAACGTGACGTCCTCCAATACCGTGGGTGCAATGCGCCTTGTGCGGGCGTCCCATGTACCGCCGGTGACGACTCGAGCGCCTTGGGCGAGAGCGTCTTCAATCAGCCCGATTACGCGCCTGAAATGATGGTCGTTGATCATGCGAGAGCGTTGGACGCACGAGAGCTGGTCTGCCGGGGAGGCTCCATACATGCTTTGAGTATGCGTCACGAATTCCTGCACCACCGCGTCGGCAATGTCATCTTCCACAAGGAGGTAGTCTGGAGAGATGCACACTTGACCGCTGTTAAGGAATTTCCCCCACGCCAGCCGTTTGGCTGCATCGGTCACTTGCACCGTGGCGTCCACGATGGCCGGACTTTTTCCACCCAATTCGAGGGTGACTGACGCCAAATTTTCAGCCGCGGCGTGCATCACCTTCCGGCCGATGCCAGTGCCGCCTGTGAAGCAAATGTGCTGGAAGGGCAGGCTGGTGAGAAAGGCACTCTCTTCGACCCCGCCCAGGATGACTTTGGCCACCTCAGGTGGCAACGCGTCATCCACCACCTTGGCGATCCATTCTGCCGTTTGCGGCGTGTGCTCTGAAGGCTTCACCAGGACTTTGTTGCCTGCAGCGAGCGCACACACCAACGGCCGAAGCGCAAGCATCATTGGAAAATTCCAAGGCGCAATCACAAGCACTTGACCTTTGGGTTGATGTTGGATGAAGGACTTTGTGCCCACCATCGTCAAGGGCGTCGGTGTGCGCTGGGGTGACATCCAGCCGCGCAAATGCCTTCGCGCGAAGCGGATTTCGTTCTTCACTGGAAACACCTCGTGCAACAGGACCTCTTCACGTGGTTTGCCCAAATCCTTGTGCAACGCTTGCACCAGCTCCTCTTGGTGGTCTTCGATGGCAGACCAAAGCTGATTGAGCCAGGCCCTGCGCTGGTCGGCCGTGGGGACGAGGAGGTCTTGACGCTGAAGGTCAAAGGCGTGTAGCAGATGTTCCATGGAGCGGGACTAACCTACAAGCAAAACAACCCTTCGCAAGTTCAATCCGATTGACCTTGCCACGCGGTCCACCCTTCGACCGTATTGCACAGTTGTTCCACTTGGGGAAGCAAAGGTCGCACACCGTCGTTCCAGATGGTGGCCTGGGCCCGGGCAATTCGGTCGTCGGAAGGCCATTGGGCGCTCATGCGCTGGGTGACATCCTCTTGCGAGGCGCCACGACCTTCGGCACGTGCCTGACGGAGTGCCATGGGCGCCTCCACCGTCACGACGGCGTCGCAACCTTGGTCGCTTTTGGACTCAAACAAGATGGCTGCCTCGCGCACCACCCAAGTGCATGCCCGCTGACCGTCAAGCCAAGTGTCGAATGCGCGGGCCACCGCAGGGTGCACTTTCGATTCTAACCACGCGAGTTCCCCGGGGTGCCCAAACACTTTTCTGGCCAAGGCGGGCCTGTCGACGTCGACAATTTTGCCTTGGCCATTTTGGAGGCCCACTTCAGGTCCGAAGTGCTGGACGACCGTTTCGAGGAGGTCACGGTTCGTTCGGTACAGCATCTTGGCGGCGCGATCCGCATCCCACACCGCCACCCCCATCGAAGAGAGCATGCGACACACCGTGCTCTTGCCGGCAGCGATGCCGCCAGTGATTCCCACCACCAACGGGCGGGGCGATGCGTGTCTCAGGGCCATGGTGCAAAGTTGCACCTTTTCACATCTTGCTCACAGTCTGGAGGATTTGAGGTGCCCTTCCGGACCTTTGCCCCATGTCGCATTTGCTCGCCCCATCCTTGTTGGCCTCCGATTTTGCCAACCTCCAACGTGACGTTGAATTGGTGAACGCCAGCGATGCACACTGGTTTCATTTGGACGTGATGGATGGGGTGTTTGTGCCCAACATCAGCTTTGGAATGCCTGTGATGGATGCCATTGCCCGCCATGCCAAAAAGCCTCTGGACGTGCACTTGATGATCGTTGATCCCGATCGCTACATTCAGACGTTTGCAGACTTGGGGGCAGACGTGCTCACGGTTCATGCCGAGGCATGCGTCCATTTGCACCGCACCCTGGGCGCCATCCGGCAGGCTGGGATGAAAGCTGGCGTGGCGCTCAATCCGCACACCTCTGTGGAGTCCATCCGCGATGTGGCAGGAGAGCTTGACTTGGTGTGTTTGATGAGCGTCAACCCTGGCTTTGGAGGGCAGTCCTTCATTGAACGGACGTACGCCAAAACCCGTGCCTTGCGAGCGTTGCTCGAGCAGGAAGGCGCCTCCGACGCGTTGATTGAAATCGACGGTGGCGTGGGGATGGGCAACGCCCGTGCGTTGGTGGATGCAGGCGCCAACGTGCTCGTTACGGGTTCGTCTGTGTTCAAGGCGGCGGACCCGATGAAGGCAGCATCTGATCTGGCAAACGCTTGATTTCCAGCCATGCGATCTGGGCTTGAAGGCGTGGTGTCCACCGTCCCCCTGCCCTTGGGGGAACCCGGGGTGACGGGGGAGACACGCGATGCCCAAGGAAGGTTGTGGCATTGGCGGTTCCATGCCTCGAAGCCACTCCACCGTGTCCAAGGTGCTTGGATGCGAGAAACCCCACGCGAGGTGATGGGGGTGCACGGATCATGGTTGAACGCCCCTACAGCTGCTTGGTGGAATTGCCCCGATGCAGCTCACGCACTCGAAAAGGCGTTGTCCCTAGGTGACCAATTCGATGTGTTGCACGGCCCACTTCAAGGCGTGCGGTTCGAGAAGCGGTCCATCCATCTGGAATTGCACGTGGATTTTGCAAGGCAACACCCGCTGTTCGCGTGCGAACACGAAGGTGGTCTGGCCTTCGCCCACAGCTTGTGGCGCCTTGTGGAACTCATGCGAACGCTGGAATGGCCCGTGGATCCTGACGTCAAAGCCAGCGCCTTGTTGGTTGCGCATGGCGCAATCTTGGGAACGAAAACCCTGGTTCAGGGGGTGTCCAAGCTCATGCCTGGACACACTTATCGTTGGAGCCCACAGGGTGCCTCCGTCCGACCCAGGGTGGACTTGGTCTCGGAGCGTCACGTGTTGCGGGACATGACCCAGGCCATCGAGGTGGTTAACCGTGCGTTCATGACATCGGTAGAGTCCATGGTCACCACAAACCAATTGCACAGCTGCACGCAAGTCAACCTGTTGAGCGGTGGATTGGATTCGAGGCTTGTGCTCCTCGCGACGAGAAAGCATGCTCCAGACGTTCGGAGCCTCTGCTTCGCCAGAACCGGGAGCACGGACCAAACCATCGCCGCAGAAGTGGCCCGTTCCCAAGGCACGCAGCATCATTTCCACAGCCTTGGACAGGGGGCGTACATGACGTCGTTGGCCACGGTGGGAGATTACGACGGCACAGTAAACCATTTGGCTTCGGCCCACCACAGGTCCGCCCTGGTGGCTACATCTGGATGGGACATGGGGGTGCTGGCCTCTGGCCAAACGGCCAACGTGCTGTTCACGGAATTGGCCCCGAGGCACATGTCCGAGGCATTTCCGCTCGGTCCCGTTCCCCAAGCCTTGAAGCCGTTGGCCTTGGAGGCCACCCAAGAAGCCTTGGCTTCCAGTCCTGATGCCCACGTGGCGAAGATTTGGAACAGGAGCTTTCTTTCGACCAATTCAGGTGCCTACAGCACGCGGCCTTGGGGCGTTTTGTGGTCGCCCTTTGCTTCCATCGATGTGGTGCGGGCGGCGTTGGCTGTTCATCCGTCGTTGTTGGCAGACCATCGATTTTATTTGACCTGGCTGGCCCAAAAACACCCTGAGGCGCAAGACCACATGTGGGAGCGTTACCGAACCCGGCCATTGCTGGGTGGGGCATTCCGCCGCGCCGTTTGGCTTGCGAATTGGGAGGCGAGGATTCGTCATCGCATGCCTTGGCCTGCAGCGCGTTCCATGTCTCCTGTGGCGCATTGGCGCCACCACACTCCGGAAGTCAAGACTTGGTTTGACGAGCCTGATCCCCTGCTGTTGTCCCAATGGAAGCACCATCCAGAGTTGAAGGACGCCTTGGGAACCTCATGGCGGACCTTGGGGGTGACTGCGGAGTCTTCCGTCTTGACGTTGTTGGAGGCTTCCCGACTTTTGTTCCATCCATGAAGCCCTTTTGGTCCGACCGCACTGATTACCTGCGACGCTTTCTCGCCAGAGATGGTCAATGGATGATGGCCTCGCAGGGCACCATTAAGGTTTTGGGGTTTGCGGCGGTGGTGTTGGTCACACGCACCGCATCGGAAACGGAATACGGGTGGTACGCCTATGCCATGGGAATGGTCGCCACAGCGGTGCCTTTCATGGGATTTGGAGCGTATCAGGCGTTTGTCCGTTACAGTGTACTCGCTGCCCACACAAAGGAGCGCTTGGAATTGCACCGTCGCGCCACAGGGTGGGGTCTGTTGGGTTCTGTGGGGCTCGCCACCATCTTGACGGTGGCCTCACCTTGGATCTGCGCGGACCTTCCCGAGAGCGCATCTGTCATGCGCCTGTTGGCGTGGGTGACGGTGTCCACGTTCTGGATGGAGCATGTCAAAGGGTTGGCACGCGCCTTGAACGACAACAAAACGAGCGCTCAAGTGGATGTGGCGTTTGCGTCGCTGATGGCCCTCGGGTCAGGGGTGGGGGTGCATCTTGCTGGTGTCCATGGGTATGCCATGGCCGTGGTCCTGAGCCCGTTCCTGGCGGCGTTGCCATTTGGGTGGAAGCTGGGCGCACTGCGCATGTCTTGGGGACGGCTGTCAGAGTTGGCACCGGGCTTCTGGTCCTACGGTGTTCACACGGCGTTGGGGGCCATGCTGGCCAAGGCGTTCTACGCGGTGGACGTGTTTCTGATTGGCCGACTGTGGTTGGAAGACGCCCAAGCCTTGGCGGTGTACCGTGTGGCGTGGTTGATTCCCTTGGCGACCCACGTGTTGCCCATCGCGGTGGCGACCACCGATTTTGTGAGGAACGCCTCGAAGCACGACCAAGGCCCTGACATTTGGGCGTACCTGGTGGGGTACTGGAAGACGTTCGGTTGGATTTCCGTCATGGCGTTGGGCTTGGTTGCGTGGGCTTCGCCTTGGTTGCTTCAGGTGTTTGGCCCAGGGTATGCGGAAGGGGTAGATCTCATGAGGGTGTTGCTGGTCGGCAGCTTGGGGGCGCATGTGTTGCGCATTCCCTTGGGCAATTTGTTGTCAGCGCTTGGTCGTGCCAATTGGAACACCTGGGCCAACGTCGTTGTGCTCCTTGCCACAGCAGCGGGTTGCCTTTGGCGGATCCCCGACCATGGCCTGATGGGCGCAGCGCAAGTGATGGCGGCGATGTTGTGGGTGAGCGGGATGCTGAGCCTGGGGCTGGTGGTCCTCCATGTCAGGAGGTTGACTCACTGACCGCAAGTGTCCCCGAACGAGGCGAGGAAGGCCATGAGATCCACAATGCTCACCGTGTGGTCGTTGTCCAAATCGGCGTTGCACGTTCCCATGCAACCCAATTCCTCCAACACCAGAAACAGATCGCTCACGCCCACGTGACCGTTGGTGTCCAAGTCCCCAGGCAACGGATAAAAGGCGACGCCAATCGTAGTTTCGCAGAGCGAAACGTCCTGCCAGGAGAGGGACATCGTCCAAGGGGCGTCGTCGATGGTGTTCCATTCAGGTGCCTCGTCGAGGCCCTCCCACAGGGTTCCCGCTTGCGTCCATGTGACGTCAAAGAGACCGGTCCCATCGTGGCTGGCGACGTCGCTTGGAAAGTCGCACAATTCTTGGATTTGGTGCGTGACCGTGCATAGGCTGGACCCCTCTTCCAGCACGTAAAAGCCACCAGGCGCCAGCTCGTGTGCCGCGGGGTCAAAAAATTCCACCAGTCCTGAGGGCCACACGACGGTCACCGAATCAATGGACGTATCATTTCCAAGTCCAAAAACTTCATATTCGCTCTCTTGAGACAGGTAGTTCTCACCCACGTGGATGATGCGCGACTGCGAAGCTGAAGACGAGTGCACCGTCAATTTGGCCCCTGCAGCGTCGGGGTTGGACACGATGCCGTGGAGCCCAATGGTGACGCTGGTGTGGCCGTTTCCAAAACCGCCGTTCATCCAGATGCGGGCCTTGTGGTTGCCCACGTTGTGCACGACAAAATCCACCCACCCGTTGCGGTCCAAGTCGCCTGACGCCACCACATGTGAATTGAGGTAATCCAACCCATAAACGTCTTCCCCGAACGCTTCAAACAAGTGGCTTGTTTGGCCCGTAGCCAAATTCTCCACCACTCTATTTTCCCACAAGAAATTCAAACCGAAGGGGTCAAGTCCGTCGTGTTCTGCCACGAACAAGTCGAGGTCGGTGTCGTTGTCGACGTCCATCCATGCGGCTCCCCAACAGAACTCATCAAGCGCAATGTTGTGGTTTGCCGATTCTTCGGAAAAGAATCCATTTTCATGTTGCACGAGAAGTTTGGAGCCCAGTCCATCTCCTCCAAAATGGGTGTTGGTATGAAACAAATCTTGCCAGCCATCGCCGTTGAAGTCGCCGAGTGACAGTGTCATGGCGTCGATCACAATGTCACTGCCAAGGATTGGTGCGACATCGACGAAGGTGCCATCTCCTAGGTTTTTGAACATGGAGTTCGCGCCGTTTTTGTCGTTGATGACAAGCACATCTTGATGTCCATCTTCATTGAAATCCCACCATAAACTTTGAAAACTGAGCCTCATGTGGACGTCGATGCCGGACAGTTCCGTCACATTGGTAAATGTGAAGCCTCCATCATTTCGCAATAGGACATTTCGGTTGCCATCTTCCTCAAAATTGGAAAACTCGACATATCGGCAAATGTGGAGGTCCAAGTCCCCATCGCCATCCATGTCTCCGAAGGATGCCCCTCCTGATTCGGTCTCAGCTTGTGGCAGTTGTGAGTCGCCTTCTTTCGTGTTTTGAACGAGCTGAAATCCTCCCTCGCCATTGTGCTCCAAAAAGCCACATCGCCCCGATTCCTCCAGCACGAACAAATCGTCGTCTCCGTCGTTGTCAAAATCAGCCCACAGCAAGGCCTTGATTTCTCCTTCGGACAACCAAGGCAAAGGGATCATCTCAAACCCAGTGCCGCCCAAGTTTCTCCAGGTCCGAATGGCCCCACTCGTGGCGCCAAACGTCAAGTCAGGCCACCCGTCGTTGTCCCAATCGGCCAACGTGATGCCGGAGCCGTAGTGACCATCCCAGTTGTACTGAGTGATGTTGTAAGCATCCGAGGCGTTGACAAACACCTGTGCCTGTAACCCTCCAGGCCATGCAGTCACGACTGCAAACAAGAAGCTCAAATGAATCCAAAGCCTCTGCATGGATACAATTTAGGGATTCAGCTCGACAGTCAGGTCTTTCTCGGTCAAAGATTCATGAATTGGAGCGAGCTCGTCGTAGGAGCCCGATTTGACCGTGCACTTGCCTTTGAAATGAACAATCATGGCGCATTGTTCGGCCTGCAACGCATCGTGCCCACAGGTGTGGATCAGACAATCAATCACGTGGTCAAACGTGTTGTGGTTGTCGTTGTAAAGCACCACATGCCAATCCCCGTCCAGGGAGACTTCTGACAGGACATCTTCCTGAGTTTCAACTGCGCTGGAGATGGTGAGGCGGTTCACAGAGTCTCGCTTTTGTGATGCAAAGATAGAAGGTCATACCGGCTTAAAGTCTGCCTGTGCCCTTTGGGTTCGCCAATCGAACTTCAAGGGGTTCAAGGTGTTCCTATTGCAAGCATAAGTCATGAAAAATAGCACATTGTTGATTGTCGGGGTGGGTGTTCCTAATGAACTCACGGAGGTGTTGGCCAAAGCAGGTTGCGAAGTCCAACGCTCAGACTCCCCAATGGCTGCAGCCATTGCGCTGGTTCGGGGCGACGTCGACCTTGTCCTCATGGTTGGTCCCCAGGACGAGTCGTGGAATGATTTTACCGACGCGGCTTTCGCCACGGGCAAACTTGTGTCCGTGGAGTCTCTCATTGCCATCCCTACTGCGCTTGCCAATGGCCTTCGTTCAAACGGTAATGGCAACGGCAACGGCAACGGCAACGGTCTTCCCAACCACCTTGTGCCCGGCGACGAGCATGCTGAGGTGGGCATGACCATCATGGAAGTGGTTGAGCTGATCCAACGTCGGGCAAGCACCCAATACGAAGTGCAGGACTACATCTACACGAAGGTGGGCAACAAATTGCGCAAGGTGTCGCTTGATGACATCCTGTTCATTGAGGTTGAGGGCAAATACAGCGCGTTGCAGGTGAGGGAGCGGAAATACAATGTGAAGGCATCCCTGAAGGATTTGTTGCACAAACTGCCTTCAGATCGTTTCGTCCGAGTGAGCCGCAACTTCGTGGTGAACCTGAACCAAATTCAGCACATCGACACGTTTCAGTACACCGTGAAGGTGGGCGATCTGGAAATTCCCATCAGCCGAACCTACAAGGAAGAGCTGATGCGTCACATCAACCTGATTTGAGGTAAATCCTAGTTTTCTGGGAACCTGAATCCGATCCTTTTGAGTTGTCGGTGAGTCGTGGGTACAGACGCCATCGTGTCTTCCTTGACCAAGGCCCATTGGTTTGAGAAGTGCACCACGAGCCATGCTCCATCCTGGTCCTTGCACGTCACCACATCGTGCTCGTAAAGCCATTGGTTGTTGAGGTCTTTGAGGCCCAAGCATCGGTCTTTGGCGGAGTGCGCCAACCGTTGTCCTCGCCACCAGAGGCCGTCATTGCTTGACCAAACGCGTGATCCCAAGTGCCGCTCGTAGCCCACGATTTGATCTTCATTTCGCAGACGCCATCGAATCTCAGGTGCATTGGTCATCAGCGCGAAGGTGCAATGTAATTTTGGGTCATGGAACACGCTGGACTTGACAAGGGCGCAGAAGGCAATGGGGGAGGTACGACACGGCGCCATTTCATTCAACAGATCATTGATGCGGACCGTGAAGCCAACGTGTACGGCGGCCGTGTGCACACGCGGTTTCCACCAGAGCCCAATGGTTTTCTTCACATCGGGCATGCCAAGGCGATATGCGTCAACTTCGGTTTGGCGGCTGAATACAGAGGCCAAGTCAACCTGCGCTTTGACGACACCAACCCGGTCAAGGAGGACACCGCGTACGTGAACGCCATCCGAGAAGACATTGCGTGGTTGGGCTTCGAGTGGAATGGGGGCGAGTTTTACACCTCAGACTACTTCGAGACGTTGTTTGGGTATGCTGTCCAATTGATCAAGTCTGGCGACGCTTACGTTGACGCACAATCGGCGGAAGACATTGCCGCCCAGAAGGGGACACCCACGGAGCCTGGAAAAGCAAGCCCCTTCCGGGACCGACCGTTGGAGGAGAATTTGAGGTTGTTTCAAGAAATGCGAGAGGGCAAACATCCCGAGGGCAGCATGGTGCTCCGGGCCAAAGTTGACATGTCCCACGCCAACATGCACATGCGTGACCCTTTGATGTACCGCATCAAATTCGCAATGCACCACCGAACGGGCGATGCGTGGTGCATTTACCCCATGTACGACTTTGCGCACGGCCAATCGGACAGCATCGAAGGCATCACCCACAGCCTGTGCTCGCTTGAATTCGAGGTGCATCGCCCGTTGTACGAATGGTACATTGAGAAGCTGGGGATTTTCCCGTCCAAACAGCGTGAATTCGCGCGGCTCAACCTCAATTACACCATCATGTCCAAGCGGAAGCTGCTCCGTCTCGTGGAGGAAGGTGTTGTGGATGGGTGGGATGACCCGCGCATGCCGACGCTCAGCGGGTTGCGACGGAGGGGGTATTCGCCCAAAAGCGTCCGAGATTTTTGCGATCGGGTGGGCGTGGCCAAGCGGAACAACGTCATCGACGTGGGGTTGTTGGAGTTTGCACTCCGAGATCACCTGAACGCCACCGCCGCACGCGCCATGGCCGTGTTGCGCCCCATCAAGATGGTGATCGTCAACTACCCGGAAGGTCAGGTGGACATGTTGCCCACAGTCAACAATCCAGAAAATCCTGAAGAGGGGACCCGTGACATTCCGTTTGGCCGAGAGCTCTACATCGAGGCGGAGGATTTCAAGGTGGAAGGGGTCAACAAGAAGTGGTTCCGTCTGGCGCCAGGTAGGTCGGTTCGGTTGAAGAGCGCTTACATCGTGACCTACGTGGATCACAAAACCGACAAGGCTGGCAACGTGACCGAAGTACACGTCGAATACCACGCCAAAAGCAAGTCAGGGTCAGACACCAGTGGAATCAAGGCCAAAGGCACCCTGCATTGGGTCGAGTGCACGCACGCCCAAGACGTCGAGGTGCGCTTGTATGAGCGCTTGTTCAACGACCCGAGCCCCGACGGGCACAAGGGGCAAGATTTCATGGAGTTCTTGAACCCAGATTCCTTGGAGATCTTGCAGGGTTGCAAGGTGGAGCCCGTACTGGCCTCTGCGAAGCCTGGTCAAACCTGGCAATTCACCAGACTGGGGTATTTTGCCGCGGATTCGAAGTACAGCCGAGAAGGCCGGCCGGTGTTCAACCGAGCCGTGACCCTCAAGGACGGCTGGAAGGGGAAGGGGTGAGCCCCATTTGGGTCCCCAGTTCAAGCATCAATCGCTTCGCCTCGACCACGTCGTTTCGGATGTCTCCATCCAGGATGGCCTCTTTGATGGCGTTTTTGATGTCGCCCACAGGCCTTGAGGGTGGAATGCCAAACGCCTCCATGATTTCCTCCCCAGAAACAGGGGGTTGGAAGTTGCGAATGTGGTCTTTCTCTTCCACTTCACGAAGCTTTTCGACCACCACATCGTAGTTCTTGAGGTACCGTTCCACCTTGGCCTCGTTTTTGGAAGTGATGTCGGCGCGGCACAAGATCATCAGGTCGTCGATGTCGTCGCCAGCCTCAAACAGCAAACGCCGCACCGCGCTGTCAGTCACCACGTCCTTGGTGATTGCGATGGGGCGTAGGTGAAGCAGGACCAGCTTTTGGACGTACTTCATCTTGGCGTCCATGGGCAGTTTCATGCGCGCAAAAATCTTGGGCACCATGCGGGCCCCTCGGTCTTCATGCCCATGAAACGTCCAACCCGATCTGGTGTCGAACCGCTTGGTGGGGGGCTTGGCGATGTCATGCATGATGGCCGCCCACCGCAACCACAAGGAGTCGCTGTGCTCGGCCACATTGTCCAACACTTCCAAGGTGTGGTAGAAATTGTCTTTGTGGCCCACGCCTTTTCGCCATTCCACCCCTTGCAAAGCAGCCATTTCAGGAAAGAATTTGTGCAGCAACTTGGTTTTGAAGAGCAACTTGAATCCGCGTGACGGACGGGGCGACAAGATGATCTTGTTCACCTCGGTGTGGATGCGTTCAGCCGAGATGATATCCAGCCGCTTCGCATTGCGCCGAATCGCAGCCAAGCTGCCCTCCTCAATCCGAAAGCCCAATTGCGATGCAAAACGCACGGCCCGAAGCATGCGCAACGGGTCGTCGCTGTACGTCACGTCGGGATCCAAAGGAGTGCGTATCCATTTGCGGTTCAAGTCATCCACGCCGCCAAATGGGTCCACCAGCTTGCCAAACGTGTCGGAATTCAGGCTGATGGCCATGGCGTTGATGGTGAAGTCCCGGCGGTTTTGATCGTCTTCCAGCGTGCCGTCTTCGACGACAGGCTTTCTGCTTCCGCGCGAGTAGCTTTCCTTCCGCGCCCCCACAAATTCCACCTCGTGATCGCGCGCTTTGAACATCGCGGTCCCGAAATTCTTGAATACGTGGACTTGGCGGATGCCCATGGATTGGGCGGTGGCCCTGGCCAATTCAATTCCGCTGCCTTCAGTCACGATGTCGATGTCTTTGCAAGGACGGTCCAACAGAAGGTCACGCACAAATCCGCCAATCACGAATGCACGTTGCCCGCGCTCGTCGGCGAGTTCTCCGACCCGCTTGAAAACAGGGTGGGTGAGGTTTGACGCCAAGTTCATCATGGGTGAAGCTAAGGTACTTCTGTACGGCGTGTCATTTCCTGAGGAATGTGAATCGACCGGCTTCGTCAAACGCCACCATCATGGACGGAACGCCGGGGCCTCCGACGTCATCTCTGCGGTGAGCACTAACGTGGTCAACAAGCTTCTTGAGGTCGTCCGGAATGTCATGGAATGACCTTGGGGTGGGTTGTCCTGTGAAATTTGCGCTGGTCGAGGCGAGCGGCCTGTTCAATCCACGAATGACGTAGGCGCTGTAGTCTTCGCGAATGCAACGCACTGCGAGACTCCCGTTGGCGCCTAGCAAAGCAGAAGACACACCCTTGCCTTGGGGGTAGACCACAGTGGTGGGGCGGTCTCCAAGTTCCATGAGATCCCATGCTGCCTCAGGCACTTCGCCCACCAGTTGTTCCACGTGGCCTTCGTCCGCGACCAAGACCAGCACCGGATGGACCGGATGACGTTCTTTGATGGTGTTCATCCGCTGCACGGCCTCGTCGTTGGTGGCGTCGCAGGCGAGTCCCCACACGGTGTCGGTGGCGTGCAACAACACGCCGCCCTGTTTCAGCACACCGACGGCCTGCCTGGCGTCTTTGTGCCAAGCTTCTTCCCGGCGTTTCCTGCCCATGTTCAGCCCTTGTGTTGAGAGAGCCAACCCTCCACGGCTTCGGAAATCCGGCCGTGGGGGTCCCCAGTTGAATCCCCCTTGAAGTCCTTCCCGGTCACTTTTTCATAGAGCTCCACGTAACGCTGGGTGACTGTGGCCAAGAACGCGTCGTCCATCTCTGGCGGGGTTTGGCCTTCAAGCCCCATGAAATTGTGAGACATGAGCCACTCACGGACAAATTCTTTGCTCAGTTGCTTTTGGGGTTCACCCGCGGCTTGCCTGGCTTCGTATCCGTCGGCGTAGAAGTAGCGCGAGCTGTCCGGCGTGTGGATTTCGTCAATGAGCGTAAGTGCCCCGTTCCGCAGCCCAAACTCGTACTTGGTGTCCACCAGGATCAAGCCTTGTTCAGCAGCCATGTCAGTGCCGCGTTGGAAAAGGGCGCGGGTCACCCGAACCAGCTCTGTCCAAAGGGCTTCGGACACGATGCCGCGGGCCAGAATGTCATCAGGGGAGATGTCTTCGTCGTGGCCCTCCTTCGCCTTTGTGGCGGGTGTGATGATGGGCTCAGGGAAGCGGTCGTGCTCTTTCATGCCCTCTGGCATGGGCGCGCCGCACAGCGTCCGATGGCCGGCTTTGTATTGCCTCCAAGCATGGCCAGTCAAGTATCCGCGGATGACCATCTCCAGGCGGATGGGATCGCATTTGTGTCCGACGGTGACGTTGGGGTCGGGTGTGGCCACGTTCCATGTAGGGACGATGTCGCCCACAGCCTTCAAGAAGTGGCTGGCGACGCCATTGAGGACTTGGCCTTTGAACGGAATGCCCCGAGGCATGACCACGTCGAACGCGCTGATGCGGTCGGAGACCACCGCCACCATCAGGTTGTCTCCGATGGTGTACATGTCGCGCACTTTGCCGTGGTAGGCCGCGGTTTGGCCTGTGAAGGAAAAATCGGTGTTGCGAATGGCAGTCATGGGAGAGAGGTCAGTCGTCAATGAATGGATTGGAGGAAGCATGGCGCTTTGCTTCGCGCATTTCGCGCGCGGCGCGCTTGGCTTCCTTTCGGGCTTCGGCCTCTTCGGTTCGTTTGGCGTCATCGGCTTCGAAACGGTCGATGATGGAGCTCACCAGGCGGTGACGAATCACGTCCATTCCCGTGAGTTTGATGGTGGCGATTCCGTCCACGTCTTTCAACAGGCGGAGGGCGTCCAACAAACCAGAGCGCTGGTTGCGGGGCAAGTCCACCTGAGACCCGTCGCCGGTGACGACGAACTTGGCTTCTTTGCCCATGCGCGTCAGGAACATGCGCATTTGGGCCGACGTGGCGTTTTGGGCTTCGTCCAAAATCACAAACGCTTTGTCGAGCGTCCGGCCACGCATGAAGGCCAATGGCGCCACTTCAATCACGCCCTTTTCAAGGTGGTCGGCCACTTTCTCGTATGGGAGCATGTCTGTCAAGGCGTCGTACAAAGGTTGCAAGTAGGGATCCAGTTTCTCTTTCAAATCGCCCGGCAGAAAACCTAAGTTTTCGCCGGCTTCGACGGCAGGACGAGTGAGGATGATCTTTTTCACCCGGCGGTCCTTGAGGGCGGCCACAGCCATGGCCACGGCAGTGTAGGTTTTTCCGGTGCCTGCGGGTCCCACGGCGAACACCATGTCGTGTTCTCTCACGGCGTCGACCAGCCGTTTTTGGTTTGGGGTGCGTGCAGTGACTTTGAGACCTCCAGGGCCATATACGATCACGTCGTCCTTGGAGGCTTGGTGGAAGAAGTCAGATTCGTTGGATTTGGCCAACCTCGCCAGGTCGTCCACGCCGATGGCGTTGTACCGGTCGACATGCCAAAACACCATGCGCATCACTTCCTCAAAACGCCCGAGATCTTCGCGGTCGCCCATCGCCTTCAACGACGTTCCACGAGCCACAATTTTCAACTTCGGGAAATGAACCTGCATGGCACGGAGGTTCTCGTTGTTGGGGCCCAGAAAGGCCATTGTGTCAAGCCCGTCGAGGGAAAGATTGGATTCTTGCATGTGGAGGACAAAATTAGCTTTCTCACCTTTGCCAACGTGTCTCCAATCACCCTCATCAGCGATTTTGGTCCAGACAGCCTCTACATGGGCATGGTTAAGGGCAGCATCCTTCGGAGAATGCCGGACGCGAGAGTGGTGGATTTGACCCACAGCATTCGCCAATTCGACGCCGTACATGCCGCGTTCGTGCTTCGAGTTTCCATGGACAGTTTTCCTCAGGGCACCGTCCACATCGTCGCCGTGCAATCTCTCGAAACCCCCGACCATCCTCACCGGATTGTGAAGATGAAGGGGCAATACTTCATTGGTGCAGACAGCGGTGTGTTCAAGTCCATGGGGTTGCGCGAGCCTGAGGCCGTCTACGACTTGTCGAACGTCCAAACCGACGCGGATGAACCCACGTTTCCTGAGCGGGCGTTGTTCGTGCCGGCGGCCACCCACCTGGCAAAGGGAGGCATCCCAGAGATGCTGGGACGCCCTGCGGCCCTGTCCAAGCAAGTGGAAAGCCTCAGGCCTGTAGTTGAAGGCAACGCCGTCGTGGGGCATGTGAGGCACGTCGATGGCAGGGGCAACTGCATCACAGACATCGACGAATCGCTGCTTCATGAGGTGGGAAAGGGTCGCTCGTTTTACATCAGCATGCGCCGTGCCCGCAGCGACATTCGAACGGTTGGAAAATCCTATTTGGACGGCACGCCTGGAGAACCGGTGGCGGTGTTCAATGCCATGGGGCTACTCGAAATTGCCATTTACATGGGCGGCAACAACTCAGGTTACGGCGGCGCGTCCGACTTGCTTGGCCTCAAGCACCAGGACCCGGTGCGAATTGAGTTCCAATCCTCGATGCTTTGATCGTCAGGGTGGTCAGGCTGACATTCAGCCCCGACACGGTGGATGCTTTCGACACACTCTATGCCCAATTTGAGCCACGTATCCAGTCACAACCAGGATGTCACATGGTTCGGGCGATGAAGGTGTCTGGCCATCCTTGTCAACGCGCGACCTTGAGTTTTTGGAGTGCACAAGACGACCTTGACACTTACCGAAAGTCAGCCTTGTTTGGGGAGGTTTGGCCTGCCAGCAAGGCGCTTTTTGCTGCGCCTCCAGAAGCCCAGTCTTACGAGCTGAATGGCGATGTTCCTGGTGCTATCTTTGACGCGTAGATTCCAATGTGGGCACTCGTTTTGAAAGAAATCCGGAGCTTTTTCAGCTCCTTGATGGGGTACACCGTCGTGGCGGTGTTCCTTCTTTTCACCGGCCTGTTTTTGTGGATCTTCCCAGGTGCCTGGAACGTGTTGGACAGCGGGATGGCTTCCATGGGCTCCTTTTTTGCTCTGGCTCCCTGGATTCTGATGTTTTTGGTGCCTGCCGTGACCATGAGGTCCTTCGCGGAGGAGCAGAGGCAGGGCACACTTGAATTGTTGCTGACACGCCCCTTGTCTGAGGGGCAGGTGGTTTTGGCCAAATTTTTTGGCACCTGGGCTGTCTCCGTGGTCGCACTTTTGCCTACGCTGTCTTATGTGGCGGTCATCGGGATGCTCGGAAAGCCTGCGTGGAACGTGGATCTGGGCGCGGTGTGGGGCAGTTATTTGGGCTTGGTGGTGTTCTCTGGGGCTTTGACTGGCTTGGGACTTGTGACGTCTTCGCTGACAACCCAGCCTCTTGTTTCTTTCCTTTTGGCCGTCGTGGCTTCTCTGGTGTGCTATATGGGGCCAGGTGCCATGGCGGATTTCTCAGTGTTGGGTTCGTGGGAACACCTCGTCGTGCAGCTTGGCATGCAGGCCCACTTTGACGCCATGAGCCAAGGGCGATTGGATTCGCGGGACGTGTTGTATTTCATCTCATGGATGGTCTTGTCGTTGCTTGTGGCGAGGTTTGTGTTGGCCATGAGGCGAGGCCGGTTGGTGCGAGAGGGCACTTCGTTGGTGCTGTCCACGGCCATTCTTGGTGTCGTGATGGTGCTGGGACAATTGGTGCACGGTGCCTTGGATTTGACTGCGGAGAAGCGACATACGCTTGCCGATGGAACACGCCAATTGTTGGAGGGGCTCCAGGACGACGTGTTGATCACGTGCTACTTGACGGGTGAACTGCCACGAGAGTGGCGGAGGCTTGAGGGGGAGATGGAGTCGTTGTTGCAGCGAATGTCTCGCGCGAGTGACGGAAAACTAACCTACCAATTCGTTGACATTTATGCGATTGACGACCCCCTGACGGTTGGACAAAACGAGCAAGCTCTCTACGAGCGCGGCCTTCAATTCACGCGCATCGCCTTTGAAGAAAACGGCTTGCAGTCGTTCAAGACCGTGTGGCCTGGTGCCATGTTGTCTCACCGAGGCGAAGAATCTCCAATTCAGTTTTTTGGGAGCGAGGTGCCTCAGACGGACGAGGTCATGATTCAAGGGTCCATCAACACCATGGAATACCAACTGGCGGCGGGGATTCGCAAAGGCACGTCGTTTGAACCCAAGAGCATCGCCATCCTGGAAGGGCATGGGGAGCTGGAGGATTTGGCGATGGCGGATTTGGTGGCCACGCTTGAAAAGGACCACCTCGTGGCCCGCGTCGAGTTGGATGGGAGGCTGAATGTGTTGTCCGAGAAGTTGGAAGGGATGAAGCACCGCAGCAACCGTTACGATTTGCTTGTGGTGGCGAAGCCGGATTCCATGTTCTCCAACAAAGACAAGGTCATCCTCGACCAGTTCCTGATGAACGGCGGTCGCATCTTGTGGATGGTGGATCCTGTCCAGACCGATCTCGACAGCCTTCGGGCGGCGAACGAGACGTACGGCGTGGAGAACAACATCGGGTTGTACGAACAGCTGTTTGACTACGGGGTGCGCCTCAACCGCAACCTGATCATCGATCCGCAATGTGCGCCCATCATGTTGGACGCCGGCCCCAACGGCAACCAGCGTCAGATGCGGTTGTTCAACTGGTATTTCGCCCCCTTGGCTATGCCATTTGGCTCGGGGCATCCCATCACCAACAACCTGGACCCCATTCACTTTGATTTTGTGTCGTCACTGGATCTGGTGGACACCCAGTCTGAAGTGACGTCCACGGTGCTTCTGGCCTCGAGTGCCAGGGCCAAGGCATACCGCACGCCAGTCCGGGTGTCCAGCAGCATTGTCGACCTCGACCCCGTGTACTTCTCAGAAGGCAACACGCCGAACGCACCCTTTGCAGCGTTGCTTGAGGGCAAGTTTCGTTCGCACTTTGCCCAAACGTTGCCAGACGCATTGAGAAGCTCGGATGATTTTGCCTTCAGGGAGCGCAGCGCGCCCACGGCCATGGTGGTTGTGGCTGACGGCGATGTGGCCCGCAACAAGTTCAGGTCCGACGGGCGGATTTTGCCTTTGGGATACGACCGAAATGCGGGCCGCGTGGTCTACGACAACAAGGAATTCTTGCTCAACACCGTGAACTATTTGCTTGAAGAGGACGCCCTGATCAGCGTGCGATCAAGGACCATCGAATTGCGTTCATTGGACAGCGCTGAGGTCCAGTCCCGCCGCCAAGCATGGCAATTCGTGGCGGTGGGTATGCCCCTGCTTCTCGTGCTGCTGAGCGGAGGCGTCTTTTTGGCCCTGCGCAGACGCACTTACGCCGTCCCTTTGAATTGAAAACCATGCATTCGAACCTTCGCATTCTCTACGTCTTGATCTTCATCACAGCGGTGACTGGAGGGGTGTGGTTGTACACCCAGCCTGCAGGACAACTCGCGTCCATTGAAGGCACAGACTTTGCCGTGGACGACACCTCGACGGTTGACAAGATTTTCATTGCGGACATGGACGGCAAGTCCGTCACCTTGACCCGGCCGGAACAAGGCAAATTGTGGGACTTGAATGGGCGATTTAAGGCGCGTGAAGATGCTCTGAACCTGCTTTTGAAAACCTTCAAGCGTGCGGCGATTCAGGGTCCTGTGGCCAAGGCAGCGGAACCGAATGTTGTGCGTTTGATTTCTGCCCGTGGCAAGAAGGTAGAGGTGTACCAAGGGGGCGACACCCCGGTGAAAACATGGTACGTGGGCACGGCGACCCCAAGCCACACGGGTACGTACATGGTGCTCGAGACACCTGAAGGCCGCGGGTCGAAGCCATACGTGGTGCACATGGAGGGATTCACGGGCTACCTCAGCACCAGGTTTTTCACATCAGAACGGGACTGGCGGTTTACCGGCTTGTTCAACTACCCCAAGCGCAGCCTGGCGCGTGTGGAAGTCCGAAACTTGGACGAATTCGGTCAATCCTACGTGTTGTCCTCGGAACAGGGAGGAGTTCTGGAACTTCGAGATTTGGAAGGCAATCCTCAGGCTTATCGCGACACCTCCGGTTTGAGACAGCATTTTCTCCGATTCAAAAAGGTGCACTTGGAAACGTACGAGTCAAGATTGGACGAGGCCGTTGAAGACAGTTTGCGGTCGGCGACCGGGGCGTTTGAATTGTCGACGTGGAACAAGCTGGGTAAGCGCTCCATGGTTAAGGTTCATTGGAAGCCTGGAATTGACGCGGTTACCGGAGATGCGGAGAACGACTTGGAGCAATTGTACGGTGTGACCGAAGAGGGGGAAGTGGTGCTGCTTCAGCGCTTTGTGTTCGACCCCTTGATCCGAGGGCTGTCGGAACTCACTGTGCCTCAGATTGCACCAGTTGCGTCAGCTGGGTTGCCCATGCCGACCAACTGAACTTGTCTTTCACCGCCCTGAATGCCATGGCTTGGTCGGCAGGTTGTGCGTGCCAAGGGGCTGACAATGCTTCGGCCAACGCCAGGGGCCGATCGGGTGGGACCAAGCGGCCTGTCAGATTGGGTACGATGCTCGTCCCCAAGTCTCCGACGTCGGAGGCCACCACGCGTTTCTCGTGGTGCAAGGCCAACGCCGTGACCCCGCTCTGGGAAGCATCTAAGTAGGGCAAAACCACGTTGTCGCAGGCCTGCATGAACACCGGCACGAGGTTGTCAGGGATGAACTCAAGGTGAAGTTGGACGCGGTCCTGAAGTCCGTGCTCGTCGATTTGGGCTTGGTAGACAGACCAGTTCTCATAGCATTCCCCAGCGACAAGAAGCTTGTGGTGTGATGGCAAATGTCTCAGCGCGTCAATCAACACGCCCAGCCCTTTGTAGGGTCGAATGAGCCCAAAAAAGAGGTGCGCAACATCTCCTTCCGAGAGCCCCAATTGCCTGCGCGCCTCCTGGGAACTGGGGCCTTTGGGGAAATGCTCGTACTGGGGATGAAACAGGGTCGCAGGGTTCCATGATTTGAGCTTGGCGCTCACGTGGCTGCTCAACGTGACCACACGGTCGCAGGCTCCGAGAAATCGCTTGGTCAAAACAGCTTCCCAAGCTTTGCCGTCGTGTGAATTGGCGTTGTGCATGACGGCAACCACTTGTCGGACGCCCTGTTGTTTGGCGTGCTTGGCCACGGAAGTGAGGGCTGGCGCCAAGGCTGCGTGCCAAAAAGGAAGCAGCAGCAAGTCCACGTTGTGCTGTTTTCCGAAATCCCGTCCAGTCCGCTTCCAGGATGCGGGAGAGATGCTGTCCAAGGTGGCGGGCATGCTTGCGTCTGCGATGGATTTTCCAGGCTCGAATTGGGTCTTGCCAGGAAACAAAAGCGCTGGATACTGCCTTGACCATGTCGTGCAATGCACGTTGTGTCCTGCCTGTTTCAACGATTGAGCCATGGCGTCGTTGAACTGCGCAATGCCTCCGCGGTAAGGAGTAAAGGTGGAAACGATGCCGATGCGCATGCGTGCAATTTGGGGCAGGAAGGCGTCTGTGGCAACTTATCTTCGACGCATGAACGCGTTTTTGGTTGACGGCGTGAGGACGCCCATTGGCAACTTTGGAGGCACCTTGGCCCCTGTACGGACAGACGACTTGGCCGCCCACGTGTTGGCCGAATTGATGCGCCGCAATCCCTCGCTTGACCCTTCTATGATCGGAGACGTCTTGATGGGGTGTGCGAACCAAGCTGGAGAAGACAACCGCAATGTGGCGCGAATGGCGTCCTTGCTGGCTGGGATTCCGCAGGAGGTTCCGGGCGAAACGGTGAACAGATTGTGCGCCTCAGGATTGGCCGCAGCGACCCACGCCTCCCGGATGTTGCACGTTGGAGATGCATCCGTGGTGGTGGCCGGTGGGGTGGAGCATATGACACGCGGTCCTTGGGTCATGAGCAAGACGAGCAAAGCCTTTGGCCGAGACATGACCTTGCACGACACAAGCTTCGGCTGGCGTTTCATCAACCCCAAACTCCAAGAAGTTTATGGGACTGAGGGGATGGGTCAAACGGCAGAAAACCTGATTGAGTTGCATGGCATTTCGCGGGCAGACCAAGATGCGTTCGCCCACGCCAGTCAGATGAAGGCCGCAGCGGCCGAAAAGGAAGGCCGACTCGCAGAAGAAATTGTTCCCGTGTCCATTCCCAGGAGGAAGCAAGACCCGTTGGTGTTTGCTCAGGATGAATTCATCAAGCCAGACACGACGTTGGAGGTGTTGTCCAAGCTTCGGCCAGCGTTCCGGAAGGACGGAGGCGGCTCGGTCACGGCTGGAAACGCAAGCGGTTTGAACGACGGTGCGGCCGCCTTGCTGATGGCCAACGAGGCAGGACTCAAGTCCCAGGGCCTGGAGCCATTGGCAGAAATCGTCTCCTCTTCGGTGGTGGGGGTTCCGCCGCGCATCATGGGCATTGGCCCAGTTGAGGCGTCCAACCTCGCGCTTGCCAAGGCAGGTCTGGGTTGGGACGACATGGACGTCATTGAGTTGAATGAGGCGTTTGCAGCCCAAAGCCTGGCCTGCATTCGAAGCTGGGGATTGGAGGACCGCGACGCACGCATCAATCCGAACGGCGGGGCCATCGCCCTTGGACACCCCCTCGGCATGACAGGCGCGCGCATCCTCTTGGCTGCGGCGCGGCAATTGAAACGATCAGGGGGCAAGCATGCCCTTGTCACCCTGTGCATTGGCGTTGGGCAAGGCTACGCCGTGGTGATACGAAACGCTTCGGCATCATGACGTATTCCTTTCGCGGCATGGTGCCCGTGGTGCATCCGAGTGCGTTTGTGCATCCTCAAGCCTCCCTCATTGGGCACGTCACCGTGGGGGAAGATTGTTATGTGGGACCCCATGCAGTGCTGCGGGGAGATTGGGGCAAGATTGTGTTGAAGCGAGGGGTCAATGTGCAGGAAGGTTGCGTACTTCACATGTTTCCTGGGACGACGGTCCTTTTGGAGGAAAGCGCCCACATCGGACACGGTGCCATGGTGCATGGTGCGCACATCGGAAAGAACTGCTTGGTAGGCATGAATGCCGTGGTGATGGACGATGTTCGCCTGGGGGAAGGTTGTGTTGTGGGGGCGTTGGCCATGGTCAAAGCGTCTACGTTGTGGCCGGACAGATCGTTGATTGTGGGCAACCCGGCCATCCTCAAGGGTGAGGTCAGCGACTTCATGTTGCAGCACAAGTCTGAGGGGACAGCCCTGTACCAGGACTTGCCTGCCGATGCGCATGCCAACTTGGAGGAGGTGGAGCCGTTGCCAGCTGAACCGGCGAATCGTGTGGAGGACTTTCCCGTATTTGACGCTTGGCACAAGCGTAAAGATCAAGCCTGAGTCATGGGGCGAAATGGGCGTCGGATCCAGTCGTTTCAGCAGTTTGACGTCGCTGACGACCAGTGTGGCATGAAGGTGGGCACCGACGCGCTCGTCTTGGGGTGTTGGGCAGGAGAGGGCATGGAGGGGCTTGCGCGAATTCTTGACATCGGGACAGGGTCTGGCATTTTGGCCCTGATGCTCGCCCAACGCCATGAACAAGCTGAGGTCGAGGCGGTGGAGTTGGAGCCCGACGCAGCCAAGCAGGCAGCTGCGAATGTCGCTGCCAGTCCATTCAGCGAACGAATTTCAGTGCATGCGATGGTGATTCAGGCTTGGACCGGGGACCTGGTGGATCTGGTGGTGTGCAATCCTCCCTTTTTTCACAACCATCCCAAGAGTCC
>MDTB01159702.1_pt1 | contig 40132 bp, 30 predicted proteins | sample 811161 | NCBI WGS metagenome assembly MDTB01 (sample SAMN05326650, study PRJNA326480) | marine metagenome | isolation source: seawater | place: Mediterranean Sea | collected 2009 | reverse complement strand
TGCTTGCATTGAAGCATGTCCAACTGATGCGATAGTGGAAGAATATAAATTAGATGCAAACAAATGTATTTCTTACCAAACTATTGAAAATAGGGATGATATTCCATTAGCTTTTAAAGATAAAATGAATAACTGGATATATGGATGTGATATATGTCAAGATGTATGTCCTTGGAATCATAGATTTGAAGAAATAACAAATGAGACTGCTTTTCATCCAAGAGATTTTTTAGTTAATAAAAATATTGATTACATATATAATATGTCTGCTGAAAAATTTTCAAAGTTTTTTAAAAATAGTGCTATGAAAAGAGCAAAGTTAAAAGGACTTAAGCGTAATATTGATTTCTTGAAAAATTAATCTATTTTAATAATATTTAAGAAGAATGCTTTTGAATAGTTTGATGTAAATAGTCCATATCCACCTTCTATATTAGAATCTGGAATAATGTACTGATTTTGACCTAGTGGATCACCACTTAAATAGTCATAATAAGCCTGATCAGATGATTGCACTACAATTAAATGTTTTCCGTAATAGTTAAAATATAGCCACATGATCGGAGTTGGACTAGTTTCAACAGTCCATATAAATGGATTTAATAGATAAGGATTATAGTTTTCATCTCTAAAATAAGGACCTTTCCAAATATCAAACACAGCTGTTGTATCATAAAAGGTATTTATTAAAGTCATATCTTGAATATTATTTTGGTTATAATCAAAATAACTTCCATCATCATTTGATGGTTCTACTCCCATCTTATCTTCTTCTAAGGCATAAGATAAAATTCTGATAGCACTAGGATCTACATTGTCACCTGATAACTGATCTACAATATTTAATACAAAATAAGGTTTAGATGCAAAACTACCAACAGAGCATCCATATCTGGACATCTCAATTGAACTTATAGTTCCATCTGAAATATATGATTCAAGTATATCTGGGTTAAATATCCATATCCCATTTGTTTCATTATTTATGTAGTCAAAATTATCAATGTTAATTTCATCTATATTTTGTAATTCACTATTCCAATTTTCACCAGCATTTTGACATGTAGTTTCACCATAAATAGAGGGGTCACTACACTCTTCACAATTGTAAGCATCTTCAATACTTTCAATTGAAAGATAATCTGGTGTGGTGGTAGAGCCATTAACTTGATAATTTTCATATGTGACAGTTAAGGAATATATTTTATTTGGCCAAATATGATATTCTATTTCTTCATCAATATAATATTTTCCAAGTTCATTTAATGATATTAAATTAATTGTAGATATTAGATTTTCATTATTAGAGTCAAAAGCACCAGTTATTGAAACATCAGCAGTATTTATATATAATTGATTCGCATTTTCAAGATTAGCATCAATTGATGAACTTAATGATACTCTTACTGTGTCTATTTCACCAAAAGCAGTATTATTTATCTCAAATAATTCAATATTTCCAAAAACTACTAATCCTTCAGAATATTCTGTCTCATTATCTGGAAGTTCACAACTAAAAAAAATAAAAAATAATATGTAAAATAATAATTTCATTAAAATTCTATTGAAAATCCTATAGTTGGTATTAATGGAAAAATACTTAATTCTCGTTTTTGAGGTATATTTTCATCAGCTTCATCAACGTTTGGTTCAGGAACCCACTGGTTACCATCAAAATAATATCCAGCTTCCCCATCTCCATTAATATCATCTGTTAAAATATCCCAATCTCCATCATCATCAACACCTTCTAGATTTTGGGTGGTATAAAAATATCTAAAAATATTTTTTCTATTATAAGTATTGATAACTTGTGCAAAATATTTACCTTTGATTTTTTTACCAATTTTAAATTCTTTTGTCATTCCAAGATCTAATCTATGATATGATGGGTAGCGATCAGAATTTCTTCCGCCTGGAATTGATCTCCAAATTGTTTCTGGAGAGTCAGGCATATCTTCTAAATAATAACCTAGTATTGGTGTATGGGCCTGGCCAGATTGATATGTAAACTTCCAATTAAAATCCCAATCTTTCAAAAAATTTCTATTAAATAAATTAAACCCATTAAGTTTTTTATTTCCAATTATATTCAAAACATGTCTTCTATCCCAATTTGTAAAGTAGGTAATCCCATCCATTTCTTTAATTGAATAAGATAATGTATAATTTACCCACCCAGTAAAATCACCTTTTAATTTTTGAGCAAAAAACTCTAAACCTGCAGCTTGACCGTTTGATGGTGTTAGAATATCTGACAACTGTTCGCTAGAGACCTCACCATCAGTTGATGCTCTTTGATCAATAAACGTTAACATATTATAAATATTTTTATAATATCCTTCAATTTGAAATTTATAATCTGATATATACTTTTCGTATCCAAGAACTATATGTTCAGCTTTTCCTGCATTAACAGATTCATCAATTGCAACCCAAGCATCAAGAAGTGGAGGATTAAAATCATCTTGAAATGTAAACATAAATTGATGATAATTGCCTAATGAAAAGTTAACAAATTCATCTGGTTGAATAATATATTTAAGTCCAAACCTTAAGTTTGGATATAGTTTATCATAATAGTTTAATCTAATACCAGGCTCAATAATCCATTTTTTATTTAAAATAAATTTTACTTGAGAATATATATTCCATTCATTTGGCTCATTTATCAATGAAAATAGTGTAGAATCATCAAAGAACGACTGATAACTAAACTTTAATTTCTTAAATTGATATCCAACTTTTGCAGTTATATTATTATTTAAAAAATAGGATAAATTACCTGAAAACGTTTGGTCGTTTATTACATCCTGTTCATTGATACCAGATGATCCACCTAAACCAAAGTTCACAAAAAACTTACTTTTTGCAAATAAAAAGTTTCCTATGAGCTTTTCATTGAATAATCTTCTATATTTTAAACTAGCAGTTTCATTGCCCCAATCTCCATTAATTGCAATTGGGCCATATTCAAAATCATCTATTCCATTATAAAAGCTAACACTAATTCTATCTTTATACGTAATATCTGTAAAAGCATGTCCTTGGATGTCATAAAAGTAATATGGAGGTACACCATCTAGACCAAGCTTAGGAAAAACAAGGTCGAAATATGTCCTTCTACCAGAAACGAGCCATGCTCCTTTATAAAATGGTCCTTCTGCAGTTGCTTTTGCCGATAATAAAGATATATCAGATTTAAATTTAATATTTTTTCTATTTCCTTCTCTGCTAATAACATCTAAAACTGCTGATAATCTACCTCCATATTCAGCATTAAATCCGCCCTTAGTTAAATTTGCTTCTTTAATAGCCTCTACAATAAAATTAGAGAAAATTCCCCCTAGATGTGAAGGATTATAAACGGTAATTCCATCTAATAAAATAAGATTTTGATCCGTATTGCCCCCCCTTATAATTAAACCAGTACTAAATTCCGATGATTGCAAAACGCCAGGAAGAGACTGAAGGGTTCTAAAAATATCAGCTTCAGCTAAAGATGGAAGTGCAGATAATTGAGATTGAGTAACTTTAATGCTACTATATTGAGTTAGAGTTTGTCTAGCTTCCTTCTCACCTTTAATGATAGTTGCTTTTAAATCAATAGATGATGGAGAAAGTTCAAAATCTCTTACAATGATATTTTTATTATTTAATAATAAAATCTTATCAATAATTCTTTCATAGCCCAAATATTGTATTACTAAGTCTATGGAAACAGTTTTAGCTCCTAATTCCTTTTGATTAAATGTTATTGAATAAAAGCCATTTTTATCAGTAGTCACACCTAATGATGAATTAAGTACATAAATATTAGCACCTATTAAGGCTTCTCCAGAATTTTTATCAGTTATAAAACCAGATACTACAAATTCAGAGATTGATACATTTATTAATAATATGTAAAATAGATATTTGTACATGCATATAACTTAATAAAGTTTTGCACGATATACACGTTTTATTGGATTAATAGAAACAAATTTTTAGTTTAAAACAGTAACTCTTTTTTTAGATTTACCATTTTTACTAAAATCTTGAAATTTAACGATACCATCTGTGGTAGCAAATAAAGTATCATCATTTCCTTTTTTGACATTTTTTCCAGGGTGAATTCTAGTACCACGTTGTCTAACAATAATTGATCCAGCTTTGATTTTTTGGCCATCAGCTCTTTTAACACCCAATCTATTTGGGTTACTATCTCTACCGTTCTTGGAGCTTCCTACACCTTTTTTATGTGCCATATTTAATCCTTACTTTTTTCAACTTTTTTTGCAGTTGTAGTTTTTTTTGTTTTTGCTGCTGTTTTTTTTGCAGCTTTTAAATCTTTAATTTGAATTGTTGTAAATTGTTGTTTATGACCATTCTTTTTTTGATGGCCTTTCCTTCTTTTCATTTTAAATACAACAACTTTATCCTCTTTATCATGAGAAACAATTTCAGCAATTACTTTTAGTGTTGATTTTGTGGACAATTTGCCTTTATCATTAGTTAATAAAACATTGTCAAACTCAACTTTTGATCCAACTTTTTCATTTAGTTTAGGAACATTTATGGTTTGATTTTTTTCAACCTTAAATTGTTTTCCTTTAATATCTACAATTGCATACATAATTTAACTCTTTATTTTTCGAGCGCTAATTTATTCATTTATTAATGATATTAGCAACATTTAACTAATTAATTAATAAATTCCTTTTTAGTTTTTGAAAATATCTTAAATTCATGAGCACTTAATGTTTTATCGATTTTAATATTTATAAGAACATACTGTCTCCATAAAAATTTCCTTTTAAATATTTTAATGTGCTCATTTATGTGTTCCATTAAATCTGTACTTAGAAATATATCAAGCTGTTTATCCTTGGAAGTCATTTTATAATTTTTAATTGCATTCTCCAAATTTGTCAATACAATTTCTTTTTTAAATACTTTTCCAGTACCATTAGACACTTTACAATCTTCTTTCATTGTATCTAATAAGTTTTGCCTTACCCTTTGCCTTGTCATTTCAAGTAGACCAAAAGTAGAAAACTCAGTAGTTGCAACTTTTGCAGAATCTTTCTTTAGCTCTTTTCTAAAAAAATCGTATACTTTTCTTCTATTTTCAGGTTTAACCATATCAATAAAGTCTATAACAACCAATCCACCAATATCTCTTAAACGTAATTGCTTTGCACATTCGGCTGCAGCTTCAAGGTTAATTTTTAGAGAATTTTCTTCATGATCTTTTTTACCTATATATCTTCCACTATTTACATCAATAACACTCATTGCTTCAGTGTGGTCTATTGCTAAATGTCCACCACTTTTTAGCCACACTTTTTTATTTAATGATTTACTAATTTGCTCTTCAAGATTATGGATATTAAAAATCGGTCTCTTTTTATTAAAGAAATTAATTTTTTCTAAATTAGTTGGGTTTATTTTTTTTACGTAATTACATATTGATAAATAAATTGATTTAGAGTCAACATAAATATTATCTACATCCCTATCAAATAAATCTCTTATAACTCTAAATGACATAGATCCATCTTCATGTACTAATTTAGGAGCTTTTTTAGATTTTGTTTTTTTGATACAACTTTTCCATTGATTAGTTAATGTATCAAATTCTTCTTTTAGAACTTCTTCATTTTTACCTTGTGCAGTAGTTCTAATGATTACCCCAAAATCTTTAGGTTTAAATGACTCTATCATTTTTCGTAATCTTCTTCTCTCGTATTTGTCACTAATTTTTCTTGAAATACCTACATAATTTTGATTAGGAATTATAACAATTAAGGCACCAGGTATTGATATATCTGTTGTTATTCTAGCACCTTTTCCATGAAAAGGTTCCTTTACAACTTGAACCATAATTTCATGACCAATTTTAAGATTTGTTTTTTTGTGTATTTTTTTATTTTTTTGACTTTTTTGATTATCGTCATCATCATCATTAAATGAAAACTTTTTTAAATTTTCATCATTATCTAATTCTGATAATGGCAAAAAGGCGTTAACATCACTATTTATATCTATAAATGCGGCTTCTATACCTGGTATTATATTTTGAACTAAGCCATTATATATATTACCTACCATTTTAGTATGATTTGGATAATCAATATATAATTCAACTAATTGTTCATTTTCAGTAACAGCAATACGATTGCTACTTATACTAGAATTAATATAAATATCTTTGGAAATTTCTCCCATAGAATCTCCTAACTGATTTAAGTCTATCTTAAATCGCTAATAATTTTATTCATTGGATTTTATGAGAATGGATGAGAAAAGCTTTTATTAGATGAAAAAAAAATTAAGGAAAAAATAAATAATATACTTTAAGTATATCTATCTAATAATAAACAAAATTTAAAATCACATTCAAAAATCACATAATACGTAAGTAATTTAAACCAAATTATTATTTATTTAAATCTATTTTTATTTATTAAAATTAGATATGGATAAAGATGCTATTATTTTATTATTAAAACAAATTAATTACCCAGGATACAATAGGGATATTGTCTCTTTTGGAATAATCAATGATATTAGTATATCTGAAAATACAATTTTACTAAAATTAAATTTACAGCAGGATAGCAAAGATATTGATAATATTAAAAATTTAATTAGTGAATTATTAATTAAAAATTTTTCAAATTTAAATATAACTTTTGAGATTACTCCATCAGCTACCCCAAATAATAACCCAGGTGAAATTAAAGCCCTAGAAAAAGTTAAACACATTGTTGCAATAGCAAGTGGAAAAGGAGGGGTTGGCAAATCAACAACGACAGTTAATCTTGCATCAATGCTATGTAAAGATTATAAAATAGGCATTTTGGATTTAGATATTTACGGTCCAAGCTTACAAATGGCACTAGGTTGTAATCAAAAGCCATTAATGAGTTCAGATAACATGCTTCTTCCAATAGAAAGCCATGGAATGAAAACAATGTCTTTTGGTTTTTTAAATGATGAATCTGCTCCAACTATTTGGAGAGGACCAATGGTTTCAAGAATGACAGAACAATTCTTCTCTCAAGTAGATTGGGGAGATTTAGATATTCTATTTTTAGATTTACCTCCTGGTACTGGGGATATACAATTAACACTTGTCCAAAAAATTGCTTTATCAGGTGCAATTATAGTTACGACACCACAGGATTTAGCATTATTAGATGTAAAAAAAGCATCTGATATGTTTGGTAAGTTAAATACACCTATTATGGGTGTAGTTGAAAATATGTCAAATCTTATTATTGATGGAAAAGTTTATGATGACAAAAAAAATCTTATAAATGGAAAAGTTACTATTAATAACAAGGATTTTTCTATTTTAAATGGGGAAGTTGTCATAGAGTTAGATATATTTAAAGGTAAGGGCGGCTTAGATGAAAGTAATCGACTCAATGTTCCTTTATTGTCACGTATTCCATTAGATTCAGAACTTGCTGAAGCTACAGATTTAGGAACTCCATACGTTTTAAAGCATAAAAATACACATGTTGATGAATGTTATAAAAATATCAGTAAAGAGATAATTAAACAGCTAGGTTTATAGAGTGCCAAAAATTGATTTAAATAATATACCCAAACATATTGCAATTATTATGGATGGAAATGGTAGATGGGCAAAGGCAAAAAATTTACCTAGATCAATTGGTCATAAAAATGGCGTTAAATCTGTACGAACAATTTCAGAGATTTGTTCAAAATTAAAAGTAAAGCATTTAACATTATATACTTTATCTATTGAAAACTTTAATCGACCAAAATCAGAGCTAAATAATTTGTTATCATTACTATCATTAACAATTAAGTCTGAAGTATCTAAAATGAAAAAAAATAATATAAAATTTAATATATTTGGTTTTAAAAATCTTTTGCCTGAAAAAATTAACAATCAGATAGATTATGCAATTACAGAAACAAAAAATAATGACGGCTTAAATTTAAATTTAGCTTTAGCATATAGTTCTAGATATGAAATATTAAAAGCATCAGAAAGAATAGCTAAAGATTTGACTAATAAAAAAATAACCTCTGACGATTTAAATGAAAAAAAAATGAATGAATATATGTTAACTAGTAAAGTACCTGATCCAGATTTATTAATAAGAACTGGAGGTACACACAGACTTAGTAATTTTTTATTATGGCAATGCGCTTATACAGAATTATACTTTACTAATAAGTTCTGGCCAGATTTTAATCAAGATGATTTAGTTAGTGCAATAATTGATTATCAAAGTCGTGAAAGAAAATTTGGTACAATTAAATCCTAATATGATAAAATACTTACTTTTTATATCAACATTTATATCTTTTTGTATTACACAAAATAACGAAATAAAAATTTCTGAAATTTACGTAAATGGAAATGAGTTCATGGTTGAAGAAGATATTGTAAATTTTTCAGGATTGTCAAAAGATACATATATAAATGCAATCGAAATTCAAAATGCAATTAATAGATTATGGTTATTAAATAAATTTAGTAACATTCAAATCGATTTAGAAGAAACAAGCTATGGTTTAAATAATTTAATAATTAAGGTAGAAGAGTTTCCCATCATAAATGAGATTATCTTCAAAGGAAAATATTTTGATTTTCAGCTTTTAAAATTTAAAAAATCTAAATCAGAATTAAAGAAAATAACTGAATTAGAGGTTGGCACCCCTTTAAGCAGTCAAAAAATTAAAAAAGCTTTGAATTTATTAAAGAGTGATTTTATAAATCGTAATTTCCATAATGTGAATATTGGTTATAGTATTGAAAATATAAATTCTAATTTAAAGCAAAATATAATATTTGATATTGATGCTGGTGAAAAAACTAGAATACATGATATTAAAGTTGTATTAGATGGAAATGAAATAAAAAAAGTCAATCTTTTTGATGCATTAGTAAATAGACTCGATAAAAATAGACCAATAACAAAAAATAATATTCTAAAAAATTTAGCTGATATAAATATTTGGAAATGGTATAAACCATGGAACGGAAAATATGATGAGTTAAAATTTACTGAAATGGAAAATGAATTATTAAACTATTATAAAGATAGAGGGTATCTCAACTTTAAGTTAAATAATTATGAGTTTGTCAAATCAAAAAATATCTTTAATAAATCAAAAAATACTCTTTTGATAAATTTAAGCTCGGGAAATAAGTATTATATTAATGATATTAATATTTCTGGAAATTATATTTTTAGTGATTCAGTATTAAAATCAAAAATAATATTATTTAAAAATGATATTTATGATGGTTTAAAGCTTGATATGTCTAATATCAATTTAACAAATTTGTACAGAGATAAGGGATTTCTTTTTACAATGATAAATTCAACAGTAACTCCATATAATGATAGCTTATTAAATATTAATTTTGAAATAGCTGAAAAATCAGTCGTTTATGTTAATAAGGTTATAATTAGAGGCAATGAAACAACTAAAGATAATGTTATTAGAAGAGATATTGACATAAAGCCAGGTAAAAAATTTAGTCAATCAGATATTATGGAAAGCTACAGAAAATTATTTATGCTTAATTTTTTTGAATCAGTTACTCCTGATATAATTCCCATTCAAGGAAAAAATGAAGTTGATGTTGTATTTGATGTAGTTGAAAAGGGTAGTGGACAGTTAAATTTTTCAGCAGGATATAGTGGTTTACTTGGTTTTACAGGAGGAGGTGGCTTTTCATTTCCAAATTTTATTGGAACTGGCCAAAGTTTAAGTTTTAATTATCAAAGAGGTATCTCAAATCAAAATCAATCATCTATACCATTAAATAACACTTCAAATGTTTCAGCAAACCAGCAATTTTCAATTAGTTATGTTGAGCCAAGATTATTTAACACTCATAATCTTGTTGGTTTTTCAGCTCAATATCAAGAAAGAGGTCAAAGCAATTCTCAACCTTTTGATTCTAAAATTATAGGTCTTGGAATAAGATTTGGAAGAAGATTTGATTGGCCAGATAAATTTTTCAAAGGTACGTGGATGTTAAATGGATCTCAAAGAGAATATTTTTCAGATAATAGAGATGACTTAATATCTTATTATTCATCATCAATAGAAGACTACATAGAATCAGAAGGTGATAAATTTGTATTTCCTACTTCAGGACTAAAAGTTACTCAATCTATTACAAGAGATAATAGAAATCATCCAGAATTTCCAACTACTGGAAGCCAATTTAACTGGAATATGACACTTTCTGGCTCGTTTCTTGGAGGTAGTGAAGATTATTTTAAAAATGAATTTGGATTTAAATTATATAATGAGGTTATTGAAAAATTAGTTATTCAACAAACTTTTAAGGCAGGCTTTTTAAATCCTATAGAATCTACTGGCAGGTCCATAGTACCATATTCTGCCAGATTTAGAATGGGTGGAGCTTTACCTTATGGTGAAATGTTAAGAGGGTATGGTGATAATATGATTGGTCCTATAGGAGCATCATATCCTAAGGGTGGTAATATTTTATTAAAATATTCATTCGAATTAAGATATTTGGTTTCTGATAATCCAAATATGTATATTTTATGCTTTGCTGAGGCAGGAAATATTTGGGATGAGTTAGATGTTGTTGACCCCTTTAAGTTAAGAAGATCAGCAGGAATTGGTGCTAGAGTGATGATGCCTATGTTAGGTACGTTAGGTTATGATATTGCATATGGATTTGATTCAAGTGTCGAAGAATACTTAACAGGAAAAAATGGTGCACATGGATGGGAATATCATTTTATATTTGGAATGCCAATTAATTAAAATTTATTAATTTTTCAAAAAAGGAGAAGCAAGTGAAAAATATATATACGATTAAACTAATAATTTTTATTTTATTAAGTTTTGTTTATTCAGAAGTTAAAATAGGATACTTAAATGCAGATAAGATTTTAACTGAGCTTGATGAGGTTAGACAAGTTCAAATACAACTTGAAAAGGAACAAAGAAAAATAGAATCAGATTATATAAATCTTGAAATGGAGCTGGATAGTTTACTTAGAAATTATGAACAACAAAAAATGTTAATGAGTGAAGAAAGAAGAACTAAACTAGAGAAAACTTTAACTGACAAACAGGCTGAATTGCAAAGATTCCAAATGGAAAAAGTTGGTCCTCAGGGTGAAATTTATAAAATTCATGATCAATTGATGGCTCCTGTTTATGCTAAAATTGACGAAGCTATACAAAGAGTGGGAAAGCAAGAAGGTTATGATTATATATTTAATGTTGTTTCAGGTGGAATTGTCTACGCGTTACCTCAAAATGATTTAACTGATTTAGTTGTTAAAGAGCTTGAAAAAATATCTGAAGTTAATGAATAAAAATGATTAATATTTCTAAATTAGCTAAAAAAGTTGGAGGATCAGTAGAAGGTGATTCTTCTTTAGTTATTAATGGAATAGGAGATTTAAAAAATTCCCCTAAAGACTTTTTAACATTTTTATCCGATAACAGATATTATGATGACTTAGTAAAATCTAAGTCTGAAGCTGTAATTGTTAATCATGATTTTTCAATTAATAATTTAGAAAAAACATTGATCAGAGTTGATAATCCTGTTTATGCATACATACAAATATTAGAACTATTTGATAATCCAATAAATAGTGATATCGGTATTCATCCTACAGCAATTATATCTAAAAAATCTAATATTGGTAATAATGTATATATTGGACCATATGTTGTTATTGATGACAATGTTACTATAGGCGATTTTAGTTCGATTGGAGCTTCTAGTCATATTAAAAAGGATTCTCAAATAGGTAGTAATGTTGTAATAAATTCTAATGTATCAATGTATGATAATGTTCTAATTGGTGATCATGTTATTATTGAATCTGGCACAGTAATTGGAAGTTATGGTTTTGGATTAACCTTTCATAATGGAGAAAATCATATTATACCACATAGAGGTAAAGTTATTATTGAAGATAAAGTTTGGATAGGTTCAAATTGTTCAATTGATAGAGGAACAATTAATGATACAGTAATTGGCTTTGGAACTAAAATGGATAATCTCATTCAAATTGCACATAATGTACAAATTGGTAAACACTGTGTTATCGCAGGTCAATCTGCTATAGCAGGAAGTACAAAAATTGGGAATTATGTTACAATAGCTGGTAAAGTAGGAATTATAGGACACTTAAGTATTGGAAATAAATGCACAATAGCATCTATGTCGCAAGTAACTAAATCCATAAAAGATAATTCGTTTGTATCTGGGATACCAGCAAGAGATCACAAAACAAATCTTAAGTTAAATGCTCAATTAAATAATTTAGATATTATTCTTAAAAGAGTAAAAAATAAAAATTGATATCAAAAACCAAAAACTTTCAAAAAACAATAACAAGTAGTATTAATTTTGATGGAGTAGGTCTTCACTCAGGTGTAAATACTAGTATTAAACTAATTCCAGCACCATGTGATTTTGGAATACAGTTTTCGTATAATAACAATCTAATTCCAGCTGTAATTGAAAATGTTGATAGTACTATTAGAGGTACTAATCTAAAAAAGAATAAAATTACAATTATGACTGTTGAACATTTAATGTCAGCATTATATGCATTAGAAATTAGTAATTTAAAAATTGAAATATCCAATATTGAAGTTCCAATATTGGATGGTACTTCCAAAATATTTTTAAATGCAATTCAAGAAGTTGAAGTAAAAAAGCAAGAAAAATATTGTAATGAATTTATAGTTAATAAAATAATTTCATTCAAGTCATCAAAAGGAATTCAATTTCATTTAATTCCATCAAATGATTATAAATTTACTTATCATTTAGAATATAAAAATATCCCCATATTAAATCAAAATCATTCAATTTCATTAAAAGATGATAATTATGAAAAATCAATCGCATCATGCAAGACCTTTTGTTTGCTTTCTGAACTTTTAAAGTTATACGAATTAAATTTAATCAAAGGTGGTTCCTTAAAAAATGCTGTAGTTTATATTGACCAGAAAATATCATCAAATCAAGAAAAACAAATAATGGACTTATTTGGAATTAAAATTGATTATTCTAAACCTATGCTTAGCAATATAGATTCCATTAATGAAAATGAAGCTGCTAAACATAAAATATTGGATTTAATAGGCGATACATTTTTATTAGGTCACAGAATTAAAGGTCATCTAATTGCAAGCAAGAGTGGACATGAATCAAACATAGAATTTATAAAATACCTTCATAATAACTTTTTAAATAGTAACTTATACAATGAAAAAAAAGGTGACAACATGTATGATATAAACCAAATATTAGATATTATGCCACATAGATATCCATTCTTACTTGTTGATAAAGTTTTGCATTTAGAACCAGGCAAAAAAGTTAGCGCAATTAAAAATGTAACAATAAATGAACCTTTTTTTGTTGGTCATTTTCCAGATAAACCAGTAGTTCCTGGAGTGTTACTCTTAGAAATTATGGCGCAAGCTGGAGGTTTTTTGGTTTTACATTCAATTGAAAATCCTAAAACAAAATTAATTTATTTATCTTCAATTAAATCTGCTAAGTTTAAAGAAGTTGCAAAACCTGGTGATCAATTATTAATTAAAGCAAAATTAGACAAATTTAAAATGGGTACTTGTAAGATAATTAGTAGTATTTTTGTTAATGATAGATTAATCACGGAATGTGAACTCTTAGCTTCTGTTGTAAATAGAAATGACTAATAATCAAATACATAAAACAGCAATCATTTCTCCAAAAAGTAAAATTGGAAAAAATGTAATTGTTGGTCCTTATTCTATTATTGAAAATGATGTTGTAATTGGCGATAATACTAAAATTGATTCATATTCAATTATAAAACCTTACTCAAACATAGGAAAAAATTGTCATATTTTTGCAAACTGTGTGATTGGGGAAATTCCACAAGATAAAAAGTTTGAAGGTGAAAAAAGTGAATTAATCATAGGTAATAATACTATAGTTAGGGAATTTTGTACTATTAATAGAGGAACTAAGGATTCTGGTGTAACTAAAATTGGGTCTGATTGTTTATTGATGGCATACGTACATATTGGTCATGATTGTATAGTTGGTAATAATGTTATATTAGCTAATGGTGTTCAATTAGGCGGTCATGTTGAAATTCAAAATTATGCTATAGTTGGAGGATTGACACCAGTTCATCAATTTTGTAAAATAGGGGAACATTCATTAGTTGGTGGAGGCTTAAGAGTTGTTCAAGATATACCGCCCTATATTATTGCCAACGGGCAACCGTTAAAATTCTCAGGTATTAATGCAATAGGTCTAAGAAGAAGAAAATTTAGTGCCATTCAAAGAACAAATATAAAAAAAACTTATAAAACTATATATAACTCTAATTTAAATACTTCTCAAGCATTAGAAAAAATATCAAAAGAGTTTTCCTCACAAAAAGAAGTCTTAAATATAATTAATTTTATTAATAATAGTAAAAGAGGCCTAATATAAAAATATGGTTAAATCTATATTGTTATGTATTTTTTTTTCTATTTATTTATCAAACACTAGCTTGGAAAAAACAGCTTTTAACTATTCTTTAAATAATAATTTTAATAATATTTCATCTTATTCAGTAGGTTCTTTTTTATCTGACCAATATTTTTTTAACTATAATCTTAGTTGGAGTCCTTCTGAAAATTTAATTATTAGTACAAATTTCATAGAAAATTCAAAAAATGAATCATCTTTTGATAATATTTTATTTTATAATTTTGGAATAAATATTCTAACAAAAAATATGATTAATTATGGAGTTAAAATTAACACTTTAAAATTTCATAAAGTATTTAATACCGTTAAATGGAACAATTATTTCATTGATAAAAAAGTTAATTTAAATAATTTTTTAGATATATATCTTGGCATATCATTTTCATATTCAGACCAACTTTCATATTCATCTTTAAATTTTAAAATAGATAAAAAAATTAAAGAAAAAATTTATTTAATTTTTGGATTTAAAAATATTTCATTTAAAAAAAATTTTAATTATAGTTTAGGTTTGCAGTACTCATTATGAAAAAAATTGGCATACATGGCTCAACTGGATCGATAGGTACACAAGCACTTGAGATTATAAGGAATGATAAAAATATTTATTGTGTTTATTTATCTGCTTTTTCTAATGTAGATTTGTTAATTAATCAATCTAAAGAATTTAAACCGCAATATATTTGTTTAGTTGACGAATCTAAGAAGGATTATTTAAGAGATCAATTGTCATCATTTAATATAGAAATTTTATTTGGTCAAACAGGTTTAAAAGAAATTTCAAAAATTAAAAATATAGATTTAATGTTAAATGCACTAGTGGGTTACTCTGGAATGATTCATACATTTATAGCTGCTGACAATGGTATAGATATTGCTCTTGCAAATAAAGAAAGTTTAGTAGTGGCAGGTAATTTAATTAATGATAGAATTAAATTAAATAAATCTAAATTGTTTCCTGTTGATAGTGAACATTCTGCAATTTGGCAATGTTTAGAAGGTGAGAAAGCTAACTATATTAAAAATATAATTTTAACTGGTTCAGGTGGACCATTTAGAGAACTAGATGTTTCTAAATTTAGTCAAATTACGAAAAAAGATGCATTAAAGCATCCAAATTGGAGTATGGGTTCAAAAATAACTATTGATTCTGCTACAATGATGAATAAAGGTCTTGAAGTAATTGAAGCATTTTGGTTATTTAATATACCAATTAACAATATTGAAATAATTGTTCATCCACAATCAATTATTCATTCAATGGTAGAGTTTATTGATGGATCAATTAAAGCTCAATTAGGTGAACCAAGTATGACAATACCCATACATTATGCAATGAATTACCCTAAGCGAACAAAAAGTATAATGCCAAAATTTGATTTCTTAGAATACCCAAATTTAACTTTTCAAAAACCTGATATAGAAAAATTTAGATGTATAAAATTAGCATATGATGCAATTAAATTAGGAGACTCTTATCCTTTAGTCTTAAATGTTGTTAATGATATTTGTGTTAATGCATTTCTGAATGATAAAATAAAATTTATTGATATACCAATTTTTATTGAAGACGCTCTTCAATCACATAACGCTTGTAAAATCGATGATATTGATTCAATTTTTAGTATCATAGATTCAACAAAAAATATAATTTTAAGGAAATTAAATAATAATTAGTATGTATACTTTTTTTGCATTTATATCGATATTTGGTGGTGTTGTTTTCATTCATGAACTTGGACATTTTCTTGCTGCAAGATCAGTAGGAGTAAAAGTTGATAGATTTTATGTAGGGTTTGATTTTTTTGGTTTGGGTTTAAAATTATTTAAAGATAGTAAAGGAACTGAATATGGTTTAGGTTTATTTCCATTTGGAGGATATTGCAAAATACATGGAATGGTTGATGAGAGTTTAGATAATCCAGATTATGAAAAACTAGTAGACCCAACAGCATTTGAAAGCAAAAACACTTTTGAAAAATTATGGATATTATCTGCAGGTGTAATAATGAATTTTATATTAGCAATTGTAATTTCATTTTTTATATTTTCTTTTTATGGGAAACAAGACCAGCTACCATTAATATATAAAGTTGATACAAATGGCCCATCATATAATATTTTAGAACCAAATTCTAAAATAATAAGTTTAAATAATAATTTGATTAACTCTTGGTCTGAATTAATGAAAAATTTGAATCTTTCTAATATTGAAAATGTAATTAATGGTAAAGATTTAGATAAAGTTAAAATTGGTTACATTGATTTAAATACAAATAAAAAATATGAGGTGGATGTTAGACCTAGATTATTAGAAGTAGATTTTTACTACCCCTTTTTTCATCAAATGAAAAAGTTAAATGCAATAGAATATGTAAAAGATTCTATAAGAAAAATGGCGTTTATTGATATTGGGGTAGAGCCATTACCGCAAGCTTATTTACTTCCTTATGTTGATGAAGTATTAGAAGGGTCTCCTGCTTCAATTGCAGGTTTACCACCAAATTCATTGATTATGAAAATAAATGATGTTATCATTAATTCTTGGGATGATGTAACTGATTTTTTAAGCAATTCAAAATATGAAACAATTAATTTAGTTTATGAATTTGAAAATGAAATTAATTCATTAAGTATAACACCAATTGATGGTAAAATTGGTATAAAACCATCAATTGATAAAATGAAAATAATTACAGAAAATATTATTTTTACTAATTTAAGTTTTTCCCAAGCTCTTAAATCATCTTTTTTAAAACCAGTTGAAGATTTATCTCTTCAATTTTGGGGGTTTAATCAAATTATTAATGGAACTATGGGTTTTGATGGTTTAGGAGGGCCAGTAAAGATTACACAAGAGGCAGGAAAAGCAGCAAGATATGGTTTGCCTTATTTTCTTGGCTTTATGGCTACTATTAGTACAATTTTAGGGTTTATGAATATTTTACCTATACCAGGTTTAGATGGAGGGCATGCTTTCATGACAATCATTGAGGGTGTATCAAGAAGAAAGATACCAATTAATATTAAAATGACAATACAGTCAATAGCAGTATTTTTTCTGCTTGGATTAACAATGTTAATTCTACTTAATGATATAAGAAATTTATTTTAATTAAAATTATTATCTATCCATTGATTTTTTGTAAAGAGCAATAATTAATATTGCTAAAACTAATCCACCAATAATACCTTCAAATATCATTACACTTTTACCTATTGGGCCAATAGGGACCATTTCACCAAAACCAACTGTAGAATACACAACAACACTAAAGTAAAATAAGTTTCCAATTGTACTTATAAGAGAAAAGTCATTGCTAAAAAAACCTAGAGTTTTATCTTGATAGCTAACTCCTTCAATACCATAAAGAAACATGCATGAGATTATTATTCCTAAAATAGTAAATGCTATATTTCCTAATTTTTCTCCATATCCTGTTGTTAATTCAATAATTTTTGATCCTATTCTCAAACCAGAAAATTTATCGAATTGCTTTCTTTTTGCAATCATCTCTCTAATAAAAAATTGTCCGGTTTCTTCGCCAAGAGTTTGAGATTGCATACTAATTTTTATAGCTCTATAAATATCTTCAGCTTCCTTATATTTTTCTTTTGCTAATTTGTAGTCTTTATCTTTGTATGCAATTTCAGCTTCAATTTCATTTATTACTTTATAATTTTGACCCCAGTTTACATTTCTTAATTTTGTATTTTCAAAATTTATTCCTAACAAATTGCAATTTTCTAAATTTGAATCATTAAGATTAGCATTTTTAAAATTAGCTTTGAATAGATTAGAGCCCTTAAGATTTGCACCATATAAACTAGCATTTTCTAGATTAGCTTTTGAAAAATCAGAATTTTGAATATTACAATTAACTAAGTTAATTTTTTTTAAATTAGTATTTGATAGATTTGAATTTGATAAATTTTCATTTTTAGAATTTAATACTTCTAATTCTTCAATTAGATTATCATTAATTGTAAATTTTTGTTTTTTCATAACAATTTAATTTAATTAAAAATTTTTTTAAAAAAAATTAAGACTTAATTCTATAGCCTTTTGATATTAGATATGAGGCAATAAATGAAAATAGTAAACAAAATAGTAAACAAATCATTAAAGATAATTCAAATGAAAAGTTTTCATCTACAATATCTAACATAGCGTATCTTAAACCATTTACCATCCAGTAAACAGGATTAAATTTTGATATGAGACCCCATGGATAAGGAAGCCATGATACTGACCAAAAAACACCACCAAGCATAGTAAGTGGCATGAATATAAAAGTTGTAAAAACTCCTATATGATCCCAACTTTTTGCAAAGACACCAACGATTACACCAATTGAACTAAATGTCCAAGAAACTAAGATTATATATATAAGTGTAGCAAAATAATTTGACACCTCAAATCCTGGCGCAATAAAATAGCACATTATTATTATTGAAAGGCCAGTAACTACACCTCTTAAAATTCCACCAGCAATATATGCAAAAGAAATTTCTAAACCACTTAGAGGAGTTATTAAGATATCATCTAAAAAATTTAAAAATTTAGCCTGCATCATACTAGAAGATGAATTCTGATAAGCATTATTTATAACTGCCATCATTATTAAACCAGGAATTATGTAAAGTGTATAATCAACTTCTAGCCCACCTGCATCTATTTTTTTACCTAGTGCTTTACCAAAGACTAAAATATATAATGCTGTAGATATTAATCCTGGCATTACAGTTTGTTTGTATAATGCTAAAAATCTAGCTGTCTCTCTTCTTACTAGAGAATAAAAGTTTCTATTTATTAATTGCATTATTTTTAGTTAGTTTTAGAAATACTTGTTCTAAAGTATTTTTTTTAATTTCTATATTATTTATTATTACTTTCGACGAATTTAATCTTTCCATAATTAAAGGCAAAGAACGATTTGGTGATTCAGTATTGATGATAATTTGGCTCTCATTTATTTTGAAATCTAAATCATCTAAATTAGTATGTTCATTTATATTATCGCAATCAATCACTATTTGAGATTTTCCATTTTTTTCTGTTAAATTTTCTGTAGTTTCATCAATAATTATATTTCCATTATCAATAATTGCTATTCGATCACAAAGCTTTTCTGCTTCCTCAATGTAATGTGTTGTTAACAAAATAGTTTTTCCTTCTTCATTTATCTTTTTTAAAAAGTCCCAAAGCATATACCTAAGCTCAATATCTACACCAGCAGTAGGTTCATCTAAAATTAATATTTCGGGGTCATGTATTAATGCTTTAGCAATTTGAAGCCTTCTTTTCATGCCTCCTGAAAGTTCTCTGCAGGTATTCTTCCTTTTTTCTATTAAACCAAATTGTTCAAGCATTATTTCAGTTCTTTCTTTACAATCATTTGCAGATAAACCATAATAACCTGCTTGAAACTCAAGAACTTTTTCTATTGGAAAAAAAACATCAAAATTTAATTCTTGAGGACTTAAACCTATCAACTTTCTTGCAATTCTATATTGTTCTTTATTATCATAACCCATCACAGATATATTCCCTTTTGAAAAGTTAACTAATCCTGAAATTGCTCCTATAGTTGTAGTTTTACCTGCACCATTTGGCCCAAGAAGACCATAAAAAGATCCTCTAGGTATGTTTAAATCTATGGATTTTAGAGCCTCAAATTTATTATCATATATTTTATGTAGCTTTTTTATTTCAATTGCATTTTTAATCATTTTTTATCCAATGTAATTACACACTCTATATGATGTGTGTGAGGAAACATATCTATGGGCTGAATTGCCCCCATAATATAATGAGAATTTATTAATTCTCTTACATCTCTTGCTTGTGTTGTAGGGTTACATGACACATAAATAATTTTCTTAGGGTTTATCTTAATTATTTCTCTTAAAGTTTTAGGATGAATGCCTGCTCTAGGCGGATCTAAAATTAATACATCACAAGGATGATTTTGTATAATATGTTTATAATTATCTAGCATTTTAGAAAGGTCACCACAAAAAAAATCAGCATTTTTAACATTATTTCTAACAGCATTTTTTTTAGCATCAATTATAGCTGACTCAACTATTTCAAAGCCAAATACTTTTTGAGCATTTTTAGATAAGAAAAGTGATATTGTGCCTGTACCACAATAAAAATCATAAATAATCTCTTGACCAGACAGCAAAGCTTCATCTTTAATATATTCATAAAGATTAAGAGCTTGAAGTGAATTGGTTTGAAAAAAGGAGTCTGCTGAGATTTCAAACTCATATATACCTAATTTTTCAACAATAAAATTTTCACCATACAATAAATCTTTAGGCATTCCATAAGAAGAATCAGATTTTCCTGAGTTAATTGTATTAATTATAGATTTAATATTTTTTGATATTTTTTGGACTTTTTGAACAATTGGTAACAAAGCATCATGGTTCTTATATGCTGTTACTAAGTTTACCATTACCTGATTTGAAAATCTAGGGTGTTTAATAATAACATTTCTTAAAAAACCTTTGTGATTAATTATATCATAGGGTTCTAAATTAAGACTTAAGGATTCTTTTTTTATTTCGATAAGTATTTCATTAGCAAGCTTTGTCTGTATATGACAATAGTCAATATCTACAATTTTATCAAATCTTTTAGGTGGATGTAAACCCAACGCAAATTCTTTTGACTTTTCATTTGTATCATTTTTTTCACTGCTGATTAACCACCTGTTATTTGAAAAACTAAATTCCATTTTATTTCTATATTCAAAAATTTTGGGACTTTTAATAATTTGATTTATAGAACTAATTTTAATTTTACCAATATGTTCAAGCGCTTCTTTTGTTTGATTAAATTTTTGTTTGGTTTGTTGGCTATATTCCAAATCCTGAATTTTACATCCACCACAATCATTAAAATGACTACATTTTTCTTCTATTTTATATTTAGATTCTTTAATTATTTCTAAAGGAATTGCCTCTAAATATGTTTTTTTATTCTTTATAATTTTTGCTTTAACTATTTGACCTGGAATAACATTTTTTGTAAATACCACAATACCATTATATTTAGAAATTCCATTTCCTCCATATGCTAAAGAATCAATAGAAATATCAATTTCTGTTCCTTTTTTAATGGTATTATTTTTCACTTAAAGATTAATTTTAACTTATCAAAAATTGCATTTGCTTTTTCTATATCTTTTGATTCAATATAAACTCTTATTATTGGCTCAGTATTAGATTTTCTAATATGAGCCCATGATGTCTGATTTATGATTTTTATTCCATCTATTTCATTAAAATTATAAGAAGGAAATTCTGATTTAACCTTATCTGATATAAGATTGGAATCAAATTTATCATTTAACTCAACCTTTTCTTTTAACATAAAAAATTTAGGAATTGTACTATTTGCTCTATTCATTGTTAAATCTTTATTGGCTAAGTGATTTAAAATAATAACAGAAGCAACAAAGGCATCCCTACCTAAATGTGATTCCTTAAGTATCACACCACCATTACCTTCTCCACCAATATCCGACATATTCTTTTTCATTTGATCTACAACATTTATTTCACCAACAGCAGATCTAATAACATTTACACCATATTCTTTTGCTATCTCTTCTATAGCTGCAGTGGTAGATAAATTAACAACAATAGGTTTTTTAGATTTTGTTTGACTTAAAAATTCTTTAATACATAGAACTAGAGTATTTTCTTCAATTATTATTTCACCTTTATTATCTATCATCGCTAACCTATCACCATCTGGATCAGTCACAAATCCTAAGTCAGCTGAATGTTCTAAAACTTTTTTAGCTACATCTTTAAGATTTTCAGTTTTTGGTTCAGGATTTCTCTTAAAAATTCCATTTGGCTCTTTATTAATATGAATAATTTCACAATTTAATTTTTCCAATAACTTTTTAAATCCTACGCAAGTAGCACCATTAATTGTATCTAAAATAACTTTAAAATTTTTATTTTTTATCTTTTTTAAATTAATAAATGATAGATTGCAAACATTATTAATATGAGTATCAATTGCTTCATTAAATTTGCTGATATTACATTTATTTAAATCATTATTAGATTTAGAATTATAAGAGCCAGCAAGTGTAAATAATTCTCTATTTTTTTCAGGTGATAAGAAAGTTCCATCCGAATCGATAAATTTCATTCCATTCCATTCCATTGGATTATGACTAGCCGTTACAACTATTGCACCTGAAATTTTGAATTTATCTACAATAAATTGAGCGGTTGGTGTTGGAATAATACCACAATCAATAATATCTCTATTATTATTGATTAAAAAATTAATAATTGAATCTGTTATTTCCTTGCCAGAGATTCTTGAATCTCTAGCAATTAGAAGTGGGTGTTTTGAGGATTGTAATTTGGAAAAAGAATAGGTATGAGCTATTATATCTTCTAAGAATAATGTCTTATTGAATATACCTCTAATTCCTGAGACACTTTTGATAAGTTTCATAGAAAATTAGTAAAATTAAAAAAGTCTTCTTTTTCTCTTTTTTGTTTTTGCTATTTTTTTTAATTCGCTAGGCTTTAAATAATAAGATCTAGCTTTAACATCTCTTAAGATTCCTGCTTTTTCCCATTTTTTCTTAAACCTTCTCAGCGCTTTTTCAAATGGTTCACCATCTTTTACATTAATACTTACCATAAATGATTTAACTCCTTTTTAACCTAAATATTGTCTTAGTTTTGTACTTCTAGATTTATGTCTTAATCTACGTATAGCTTTTTCTTTTATCTGCCTAACTCTTTCTCTAGTTAGTCCAAATTCTTCACCAATTTCATTCAGTGTTAAAGCATACTCTCTATTTATTCCAAAATACATTTTTATTACTTCTTGTTCTCTTTCCTTGAGTGTAGTTAAAGATGCTTTAACTTCTTCTTCTAAGGATACAAGTTCCAGTTCTCTATCTGGCTCATCTGACTTACCATCAGCAATTACATCTAAAAGACAGTTGCTGTCTTCATCTGAAAATGGTGTATCTAAAGAGTGATGTCTTCTTGAAATTCTTTGAGCCTCATTAATTTCTGTTGATTTCATTTCAAGCTGTTTTCCAAGTTCATCAGCTCTTGGTGCTCGTTCATAGATTTGCTCTAATCTTTCAGAAGCTTTATTAATCTTACTTATTGTACCAACACGATTAAGAGGTAATCTAACAATACGAGAATGTTCTGCTAATGCCTGCAATACAGATTGTCTAATCCACCATACAGCATAAGAAATAAATTTAAAACCTCTAGTTTCATCAAATCTTTCAGCTGCTTTAATTAAACCCAAATTACCTTCATTTATTAAATCAGTTAATGGTAATCCTTGTCCTTGATAATCTTTAGCAACACTTACTACAAATCTTAAGTTTGCTTCTGTTAATTCTTTTAAAGCTCGTCTGTTACCTTGTTTAACTCTAATAGCAAGCTCTACTTCTCTTTCAGGATCCAGAGGTTCATATTTACTTATTTCTTGAAGGTATTTACTTAGAGATCTATTTGCATCACTACCGATTTTTTCAATTTTTTTCTGTATTTTGGTTTTCTTAACTACTTTTTTAGCTGGTTTTTTAGTATCAGTTGCACCTTTAGCTTTAACATCAATATCTTTTTTAGCTTTTGGCATTTCTTTTTTAGCTTTTGGCATTTCTTTTTTAGCTTTTGGCATTATAAATCCTCGTAAAATTGTTTGAAAATATAATTTATTTTTTAATTAATACCCAATGATAAATTTCTTTCATAGGATTATTTTTAAATATTATATTTGAACCTATGCCGCGATGGTGGAATTGGTAGACACGCTGGTCTTAGGAACCAGTGCCTTCGGGCGTGGGGGTTCGACTCCCTCTCGCGGCACGTTTTTTTAAACAAAAATGTAATCTAAATCACACCTTTAATATTTATTGCTTAATATCACACAAATAAAAACCTCCTTTATTTAAATTGTTTAAAGATTAAAGGAGATTCAAAAATGAATAATATATTAGAAAACAGATTAAAAAATTTAGATTATCTTAATGAAGTTTGTATTCATAGCCCTTCTTTATTAATTGATACAAAATGCGGCGTTGCAAGATACAAGTTTAATAAAATAGGATATAGAGACAATACATTACTTATTGAATTTAAATTATTGTTTGAATCAAATAATGCTGACACAAATAATATTTTATATAATATTGGAAATAAATGTTATTTAACAGTTGATCAATTTCTTTATGCCTTAAAATATTATGCTTGTGCATAATTTAATTTTCATATAACTTTTTTTTATATTACTTTTTAGTACCTTGCAAAACATAAAAAGTATATATCAACTTTTATTTGACTATCTAAATCAAAGTCCTTTCATTCACTTTGTTGTTTTAATTGTAGCATCCATTTTATTTGCTAAGATCATTGATGTAATTTTTATTTCATTCCTGTCAAGGCTCGTTCAAAAAACTAAAACAACGATTGATGATAGTATTATTGAAGCCCTTCATAAACCAATATATTATAGCTTGTTATTTTTAGGGATTCGATTTTCATTATCTTTATTAAATTTAGGTAACATCATTTTTGTAATAACTGGATTTTTAAAAACTTTAGCAATTCTTATTTGGGCTAAGGCAATATTTAATATATTTTTACTATTATTTAATTGGTATTCTTCAAAAAGCAACAGCACTGTTAAAAGAAAGTTGTTACCATTATTTGATAATGTTGGTAAAATCGTTATATTTTTAGGAACAGTATACTTTGTAATGGTTAGCTGGGGAATTAATCCAGTTGGTTGGCTTGCATCTGCGGGCGTTCTTGGTGTTGTTCTTGGTCTTGCAGCAAAAGATACATTGTCCAATTTATTTTCAGGCATTTTTATTATGATGGATTCTCCTTATAAAGAAGGATATTATATTAATTTAGATTCTGGAGATCGTGGTTATGTTTTAAATGTAGGTATACGAAGTACTCGTATTATGACACGTGACGACATTGAAATTACTATTCCAAATTCTGTGATTGCGAATGCTAAAATTATAAATGAAAGTGGCGGCCCTCATGAAAATGAAAGGGTGCGCTTATCAATTGGTGTAGCATATGGCTCTGATGTGGATAGCGTTAAAAATATTTTGATTGATGTAGCAAAAAAATCTGGATTAATTTCTGAAAAATTTGAACCTCGAGTTAGATTTAGAGAGTTTGGAGAATCTAGTTTAAATTTTCAGTTATTATTTTGGATTGACAAACCTGAAGCAAGAGGTAGAACTCTCGATGTTTTAAATACATCTATTTACAAAGAATTCACTAAACAAAATATTGAAATTCCTTTTCCTCAAAGAACAGTTCACATTAAGAAATAAATTTTAATGGCAATTGGTAAAAAAGAATGGTTCACTATTAATTATGAACCTATATATCTCGCTCATGGAAGTTTTGGTGGATGCTTCAGAGATGCATACGAAGATAGATTAAGATGGTATGAAAAATTAGAAAAAAACCCTCATAATTTTCTAGTAAATGAATTATTTGATGAATTGAAAGAATCTAGAAAAGCATTGGCTAATTATTTAAATTGTGATTTTAATAGTTTAGTATATTTTCCAAACCCTTCTACTGCACTCAATACTGTTATTCGAAGTTTAGATTTAAGTGAAAATGATGAGGTCTTAACTTCAAACCATGAATATGGAGCTCTTGACAAAACATGGAATTTTTATTCTGAAAAAAGAGGCTTCAAATATAAAAAAGTAAAAATTGATATACCATATGATGATGAAAATTTTTTCATTGATTCATTTAAAAAATCAATCTCAAAAAATACTAAAGTAATATTTTTAAGTCATATTACATCATCAACTGCGTTAATTTTTCCTGTTGAAAAAATCTGCAAAATAGCAAAAGATAATAACATTCTAACTATTATAGATGGTGCTCATGCTCCAGCACAAACAAGATTGGACTTAAAAACATTAGATGCAGATATTTACGTAGGAGCCTGTCACAAATGGATGTGTGCCCCAAAAGGTGTATCATTTTTATATGCAAAAGATACATTAAGAGATTCTATTGAACCTTTAGTTGTCAGTTGGGGGTGGAGAGATAAAATGCTTAATGAAAAATCAAAGTATATTAACAATCATCAATGGCAAGGAACAAACGATTTAAGTGCCTATCTAACAATTCCAAAGGTTATTAAATTTTTAAATCAAAATAAATGGAATGATATATCCAATAAATGTCACAATTTAATTTTGTATGTTAAAGATCAATTTAAAATTGATAATTCTTTATGCAAACCAACATCAAATAATGATAAACATTTAGGTCAAATGCTATCTTTTCAATTAAATGAAAACAGTAAAATTTCAATTACAGTTAAAGAAGATCCAAGTAAAATAGTTGAATTACAAAAAACCATTTATAAACAAAGTAATATACATATTCCTATAATTTACTGGAATGGTTCAGTATTTATGAGAGTTTCTATTCAAGCCTACAACACCAAAAATGATATTAATAAAATGTTTAAAATGCTTGAATATTTCAATCTACTTTAATTGCTATATATCTTGAATATGTTTGAGAAAAATTTCTACTTTGATTTACTGTAGTAACACCAACTAGAATCATATCTCCTGATGATATATTTGCAAGTGCATCATAGTAATCTTCAATATTCTCAATGCTTTTTTCATCAATTTGAGTAATTAAATCACCTGATTTAATTTCCTCTTTTGATGCTGATGAACCCTTTTTGACTTCTGTAACCTTTATGCTTCCATTTTCATTAGTTTCAACTTTAAGTCCAAGCAAATCAAAATCTTGCTTTTCAGTTTCATAGCTACCATAAAGTTCATCATCTGAGGGTCTATCACTCAATATAACAATTTTATTTATTTTTTTACCATTTCTTATAATTGTTAGATTTACTTCTGTACCAGGATATTTATGAAAAATTACATTCCTTAAATCTGAGGTGCCGTTAATTTTTTTACCATCAATTTCAATTATAACATCTTGATTTTCTAATCCTGCAGTTTCAGCGGGACTATTTTTTAAAACCTGAGTAACCATTACACCTTTTGTATCATTTAAATTTAATTTTAAAGATAAATTTTCAGAGATTTCTTGAAAAGATATACCAAGCCATGCACCTTTTACATCACCAATTGTTATTAAATCTTCTATAATTCTTTTAGTTTGATTTATAGGGATAGCAAAGCCAACACCGGCATTAGTTCTAGACCACCCATCAGTTGCAATTGCATTGTTAATGCCAATTAATTCACCATCAAGATTAAAAAGACCGCCCCCAGAATTTCCAGGATTGATAGCAGCATCATGTTGAATGAAATCTTCAAAATTTCTTGCGGAGATAACATCGCTTCTTCCCGTAGCACTTATAATTCCTGCAGTTACTGTATGGTTGAGATTAATACCAAATGGACTTCCAATTGCAATTACCCATTCCCCTGGATACAATTCATCAGAATCACCCATTTCAACTTGATTTAAATTATTAGCATCAATTTTTAAAACTGCTAAATCTGTTTGTTCATGCTTTCCAATTATTTCAGCTTCGTATTCACTATCATCAAATAATACAATTTTGATTGATTCAGCTCTTTCAACAACATGATTATTTGTAACTATATACCCATTTAATTTATCAATAATAACGCCAGACCCAAGAGAGCGACCCCTTTCTTCAAATTGCGGAAACATGTCTTCAAATTCTTTAGGCATACCAAATCCAAATCCACCAAATACATTATTTTCTCTAACAGTTTCAGATATTATTGACACTACTGTAGGATTACCTTTGGCAGCAACTTCAATAAATTTTTTATTGAAGTCGTCTTTTGTTGGCATTGAATATGCAAGATTAAATATTAGGGATAAAATTATGATTGATTTTACTTTTATCAATTTAGAGCTCCTTCGTTAAATCATACTTTTTAAAAAAAATTATAATAATAAATTAAACAATTAATTATATTATTTTTTTATAAAAAAGTTCCTTTCAAAAAAATAATAATTATTTTTTAATTTAATTCTTGTTAGAATATTGTTTGATTGTTTACCTTTAAAGACATTATAGTAATATTATTTTATATAATAAACACTATGTGCGGTGATTTAATAACAATTAAAAAGTAAAAAAATTGAATACAAAATTTTTAAAAACAATAATTTCATTATTTTTTGTTTTAATTTGGGTTTCGTGCGAAGATCCTAATGATGAACAATCAAACAATCAAAATAGCAATGACGACCCACAAGAAAGTAGCACTATAGGCCAAGATTTAGCTGGCTCCCAAGACCCTGTCGCTTCTGTATTTTTTGATTTGGCAGATGAAAGTCTTAATTACACTTATGATTTTTACTCTGTATCCGGCATAGGTTATGCAAACACAATTAATCTTCCTTGTAGTATTCGAGAAACAGATATTGTCAATTTTTACACATTCCCTGAGTATTTAATAGAAGCTCAAAATTGTGCTTATGAAAATTGTGGCTGGGGTAGTGGGCAAAATATAGAAACAGATTTAAACCCTAACGATTGTGATCAAGCAGGCGGCATATGGGTAGAATCTACGGATGAGCTGTCAGATGCTGATAGTTATATTTCAAACTCTTTATTAGATGAAACCTATGGCGGTTTATGTAGTTGTTGGTGTGTTGATAATGATGGTGATATGGTTGACTGTGCTAGTCAAAATGCGGTATCTCAAGTTTACACGCAAGGTGTTCCAACGCAAGAAGGAGGCCAATGTCAAAATATATTTATCACAAGTGAATCTGAATGTACAAATTCAGGTTGGGTTTGGTTTACTGATTCTATAGATTGCTCATTAATGGATGCAAATCAGGACTGTGTAATGCAAGAATCGCAAGATTTGAACATTACCAATACTGAATCGGCAGATTTTTCAATATCGTATACAAATTTAGAAAAACTTGTTTGGGATATTGAGGCAGGAAGATACAAACCTCAAGTATCAAGTGAAATTACAGAAGAAGTATCTTTAACTGATGAATCTGATATTTATGATATTTCAAGATATTGGACTATTATAAATGAATGGGAAAACCTTGATGGAAAAATTTATATAGATCATTCTCAGTGGAATGATACAACTATAGTTTATGAAGAGCAAGAGATAGACTGTGTTTTATTAAATGAATCTGATTGTAACAGTGCTGGATTAGCTAAAGGCTGCTTATGGAATGGCTCATCATGTGAAATTCAAGATTGTTCTTCAATTGATAATTTAAATGATTGTTTAGGAAACTGTTTATGGGTAAATGATAGCTGTTCTGATTCAGTTTATCCTGTACCTGTAGATGTTATAATTGACCAAATATTTGATTATACCGCAACAATTTTAAACCCTGATTCTTTAATGTTTAGAATTAATTCTGACTGCAATAATGATGGCACATGGACTGCAGCGGAGCTGTATGAAGATATAGGTACTGATGGATGCCCAGATGAATATGAAGATGGTAATGGTGGTTGTGTTTGTGATTACCCTGATAATTGTTCCGATGATGATACACAGACTGGTGATGACCCAAATATAGATAATTGGCAACAAGGACTTGCAATTGATGTATATACAGAAAATAATGGACAATATGATTGTGTTGCTCCTTATTGCAATATTGAACTTAGTTTAGATGCATACAGAGGAGAGCCGTTTGAAGATAGACCTGATAATCTATCTGATGCAGAAATCTATTGGGACATACCTATTGGTGACACAGAACAAGGTAATGGCCAATGGCAAGGGCAAGAATTAGAACCTTGGGCTGATTTAAATTGTAACTTATTATATGATGATACAGCTGACGGTTCAGGAAATGGGTTGTGGGATGGTGATGAGATTTTTCAAGATTCAAATGGTGATGGAATATGGAATAACGATGAACCTTTATATGCATTATCTGAAACACCAAATCAGATTATTGTTAATTATGATACAGACGGTAACGGTGTTGTTGATGAATTGGATGGGCCTGCTGAAGTTATTACAGAGGTAGATCCAGATGAGATTAATTCTTCGATGGTTTATTTAAATGGAGGCTATATTTCCTACACTGAAATAATTCAAGAAGAATCTTTTCAGGAATATAAATATTATAGCTACACTCCAATTAAAGAGGTAGTAACAGTTTTTTCTAATGAAATTATTGAAGATATTCCAGCCCCATTAGTGAGTGATGAGTATAGTATCGCAAAAACTTATTGGCCTACTCTACCAGATGGAACTGATGTTGATGGAAATGGAATTGCAGATAGGTATTATGACTATGATTATCATCTATTTAAATATGATGATGGTGCTAACAAAAATTTACTTAAATTAATTCATCCTTCGTATTACTACAATCCTGGTTTTTTTGAAAGTCCAGATCAAATTGAAGATGGCTTCTTTGAAATATCTGACTTAATCGAAGATATCATGATATATGTTAATGGAGATAATTTAAGAGATGGCGAAAATATAACCACATTTTCTGTTGATTCTGTCGATGTTAATGACGATGGTACCCACAATCATGTTTATGATATTACAAAAGAATTTGAAGTTTCATTTGAATCAGTTAATGTTCCCATGAGAAAATATTTAGGTACACTCTTAGATGACACTAATAATCAATGTGATGAAGGACAGGTTATCGAATGCGCAGATGGTACAATTTCTTGCCCTGATATGTCTAATAGTAGCGGGCAGGTTGCAGAAAATGAATGTGGTGAATATATCAAAGAAATTGAACAATGTTCTGCTGATACAACAATAAACGCTTATAAAGTTATAAGAACAAAAAATTCCGTTATGCATGGATCAGGCGTTGAATATGGTGAGAGAAACACAATATGGCTATCAGAAGGAATAGGTATAGTTAAAGATAAATTAGAAATTAGATGGTCTGGAGAAAATGGTGCAGTTGATAACTGGACTGAATACTCAAGATTGGAGTTAAGAAATATTGAAGCATCTGAATCAGGTTTAAATTTAGGGAGAATGTTTAATTTAGGTAAGGTTATTGATATTAATAATTTTGAAAATGAAAATGGATTGAATAATGACCCTTACATTCCTCAACCAACAGCAATTTTACAAAGAGTGAGAGTTAATAATGATTAAAAAAAATCTATTCATATTATTTACTTTGGCCAGTATTGTACTAGCAGGTACAGACGGAACAATAAGGGGTAGAGTAACCTCAGGAAATGATGGTCAACCTCTACCTGGTGTTCAGGTTTTCATTGGAGATATAGGCGTAGGTTCAGTTTCAGATCTTGATGGAAACTTTTTGATATTAAATGTACCCGTAGGTGAACATGAAGTAACTGTTGCTATGATAGGATATAAGACAATTAAAAGCAACCTATCTGTTACAATGGATAAAACTACATGGTACAACCCATCTATGGACTCAGCTGCATTAGAAGGTGAAACAGTTTATGTTAGCGGAGAAAGAGAATTGGTTGAAAAAGGAAAAACTTCTAAAAAAGTTACGGTTAATAAAGAGGCTATAGAAGCACTTCCTATTAAAGATGTATCTGAACTTTATTCTCTTCAGGCTGGTGTTGTAAAAATTGATGCTGGTGTAAGAGGCGGGGTGCCTGACAATGAAGAAAAAGGATTAGAAGAAGTGCATGTTAGAGGTGGAAGAAGCGGCGAAATAGCTTATATGATTGATGGGCTATATATTAGAAATCCAATTTTTGGAGGTATTGGGAGTGGTACAAGATTAAACCTTTTTGCAATTAAAGAGTTTGATTGGCAACCAGGTGGCTTCAATGCTGAATATGGAGACGCAATGTCAGCTGTATCAAATATGCATACTATGGCTGGGGGAAAAAAATATCAGTTTAAATATAAGTGGGAATCTAGTTTGGTTGGTGCTGCGCTAGGAAATAAATATGACGAACTCCGTGGATATAATGATTACAACTGGGGATTTGGTGGACCTGTTCCATTTACAAAAAATAAGTTAAAATTTTGGGTATCTTCACAACTAACAGATAATGATAATTACAGAGTTTATGAATTTGATAATTTAGTTTTTCAATCTAATGACCCAAACAATGCAAATAATAGACAAAATCTAGTTGCTCCATGGGATACTAAATCTGGGATGCAAGGCTTCGGATTTCAAAATACTTGGGATGTATTTGGTAAGCTATCATATCAATTAGGTAAATCTTTAAGATTTAATACATCATATTGGACTGTTGCAAATCATAGAAAAATATTTGACAGAAGGTATATGTATTGGAATGAAGGTCAAAATGAATTATTTAGAGATACAGATAGATTTACTGTAGAAGTAAATCACACGCTTACCCCAAGGTTATTTTATACATTAAGATATTCAAAATTTAATCAAGCTTCATTTCAAGGGGTAAGATGGCAAGATAGTGATTCAGACGGTTATCCAGACTGGTACGAATGGAGTCATCCTGCAGGTGAAAGAGATTTTTCAGATCCATATAATGCAGATGTTATTCCATACAATGATGCAAATGGTATTGCTCAATATATTAATAAAGATGGACTTGGCCCAAATAATTGGACTAGCGGTTGGTATGTTGGTGCTGAACCAGGAACATATAACTGGGAGGTTGCTGAGGCTTGGGATGACTTAAATGGTAATGGAGTTTTTGATCAATCTGAATATGATGCCTTTATAAATTGTAATGGCTGTGATTTAAACGGCAATGGTGAATGGGATGGTCCAGTTTTAATAGAAGAAGCTATTGAAAGAGACGGAAGTTACTGGCTTCTTCCTGAAATGTACGTAGACTACGAAGATTTCGAAGATGAATATTATTTCTTTAAGGATTATGCTCAAGACCCATATAATTCATATTATGATCCAAATAACAATGGATATTTTCAATATCTTGATTCACTATATTTCTTACCTTCTACTGGTGAATGGAGTGAAGGTTTTATTTTTGGTGGATCTGATAGATTTTACGGCACCTCAAATGCTTTAACAGAAGAGGTTAGAATGGATTTAACTTCTCAATTTACCAATGAATGGAGAGCTCGTTTTGGTTTTGATATCAAATCACATAAGCTAGATTTTTATGAAGTTGAAAATCCATGGGATGATGCAGGAGCTTTTACACAAAGATTTGCAGAACAATGGGATGATTTTGGGATTGACGGAGTACCATTTACTGAAGATAGGGAAGATAATTTTCAGCCAGATGAAGGTGAAGGAAATGGAACTTGGGATGGTGGAGATGGAACTAACAATAATCCTGGTGAAGCATTTACTGATTTTAATGATAATGATAAGTGGGATAATTTTGTTGAACCATTTGAAATCTCTGCATATTGGCAAAATACATTTGAAGTACCTTGGATGGTAATTAATGCTGGTGTTAGAGTTGACTTTGTTAACTACAATACACAAGTTTGGGCAAATCCAGAACTTGATTTTTCAGCAAATCAACCTTGGTTTTATTTAGATTATGGCTTAGATGGTCTTGAGTGGAAAGATTTAGGAAATGGTACAGAAGATGGTGATGGTAACCCTGATGGCGATTGGTTTCAAGATTTAGATGGTGATGGCTTACAAGGTGATAATGAGCCATTTGATTGGTTTACTAATGAAGATGGTGAATTAGAGTACGAAGTTGCACCTGATTCTGGTGAAGCGGACGGCCAGTACAATTCTAACGGTAACGGCGAATATGATGGATTTAATAGCCTATGTTCTCTATGCGGAAATGAAGAATATGAAGACTTAAATGATAACGGTCAATATGATCAAGGTGAACCATTTATCGATGAAGGTGAGCCTGCAGGCTTGTTAACTCAGGCTTTAAGCTCAAGTGATAAAAGAGTTATTTTCAAACCATCAGAATGGCTGTATGAAATAAGCCCAAGAGTTGGATTCAGTCATGTTATTACTGATAAAGCAACTTTTACATTTAACTATGGAGTTTATCATCAAACCCCTGTTTATCAAAATATTTATTTAAATACCAACAGACAGGAAAACCCTGAAGAGGTGTTTGAAGAGTCAGCTGGATATTTAGGCAACGCAACAATGACAGCCTCTAGAACACAGTCCTACGAGTTTGCCTTCAATGTTCAAGTTGGAAATAACTGGGCATACACAGTTGGCGCTTGGGTTAAAGATATGGATAGATTAGTTACCGCTAAGACATATAGATCTGGTGTTTACGAATACCAAGTAGCAGACAATGGTGAGTTTGGAAGAGCGGTTGGTATTGACTTAACACTTGAAAATAGAGGAATGGCTGTTAATAGTATGATTCAGTACACTTATTCAACTGCAAAAGCAAATGGCGACTATGATGAGTCAGCCTTTGGAAATGCTTTTGTTGATGCTCCCGCTCAAGAATATTTAATGCCCTTTGATAGAACGCATGATTTAACTGCTACCTTTTATACTAAATTACCATTTGGTATAAATGCAGGCTTAACATGTTTCTATCAATCAGGCATACCTTACACTCCATATATTTTTAATGCTGGTGGAGACAAACCAATTGAAGATGTTGTTAATAAAAACAGTAATAGAACAGATGCATATAGAAGAGTTGATTTATCATTTTCTAAATATTTAGCTTTTAAAAGTACTAAAGTTACACTTGGGTTGAATGTTTACAACTTATTAAATATAACCAATGTGAATGATATTTATCCACTAACTGGAAGAGCAGATGACCCTGGTTCATACTACTATGATACTGAATTAGCGCTTCCTTTTGAGGGCGGAGAAATATCTAGTGGTTATTATGATAGGCCTTGGATGTATTCTTCTCCAAGAGAAATAAACTTCTTTGCACGTTTTGATTTTAATTAGATGAGGAATTAGATTTGATTTTGTTTAAATATATATTATTAAGCTTATTTTTAACTTTTGCAATAATGGCAGAGCCAGATGAGGCCGATGGTGTTGGAGAGCACTTTAGTGCTGGTCATAATGGGCTTTCCAGGATTGGTGAATATGGATACCCTAATAATCCAATGAATGACAGGGCAAAAGGATTTTCAATACAAGGAAAAGCAAGAAGTGCTTTACTTAATTATGGTGCATATATTGACTGGGATTACAATCCTTCTGGTGGCTGGAATAATTATTCATATCTACCAAGTGTTGCTTTTATGGCGGGAGTACCAGGATATTTATCTACTTCGGATTTTGTTTGGGAAAATTGTGATAATAGTAATCCTGTATGTGAAAGCTTACCAAATGGGATAACTGCTTGGTATTCTCTAGATGCCTATGATTCTTGGTCTGAGTCTTTAAATAATCTTGGCCAGCCTGCTAGATTTTCTGGTATTGTTTATAATTTAGAAAATGATCAAGGAGATTTATCTCTTAATAGAGATGATGTATCTAATCTTGGAACTTCAAGATTTGAATGTGAGAGTGCTAATGGTAATACTCAAAATGAGTGCGAATCAAATTTAGGAGACTGGGTAAATAAAGAAGAGGTTTTAGACCATTCATATGCTAAAGATGCATTTGTAGAATGGGTAATAGATACATCAGATGAGGAGGCTATATTCATTCATTTTGTAGAAGATGAGGTTGACCCAAACAGTTCAGACAGTAAGCTTGGATTTGTTTATCCGTGGGCATTTAGACCAAAACTTGAAGCTAGATTTAATGAGTACGATCGATATGATTATGGTATTGACGATGAAGAGTGGACCGAAGATGATTATTATCACTATTATGGAGCAAATACTGCTGAATCATGGATGTCTCGATGGAGTCCAAAAACAAACACTGATTGGCATGCTGCTACTAAATCTTCAGTAAACTCACATAGCACACAATTTAATGCTGGTGACTTATTTGGAAATACTATTTATACTGGCGATGGAGACACTTATCCATTATTAGCTCATAGCAACTATCCTACTACATGGCCTTCAGCATTAAATACTGAAACTTTGGAAGATGAACCGTTTTGGCCTGGTTGGTATGGAGATGAATATTATGGTGATGATCCTGATTTATGGATTGATGCGGGTATAGATGCTGCATTATGTGGATCAAATCCATCAAGGACAAATCCTGAGTGTTGGAAAGAATTAGAAGGAAGATTTATTTCAGACTCCGATATATATATGGAGTTTGATGATAGATGGGCTCACAGAGCTAATATGATAAACTCAGATAATGAATATGAGCAAGCAGGTTATCCATTAGGGTTAACTGTAATGAATATGGCTCATTCTTATGGAGTTTCTTATGCAGAAGATATAATGTTTGTAACTGTTAAAGTTAGAAATGAAAGTGGCGATTATGATTATGCTTTCAAACGAAATAAATTTGGTCAAAAAGAATATCTTCTAGATTATAATGATGAATTTATAAGTGGTGAAGGACTTATAATGCCTGATGGTACAAAGTTAAATGGTGGAAAAGGTTTTGATTATGAAAAAATGGCATTAGGGTTTTATATGGACGCTGATGTATTAATGGGAAATTTAGAGGGATATAATTCTGCTTTACATACAAATGCTGACGACTTTATGGAATATTACGATTGTGCTAACCCTGATATTGTTAATTCTGAAGAATGGTCACCTTATACAGATGGCTGTCCTGTTGTAGATGGAGATACCCTCAGAATCAGCATGGCAATGATATATGATTATAATGGTGAAAGTGGAGGTGTTGAAGGTTTCGGTTATGAATCTCAAGCTGGTAATTCCGGAGGTTTAGGTATTGTTGCAACTCAACTTCTAGATTCACCTTATGCTACTAAGCCAGTTGATCTTAATCAAGATGGATTTGATGATATTTTCCCAGGTGAAAAATTAAAAATGACTGATTGGCATTGGTTTGACTGGTATAATAGGCCAGGAGTTGTTGCAAGAGAAGGAAATAATAATTGTTGTGCTGGTGACCCTGGAAAGCCTATGGCTCAGAATAAAGAAGAAATACAATATAAGATTATGGCTGGAGATAATTCTAATTTGAGTGACAACGAAAATTTGTGGTATTTTCACACAGCAAACCCAGATACTGATTCAAATAGTGAATTAAACCCTCATTTTGATTCTTTAGAAGGTTTAATGGAAACAACTTTTTTCAATCAAGGTGAAGAGGGTTTAGACTGCGTATTAATTATGAGTTGCGCTCCATTTGATTTAGAGGTAGGAGAAGAAGTAGATTTTTCTTTTTGTATTATTTATGGTGAAGATAGATCTGACTTATTAAAAAATGCAGAATTTGCTCAAATCATGTATAATGCTCATTACCAAGGTTATACAGCACCTAGAAAACCAAAAGTTGCTGTAACATCAGATCATAATTTAGTAAAAATTCACTGGACTGATTCACCGCAAACATCAAAAGATGTGATAACTAGCTATACAGATTTTGAAGGGTTTAAAATTTATAAGAGCCAAGATGGTGGTGAAACTTGGGGTAATGAAATTGGTAAAGTTTATGATGGTGATAATGTTTTTGTTGGGTGGCAACCATATAAACAATTTGATTTAAGCGCTGCGCAAGATGAAGCTTTCTGTGTGTTAGGATTTGAAGATAAATGTTATATAGATGGTACAGCTGATGAAACTATTAATGATGAAGCTTCTTGTGGTAACTCTGGTGGCTCATGGATGCATTTTGAAGATTTAAATATGGATGGTTTATGGAATCCAGGAGAAGCGTATAATTGCAAGGAAGATATTAAAAGAGGTATATCTGTTTCTGGTGAAGATCCTAAAGCTCCTTGGTTTAGTTTAGGAGAAAATTCCGGGTTAGATGATATTATTCCTTGCGATTGCTCATGTAATGGATGTGATAACTGCTCAGAAGAATTTTTAAATCAAATTTCTAGTCAAGATTGTATTGATTCTGGCTGGGAATGGGATTGTGATTGTGATTATTATACAGATTCTGAAGGAACAGTATATCAATATACTTATGTAGATAGTTTAGTTACAGATGGTTTTGAATATACATATTCTGTGACCGCTTATGACACTGGTGTAATGTCAGATGAATATATTATTTCTGTTGATGATGGGCAGGTTACAATAGATACTCTTTCAGTTCCAGATCCAAATGGCTGGGGAGCTATAAATTCATTTCAATACTTAGAAAATTCAAAAGGAACTACTGAATACGATGATAACTTCGTAAAAGTAATTCCAGGTTACAATGCTCAAAATAATTGGAATAATGTTTATGTTAGTCCAAACCCATTTATTGTAAGATCCAGCTATGAAACAGATGACGTTTCTATACAACTTACATTTAACGGATTAACTGATCAATGTAAAATTAAAATTTATACCGTAACAGGTGAAATTGTAAAAGAAATTAGACATAATGGTGATGGTCCAGAATTTTGGAATTTAAGAAATAAAAACAACCAAGAGGTTGCTTCTGGACTTTATATGTATACAATTGAAGATTTAACATCAAACAACAATGATCCATATATTGGAAAATTTGTTGTTATTAGATAAATAAGAATAGGGATAAAATTATGATATCAAGGAAATTATTATTTATATTTTTGCTATTAACATTTGCTTACTCAGGAGCAAAAGTTGGAACAGCTATTTTTAGATGGGCTGAAATAGAAACTGGAACTAGAGCAATTGGAATGGCTGGTTCACAAGTTGCATCTGGTAACGATATTTCTGCATTACCTTATAATCCTGCAAGCATCTGTTTCATTAATAAAAATGAAATATTTAGTTCATCCTCTAATTATTTAGCGGGTACTAAGCATTATACAATGGCATATGGAACTAAAGTAACATCTTCAGATTATGTGGGTTTACATTTATTTATTTTTGATTCAGGAGATATGCCAGAAGCTGTTGCAATTGAAGGCCAAGAAAGTTTGACTGGAAAGATGTTTAAATTTCAAGGCCTTGCAGCAAGACTATCTTATGGGAGACAAATGACTGATAGACTTAATCTTGGAGCTACATTTAAGGTATTAAATGAATCTGTTACATCTGGAGATCTAAGCATGACAGGTGTAGGATTTGATATTGGCTCTAATTTTGATACTGGAATTTATGGCATGGTGCTTGGAATGTGTATAAGCAATTTTGGTCCTGAATCTAGATATATGGGTGACGGATTGGATGTTCCTGCTTCTGATCAAGGTGAATCTCAAGATGAGCAGAAAAAAACAGAATATCATCCTATGCCACTAACTTTTAGAGTTGGGCTTCAAAATAATATTTTTGATAATGGAACACATAAATTATCTATTTCTGCTGATGCTATTAATCCTCTTGATTACGATTTGTATGGTACTTTTGGTGCTGAATATTCATTTAGCAATATGGCTTTTGCAAGATTTGGAAGTCATTTAGGTCATGATACGGCTGGTGTAAGTGTTGGTGGAGGAATTAATTATAAAAATTTCACTATAGATTTTGCGTGGTCAAATTATGATATTTTAGAATCACATACTCAATTTGGTTTAGGATATAAATTTTAATTATGATAAATAATATTATAAAAAAACTCAATTCAATATTTTTCATATTATTAGTTCTTAATTTTACATTTTCTAATAATTTATCTGCTCCT
>MDTB01214217.1_pt1 | contig 40137 bp, 42 predicted proteins | sample 811161 | NCBI WGS metagenome assembly MDTB01 (sample SAMN05326650, study PRJNA326480) | marine metagenome | isolation source: seawater | place: Mediterranean Sea | collected 2009 | reverse complement strand
CAAATTTTAAAAAAAAAGTATCAAAAAGACATATTTTTATTCCTGCTAGCACAGCTTTTGGAACCGGTTCACATCCAAGTACATTTTCAGCAATATGTAATCTTGAAAAAATTTTTAAAAAAGGAGAATTGAAAAAATTAAGTTATATAGATGTAGGAACCGGAACAGGTATTTTAAGTTTTGTTATTTATAAATTGTCCAATAAAAAAATAAATGCAACAGATTTTGATTTGGAATCACAAAGGTGCTTTAACAGAAATGCAAAATTGAATTCAATTGCTAACTTTATGTTTTACAGATGTTATGGTCTAAATAATCATTATCTTAAAAAAAAAAAGTTTACTTTAATAGTATCCAATATACTTTTACTTCCTTTAAAAAAGCTTGCAAAAGATTTTAAAAAACATCTTGTTAGTGGTGGGATTTTAATTATATCAGGAATTCTTCAAAGTCAAAAAAATGATATTGTAAATTATTATAGTAAATTTAATTTAAAATTAGTAAAAAGTACATATATTGATGGCTGGGTATCTTTAATTTTTAAAAAATATGCGATCTATTAATGACAATTTAAAAACTCTATGTTCTTTTTTAAAAAAAAAGAAAACTGATTACTATTTTATTTCCACTAGTGATGAGTATTTGAATGAATACGTTCCAGAATATAACATGAGACTAAAATGGCTTACAAATTTTTCTGGATCTAATGGCTATGCATTATTATCCGAGGAAAAAAATTTTTTTTTTACTGATGGCAGATACTTACAACAAGCCAAAAAAGAACTTCCAAAAAGTTTCAAAATTTTTGATTTAAATAAGGAAAATTTAATTAATTTTTTTGCTGGATTTAAAAATAAAAAAATACTTACGGATACAAAGTGTTTCTCTAAAAATTTAATTTTCGAAATTTTAAAAAAACTTCAACAATCAAATAGTAAACTTATTCATGATAGAAAAAATTTGATAGATTATATTTGGTTGGAAAAACCAAAAGAAGATACAGAAAAGTTTTTTATTTTAGAAAAAAAAAAATGTGGTGAGTCTTTTGAAGAAAAGCTTAAGAAAATAAGACCGGTAGATAATAAAATTTTGGTTATTACATCCCCTGAATCTCTGTGTTGGTTATTAAATATTAGAGGATATGATTTAGAAAATACTCCTTTAGTTTTTTGTAGAGCTATAATTACAAAAAATAATTTTGAGTTTTATGTTAATAAAAAAAAAATACCCATAGATTTTATATCTAACTATAAAAATATTAAAATATATGAAATATCTTTATTTGAACAAAAGTTGAAAAAATTAAGTAAAAAAAAAATACAAGTTGATAATCAACTTTCTTATTTTTTTTACAAAACTTTAGAAGGTAATAAACTATTATTTAAAGATGATCCATGTAAAATTTTAAAATCTCAAAAGAATAGAGTTGAGATTTTACAATCTAAGTCAGCGCATTTAAATGATGGAATTGCTTTGGTGAAGTTTTATTATTGGTTGGAAGAAAATTATAAAGAAAAAAAAATAACTGAATTTATAGCTGCAGAGAAACTTGAAAAATTTAGAAAAGAGAACAATAATTTTTTTTCTCCGAGCTTTCCCACTATATCAGCTACAGGGGCGAATGGTTCAATTATTCATTATAAACCAAATAGAGAAAGCCAGATTTTAAAAAAAGGAGAAATATATTTATGTGATTCCGGTGGTCAGTATTTTGGTGGGACAACAGATATTACTAGAACAATATTTTTGGGTGATAACCCACCTGATAAGTTAAAAGTAATTTATACTAAAGTTTTGTTGGGACATTTGAATATTTCCATGTTGAAGTTTCCAGCTGGTACTAGAGGTTATCAATTAGATTCTATCGCAAGATACAACTTATGGAATAACGGGTTAGATTACAATCATGGAACTGGCCATGGGGTTGGAAGTTTTTTAGGTGTTCACGAAGGTCCACAGTCTATATCAAAAAATCCTAATAATGTATCTTTGAAGCCGGGAATGATAATTTCTAACGAACCTGGTTACTATAAAAATAAATCCTTTGGTGTAAGAATTGAGAATTTAGTTTTAGTCAAAAAATCATTGTTTGAGAATTTTTTAGAATTTGAAACACTATCAATGTTTCCCTATGAATTAAAATTGATTGATTTTGACTTGCTTAATAATAATCAAAAAGATTGGATTAATGCTTATCACAATCAAGTTTACTCTAAAATATCAAATTTCCTCGATAAAAAACATTGTGACTGGTTAAAGAAGAAGATTAAAATAAAAAACTAGTTTTCAATTAATTTTTTTGCTGCCTTCATCGCTTCCTCAGTTATTACTTTTCCAGAAAGCATTCTTGCGACTTCTTTTATTTTTTCTTCAGAGTTTATTTTCATTACATTTATTTTCGTATCCTGATCTTTATTGATTTTCTTTACAACAAAATGTTCTTTACCATATGCTGCTACTTGAGGTGAATGAGTTACAACGATAACCTGTCTTGATCCACCTAACTTTTTTAATCTTTCTCCGACAGAAGAGGAAACGGCTCCACCTATACCACTATCAACTTCATCAAAAACCATTACTGTTTGGTTTTTCTTTTGCGCAATAACTTTGATAGCAAGTGCAAATCTACATAGCTCACCACCAGAGGAAATATTCTTAATCAAACCCATCTCAGATTTTGGATTCGTTTGTATTTTAAATGTAACCTTATCAATTCCAAAATTACTTGGCTCACAGTGTTCTATGAAAGTTTGAAATTTAGCGTTTTCAAGTTTTAGTGCTGGTAATTCTTTATTAATGTCTTCATCAAGCTTTTTAGCGCAATTTTTTCTAGCTTCTGAAATTTCGTTAGCCATTTGTATGTAATTCCCTTTGATTTCTTTATAGTATTTTTCTTTTTCAATTAATATTTCGTCAAAGTTTTTTAGCTTATCTAATTCTGTATTTAACTTTTCAAAAAAACTTACTAAATCGTCCGCTTTACAATTATGTTTTTTTGCTATTTTTTTGTAGATTTGTATTCTATCTTCAATTTCTTCTAATTTATTAATATTGAAGTCCTGATTCATTAAATTATTAATATTATTGGAAACTTCTTTTGTTTCTAAAAAAATTGAATTTAGATTTTCTATATCTTTTTTAGAATTATCATCCAGTAAATGTTCAATGCCTTTAAGTGAGCTTAAAACTTTTGAAAATAAAGCCTCTATACCTGGGGGGGTCTCGGAATAAAAATTGTCTGTTACAGAGTTTAAGGTTTCTGTAATCTTTGCAGAGTTTTGTAAAACTACTTTTTTACTTATTAAATCTTGAAATTCATTAATAACTGGATTTAAAGTTCTGAGTTCATCAAGGTCATATTTTATATTTTCTTTAATTTTTTGTTGATCTTGTTTTTCTTCATTTAAATTTTCAAAGTCTTTTTTTGCTTTTGTAAAGTCTTTCCATAAAGTATTTAATTTATCTAAGTTTTTATAGTAGGCACCAAAGTCATCTAAAATATTTATATGAGTAGTTGTATCTAGCAGACCCTGCTCAGAAAATTGACTATGAATTTCAATAATATCATTAAATAGGAGTTTTAGTGTACTAGATGTGACAAGGTTTTCATTTATAAAGCATTTACTTCTACCATCATCTGAAATAGTTCTTTTTACTAGGATTTCGTCTTCACAATTGATTTCTAATTCTTCAAGTTTTTTTTTTACAAAAAAGAAACTTTTGATATCGACTAATGCCGAAACACTTAAAACTTTTCCATTTTCTGGTCTTAATCCAGATTTTGCTCTTTCACCAGTAATTAAATTTAGAGAATCTAATATCATTGATTTACCAGCTCCAGTTTCACCTGTTAAAACACACAAACCTTTATCCAATGACAAATCAATCTCATCAATCAATAATAAATTTCTTATTGATAATAATTTTATCATTTTACATTAAATCAAAATCGTCAATGTTAAGCTTTTTAAGATCAAGTTCTTTCTTTTTAAACTTAATAAAACCCGCTTTTTTTAAAACTAGTTGTTTCGCTTCCTTGACCCACATACTTTTTTTAAAGTTATATTCAAGTATTCTATAAAGATATATTGCCTGTTTGCTTAATCCTAAAGAAATATAACATTCGATTAATCTAAATATTGCTTCTGGTATGTGTGTACTTTTTTTAAATTCTGATAGGATTTTTTTGTATCTTTTTATACTCGCTAAATAAAAGCCTTGAGATTGGTAGAATTTTGCAATTTCTACTTCTCTTGCAGCTAAGTGATTGTTTAGAGTGTTTAAATGACCGATGGATTTTCTTGCATATCTTGATTTGGGAAATTTATTAATCAACGCCCTAAATTCTTCAATTGCTTTCTCTGATGTTCTCTGATCAAAGTTTACCGCTGGCATTCTTTCATAATATGAGTAAGCTTTAAGATACATTGCATATGGAATAGACTCGTGATCAGGGTTAAGTTCTATAAATTTTGTAAGAGTGAGAATTGCTTCCTCATACTCATTAGCCATATACTGTGCAAAGCCAGACATGAGTTGACTTTTTGAAGATAAACTAGAGTATGGGTGAATGATCTCTAGTTCAGTGAAAATCTCAACGGCATTTTCAAAGTCTTTAGCTTTTAAATAATTCATTCCTTCTTTGTAAAGAACAATATCGCTTTTATTACTCACAGAGTTTATGTTAGTCTTGCTTGATGAAGAGCAAGAAAACAAAACTAAAAGAAACGAAAATACTAAAATATGCTTTAGCATGTTCAATATTATTAATATTTTTTATTTTTTTTGAAAGGTTTATTTTAAAATTAGTTGGAGCAAACTAACTCCCAATTTTCTTGAGATTCAAAAATCTTTTTAAGAAGCATTATATTTAAGCTGTGCCCACTGTGTGAAGTGTAAAAGGACCCTAGCATTCTAAAGCCCGATAGGGACATATCTCCAATAAAGTCTAAAACTTTGTGTCTTACAAATTCGTCAGAAAATCTAAGTCCATCTTTATTTAGTATTTTTGTATCATCTAACACGACAGCGTTATCAAGACTACCTCCTAAAGCTAATTTCATAGACCTAAGTTTTTCTACATCTTTTAAAAAACCAAATGTTCGAGCATTACATATTTGTGATTTATAAATATCAGGTGTTAACACTAAGGAAATTGATTGTTTTCCTATTAACTCGTGATCATAGTTTATTTCACATGAAATCATAGTTTGTTCAAAAGGAGAAACTCTTGCAACTTTGCACCCCTCTTTTACTTCAATAACTTTTTTTATTCTAATAAAGTTTTTGAACTCTGACTGTTCATCAAAACCAGAAATTTCTAACTTTTTAACAAAATCATGAGAGGAGCCATCACAAACCGGGATTTCATTACTATCTAAGTCAATAAATATATTATCAACTTCCAATCCATAGCAAGCTGATAAAATGTGCTCAACAGTTGAAATAGTATTTCCTTCTTTATCAGACAGTAAAGTACAAAGTTGGGTTGATTTTACATTTCTAAAATCTGCCTTAAGGTTTAATGTTTTGTTTGGCTTTTTGATCCTAAACACATAACCAGTATTAGACGGAGCTGGTTTTAACGTCATCGCAACATTATTTCCAGTGTGTAGGCCGATACCTTTAATGCATATATCTTCTTTTATTGATCTTTGTTTTTTCGCGACAACAAGCCTTGGAGGAGTCGAAATAGAGGTATTTGCTTTATCATCAATTTTTAATTTGGTCTTTAACACATCTAAATCATAAAAAATTACAAAATTAATGGCAATTCACAAAAAGTTTCATTTTGTTTCAATGCTAGGCATAACTTTCTTCAATCCAGTTATCAATTTTATCAATTATTTTAGTTAATTGGTTATTTGAAAATTTTGGCGTTTGATTATGTAGCAGAAAATGGTTTACTAATTTTATCATTCCAAAAGTAGTACTAAACTCTGGTCTGTTCATAACGGAATTATTTCCCGAAGTATTCTTAATTACACGGGTTTTTCTGTTAAAAATATTTTCACAAATGTTCTTAATACCAAAAATTTTACTAGCACCTCCAGTTAATACAATTGATTTAATAGCAATTCTTGCATTTATATTATCGAAAACTTTATCTCTTATAATTTCTAGTATTTCGTCATATCTGGGTTTAATAATTCCATAAATGAGGTTTTTATTGACTATTTTTTTTTTCCCTGAGTCCAAATTAATTTCTATATTCTCATTGAAAGGTGAGACAACAGAACCATACATAATCTTTGTTAATTCTGCAGTTTCATGAGAGATTTGGAGTCCATGACTAAGATCTGTTGTTACATTATTTCCAGCTAAAGATAAATTTTCAACAAAAATAATATTGTTTTCCAAACAAACAACTATCTTACTAGTATCTGCTCCTATATCGATACAAACAACTCCTTCATTTTTTTCTTCCTTAGTCAAAGACGATATTGAAGAAGCAATACCAGATTCAAAAAACTTTGTAATATTAATTTTATTTTTTTCAAATGACGAATTTAATTTTTTAATGTAGAGATTATCAACAAAAATGTTGTGGCTTAAAAGACTTAGCTTATTGCATTTTTTTCCAAGAGGATTGTATGTTACAGTTTTTTCATCGAGGATGAAATTACTTGGATTAGAGTGAACTAAATATTTATTTTCTTCGATTGCCTCGTTGATACTTTTTCTGTAAATCTTTCTAATTTCTTTCTTTGAAATTCCAAGTTTTCCTGAGTCAATGTCTGTTTTTTTCTTTTTAATTAATAAATTAGGATCAGTAATATTACAAAAAAATTCTTTTTTCATAGTTTTATTACTTATCTTTTTAACAAGTAATTTAATTACTGAGGAAAATTCGTTTATATCATTTAATTGATTGTTTTTTATACCTTTACTTTTGTGATGTTCAATTCGACTTATTAGTGGTTTTTTATCAACAATTTGAAAAGCTATTGCTGCTATTTTGTGAGAACCAGCGTCTATTACTATATATTGTTTGTTATTTTTTAAAAACTCGAACATTTGTTTTTTTTATTTAGATAAATTCTCTCAAGTACTCTCATGTCATAAAATCTATAATCATAATATATTTCTGAATTTTTAATTTTGCTTTCAAAAAAATTTAGAACATCATCAAGTTTTTTCTCTGGTAAAATCACACAAGTATTGTCATGGAGAATTAATTCCCAGCCCGTATTTTCATTATAATAAATATTTTTTATTGATGACTTAAATTGTTTTTTTTTCTTTAAAACACTATTTAGGATAGAGAATTGTTTTTTATTTATATACCCTGATATTTTAATTAATTTATTTGGTTCAAATCCAGACAATCTTAAAATATTACCTTCATTATCAATAAATTTTCTTTTATTAGAGAAAGTCCATACCATATAAGGCTTTTTTTCAACAATAGAAATATGAAGAATTCCATTTTCTTTTAAGACGAAATTATAATGTTGAATTTCATTTATTTTTTCAAAATCTTTTTTTAACTTTTCGGGATTGAATCTCCAAAAATAATCTCCTTCTTTTAGGTATATTGAATCGAGAATAATTTTTGAGTCTAAGTTTTCAATATTTTTAATATATATTTTTGATATTTTTTTATTAAAAGAGTTTTCAACAAATTTCAGAAGAAATTCTTTTTTATAAAAAATAAATATTGAAAAAAAAACAGTCATAATAAAAATTAAACTTCGCATATAGAACTTTTAAGTAAAATTTTACAAAGTTTAAGAAACGAGATTCCTTTTTCTTTGGCCATTTCAGGAAGTAAAGAATTTTTTGTAAGACCTGGCTGCGTATTTACTTCAAGCAAATAAGTTTTGTTTGTCTCTTCATTGTATCTAAAGTCTATTCTACTAATACAATTGCAATTAAAAGAGGAATGAACTTTAAGTGAATTTTCAATTAGTTCTTTTTCAATTTTTTTTGGAAGTTTTGGATTAATAATGTGCTTAGCAATATTTATGTATTTATTATTATAATCATATAATTCATTGCTGAATTTAATTTCCATAACACCACATATCTTGTTCTCTAAGATTCCAACTGTAAATTCTCTTCCATCAATAAATTCTTCTATTAACATGTTGGATTTTTTTATTCTATTATTCTTTAAATATTTATTTAAAGATTTTTTATTATTTATTTTTATTAAACCACGACTCGAGCCACCATTAATTGGCTTAATAATTACAGGAAATTTAAATTTCTGATTTTCAATATTATGCTCATTGAAAAATTCGGGAGTCCTCACACCAATACTTTTGAATAACTTTTTAGAAATAATTTTATTCATTAAAATAGCTGATGTTAAAACACCAGAGTGAGTATAAGGAATCTTTAAATAATTTAGTATTGATTGAATTTGACCGTCTTCTCCAAAATAACCATGCAAACAATTAAAGATCACATCAGGTCTAAACTTTTGAATTTTGCTTATAAGTTCGTTAGCATTTTTAGAAACATCTAGAAGCTTTATTCTTGTTTCGTTTTTTAATGCTTCACTAACATTGTTAGCTGAAAGATGAGATATATCTCTTTCGTCAGAAATTCCTCCACCAAGAATAAGAATTCTTTTAAATTTTTTTAAACTTACCAACTCTCATTAACTCCCAATCAAGGTTAACATTATATTTTTTCTTAACTTTACTTCTTATCTCCTCACCCAATAATTCAAGATCAAGGGAATTTGCATTTCCATTGTTAATTAAAAAATTTGTATGAAGATCAGAAACTTTCGCACCTCCAATAACTTTTCCTCTAAAATTTGTTTTATCTATAAGTTTCCATGCAGATTCTTTAGGAGTATTTTTAAAGGTACTTCCCCCTGTTCTAAAATTTACCGGTTGATTCAAGATTCTTTCATCAGTTATTTTTTTTAACATTTTCCTAATTATTTTTTTATCTTTGGTAATAGCTTTAAATTTTGCATCAATAACTATCGAGTCCATTGGAATCGAAGAAAATCTATAATCAAATTTTAAATTTTCTTTGTGAAATTCTTCAACATTTCCATTTCTATCTATTATTTTACAAGATAAAAGTTTATCGCTTATTGAATACCCAAAACAACCAGCATTCATTCTAATATTTCCACCTAAAGTCCCAGGAATGCCACGTAAAAATTCAAAATTACCTATTGAATTTTCAAGGCAAAATTTTGAAATATCCAAATCTTTGACCGCACTCCCAATATTTATTATTTTTTTTTTTTTTTTATAATCAATTTTTTTGAAATCTTTCCCTAATTTAATTGTAATTCCATCAAGACCACCATCTCTTATTATAATGTTAGAGCCTGCACCTATTAAAAAAATTGATTTTGATCTTGGTAAAATCTTTAAAAGAAATTTTAAGCTTTTTAAATTATTTATTATTAAAAGAACTTTTGATTTGCCACCTGTACCAAACCAAGTTTTTTTTCCAATATCATAATTGATCTTAATATCAATTAAGTCCTTAAAAAAATGGTATATCAACATTTTTTTTTTAAAAATTTTTTAAATTTATTTGCTGTTTTACTACTTAAACCTGCACCTAAAAAAATGATATTATTACCAGGAATTATTTTTTCTTTTAGTTTATCAAAAAAAACTTCATCGTGTTCAGATAAATATACCTTTTTATCAGTGTATTCTTCTCTAAGTTTTTTATAAAAGAAAGCACTATCAACTTTATTTATTTTTTTTTCTCCAGCACTAAAAACTGGTAATATAAAAATTTGATTAGAATTTTTAAAGCAATGAATAAAGTCATAAATCATAGCTGATATTCTTGAATATCTATGTGGTTCAAAAATTGAGATTATTTCTTTTCTTGTTATTTGCCTTAATGATTTAAGAGTTTCGCTAATTTCAATTGGATGGTGTGCGTAATCATCAATAATTAAATTATTCTTTGATTTGTAGAGTATTGTAAACCTTCTTTTGACCCCAGAAAAGCTTTTCAATGCTTTTTTAATTTTTGGGTATGAAATTTTTAAGCCTCTTGAAACACTTATCGATCCCAAGATATTTTTTATATTATGTTCTCCTAGAAGAGGAGATATAAAATTTTTAAGAATTCTTTTTTTTTCAAAATTTTCAATTAGGTCAAATGAAGATAGATAAGTGTTATTTTTCTTTATGATTTTAATATTTGTTACTGAATAGTTACATTTTTTTGATAAACCATAAGTTAAAATTTTTTTTCCATAAATTTTTTTTTTAATTTCTCTTACATTTTTACAATCTATACCAAGTGAGATGAAGCCATAAAAAGGAATATTTTCTGAATATTTTAAAAATGAATCTTTTAAATGTTTCATACTTTTATAATAATCAACATGTTCAAGATCTATATTATTTATGACACCTATTGTAGAAGGTAAAAACATAAATGAACCATCAGATTCATCTGCTTCAGCAACAATCCAGTCCCCTTTTCCAAGCTTTGCATTAATTTCAAGACTATTAATTATTCCGCCACTCAAAATGGTAGGGTCCATCTTAGAAGTTTCCAAAATTGATGCTATCAAAGATGTTGTGGTTGTTTTCCCGTGTGAACCAGCTATTGTGATTGAAGGTTTTAATCTCATTACTTGAGCTAACATTTTTGCCCTTGAAAAAACAGGAATTTTCAATTTTTTTGCTGTAAGCATTTCGATATTATTTTTTTTTATTGCTGATGAATAAACGACTATATCAGCATGGTTGATATTATCTGCTTTATGTGAATTAAAGATTTTCATTTTTTTTCTAAGTTTTTTTACTATTAGATTATCTGATAAATCACTACCTGAAACTTTAAAACCTTTCTTATGAAGAACTTGGGCTATCCCGCTCATTCCAATTCCACCAATACCAACAAAATGTATGTGTTTCTTTTTAAACATTTATCACTGAAGCATATCATTAATGATGTTTACAAGAGACATTTTTTTTGTTTTTCTGATTTGTTTGATTTTTTTATTTTTTTTTTCAAAAAGATTTGATTTGATGATTTTAACTAGCTTATCGTTATTAATGTTTGACTGACTTATGATTTCACAATTGTTTGTTTTTTTAAATTCAACAGCATTATAATATTGATGATTGTTTGCTGAAGTGGGAAGCGGAATAAGTATACAAAATTTCTGGAAATACTCGATCTCTGCTAAACTCGAAGCTCCGCATCTACTTATAACAATGTCTGAACTATTTATCTCGTCATAGATATTTTTAAAAAATTTTTCTACTTTAAAAGCTATATTTAAATTTTGATAAAAATTTTTCATACTTTTTAAATCCTCTTCTCTAACTTGGTGAACAACGAAAATTTTTTTCAGAAGACTTTTATCTAATCGTAAAATAATATTTTTTATTATTTCACTAAAAACCTTAGCTCCTTGACTACCACCAATTATTAGGATTATTTTCTTATGATCTTTATAAATATCTTTTTTAGCTTTCAAATTTCTAATTGGCATTCCTGAAACAATTGCAGATTTATCAGCATAAATAGTATTTTTGTAAGTAATTGCTATTTTTGTAGAAATTTTAGAAAGAAACCTGTTGGTTTTACCCATTACAGAATTTTGTTCATGTATTAATATTCTTTTATTTAAAATTTTTGCTGCAAGTAGAGTTGGTATTGAAGTATACCCACCAAAACCAATAACTAAAGAAGGTTTAAATTTAGTAATTAAATAAAAAGAATGAATGAAACCATAAAAGATTTTAAAAAATGAAATAAGTACTTTAAATATATTTTTATCTAACTTTCCTGATGAAATAATGTGATATTTATAATCATTATCCAATAAAATTTTCTCTGTTCGTTTGTCGACTAAAAAGTGTGATTGTGATTTTTTAAAAGATTTTGCAACAGCTATTGCAGGAAACAAATGTCCACCGGTACCACCAGCAACAAAAAAAATAACTTTATTCATTTTTTATAACTTTCAATAATACCATTATAAAACCAATAATAATTGCATTTGATAAAAAAGAAGAACCGCCATACGAAATAAAAGGTAGTGTCATGCCCTTTGTTGGTAATAAATTTATACTAGTAGAAATATTTATAATAGTTTGGAAGATGAAAATATTTCCCAAACCTAAAGTAGAATTAAGAACAAAAAAATTATTAGACTTATGACTAATAAAAAAAATTCTTAAATAAATAATTAAATACAAACAAATTATTATGAATATACCTAAAATACCAAATTCTTCACCAATTAAAGCAAAAATGAAATCTGAATGTGCGTCTGGTAAATTCTTTGATATACTTCCATTACCTAGACCTTGTCCAAATAACCCTCCGTTAGCGAATGACTCTAAAGATTTGTTAATTTGGTAATTGTCGCCCACATTTCCAAAAAAGAAATTATTAATTCTAAAACGAACGTGGTCTAAAAGAAAATAAATCAAAATAAATACTCCAATAAAAATAGTGATAATTGGAGCTAAGATTTTAATATCTAGTTTTGAATTAAAAATTTGGATAATCCATACAAAAAATAAAAGTAAAAACATCCCAAAATCAGGTTGTCTAAGAAGAATTAATCCTATTAAAATAAAAAAAAAAATATTGATTATAAAGGAAAAGTCATTTTTAGTTTTAAATCTTGACAATAAAAGTGAACTAACAATTATAAAGCTTGGTTTAATAATTTCAGATGGTTGAAATGATAAACCTAAAAATTTGATCCATCTACTTGCTCCTTTTGTTTCAGGAAAAAACATTATCGTTGAAAAAGACAGTAATAAAGAAAAACAAAAAAAAAATATACTAATAAAAATTAAATTTTTAATCGAAAACCTCGATAAAAAACAAATCATAATGAAACCCAGGAAACAAAAAATTAGATGTTTTTTAAATAACAAATCATATTTTTCATCTATACGGGTTGATGCGCTGAAGACTGCAAAGATTCCTGCTAACATTAAAAGAATCACGGAAAAAAAAATAAATTTGTCAAAGTTGTTGAAAAAATTCATTATATTTTTTCTATTTTGCACTTTTAATAATTCCTTTAATCAAAGTTTTAAATTTATTTCCTCTATGCTCAAAATTTTTATATTGATCAAAAGACGAACAAGCCGGTGAAAAGATAATATTAATTTGTTTTTTTTCTATTAATGCTGTCTTCACTGCAGTTAAAACAACATTTTCAAGCTTATCAGAATAAATAGATTTAATTCCTTTTTTTGTTAGATATTTTTTAAACTCCTCTCCTGACTCACCAAAACTAAATGCATAATCAATGTTCTTTAATGAGCGATCAATGCCTTGTAATCCTCCTGGTTTTTTTCTTCCACCAAGAATCCAAAAAATATTCTTGAATGAATTAATAGCATTTCTTGAGGATTCAATGTTTGTTGCTTTACTATCGTTGTAAAAAAAAATATTCTTAAAGTTCCCTACAAATTCTAATCGATGCTCTAAGTTGACTATTTTTTTTAAAGAATTTTTAAATTGTTTTTCATTCTTTTTTAATAAAAAGTTAACAGCATAAGTTGCAAGAAAATTTTCATAGTTGTGTTTGACTTTAGTGAACATCAAAATACTATAACTAAAAAAAGTCTCTTCATTACTAATTTTATTTACTATGAGAACACCTTCAGTCTGGTATTCTAAATAAATACCGTTTTTTATTTTTTGTTTTGTACTAATTTTGATAAGTTCTGATGAAAAGTTTTTGTCAAAATTTTGTGCAATTTTTTTACAATGGCTATCATCAATGCATATAATGGCAAAGCAATTTTTGTCTTGATTTCTAAAAATATTTAGTTTTGCTTTTTTGTATTTATTTAAACTTCCATGCCAATCTAGGTGGTCTTTTGATATATTCAAGAGTATTGAGATATCAAATTTTAATGAATAAATTTTATCAAGCTGAAATGATGAGGCTTCAACTATAAAAACATCATCAGAGTTAGATTTTTTGATAACATCTGCTACAGGCAAGCCAATATTACCACAGGCAATTATCCCTTGTTTTCTTGATAATAAGCTAGATTGAATAAACTTTGTCGTTGTTGATTTACCATTGGTACCAGTGACACCTATTTTTAGATTTTTTATACCGAAAATCATAAGTAGTTCAAGGTCTGATATTATTTTTACTTTATTTTTTTTTGCCTTTTGAATGATTGGGCTTACATTTTTGAGTTTGTGATTAATAATTGGACTTGTAATAACATAATCAATTTTACTAAAGTCTACAGAGTTTAAATTTTTAATGTTAAGTCTTTTTTTTTCAGCACTAATTCTTTTCTTGTGATCATCATCCCAACAAAAAATAGAATGTGACTTTTTCTTTAATAGTAAGGCTGCTGATAAACCTGAAATTCCTAAACCAAAAATAAAGAAGCTTTTTTTTATCTTTGAAACACTCATCTTAGTTTTAAACTAGCAAGGCCAAGCAATGCAAGAATTATAGCTATAATCCAGAACCGTATAACAATTGTGGACTCTGACCATCCTTTTTGTTCGAAATGGTGATGTATAGGAGCCATTCTAAAGATTCTTTTACCTGTAAGTTTAAAAGAAATTACTTGGGCAAAAACAGATAATGCCTCTAATACAAAAACCCCACCAATAATAATCAGGATTATTTCATGTTTTGTCGTCACTGCCATTGCTCCTATTGTTCCACCCATTGATAATGAACCTGTATCTCCCATAAAAACCATGGCTGGCGGAGCATTGTACCATAAGAACCCTAGCCCAGCTCCAATTAATGCTGCGCAAATGATTACTAATTCTCCGGTATCACTTATGTAAGGTATTTTCAGGTACTCTGAATAAATAAGGTTACCTGTGAAATAGGTTATAAATGCGAATGATAATGCTGAGATCATTATTGGTCCTATGGCAAGACCATCTAGTCCGTCAGTAAGATTAACTGCATTAGCACATCCTACTATTACCAAGGATCCAAATAAATAATAAATGAGATGTAAATCTATGAAATAACCTTTAGTGAAGGGAATATACACAACATTTACTAACTCATCATTTATGGTTGAATTAAGCATGAAAATAAAAATGAACGAAATTGAAAATTCAATAATTAATCTTAGCGAGCTATTAATTCCATCTGGAGAATTTGATTTAAGTTTTTTATAATCATCACATGCTCCTATAAGCCCGAATAAAATAGTAATACTAAAAACTAGCCAAAACAAATTACTACTAAGGTCTCCCCACAAAATGATTGAAAAAAAAAGTGAAATTAGAATCAACATTCCACCCATTGTTGGAGTACCTACCTTACTTATTAAGTGACTTTTAGGACCATCTTTTCTAATTGGCTGCCCTTCTTTTTGTATTTTTTTTAAAACTTTTATTAATGTTGGTCCCAAAAAAAAGGATATAAAAAAAGCAGTAAAAAGAGCTCCTCCTGCTCTAAAAGTAAGGTAGTTGAATAGGTTAAGAAAATGGAATTTTTCGACCAGAGGTATAAAAAAGTAATAAAACATAAAATTATATTTCTTTTAATCTTTCACAAATTTTTGATAGATTAATTGAGTTTGATCCTTTAATCATTACAATATCATTGTCATCTATTTCTTCAATTAATCTTTCGTATACTTTGTGGTAAGTTTTATAGTGAAAAGCCTTTATTTTATGTTTTGTGCTGTCAGATATTATTTTGGAAAAAGAACCAACTGTTACTAATAACTTTGGTAATACTTTTTTTACTATTTCTGAAACTTTTGAATGTAATTCCTCTGAAAATTTTCCAAGTTCAAGCATGTCTCCAATTACTAACACTAGCTTTTGATTACTTTTTAAAATTTTATTTGCATTGTGAATAGCTTGTATAAGAGTATGAGGACTTGAATTATATGTTTCATCGATCAAAAAGAAGCATTTATTTTTTTTTAAAATTTTTATCTTTTTTCCTCTTCCATCTAAAGGTTTTATGTTTTCAATTTTTTTCTTTAAATTAGCAAAATTATATTTGAGAATATTTAAAATGATTAGAATTATTAATGTATTATCTTCCCAGTATTTAAAATAGTTTTTTTTTTCAAGTAATATTTTTTTTCCTGATATTGAAAAAATAAATTTATTTTTACTGATTTTTCTAAAACTTGAATTTGAGTTTTCTTTATTTCCAAATAAAATGATATTTTGAGTTTTTTTAGAAGCCTTTTGAATTAAAAATTTTGAGTATTCAGAATCATTTGGGATTAAAGCAAAAGATTTTTCATTAAGAAAACTATAAATAGATGCTTTTTCTCTTGCTATATCTTTTGGTTTGTCAAAATTTCCAATATGAGCTAAACCTATATTAGTAATAACGGAGATTGTGGGTGATGCAATTTTAGAAAGTTTCTTAATTTCTCCTTTTCTATTCATTCCAAGTTCAAGGATACAAACCTTTGTTTTAGGAGGCATGTTTATCAATGAGAGAGGCATTCCTATTTCATTGTTAAAATTTCCAGGATTTACATAGGTGTTTATTCTTTCTTGAAGAACTTTTCCTGTCCATTCTTTTAAAGAGGTTTTTCCACTACTTCCCGTAATACAAATCATATGAAGATTTTGATTTCTTTTTCTCGCATAGAGTGCTAGCTCATGAAGAGATTCTAGTGTGTTATTCACAAAAATTTTGTGTATTAAATTATTTTTAACTAAATAATTTTTTTTTCTTTCAACTAAGCAAGCTTTAACACCAAAATTTGAAACTTCATCAATAAAATTGTGGCCGTCATAATTTTCACCATCTATAGGAATGAAAAGATCTTTAACTCCAATTGTTCTTGAATCTATTGAAATTTTTTGAAAATCAATATTTTCTCTGTTCTTAAATTTTTTATTTAAAGCTTGATATATTTCTTTAAGATCCCAAGACATAATTATTTACTTAAAAATTCTATCACTGTTTTTTTATCACTAAAAAAAAATTTATTATTTTTAATTATTTGATAATTCTCATGTCCTTTCCCAGCAATTAGCAAAAAGTCATCTTTTTCTAAAATATTAATACAATATTGAATCGCATTTTTTCTACTAGCTATTTCTTTGACATTAATTAAATTTTTTTTCGGTATTTTTGAAATCATTTCTTTTCTGATTTTTCTAGGATCTTCATTTCTTGGGTTATCATCTGTGATTATTATCTTATTAGAAAATTTCAAAGCTTCTTTAGTCATTAGTGGTCTTTTTGATTTATCTCTTTCGCCTCCACATCCAATTATAGTTATTAACTTTCCTTTACAACAACTTTTTAACGCTGATAAAACATTTTTTAATGCATCGGGTGTATGAGCATAATCAATGAATATATTAAGTTTTTTTTTATTACTAACTTTTTCAATTCGTCCTGGTGGATTTTTCAATTGTTTTAGAATCTCAAAATCTTTTTTTTCTAAATTTTCTCCAAAAACAATTAATAAAGCACAAATTTTATTATAAATTTCATAAATACTAAAACTTTCAAAAAAGATACTAAATTTTTTTTTTTTTAATAGATATGAATACGTTAAATATTTTATCTGATTGATTAATTTTTTTTATTTTTAAAAATTTTGCATTTTTGCCGAAATCAATTATTTTTATTTTTTTTTTTTTACAAATATCTAAGAAAAATTTTGAGTATCGAGAGTCAGCATTTATTATTCCCAAAGAGTCTTCATTTGTATGGTTTTTAAAAAGAAGTCCTTTCGAAATTTTGTATGCTTTGAAAGATTTATGATAGTCCAAATGATCAATAGTTAAATTTGTAAAAACTACTTTGTTAAATTTAAATGGAAAAAGTCTTTTTTGATCCAATCCAATGCTTGATGCTTCAATTACTGCTTTTTTACATCCTTTTTTGGATAGTAGACTTAAATTTCTGTTAATATCATCAGGCTCTGGTGTTGTGAGGTTAGTTTCAAGAATTTTTTTTTTCTTATAAATTATTCCAAGTGTTCCAATGCTACAGCAGCTTTTTTTTTTTTAAGTTCCAAATTTGTCTTGTATATTCAGCTATACTTGTTTTTCCGTTTGTTCCAGTTATTGCAACTAATTCGTTGAATGATTTTTTATAAAAAAAGTATGAGATTTCTGCAATAAGCTTTCTCACATCTGTAGTCTTAATAATTGTAATATTTTTATTTTTTTTATAAATTTTCGAATTAGATTTAGAAGAAAGAACTATTACCAAATTTTTAAATAAAATTAGATCTTTAATAAAATTTTCTCCATTAAATTCTTTACCTTTAATTGCTCCAAATAAAAAATTATCTTTTACTTCGGTAGAGTTCGTACTAACACCTTTTAAATTTATGTTATTAAAATTTTCTAACGTAAATATTGATTGACAGTTTTTGAGAATTCTTTCTAATTTCATTCTAAATTCATTTTTATATAATTATTTCTATTTAAGATTGGTGAAATCTTTTTTAAAATTCTTGAAAAAGTGGGTGCAGCTGTATTTCCTCCAAAGCTTTCTAATGATTCACTTTTGTTCCTTCTTGGCTCATCAAAAAGAATAAAAGCTATATACTTTGGCTGATCTATAGGAAATGCTCCTATAAAAGAGGTAATTACTTTTTTCTCAGAATATTTGCCGTTTTCAAGTTTTTTTGAGGTTCCTGTTTTTCCTCCAACTTTTATTCCATTAACGTTTGCTTTTTGACCTGTACCATTTTTTACAACTTCGCTAAGTAAGTAGTTGATTTTTTTTGAAGTAAGATCTTTTAAAACTTTTTCTTTTGAGTAAATTTCGTTCAAATTTACTTTGGGTTTAATTTTGTAGCCTCCATTTACTAAAGCTGCATAGGATGTGACAAGGCTTATTGGTGAGATTGACATTCCATAACCATAACTAATAAATTTCGAAGCCTGTGAATCCCAATTTTTAGGTAATTTATTTTTTACAACGTTAAGACCATAGAGGGAAATCTGATTGTTAATATTCAACTTTTCAAATAATTCTTTTTGTTTTTTAATTCCTAAGTCTTCAACTATATTGATACTTCCTACATTTGATGATTGTGTAAAAATTTCCTTAAAGTTGAGTTCATCTTTTTTTATGTGCTCGTCTATGATCAACTTGTCTGGTGTGATCTGGTAGCCATCTTTTATAGAAAACTTTTTCTTTTCGTGCTTTGAATTATTTTCATATACTAATGCCGCATTAAAAATCTTAAGTGTGGACCCCATTTCATACCTTGCTTCAAAAGCCAGGTTATTCTCACTAAAAGCCTTGATATCTTCTGGATGATTGGGGTTAAAGTCTGGAAGAGAGACTAATGAAATGATTTCACCATTGTTAACATTCATTATAATCGCTACTGCAGAATTTGCGTTATAAAGTTTTAGACTACTAGACAATTCCTGATGAACTTTATGTTGAACTCTTAAATCTAAAGTAAGGGATATATCAGTTCCTTTTTTTAAATGTTCGTCTAAGTTTCTTTCAATTTTACTCTTTAGTTCTGAGGATTTAAAACCAGTAAGATGAGAAAAAAGGTTATGTTGTAAGTAAATTCTTTTGCTAGATTTGTGAAAATTTATACTTGGATCTCCAATTTTCTTTAATTGGTTTTCTTCATGAATTGTTATGTATGGTTTTATTTTAATGTATTGTTTTTTTGAAAAAATATTATCAAAGTAGTTTTCTTTCTTATTAGGAAAAATTTTTTTAAGCTCTTTTTTTAATTCCATTTTATTTAAAATTTTTTTTGTATCTATATAAAAATCTTTCGTGTCAATATTAGTGGCAATTAATTCACCATTTCTATCAAAAATCTTACCTCTTTCTTTCTTTATTGATTTTGAAAAAGAATTGAAATTTTCATTACCAACAAAAAAAATTTTTTGAAGATTAAAAATTATCATAGAAAAAAAAAATAAAACAATAGTTAGAGTATACGTATTAATTTTCTTTGTATGTTCAATTAGGCTTTTTTTTTTATGTAACTCAAATAAATCATTCTTATCGTTAAAATTTAAATTTGTAGAAAAGTTTTTGTTCTTTGATGGAACTACGTTTTCATAAGTATATTTATCTGTTGGTTGCATTATTTATTTTCTAAAATAATCCAATCTTCTTGTTGAATAGGATTTAATTTAAATTCTTTATCATTAATTTCTTTTAATTTTTTGGGACTTGAAATATAAGCAAAATCTACTTCAAGTTTTTCTATTTCTTTTTTAATTTTAGTTATTTTTTGTGTGAGAATTTTTACTTCATTATCTTGGTTAATCACAGTTAATTTAATTGCAACACTTATAATTATTAAAATAATTAGGTTTGAAAAAAAAAATAATTTCATAAAATTTCTGCTACTCTTAACTTTGCTGATCGAGATCTTGGGTTAGTCCTTTTTTCTCTTTCATCCGGGGTTACAGGTTTTTTTGTTAAAATGTTTAAAAAAGATTTATTCTTTACAAAAAAATTTTTTATTACTTTATCTTCTAATGAGTGGAAAGCTACAGTTATAATTTTCCCATTCTTTTTTAAAAAAAGAAGACTTTTTTTTAAAGTTAAATCTAATTCATTTAATTCATCATTTATATATATTCTTAATGCCTGAAAAACTCTTGTAGCAGGGTGTTTTTTTTTATAATTATTTACCTTTTTTATTAATTCAACTAATTCAAATGTAGAAGAAATTATTTTTTTTCTTCTATATTCGATAATTTTCTTTGCAATTTGTCTCGAATTTTTTTCTTCACCATAATAATAGAAAATATCGCTTAAATTATGCTGATCAAATTCATTAATAATTCTTTTTGCAGTCAAATCCAAATTCTCAATATCCATTCTCATATCAAGTGGTCCGTTATTCGAGAATGAAAAACCTCGAGAAGGATTATTTAGTTGAGTATTAGATATACCTAAATCAAAAATTAACCCATCAACCTTTTTAATATCATTTTTTTTTAAAATATAATCTAGCCTACTAAAATTATTGATACTAAAAAAAAAGTTTTTTGGGTATTTTTTTTTTTAGCAGTTCAGCATATTTTATTGCATCTTTATCTCTATCGATAGCAACTATATTACAATTGGCATTTTCTAATATTTTTTTACTATATCCACCCTGACCAAATGTACAGTCAACGTAAGTTTTAAATTTTTCTGGAGCTAAATAAGATAAAATTTCATCAACCATTACAGGATGATGTTTTAGTTTTGAATACATTTTCAGTTAGCTTGTCTTCTCAAGAATGCCGGTATTTGTAATAGGTCATCTTCTTTGCTATTTTGTGACTCTGATTGTTTATCATACTCACTGAAATCATCAATCATTTCAAACTCAGATTTAATTTCTTGAATGCTCTCATTTGATAGATTTTGTAATGAATCATTTTCATTATTTTCTGAGTTATTGTCGAAGTTTGTTATATTTTGTTCATCTTTATCTATATTGCTTTCGTTTTTAACATTATGTTTTAATCCAAAAATTTTTGAGAAAATTGATCTTTTTTCGCTAGGAATATTTCCGGATTTTTTTTCAATTTTAAGATCATTTTCTTTTACTTTCTTTGATGTATCCTGAAGGTCTACGAAGAAACTAGTTTGTATTGTTTCTCTGTTCTGTAAAAAAGAATTTTTTTCATCTTTATCATCTATTTTTTTTTCTAAAGAATCCTCTTTATTTCTTAAATTAGTTACATTGGATTCTTCAACAATATTTTTGTAGTAATTTTCACAATCAATTCCAGTTGAAATTACAGAAATTTTGAATTTCCCGCTAAAACTTTCGTCTTTTTGTACTCCCCAAATTATGTTTGCCTCGTCATCTGATTCTTCTTGAACTCTGTTAATTGCTAAGTCTATGTCATGTAAAGATGTGTCATCACTGCATGTAACGTTTATAAGTACACCTTTTGCACCTTTCATACTGTTGTTTTCTAAAAGTGGGTTTGATATCGCCATTTCAGTAGCTTCCATTACTCTATTTTCACCCTCAGAAATCCCAGTACCCAAGTGAACTTTTCCTGTTTCACTCATAATAGCTCTTACATCAGCAAAATCATGATTCATTATTCCTGGGTTAACCATTAAATCTATAATGCTTTTTACGCCATCGATTAAAACGTTGTCAGCAAATTGTAATGATTCAACAAAAGAGGTTTCTGGTTTTGCAAGATGAAAAATATTTTGATTTGGTATCACGATAAGATTATCTACGTATTTTTGTAATTCCATAATACCATCTTTTGCTCTTTTAATTTTTCTTTTACCTTCCATTTCGAAGGGTTTTGTAACAACACCAACAGTTAATATTCCTAAATCTTTTGCAATTCTTGCAACAACAGGAGTTGCACCAGTTCCCGTTCCACCACCCATTCCGGCTGTTAGGAAGACCATGTGAGCACCTTCTAGATAATCTTCAATTTCACCTGCAACTTCATCGGCTGATTTTTTTCCCATCTCTGGGTCAGCACCAGCACCTAAACCCTTAGTACATGAAGGTCCTAATTGAAGTGTTTTTTCTACCTTGGAATGTTTTAATTGTTGACTATCTGTGTTGACATTTAGGAATTCAACTCCTTCAACACCTGATTCTTTCATACTGTTTATTATATTACCACCAGCGCCACCAACTCCTACAACAAGGATTCGTGGTGACATATTATTTACTTGAGATGGCATTTGAAGATGAAGTGTCATATTTATTCTCCTTATTACGTTCCTTTTGGTATAGGCCTTAGACGAGGATTAATTTTTTTTTCCTGAGCATTTTTAATCATATTAATTTTTTTATTTTCATATGATTCAGGATTCCACAACTGAAAAGTTGGACCAAGTCCGACAAACATTACATTTTTGTCAATTTCGGCATGATTAATGAGTTTTTTCGGAAGAGTTACTCTCCCATCCTTATCAAAAGGTAATTGTTCGGCTTCACCAAAATACATTGATATCATATCAAATTCTTCACGAGAATAATTTTCACTATCTAAACTATTAGATATATTTTCCATTCTTTCTATTCCACAAGCATCAATTGACTTGTTATTATAAGAGGGAAAAGCAATAATTCCTTTGAAAGATTGATTTTTTAATGAATTTCTAAAAGTTGAGGGCACTGAGACTCTACATTTAGAATCCATTCTATTTATTATAGTAGATAAAAATAAAGCCATAAATCACCTAATATGGGATTATATGGGATAATATGGTATTTTATGACACTTATCAAGTCAAAAAAAAAAATACTAGACGGTCTGTAAGCCGGATTCTGTCCCTTCATGAATTATGAAGGCTATGGTCATTAATCTTGGATAACTGTTACCAGCAATCTCTAGCGTCCTACCATGCTTAATGCAGAACCACACCTGTCAAAAGACTAAGCTTTTTTGGACTTGCTCCCAAAGGGGTTTACAATGCCATTTATGTTACCATAAATGCGGTAGGCTCTTACCCTACCTTTTCACCCTTACCATTATTTATGGCGGTTTTTTTTCTGTTGCACTTTCCCTAGGGTCTCCCCCGCCGGCTATTAACCGGCTTTGGTGTTCTGGTGAGTCCGGACTTTCCTCCTTTAAAAGGTGACCATATAACCGTCTAGTATTATCATAAGAATTTTTTTTTTCTTATTAGTCAATGGTTTTTTTAAGTAGATCAATTGTTTTATTAAGACTTGTACGATTAGGTTTTGATTTCACCATATTGGGTAAATGATGACGATGAAAACTTTCGATTATAACTTTATTATAATTAGAAGTATTATTTATTTTTAAGTAAGGATAACCAAGTTTTTTAAGGTTTTTAAGAAAAAGCTTTAAGGTTCCTTTATCTAATTTAGAATTATCAGGTCTATTTTTCGTCCACAAACCAACTAAATTTTTGCCTAAAAATTCCCATGGAAAATAAATTCCGGGGTCAATTTTTCTATTTGGAGCAATGTCACTATGTCCAAGAATATTTTGGTCAAAAATCTTATATTTTTTTTTCAAAAATAGACTTAGTTTGATAACTGATCTTATTTGCTCAGTATCATAACTTTTTGCTGAAAGTTCACCTGGGTAAACAATTTCAATTCCAATTGATCTACTATTCATATCTTTCGACTTTTTCCACATAGACGTTCCAGCGTGCCAGGCTCTTTTATCTTCATCTACTAAGTTGTAAACCTCTCCATTAGTGTCGACTATGTAGTGACAGCTAACCCTTCTTTTTTTACAAGTCAAAAGTTTTACTGCTTTTGCTAAATCTTTGGTTTCAGTATAATGAAAAATTAAAAAAGATATTTTTTTTTTTCTTAAATCAAAATTTAGAGATTTGTATCTATGTGATATATTTAGTTGACATAACATTTTTATTGCTTTTTAAATAATAATTCAATTTTAAAAACTATGCACATTAAAACTTTAATTTTATCCCTAATTTTCTTTTTTAATTCAATCTCTGCTAGTGAGAAAGTTTTTTCAATTAAAGAATTAACTAACATGTTTATTCAGCCATCAGAAAATTCTCCTATAATTTATCCAATTGAGATTGGAAAAGAATTTGTGTTGAAGGATGAGAAAGAAGAGTGGTCAAACGTTCTTGATGAAAGAACTGGACTTGTTGGTTGGGTTCGAAAAGATCAACTATCCCGAGATAAACCAGATGGAACCACGAATGGCAAAGACTATGGTCAATCATTTAAAATTTTTAAACAGAGAGTTTTAGAAATGAGTGCTTCTATAAAGGAAGCTATTTCAGTTGATACTTTTTTAGATGTAAAACATCTGGGTGGGGCAGCGGCTGCAGTTATTGCAGATAATGAATGGTTTAAAGGCAAGAGGCACGCAAATCAAGCTTTTCAAGTTTATGACCTCTGGAAAAATCAAAATCAATCTCCGTCATTTTTATCGTTTAGAAATGAATCCAATAAAGAACAATTTATAATTTTGTCAGGGCCTCATCGACCAAGATATCTTAAATCTAATTAACAGTGCTTAGATTTTTAAAATTCTCTTTTTTTATTTTCACAGTCTTTTTAATTCTCATTGCTATTTTACCTTTTTTTATCGATAAACAAAAAATTGCATCTTTAGTTGAGGATAGACTTAAGAATGATTTTAAAATCAACCTCTCATTTGATAAAAACATAAGCTTAAACTTTTTCCCAAAGCCAACATTAAAAATTTTTTCAATTAAGTATTTAGATGATAAAAGTAATATTGAAATAATTGCAGATAAAATAAATTTGGTAGCTACATGGACATCAATTATTAACCTCAAACCAGAAATTGAATCTCTTGAAGTTTTCTCACCAGTTGTAAAATTTAATAAAACAAATAAATTTACAAAATCTAAAAATCTTTTTTTTGTAAAAAATGAAGATGATAGTTTAATAAAAAATTTAAAGTCAAAACTTGAAAATTTTGGTGTTATTAAAATTAGCCAAGGATTAATAAATTTTTCGGATTATTCTATAAAAAATGTAAATTTGATATTTAAAAGTGAGTCAGTTTTTAAGGTTAAAGGTGACTTCGAGTTTACAAAGTTAGCTTCCAAGGTAATTTTTGATTTAGTTGAAAAAGATAACTTTTTTGATTTTATAATTCAGCAAAAAATTAGTGACAGAAATATTATTCAATACAGGGGTAAGTTAAATTTCTTTGGCAAACATTTTTTAATTAATGGGCAGGGTAGAAGTAATTTTGTTAACGTGAACGAAATATCTAATTTATTTGGGCATTTAAGTTCTTTTTCTATTCCAACCATGAGATTAGTAAACGTTCCAGTTACTGGAAATGAGATTAACCTAAATTTTAAAATTGATAAATTAAAAATAAATGAAGCTTTCTTAAAGTCTACCGAATTCGATTTGAAACTTCTAAACGACATTTTAAAAATAAAAAAATTCAAAGCAAATTATAATGATGCAAGTATATATGGAGACTTAAATTTTTCTTTAAAAAATAATAATTTTTCTGGAAAAACTAAAATTCAAAAACTTCTAGTAATTAAAGAATATTTTGGGTTATCAAAAATTGATTTGTTTGATGGTCTGGTTGATTGTTCAATAACTTATAAAGGAAGTAATTCTAGCAATGATTTTGAAAAGACAATTAAGTCTATTGATTCAAAGGGAACTTGTACAACTGGAAAAATAAAAGTGAGTGGTGTGGATTTTGCTCAAATAGCAAAAACTGTAGATAAAATTAATGATTTTCCAAGTTTAATTAAAATAATTAATAAGAAAAATTTTGGTAAGGAATCTAAGTTTGAAAAGATTACACTAAAATTTGACATCAAAAATGGTTACTTTTATTTAAAGCCGTTAAAAGCATATCATAAAAATTTAACATTAAATTCTAGCGGGAAGTTTAATATATTAGAAGATCATCTTATTTTAGATTCCAAAGCATATTTTAAAACAACAAAATATAAAGATTTACCAGCTGTTGGGATCAGTATGATAGGACCATCAGAAACTCCTCAGGTCTCTTATGATTTGAGTGAGTTAAAACAGAAAATTTTTAATGAAGGCGTTAAAAAGATTTTGAAAGAAAAAAAGTCTATTATTGTTGACCCGGACGTTATAAATGATTTTTTTAAAAAAAATTTAAAAAAAGAATTTGATCCTGCAAAGATAATTGATCTCTTTAGTAATTAATCGCCTTTGATCATTTTCTTTGGATCTACAATTGAATCAAATTCCTTAGAATCCAAATAATTAAGTTTTACAGCTGCATCCTTTAAAGTAATATTTTCTGCAAAAGCCTTTTTTGCAACTTCGGATGCTTTTGTATAACCAATTTTAGGGTTAAGAGCAGTAACAAGCATTAATGAATTTTTTAAATTTTCATCAATTTTTTTTTTTATTTGCTACAATATTCTTCAAACAGTTGTCACTAAATGAATTTATTGCATCAGATAAAAGTTCAACGATACGTAGCGTGTTAAATAATAAAACAGTTTTGTTGGCATTTAATTGAAAATGCCCTTGACTTCCTGCAAAAGCACTTGAACTATATAACCCCATGAGGTGAAGGCAAACTTGTGCAATAGCCTCGCACTGAGTTGGATTAATTTTTCCTGGCATTATTGATGAACCAGGTTCATTTGAGGGTAAAATTAGTTCACCAATTCCACATCTAGGTCCAGAGGATAAAAGTCTAATGTCATTTGAAATTTTATAACATGCTATAACAAGTGTGTTTATGGAACTAGAAAAAAAAATTATGGGTTCATGAGAAGATAAAGCCTCAAATTTATTTTTTGATTCTTTGAAGGGTAAATCTGTAATAATTTGGATTGCTTTCATAAATCCTTTTATAAATTTTGTTGAAGTATTAATACCTGTTCCAACAGCAGTTCCACCTTGTGCAAGATATAGGAGTTCCTCGTAGGCTATTTTAATTCTTTTAAAAGCATTTTTTACCTGATTCAAATAACCGCTAAATTCTTGATCAATTGTTATTGGTGTTGCATCTTGTAGATGTGTTCTTCCTATTTTAATGATATTCTTGAATTCTCTTATTTTTTTTTCAAGAGATCTTATTAAGTTATTGATTGCTGGAAAAAGTTTTTCGTTAGTTATCTTACTTATGGATATATGCATGGCTGTAGGAAATGAATCATTAGAGGATTGACCCATATTACAATGATCATTTGGGTGAATTGGTGAATATTCACCAAGATTTTTACCTAAATTCTGATTAGCTTTATTTGCAATAACTTCGTTTAGATTCATATTAGTTTGGGTTCCTGAACCAGTTTGCCAAACTGATAAAGGAAAATGATCATCAAGTTTACCTTCTATTATCTCATCACAAACTTTGATTATTTCCTGACCTAATTTATTTTCAAGTTTATCTAACGCTATATTGCTAATAGCAGAGGCTTTTTTTTGCATGGCGAACGATTTTATAAAATTTATGGGAATTTTATCTGAACCAATTTTAAAGTTTTCCAGACTTCTTTGAGTCTGAGCTCCCCAATATTTTTGTTTTGGAACCTTTACTTGTCCAATACTATCAATTTCAGTTCTGTAATCAGTCATTTTTTCTTCTAAAGTCATCCAGGGCAATAATTTTATTTGTTTTAGATTTTTTAACTTTTCTTTCTTTCTCGGTTTTACCTTTTTCTTCCTTTAATTCAAGTTGAATACTAAATTTGACAAAAGGGTCATAAAACTTTGTGATAGCATTGAATGGAATTGTTAATGTTTCCCTTTTTTTATTAAATGACAAAGCTACAGAAAAATTATTTTTTTTTACAGATAAATTCCAGTATTGATTTTGTAGAACAATTGTCATTTCATTGGGGTACTCTTTAAGAAGGTGCTTAGGAATGTCTACTTTAGAATTTTTTGTTTTAAATGTTATGTAAAAACAATGATTAGATGATATTTTTGATTCCTCAAGATCCTTGAGGATATCTTTAATAACTCCTAAAATAGCAGTATTAATTCTTTCCCCATAATCAATAAAAATTTTTTTCATGAAATTTTTTCTTAATGCTAACTTTAATAATATCCTAGAGTTAATTAAAAATGAATATAAGTGTGAAAATAGTTAGTATTATAAAAACAAAAATTCTAAAAACTCTATAGAACTCATACATCAACTAAAAATAGTTCATAATGAACTTGTGTGCAACAAAACCTATGATTAAAAGAAATAAGGCAAGAGTGTATGTGGTTATAAAATTTAAACCAAGTGTTTTGGCAAAAAAAAATGGTAAAAAGAATGTTAATGAGGCTGGTATTCCAATAACAATGCTTTTTGCAAATAAGATGGTTTTATCTAGATTTTTATGTTCGGCATAAGAAAATGCAATTGATAAGATGCTAAGCAGTGGTAAAGCAATTATAAAGCCTGCAAGAACTGGCTTTTTAATGGACAGCCAGCTTGCAAAAGAAATAACAATGGCTGAAAATAAAACTTTTGCAATAAAAACGACCATAGTGTCAATTTTGATAATTAGCCAAAAAAGTTCTTAATTTTAGAAATGGGGTTTCTCAGTGGTTCATATACTCTGTCAATAAAAGCTATATGGTCTGTTAGTTTTTTTTCAAGTTTAGTAATAGATCGTTGAAGTCTATCAATTTTTGCTTCAAGAACTTTTATTTGATCTGATTGATTACTATTTTTCATATTAGTTAATTTAGTATCAAGACACTAAATAGTAAATATTTTTTTTATATTCTTGGGTATTTTAGCAGATATTTTTTACTAAATTTTTCAGGAAAAACCTTTGGTTCATTTTTCTTAGAAAAAATTAGAAAGATTGTTACAATCACTATAAAAGTTATATTGAAATAAACAAAAATTTTAAAAATTGTTGGAAACATAGTAATCTAAATCGACCATGTTTTAATTTTGTTTAGTTCTATTCCCACTCAAGTTCAGTAAATGTTTTTGTAACATTTGAACTATGATAAGAATCAAATAGCAACCATTTTTCTTTGTTCTCTGAAGCAGCCTGATTTTGTGCACTTTTAAGGGTTTTTCCTTTCGTATGGAATTTTCGTACTTCTTTAATTAGTCTATCAAAATAACTTATCATTGGCTCAATAGCTTCGTTCTTTTTTTTTAAAGGCCCATGTCCAGGTATAATTGTATCAATATCCATTTTAAGTGTTTCATCTAAATTAGATTTCCAACCTTTGACACTTGCTCGAATTGACGGGACTCTTTCAACGAATATATTTTCTGACCATAAAAATTTAGTTTTTTTATCATATATTGATAGATCATTATCTGTGTGACCACTTTTCCATGCTTTAATTTCAATTTTCCTATCGCCAATATTTATGGTTTTGATTGAATCAATTTTTACTATTTGATTAGGCAGAAATAGTTTTGTTTTTTTTATACTTTCTTGTTTAATCAAACTAAATTGAAGATTTTTATAAAATTCAAAATTTGTGATTAATGCTCTTTCAAGCTTTTCATGTCCAATAATTATTACCTTATCATTTATTAAAGCTTCAGTCCCAAAAAAATGATCAGGGTGTGAATGAGTGATTATAATATGTGATATTGGTAGACTTGAAATTTCTCTAATTTTTTTAAAAAGACTCATTCCTATCTCAGGTGTACCACCGGTGTCAATTACTGCAATTGATTTAGATCCAACAATGAAGCCAATATTCGCAATATCCCCATTATTTTTTGTACTAGAATCTTCTTGCTTGCCAAAATGAACAAATAAACCTTCAGCAACTTCATTAACTTCAAAACTAAAACTATTTTTAAAAATAAAAAAAACTAAAAAAAATATTTTTAATAATAAGCTAAGGCTCATTTTAAATTTTTTAGTTGAAAAATTTATAATGTAATGATTCATAGTAACAGTGAAAAAAAAATTGTTTTTTAAAATTATCCTTTTTTTCTTAATTTCTCATAATCAACTTATTTGTAAAGATTTTATTATTTTACAATCAACTACATCTGCCAGGGATTCAGGGCTTTATGATTTTATATTACCTGATTTTTTTAAAAAAACACAAATTGACGTTAGAGTAGTTGCTGTAGGTACTGGTCAAGCAATAAAAAATGCAGAAAGATGTGATGCTGATGTACTTATTGCTCATCATAAAGAATCAGAGCAGAAATTTTTAGATGAGGGATATGGGGTTTCGAGGAGAGAATTTATGTATAATGACTTTGTTTTAATTGGTCCTGATTTTGACCCTGGTAATGTAAAGGGAAGCCATTCAATAATTAGCGCTTTAAAATCTATTAGTAACAATAAGATTAATTTTATATCAAGAGGTGATGACAGTGGAACACATAAAAAAGAAGTCCTACTTTGGAGTTCTTCTGGAATTAAGCCAAACCCAAGAAAAAACAAATGGTATTTGTCTGTTGGACAAAGTATGGGTGGTGCAATAAACATTGCAGTTAATAAAGAAGCATATATTTTATCTGATAGATCAACGTGGTTAAGTTTTAAGAATAAAAAAAACCACGTAATATTAGTCGAAAATGAACCACTTTTGTATAATTACTATGGAGTTATTCCTGTAAGTCCAAAAAAATGTCCAGACGTAAAATTTAAAAAAGCTAATATTTTTATTGATTGGTTGATTTCTCCAGAAACAATGCAGTTAATTTCCTCTTATGAAATTGGTGGTCAACAGTTATTCTTTCCAACCAATTAAAACTTGATTTATTATAAGTGTTATAATATAACAGTTTAGCACAATTTTTAATGGAGAGTTTCTAATGAATAAAAAAATTTCTTTTTTGTCAGTTCTTATCTTTTTTTCTAGTGTAGCAAAAGCAGAAAAACTTGAGTCTATTTTTGTTGCACCAAATGTGTTTGTTACCTCTAAAATTAAACCTACAAAAGATTTTGAAGCTGAAAGAGGAAATATATTATTTGAAGGTCATGACATTGAAACAAAAAGAAAATACTCCATTGGTGATATGCTAAAAGATTTACCTGGCATTTCCTCAACAGGACTTGGAAATGCTTCACGCCCAATAATAAGGGGTATGGCCAATTCGAGAGTTAAAATTCTTCAAAATAGTAGTAGCACAACAGATGTATCTGAATTTGGTGAGGATCACATAGTTGGTTACGATCCAATGCTGATTGACAAAATTGAAATTATTAAAGGACCTGGAACATTATTATATGGTAATAACGGATTTGCAGGTGTTGTTAATATAATTAACCCTCTAATTGCTACTGACAAAATTGTAACGGACGAAAATATAGAGGCAAATTTTGGCTACCGTACATCTGGCGGTGAACTTAAAGGAAGTCTCAAAGCTGGCCATTCAATCGATAATTTTACTGTTCGACTGACTGGTAGTGGATTAAGTTCAGGCCCTTATGATTTAGCAAACACCTCAGATAAACAGCCAAATTCCTCAAAATTTATGGCATCAGGTGGTGTCGGTTTAACATATAATGATGGTGAGAATTACATTGGATTTTCTTTTGATAAACTAGAAGCTGTTTACGGTAACCCTGGTCCTGAAGGTGAAGAGAATATGACCTCTTTAAACCCAACTAAAAATACGTTTAATTTTCAGTCTTCATTGTCACTTAACAATGCCTACTTTAATAAGTTTAACTTACAAGGAGCAGTATCTGAATATAATCATTCTGAAAGAACTGGTTCGGGAAATAATCACAACATTAATTTTTTTAGTGATTTATACGAAATTAAAACCTCTCTTAATCACAATTCAATTATTGACGTTAACAGCGAAGGGTTGATTGGGTTCCACTTTCAAAATTACGATCAGGGAGCCTTAGGGCAAGAGGAAAGTCATTTAGTGCATACAAGAACATCTAGTTTTGCATTATTTGCTCTTGAAAGCTTTAATTTTGATTTATTTGATTTGGATGTTGGAGGTCGTATAGAATCAGTAAATTTAAAAAATACTAGTATGGAAAAAGGATTTTTTCCTGGTGCATTTTCCTCAACAATTAAAAGAGAAATTTTTACTAATAACAATGTTTTTGGTGGGTTTGACTTTACTGAGAGAGCGCCTAATGCAGTTGAATTATTCGCTAATGGTCCACATCATGCACTAGAACAATTTGAAGTCGGGGATAGCAATATGGATGTTGAAACTTCTTATAATTTTTCTTTAGGATATAGTTATGATGATGGTCTTGATAACCTAAAAATTGAAACATACTATAATTACATTGATGATTTTATTGCAGCAGATAGAGATGGAACTACAACAGAAGTAGAGGGTGAAGATATGAACAATGTTAATTTCACCCAATATAATGCATTATTCACTGGTTTGGAAGTCAGTGGTCAGTATGCTTTTGCAAAAATCGATGACTTTGATTTGATTTCTAATGTTATGATTGACTTCCTTAAAGGATACCGAAATTCAAATGACAAAGCTTTATCAAGAATTCCTCAAACAAAGATGAACTTCGGTATTAAGGCTATAAATGAAAATTGGGATGCAAATCTAAATTACTATCATTATTTCGATAAGGAATTTATAGGACCATTTCAAACTAGAACTGGGGGGCACTCAAGATTAGATTTTGATTTAACGCGAGACTTTAATTATTCAGATCTCTCAGGTCATCTAATGTTTACAGCTTCTAACTTACTTGATGTTGTTGGAAGAAGTCATCTAGAGTCGAAAAAAGCACATGTTCAATTGCCTGGAAGAAGTTTCATGTTTATGCTTAAACTATATTACTAATAAAAAAAGTATTCTTTTAGGTATACCTGTTTAGTTTAGGATTGTTTGTTTGTTTTCTCTAAAGATTGTCTTATATAAATTATTAGTTACTATACTAAAATGACATTAGTTGAGATTTTAGTTGTAATAGGCATGTGGCTTCTTGTTTTTATACTTTATAAAAAGTTAAAATAATGGTTATTAATATTATAAAACTAATTTGTTTTTTTATAGTTTTTTTATTCTCTTTTTCAGGACATTCAAATGTCGAAATTAATTCCTGGAGCGAATTAATAAAGAGGGGAAATATCTTTTACAATAAGACTGATGATAAGCCGTTTACTGGAACCTTGAAAAACTTTCATGAATCTGGTTCCGTTTCTTTAATTGATCATTTTAAAAATGGTAAACAACATGGTGATTTTAAAACTTTTCACGAAAATGGTAAAATATCAATGAAAGGACAATTTTTTGAAGGACAAAAAATTGGTGATTGGTTTGAGTTTCATGATGATGGGTCGATATATTGGAAATTAAGTTACATAGATGGTAAAATAAAGGATGGTTTATTTAAGATGTTTCACAAGAATGGGCAAATAAGATCAGAAGTTACATATAATAACAACAAGCCTAGCTCTAATTGGACTTATTATGATGAAAAAGGGGAATTAGAGAGAATTGATATTTATAGAAATGGTAAATTTATTTACGAAAAACATCTAAAATAAGTCACTAACTTTCCTAATAAATATTAATAATTCACATAGGCACGTTGTTTGCAAAAAATATTTATGGATAATTTTACAAGTCATATTGGCGAGGTTAAAGCAAAACACGGAGTCTTTAGTTTTTGTCACTTTGATAAATACATAGGCCTTGCCATGAGAGAATATGGAGAGTTTTCAGAAATTGAATTATCACTTATGTCAAAATTTATTATGGAAGGTGATGTAGTTTTTGATATAGGTGCAAATATTGGTGCTTTCACAGTTCCACTAGCAAAAAAAGTTGGTAAGTTTGGTGAGGTATATGCTTTTGAACCACAAAAATTAATTTATGATATTTTACAAGATAATGTAAATAAAAATAATCTCAACAATACAAGGGTTTTTAACATTGGCGTGGGTGAAAAAGAAGAAGAATTAGAATTAAATGATATTGATTATTCAAAAGTTGGAAATTTTGGGGGTGTAAGCTTTAAGTATAAGAGTAGTTCTTTTACAAAAAATATTAAAGATAAAAAGTATAAAGTTAAGGTAACAAACCTTGATAAATTAATGGAAATTAAAAAGTGTAATTTCATTAAAATGGATGTTGAGCTTATGGAATTAGATATTTTAAAAGGAGGCAGAAATTTTTTAAAAAAATTTAGACCAATCTTGTGGATTGAAAATCACCAATCATACCCTAATAAAATAAACAAATTTTTACTGGAAAATGATTATAATGCTTATTGGGCTTATTCGCGAGTATTTAATAAATCTAATTTTTTTATAAATGAAAATAATTATTTCGATGAAATTGCAACACTTAATACTTTAGCTATCCCAAAAGAAGATAATAGGTTTTCCATGGATAAAAAGTTCGATAAAATAACAGATTTTTATACAAAACCAATTTTAGTATTAGAAAAAACATTATAATAAGTTCCAAAAACACAAGTGATTTTTAAACTGATATGTGTTATCAAGGTCATATGCTATTTAGGATAGTCTTTAGTTTAATATACTTAATTACATTAGAGATAGGCATTACTGCTTCATTGGAACATAATGATGACAGTAATATTTGTAAACAAGACAAAGAGCCTCAAAATAATTTTAAATGCGATTTTCACTGTATGTTCCAGGGTTTGGTTGATAACGATTGGTTGACTTTTGAAAAAAATAACTTTGGGCATAAAGCCTTATTTAAGATTCAACTTATAGAAAGTTATATTAATTTTGACTTAGAAATTTTTCCACGCACGAACTCACCCCCTTCTTTTTCCTAATCCAAAAAATAATAGTTTTAACAATAAGGAGGTTTAAATGATTATTCTCTTAATCATAATTATTAGTATTAATTTTAGTAACTTATCAGCACACGAAAAAGTTTTTGCTGATTCTCATGGTCCGATATCAATTATGGGGGATCATGTTCATAAAAAAAACGAGTATATGTTTTCATATCGCTTGATGAAAATGGAAATGAGAAATCTTTTTCAGGGAAATAACAAAATAAGTAAGGCTCGTACAATGTCATCACCTAATGGTGCAAGTAATGGCTCTGGAACTTATATGAATGCACCTGATTCAATGTCAATGGATATGCATATGTTTGGCGCAATGTATGCACCATCAGATCACATTACATTGATGTTAATGGGTAGCTATAATAATAAAGAAATGACAACTCAAAGAATGCCAATGACAGGCGGAAAAAAGTTTGATGTAAATTCTTCTGGATTTGGTGATGTAAGATTTACTTTTCTCTCTAAAATTCAAGATTCAAAAAAATGGAAAAATCATATTGGCATGGGAATAAGTTTTCCAACTGGTAGTATTAATCAAAGAGATGTTACCCCAATGTCAAATGATGCAAGACTTGGTTATGCAATGCAGAATGGGACAGGTACTTATGATGGTTTTTTTTTAATAAATAATCTTAATGAATTAGGAAAATTTAAAGTTGGAGAGCAACTTTTTTTCAAATTACCAGTCTCAGGAAAAAATAACTATGGTTATAAATACGGAAAAGATATTGGTTTAAACCTTTGGGTTTCATATAGATTTTTTCAATATTTAAGTACCTCGTTGAAAATAAATTATCAATATAGAGGAGAAATGGGTGGGTCAGATAATGAAATGAATAAAAGAATGAGTACTGCCATGGATGGAAATAACCAAGGGTTCAATAAAGTAAACCTGGGCTTAGGGGTTAATTTTGTTAACAAGAATTATTACTTCAAGAACAATAGAGTATCTTTGGAAATTATAGCTCCTCTTTACAGAAACTATAAGGGAATCCAAATGGCTGATAGCTTCAGTTTTATTGTAGGCTGGCAGTATTAAAATTTGGTTATTCGGATAATTTTAAATTAACAGCTGAGAACTTACCATTGTTCTCTTCAATCTCGTAGCTTATCTTCTGACCTTCAGATAAAGAACTAACACCAGATTTTTCGAGAGCAGTGTAGTGAACGAAAACATCTTTTTCGCCTTCGTCTGGGGTAATGAAACCATAACCCTTTGTAGAACTAAACCATTTAACTTTTCCTGTCTTCATAATATACTTTCTTCATATTAAAAATAAAACTAACACTGATATAAAGAATAATATTGTAATTTGACATCAAAATATCAACTAAATCTCAATGATTTGAAGAGTATAACAAAAACTTATAAATTTAAAACAAAAAAAATATAATTAGGATTTAAGAATTAAGATTGGCATTTAATTTGCTGTTTTTTCTTCATGTTAGAATAGCAAAGCACAAAAAACTCAAATTTAAACTTAAATTGGAAGAAAAATCTATTAAATGGAAGTGTCCAAAAAGAAACTATCAAAATGTTAGAAAAAAATAAAACTTAAACCAAAAATTCAAAAAATATTTTTAATTCCTCATGTAAATTTGTTGTCAAAAAAAACAAAAAAGAAGATTGATAGTCGTCAAGAAATAAATTCAATAATAGACAAGTTAACAAAGAATTTTAATATTTTTGAAAAAGTTAATATTTGGGATTTTCTTCAAGCAAGAAACTTTTATCATGAGGATATCTTGAATGATAATTATTTAAATTTAAATAAGTTGGGAAATAAATTGATTTACGACTATTTTCATCCTAAATAATCCTAGTGAAAATATTAAATCAAAGGTCTTGTAGTTTATAAATTGTCAGATTTGTCTACCCTTCAATAATTTAATTTGCTCTGAGTCTAACCAGAATATAAAAAGAGTTAAGGATGGTAACTTTTTGAAAATTCAACTTAATTATGAGCCTCAATCATTAATTTAAAACACTATGTGTTGCTTGATATTAATTAGAAGAGTCTCAACTAAGACTTACAATTTAAAAAAATTATAATTATATATTTATTATGAAATATTTTTTAATCATTTGTTTATTGATTTTAATTTCTTGTGCTTCAAGTAAAAGCCCTTACAATTATTTTGCTGAATGTGAAGAGGAATCCATTGATTTTACTAAATTATCTTCTTGTGCATTTAAAGAAATGCAAGCTGACTGTAAAAATAATAAAAATTGTAGAAATGAAAATAAAAGATTTACAAATATTATGAAAAGACTTCAAATAATGGTAGATAGCAATGAAATATCTGAAAATGAGGCAATGTTCAGATATTTTAACTTAATGGACCTTGAAGATTTAAAATTTAAAGCTGCTAAAAATATTGATCCAATGAGTTATCGTTATAATCCAAATAATTTTTATGTTAGAGGAATGTCTTCGTGCTACTTCTTAAGAAATGGCGTTTGCTATTAAAATTAACTGAGGTTAATCTTTATTAGCAACAGTTTTCTGAATCACTGCAGCATCCGTCTTTGCAACAACTTTCACTACAATCTCCAGTTTTGCAACCGTCACTGCAGCAACCATCTGAACAACAAGTGTGTTTGCAACAAGTTTCTTTAATTTTCGTTTGTTTAGTCATTATAAAATCCTAATTTCGGTTATAGTAAACATACTATAAAAACAAGAAGTTTCAACTACAATAACATTTCTAATTAATAATACAAAATGCAATATTTGCTTAATTTAAATAAGAATGAATCTTTTGAAATCTTTAAGTGTATGATTAAAACAAACTAGCGTGAACATTTTCCCGACCTTGCCGACAAGACTTTGTCTCTTGGCATATCTTCTGAAATCATTTATTTATAAGTGTTTTTAAAAATTGTATTGAAAAGTATTTTGAAAATGAAGATATTCTACATTATTTCTTCCCGGGCTCCTTTTTTGTTGCAATCAATTAAGAAAATAATATGGACTTATTAGGAATTACAGCGTTATATATTTTTTTATATGTACCTATTTTATGGATATGTACTTATCCAATTTATTGGTTGAATAAAAAAACTAAATCCAAAGTAAATCCTTTTCTTATGAGTTTACAACTTGAATTTCTAGGAAGTTCGTTGTCCTTGTTAGTCCGTACTTTACTTGGAGGGATCTATATCATTTTCTTTGGTTTACTTTACTGTATCGTATTTTTTTTTACGTTAATGGTGACAGGAAATTTTATCTTCTCATGGTTTGGAATTTGATAAAAACTCGATATTTAAGTCCATAATTTTAGTTTAAGACTACCCTCTTTTTATTAATTTACCCTAGGAAAACTCATGTTTTCACGATTTAAAGTTTTTGAATATTAAGGATGTCTTAAATTTTGAAGAAATTTATTTGTTTAATATTAAATTACAACATGAAAACCTTCAAAGTCAGGATGATCTAAATAGATATTCTTATGTTGCTTAGTATTCTTGTGTGCCATTCTAAAAGATTCAGATTTCGTCCAATTAAGAAAGTCTTGTTCTGTATCCCATCTGCTATGTGAGGCATACAACGTAAAGTCTTTGTTGCTAGATCCTTTGATTAAATTAAAATCAACAAACCCAGGAACATTTTCTAGATGAGAATCTCTGTTTCGCCAAATGTCTTCAAATTGTCTTTCCTTTCCAAGAACAATTTTAAATCGATTCATTGCTATATACATAGTATTTTCATTCATTTTGAATTAAAAATTAGTCAAAATTACCTTATTATTAAGTTTTTTTTAATAATTTTATTTAATTAATTCTTTCTAACCTCGCTAAAACAAACTAAAACAAACATGGGAGGACAATTATTCGCCCTCGCCGATGAAACTTCTGTGTCTCAGTCTGTGTTCTAAAACCTTAATTTCTTGGACTTTTTTGAAAAGTGTGTCACAGTTATTTATTTCCTCTGCATTATATCTGCAATAATTTATTAAAAACTAAACATTTAGCAAAAATAATTATACATATATTTATATGTCTCAAAGATATAGTAAAAAGTTAAATTTTATTTTTACTGATTTTATCTTTTAACTTAGGAGATTTTGTGGACTTTCTATTCATACTCTTAAATTTACATGAAAGAATAATGTTCTCTGTGACAAGTACTCTATTTTGTGATTGTAAAAACCCTAAATATATTACTTTATTAAAACTTGATGAAGAAATCTTTTCTTGTTTATTTTGATGAAGTGGATTCAAAATAAAAGTAGCGACAAAGAAAAAGATGTAGAGTGTGCAAAATTTCATATTCATAAATTAATAAATATGAATTCAATTTCAATAAAAAAATAAAGTAAGGATGAATCTAGGTTAAATATTATTATTTTCTGATACTTTTGTTTTGAAAATATAAATACCTTTGAAACCTTTTGTGAGTTTCCCTAAAACAAACAAGGGGGAACAATTGCCCCCTCCTTGCCGATGAGACTTCTGTGTCTCGGTGTTTGGTCTAGGACCCACTGTTTCTCAGACTTTCTCAAAAAGTGTATTGCAAAGTGTATTTCAAATGAGTGTTTTTTATGCACGACTTCTGCACGGACTAATTTTATAATTTCTATTTTCTAAAGAAAAAAAGCACTGCAGACTAAATTACAATGATTACTAATAATTTTTCAATAAATGTCATTAGAATTAGTTTAGATGAATCTATAATCAGAAGTAATAATAGGTATAAACATAAAAAATTTCTACAGAGATATATTAATTACTATATGTATGTAAGGGCGTCTAACATTATTCCTTCCTTTTGCGACAGGTTTAGGCGCCTAACCCTTTTAATTTCATAATTTTTAAATTACAAACGAAAAATTGTCTGTTCTCATTATTATAGTATGACCATTATTATTTAAAATTATAACACCTATAAATAATATAAATTTCAAAAAGTATTTAAGATTTATTAATATTTCATTCTAACCTTTTTTGGAGATACACATGAAAAATTTCTACTTTTTATTTTTCTCTTTAGCATTTTTAATTTCTTCTGAATCCACAAGAGCGGACGGACACGGAGAAAAAAAAGAAGTTGTAGAAGAAAAAACTGAAGAGACTT
>MDTB01067664.1_pt1 | contig 40156 bp, 37 predicted proteins | sample 811161 | NCBI WGS metagenome assembly MDTB01 (sample SAMN05326650, study PRJNA326480) | marine metagenome | isolation source: seawater | place: Mediterranean Sea | collected 2009 | reverse complement strand
CGTCGATTCACAAAACTGGTTGCACTACGGTAAAGATTACCAAATGACCCGCTACAGCCAGTTGTCACAGATTAATCGTGATAACGTGAAATCATTAACACCGGCTTGGAACTTGTCATTCGGTATTCTCGAAGGTCAAGACAGTCAGGCTGTTGCAGTTAACGGTACTCTTTACGTAACGACTTCATTCAACCGCGTAATGGCTGTGAATGGGGCAACGGGCGATATCCTCTGGAAATATGAGCGTGAGCTCCCAGGTGACGTTTTCCCTAAGTTGTGTTGTGACGTTGTGAACCGTGGTGTTGCGGTATACAAGAACAAAGTTTACCTTGCGACATTAGATGCTCACGTTGTTGCACTTGATAACCAAACAGGTGATGTTGTTTGGGATAAGAAAATTGGTGATTACACCTACGCTGAAACATTCACCATCATGCCTCTCGCTGTAAACGGTAAAATCGTTTTCGGTACGGCTGGTGCTGAGTACGGTGTTCGAGGCTGGTTAGCTGCAATCGATGCAGATACTGGCGCACCAGCTTGGAAGACATACACTATTCCTGGACCAGGCGAGCCTGGTAATGATACATGGGGTGGTGATTCTTGGAAGTACGGTGGTGGATCAACATGGATTACTGGTTCTTATGATAAAGAAACCAACCAGCTTTTCTGGCCAGTTGGAAACCCAGGTCCTGACTTCGATCGTCACGTTCGTCCAGGAGATAACCTCTTCTCAAACTCTACACTTGTAGTTGATGCTGACTCTGGAAAAATTGATAGATATTTCCAGTACACTCCAAATGATCCATACGATTATGACGGCGTGAATGAGAACGTTCAGATCGACCTCGGTGGTAAGAAGTTATTTGTTCATGGTGATAGAAACGGCCACATTTATGGTATTGACCGTCGAAACACTGTGAAGACTGCTTCTGGTAACGAGATGGTATGTCTATGGGCTACAGTAATGAATGATGTTAACTGGATCAAAGAGCCAATCAGTCCAGACAATGGCAATTGCCGACCTGTATTCAACTACCCAGAAATGGACGTTGTTTATGATCGCGTAACTCAAAACATCGCACCATCACTTGACGGCGGCAAAGAGTGGCACCCACTCTCAGTTAGCCTTCGAACTAAGATGGCTTATGTACCAATCTACAACTTCACGATGGACCTCCAGGCTAAGAAAATGGAGTGGAAGCGTGGTGAGTGGTACTTAGGTGCTAAGGTTATTACGTTCAATGCTGGCGCTGGCTTGATTAAGGCGTTTGATGTTGCGACTGGTAAGCTTACATGGACTAAGTCACAGAGCTGGCCTGCAACAAGTGGTCTTTTGAGCACTGCTGGTGGTCTAGCGTTCTATGGCGATCCAGAGGGCCGATTCAACGCTGTTAATGACGAGACAGGTGAACACCTATGGGCATTCAACGTTGGAACAGGTATCCACGGTAACCCAACCACATACACCATGGAAGGTAAGCAGTACGTTGCCATCGTATACGGTGCTGGTGGTGGGGGTATCTGGCCTCTTTACTACGCAAACTTCCTTAAGACACATACCAAAGGTGGTGGCTTAATGGTCTTCAGCGTCAACTAAGGTTGATTGCTCAGATCTACTGAGAAGTAGTGGTAAGATATAAGTGAGGGAGGGCTTTCTAGTCCTCCCTTATTTTTATTAGATGGTTATAAAAATAGATGTTTATAGAAATATTAAGCATCAAACGGAGAAAAAAGTCCGTTAACGTCAATTACGTAAAATAGTGTGAACTAAGGGAACGAAAAAAGATCTTTCTTAGGGTCACTAACAGTTTCCGGGAGATAGTTTTGTTAAACAATAAATGGTTAAAAATTCTAGTGGGTATCATGTTCGGCTCACTGCCGTTGATCTGCTCAGCGGACGAGACACAGAGAAGTACCTTCGAGAAAATTCAAGAACGCGGCAAGATGGCGGTATGTGCGGATCCCTATTCTTATCCGTACTCAATTAAAAATATTACGCCACCAGGGTTTGATGTAGAAATAATGGGTGAGTTAGCCAAACTAGGCGGGTTCGAACTCGAGATGCACTGGTCCGACACCGGTACAAGGGGAGGGATGTCACGAGCACTCCGTAATTCGATGCTTAAAGGACGATGTCATTTGTTTGCTGGCGTCGGGGATAACGGGGAAGATGACGTGTTAATGGGTCAGATGAAGTTTACTAAGGCTTACATGGCTGTGGGATACGTTATGGTTACGCAAAACGAAGCAAGAGACCTAACCATTAAGCAAATCATTGATGGAGAAATACCAATCGGTGTGCAAATGTCTACGCCTATGGATGCTTGGTTACATGACCGTGGCATCAAGCGTGCATTGCAAGCGGACAACGCTCGTGTAATGCGAGATATGGTTCGGGGAGAAACGAATGTAGCTATTGTATTTTCGCACGCTCCGTCCCAAGCAAAACGTGTTCATCCAGAGGCAACATTCGAGTTGTCTGAGAACTATAGTGCTGCTGCATTATATGACGCAGTAGAGGAAGACTATGTGGGCGATGGTCTTGGGCAACAGCTCTGGGACCTCAAATTCGTCGTTCGTAAGCAAGATAAAACCCTACTAGATTTTATTAACAAAGGTATTGAGACATTAACCGAAAACGGTACAATAGCAAGGCTAGTAGAGAAGTACGATGTTCCATATTTTCCTCCGTTGGAAGATTAAGAACATTTGTAGTAAATAATTTCAGCGGGGAGGTAGTTAGTGATGTTAAGTATGTCATTTTTATCGATCCTTCGACGATTCAGTACATTAGCTGTTGCCGTTGTTGGGGTCGGATTTTTAGCAAATGTGAGCGTAGGTACTGTCCATGCTCAAGAATCCACATTAGCGGATCAAACACTTACACAGGAGTGTATTGATCAAGCATATTCCGGAACGATTCACCAGAGCAGCGATGCGGATTTGGCATTGGAAATCGAAAAAGATTGCTTGGTGCAAAACGGTAGACAGTGGTATGACCGTAGATGTTCCTTTTGTCACGGTGGAGCAGGAAAAGGTGGTAAAGGGCCTTGCTTGACGTGTGGAAAATTTGCGTATTCTGCAAATAGCAATATGGCGATATTGACGACGATTTCCGTTGGCATTACAAATAAAAGCTTAGGCGGTGCTATGGGTGCGTTTGGAACGACGATTTCTGGGATGGATATCCTATCGATCGTTGCTTATATGCGATCGGAAGAGACTAGGCGTATTGCATCTGGTGAAATTAAGGACCCGTACATTAAAGAAGAGGCCATGGTTTTTCCTGAGTAAGCAGGCAGTTAAAGTTGTAAAAAAACCGGCTATAAGCCGGTTTTTTTATTGATGTCCGGTACTACCAAATCCTCCAGAGCCGCGAGTTGTTTCGTTGAAATCATCCACCAAATTGAATTTAACTTGCACTACAGGAATCACTACCAATTGTGCAATCCGATCCATTGGTGCGATATTAAATGATTCCGAGCCTCTATTCCAAACAGACACCATAATTTGACCTTGATAATCCGAGTCTATAAGGCCGGTTAGGTTTCCAAGTACTATTCCATGCTTGTGCCCCAGTCCCGAGCGGGGAAGAATTACGGCTGCATATTTTGGATCATCGATATTAATGGCGAAGCCCGTTGGCACCAATATTGTTTGGCCTGGTTCAATTGTCTTTTCATTGTTGATGCACGCCCTTAAATCAAGTCCTGCAGAACCGGGTGTTGAATATTCTGGTAGTTGTTCTTTGATTCTCGGGTCTATAATTTTGATATCTAGTTGGTTCATCGGTCTTTACTAATTTATCCTATTGTTTATTTATAAGATGGCTAATATGTGTCATCAGCAGCCGGGCTTGTTCTAATTTGGAGCTAGGTGGCAGTGTTTTGGATCCATCATCGTCAATTAGGATAAGGGAGTTCGTGTCACTGTTGAGAGCTTCGGTAACTAGGTTCGCTACAATAAGAGGAATGCCTTTTTCCATTCTCTTCTTCTTAGCATACTCCTCAACCTCTTGACTCTCCGCAGCAAAACCAACGCAAAAAGGACGATTTTTTCGACTCGCTACAGTTTTTAAAATATCTGGTGTTTCGTCAAATTCAATGCTTAGTTTTTGTTGAGATTTTTTTATTTTATGCTCACTTGGATTTCTAACGCTAAAATCCGCAACGGCAGCCACTGAAATAAAAATATCGGCATGATCAACTTCATTAAGCACTGCGTCGAGCATGTCTTTAGCCGAAATAATCGAGATGAAGCGTGCTTGAGACGGTGGGGTAAGGCTTGTTTTACCTGAAATAAGTGTAACGTTAGCGCCTGCATCACTGGCAGCTTGAGCAACGGCATACCCCATTTTCCCTGAACTCGCGTTGGTTATGCCGCGCACGGCGTCAATGGCTTCATAAGTAGGCCCTGCGGTCACTACTACATTTCTATCCTGTAGGAGCTTTGGTTGGAGCCATGAGATGATCTCACTCGTAATAAGCTCAGGTTCACTCATTCGACCTGCACCTTGCTCCCCACACGCCTGCATCCCGCTATCAGGGCCCACAAAATGTATACCGTCTTGCAGTAAGGTGTTCAAGTTTCTTTGTGTAGAAGAGTTTTCCCACATTTGCTTATTCATCGCAGGCGCGAGAAGAAGGGGACAATCTCTAGCGAGACATAAAGTGCTCAAAAGGTCATCTGCACGCCCTGCAGCTAACTTTGCCATAAAGTCGGCGGTTGCTGGTGCAACTAGCACTAGGTCGCAATCTCTAGATAGTTCGATATGGGGCATACCATTTGGAATAGATAGATCCCACATTGATGTGTGCACAGGATTCCCACTCAAAGCTTGTAGGGTCAGAGGAGAGATGAATTCTGCTCCAGAATTCGTCATGACTACGCGAACGTCTGCGTCTTCTTTGGTCAATAATCGGACGAGTTCTGCAGCCTTGTATGCTGCGATACCTCCTGTAATACCGAGGAGAATACGTTTGCCGTTTAGCTCGTTCATTTCTGTTTTTTGGAAAATCGCTAAATGAAAACCTTATAGTCTAGCTAGTTTACACCAATCGTTATTTCTCGTTATTGGTTTGTCTGCGATTTGGATATTTCCTGACTGGCTTCTTGATTGATTTTTTGTATCTTCTCTACTAATTCAATCAGGTTTGTATATTGGTAGTTAGCAATCGTGGCTACTTGATCTGAACCAACGAGATGAATATATCGACTCAGGTGGTCTGTCGCCAAGTCACCAAAAGCAAATTGGCTAATGGGGCGTGCTCTATCCCAGCCATAGAGAAGCGAGATGAGAGAGGGTTTCGTAACGCCATACTCGTCTTTTTCTGTAGTTTTAAGGCGTCTCTCAACTCTCGCGTTTTCGAGACCCATTAATGAAACTGAGATCGTTTCGTTTTCATCCAGTGTTGCTACGTGCTCATGGGATTCTAATACCCCGTTTGTCGCACCATGCGCATGGTAAAACCAGTGTCCGGCTTCGTCCTTTTCCAAGAGATACAAATTTCCTCGGTACACAAGCTCCACAGAAAAAATTTCAGATAGGCCAACAGGAAGTAGGGCGCCACTTTCAAATACATTTTTGTGATCGCCGTGATCAGCATGATTACCTTTCGTATCGTCTCCACTTTGATTTAAGTTAATGAAAACAATGAATGCGAGTAGCCAGAATAAGATGACCCAAACAACTTTTAGACTCGAGCTTGACCGCATTACCGTCTTCTCCACCATACTGCGATTCCGATAATAGCCATTAATGCAGGTACCAGAATAATAGACAAAACGAATGTTCCCTTCATTTGTGTATTGGTCAGATTAACTCTAGCTATATCAAGCGATTTTGGTTCTAATCCAATTAGATCTTCTTGTGCAGCAAGATAGTTGATAGTACTTAAAAGAAGTTTCCCATTGCCCATGACATGGAAAAAAGAGTTAGTTGCAAAATCGGAATCTCCAAAGATCGCGATCCTAGAACTGATGGCTGTCGAATCCTCTGACGTGGTTTCTGCCGTGCTATCGGTTGTACCTTCTTGTAACTCCTTGATCGCAGTTTCTGCATTTTTTCCATAGTAAGGGTTACGATTCACGATAACCATTAACGTAAGAGGTCCCTTTGGATCCACTCCTTCTTTGTACCCCGGCTCGGTGATGTCTGTTTCTCCGTAACTTTTACGAGATGTATTGATCAGTGGACGAACTCTTGTATTAGCTACGGGGATCTCAGTAGGAGACAGCGACCGTGCCCCTGGGAAAAATGTAAGCGTTAGGTTATCTGTAATGGAGTGCAAATTGTATTTCGTTACTGCTGGTGACGATATATCAGCCCAGAAATGGCTCTCTTCATCAAGAACCAAATTATCATCTAAAATGACACCCAATTGTTTGATGATGGGTTCAAGGCCGGTCGTCACAAATGGATCAAGCATAAATAGAACGTTGTTTCCATCTTGTATGTATTGATCAATCCATTGGATCTCAGATTGCATAAGAGCAGTTTGAGGCCCAGCGACTATAAATACAGCGCAATCCTCCTCTAAGCCCTTTCCTTGCGCCAAGGTGACTTTACTAACGACATAGTTCATTGACTCGAGACTATTACGTAACTTTGCCATACCGTGTCGCTCATGCAGAACGTATTGTGTACCAAGTCCATGATCGTGACCACTATCACCCTCTATGTGATCGTGCTGCTCTAAACTAAAAGGATCTGGTTCGCCATGCCCGTCTAAGAAGCAAATGGTTTGTTGTATTCCTCTGGAAATCTTTAAAATTCCATTTGCGATATCACTCTCATGAGGAGTATTGACTTGTAACTGACGACCTTCACTCTCCAATAACGCTGTACCTGCAAACTCAATGCCTTTCATCCGTGCTATGGACGGATTTAGCATTGGGTCATGAAATTCAACCGTAACTTGGTCTGATTTCGAGGCAATTAATTGATAGAACTCGACAGTATCCCGCATCATAGGATCATGAAAGAAGCTGATATGGACAGGAGTCTCTAAACCCTCCAGCATGTCCGCAGTCTCTGCCGAGAGGGAATATAAATCTCCCTCGGTCATATCAATACGGAAGGGATACTTAATTGACAAGTAGCATACCGCAACCACAATGCCCACCATGCCTAGTGACCAAGCAAGGGCTTCACCCCGTTGTTTTTTAAAAAACAGATTGAGTTCGGCGCGGAGTAGGTAAACCCCGGTGATGGTTACGAGCAGACCTGCAACTAATAGCGTATTGGCAATCACTAAGGTGTCTACCAATATCGCATCCATAATGACGCTTAAAATTAGGAAGGTGATTCCGAGTATTAGAATCAATAGATTACGAAATGACTGATCCATAGTTATCGTCTTCCCCGCATATACGCTGTGTTAAGTATCAGGGCGATTGTCGTGACCGCTAAGAAAAAAATCACACCCTCTGATCGAATAAGTCCTCGAAGAAAGTCACCATAATGCCCGCTAAATGACAGGTAGTCGGATAAGCTTCTCAGCCACGCTGTCTGTTGGAATGATTTAAACTTACCTACAAACCAAAAACCAAGTAGTACGGGCCATGTCATGAGTGCAGCAATAATTTGATTTTCAGTTAAAGAGGAAAATAATTGACCGATCGCAATACACGCCATTCCCAGCAAAATGAATCCCACGTAGCCCGATATGATGTTTAGGATGTCGGGGTTGCCGTACATTACTAATGGAATAAGATTGATACAGGTAGTTAGCGTCATGATTAAAAAAATACTTAATGCACCTAGATACTTACCTAAAACGATTTCCCATTTTTTGAGTGGTAGCGTCATCAGAAGCTCTATGGTCCGGCCGCTGTATTCCGCAGAAAATAAGCGCATGGATATCGCAGGCACAACGGTGATAAGTAAGACACCCATACTTTGCAACGTTGTGTCCATCGAGGCTGAACCTCTTAGGAATACATGATCAATAAAGAAATATCCCGTGCCCAGCAGAAACACTGCAACGATGAAGTATGCAATTGGCGATTGAAAATAGTTCGTGAGTTCTTTATTTAGTACTGCGGTTACGCCATTCATAGTTTTGTCTCTTGTGGTTGCGTACCATCGTTAATATATTTTAAAAATACATTTTCAAGAGTGGGTTTCTGCCTTGAAAGGCTATGTAACGCCCCATGACCAGTTACTACTTTCGCCAGGTCGGATTCAATTCCATCTCTTGATTCAACATGGCAATCCACTTGAAAATGCGTTTCTTTGTTCTTAACCGGTGAGAACTTTACGTCTTTTACGCCGTTGACATCTCTAATTGCTTTCTCGATTGTCTGGCTATCCCCGCTCAGTTCGATCGATACGTTGTTTGTGCTGTCTGAAGCGGATTGCAAAGCCTCCGGAGAATCAACGGCAAGGATACGACCATCGTTGATGATCGCGATACGCTGACAAATGAGGGTTACCTCAGGCAGTATGTGTGTGCTCAGAAGAACCGCATGATCTTGACCGAAAGACCGAATGACTTCTCGGGTTTCTTGGATTTGTCCGGGATCTAAACCTGCGGTTGGTTCATCAAGCAACAGAACGTCTGGATCGCCTAGGAGCGCTTGAGCTAGCCCTACTCGCTGGCGATAGCCTTTTGATAGTTTATAAATCTCTTTATCTCTTACTGCTTCCAGTCGACACGCAGTCATTACACGGTCAAGTTCTGAGTTGACCCGAGATCGCTTAATACGCTTAACTTTGGAAACAAATTGTAGATACCGTCTGACGTTTAACACCTCGTAGAGCGGTGGATGTTCGGGAAGGTATCCTATTTTCTTCGCTCCTTCATAGTTATCGTGGGACATATCGTGCCCAGCAACTACCACCTTGCCTGCAGTGGGCGCGGTGAACCCAGAAATCATACGCATCGTAGTAGTTTTTCCTGCTCCGTTAGGCCCAAGAAAACCAACAATTTCGCCTTTTTTTACATCGAAGGAAATATTGTGAATTATTTCTTTGCTGCCATACCTTTTAGTAACAGATTCGACAGATATCAGTGTAGGTTGATTTGACACGGCTATTGTGTAGTTTCCGATTGATAATTGGAGCTAAAAAAAACCCCCCGTGAGGGGGGGGGCAGTAGTTTTACGTTAAATATATCGTATTACTTGTACCAACGATCTCCGCCTGCAGCCCACTGATTTTCATCGTGGCCCATCATTAATGGAATATTTTGTAGGTCTTTCATGAATTTCAACCGATTCACAGAATTGGTATATGCCTGCACGCTAAAGTTTAAGCCAGCAGCATGCCCGTCAAGATTCTCTTGCATCCAAATTGCATCTTGAGCGAGTAGCATTCGCTTACCAGAATCCAAAGTCACTTGCATGGACTGGTGTCCAAGGGTGTGGCCTGGTGTGCTTAAAATCACCATACTACCGTCGCCGAATAGGTCGTAATCACCATCAAGCTCTAGGAAGTTATAGTCTCTAGTGCCTTCCATGTCAGCTTTTACGAATGGACCAGTTCCGTCACGTCCTTGGAACTTCTCTGGCCACCATCCTTGATACAGTTCGGCTTTTTGAAATGCGTGAATCGCGTTTGGAAACATTTTTAGGTTTCCAGCATGGTCCAAATGAGCGTGGGAAGTTACAACGACTTTCACATCATCCGTTGTGTACCCCAACTTCTTGAGCCATCCGTCGATTGTTGTATCCGCAGTCTGATCTGGTTTTAAGAAATCACACAGACCTGGCGCCCAGTAGTTTTTACAGTTGTTAACCACTTCTATGTTATTTCCTGTATCAAAAACAACTAGACCTTTGTCATGCTCAATAATCCACATACTGACAGGAATAGTGACATCACGCACTTGGTCTGCGGGTATTGTTGGAATGAGGCCATTAATTGCAAAGGGACCAAACATTCCACTGGTTGCCCAGTAGGCTTTTGTTGCTCCTGCAGAAGCAGTTGAAGCAACTGCTAGAGCCGCAACGCCCATTACTAAACTAAGAACTTTCTTCATATTAAGTACTCCTCTTCGCTTCTTGTTCGAACAAGCTTAAAAGACAATTAATCACATCGGAATATCATATTGAGGCAGTACTACCTCTTCCGAGTGTTTGAAAGTCTAAAGAGCCCCAGTTAGTACAAATCCATCTTTTTTTTAATTTAATTTTTTTGATTTAATCAATGGATATGAGAGCTAAATCACCCTCATGAGATGAACGTTACACGATGTCTTTTTGAATTTCTACGTGATAAAGTATCATTAAGATTATATTTGGAGCTCATAGAACACCTAAAAGGTGTGATTAATTGCCTAAAATACCCGATCTGTGGTATAAAGCTTGGCTTTCTAAAGTAGTAAGAACTGAATCAAAGGTATAAAGATATGTCTAGAGTGTGCCAAGTGACGGGCAAGAAACCGGTAACCGGTAATAACGTTTCTCACGCAAATAATAGGAATAAAAGACGGTTTTTACCTAATCTTCATTCGAAGAGAATCTGGGTTGCAAGCGAAAATCGGTGGGTTAGACTCCGTCTTACACAAGCGGGGCTGCGTTTGATTGATAAAAAGGGAATTGACGCGGTTTTAGCCGACATACGGTCCAGAAAGGCGATTTAAGGGGATATTATGAGAGATAAAATTAAGCTAGAATCTTCTGCTGGTACGGGGCACTTCTACACAACAACGAAGAATAAGCGCAACATGCCGGAGAAAATGGAGATCAAGAAATTTGATCCCGTAGTTAGAAAGCATGTAATGTATAAAGAGACCAAACTGAAGTAACAGCAATCAGCACTCTACAGGTTTATAAATAGAAAGGCCCGCATTAAGCGGGCCTTTCTATTTATAAAATCATGCCGGAGGAGGATGTTTATGCGTAACGACGTAATCGGTAAGAGAACTCTTTTAACGCAGTGATACCGGACTCCTCTGCACGTTTACACCAGTCTTCGAGTTGTTCAGTTAACTGTTCTTTTGATGCTGTAGATTTAATCCACAATTCAGATAATTCATCACGCATTTTTACAATAGTCTTCAGAGTCGAACTTTTATCAGCAAATTGTTTAATACGGTCCAAATCAGCCGCACTGACAAACTTTTGGTCAAAAGATAGCCATTTGGCGATATCTGGCCGCTTAAAACGATGAGTCTCTGCGATATGCTTGACTTCTGCGATGCAGGTCGACTTCAATGATGAGGAGTACTGCGCAAGTACATCCCAGCGATGAGTGATGATTGCCTGTAGTTTTTGATCGTCAATAATTTGTGGGGATGTGGATAATTGTACTTTTGCAGCCATCCGCTTAACCTTAGCCAGTCCCACAGTTTCCATTAGTCGAATGTATAGCCAACCAATGTCGAATTCATACCATCGAGATGATAGCTTTGCTGATGAGGCATAAGCGTGGTGATTGTTGTGGAGCTCTTCGCCGCCTATGAGTATGCCCCAGGGGACAATGTTTGTACTCGCATCATCCACATTGAAATTTCGGTAGCCGAAGACATGTCCCACGCCATTAATAACCCCAGCCGCAAACAAGGGGATCCAAATCATTTGAACCGCCCAGATGGTGATGCCTATTGGCCCAAATAGTATCAAATCAATGAAAAACATAATCACAATACCGATCGTCTCGTGTTTTGCGTATAAGCGTTTCTCAATCCAGTCGTCTGGCGTACCGTGGCCAAATTTATCGACCGTTTCCTGATTTTTTGCTTCCTTTTTGTATAATTCAGCACCCTCAGTAAAGACTTTCTTTAAGCCCAAAGCCTGCGGACTGTGCGGGTCTTCATCTGTTTCGCATTTGGCGTGGTGTTTTCTGTGTATTGCCGTCCATTGTTTTGTGATCATTCCGGTTGTTAGCCATAGCCAAAACCGAAAGAAGTGCGCAACTAATGGATGCAGGTCTAGTGCCCGATGCGCCGAGTGTCTATGAAGATAAATTGTAACTGCTGCTATGGTGATATGAGTGAGTCCTAATGCCGTGAGGACATAACCCCACCAGGGTAAATCAATGAGTCCGTTAGTCCATATTGAAGCTTGGGCGATCGTTACTGGGTCCATTCAATTTCCTCATTGTTTATATGCTACGTGATATTTTAAACTACATAGATCACAAAAATCTTAATTTCGTGCTCTCTGACTACAAAAAGAGCAAATTGTTTCTTCGTCAATGCTTTATATTTCTTATTTCTGACCTTCAATCAAATCGCTTTTAATGTGGCTGCGAAAAACCCGTCACATCCATGTGTATTGGGTAGAAGTTTTAAGTACGGTGTATTTTGCGACTCAATACCCTCTATGCCGAGGGATTTAGCAGCATCGATCAGTTCGAATTTGCCTGAACGCTCGTTCATAAAGCGTTCTATGACTGCTTCGTTTTCATCACGAAGTATGCTGCAAGTTCCGTAAACAAGTAAGCCATCTTTTTTTACTAATGTACTGGCAGCGTTCAGAATTCGCAGCTGCTTGTCGGTCAATGTAGAAATATCCGCCTCTGCTTGTCGCCATTTCATATCTGGATTACGACGTAGTGTCCCTAATCCGGTGCAGGGCGCATCAATCAGAACACGATCGATTTTTCCAGCTAAACGCTGAATTCTCGGGTCTTTTTCGCTCCCTATCAACTGCGTTTGGACATTCGATAACCCAGATCTTTTTAAACGAGGCTTGAGTCGCGCTAATCTTTTCGCTGAAACATCATAGGCGTATAAACGCCCTTGATTGCCCATCATAGCGCCGAGTGCCAGTGTTTTACCCCCAGCTCCGGCACAAAAATCTACGACCATATGTCCTCTTTTGGCGTCAACAAGTTGCGCAAGTATTTGGCTGCCTTCGTCCTGTACTTCGATATGTCCTTCAAGAAAAAGCCTATGTTTTTGTATGCCAAAGTTCTCTTTAACGCGTATACCGATGGGAGACAAGGATGTCGCTGTTGCCTCGATGCCTTCCGACGCGAGTTCAGCCAGAACCCGTTTTCTGGACGTGTGGACTTGATTTACTCTAAGATCAAACGATGCTTTTGAAAGTAAGGCTTGAGCAAGTTTTGAGCCCTTATCTAGGCCGTATTGAGCATTTATTTTCTGCCATAACCAATCTGGAATCGAATAGCGATCTTGAGGACGAAGCTCTGGTAAGGGTTCCTCTGCTAATTTTTGAATGCTGTTATGCCACTTTTTAGGGACTTTATTTCTTAAATATGTCAGTGAAAGGCCGAATATTTTATTAAATGCGGCCAGACACATCATCGCAGCCTCCTTGGACCCCGATATTTTTTCTAGGTAAGTTTTGTTCCTTATGACACTGTAGGCTACGTCTGCAATAAGAGGACGCTCGTGACTACCTAGATCTCTATTTTTCTTGAAATAGTTCGATAGTACTGAGTCTGCTGGAGAAGTCAGTTTTAATAACTCCTTTGTCACTGCAACCGTGGCATCAAAGAGCTTCGGGTTTAAAGATTCCATCAGTTTATGCTTACTGCTTGAACGTTTGACTCAATAGCGTTTCCTTTTTTATCGACAAACCGTATTTTTACGGGTAATAAATGGTGATCGTAAGATAACCAAAATTCAAATTGACGGTCTGTGTCGGAAGCGACAATCTTTTTGAAATACGCGGTTTTTAATATGCCTATAGGTGTTGTGAGGGTTTGATCTCCTTTTCTTTCGTATACATACTGTTTTAACCGCCTACCATCCGTAATATTAATTATTGTTTCTTCTGGTAGTGCGGTTTTAAATGAAAATTGGTAGGGCAGTACTGCTTGGTCGATACTATCGGTGGGTAAGGCTACTGTTTGTTGTCCTTCTCGCATGACCAACGTTAAGATTTTTTTCTCCCATTCGAAGTGAGCTTCACTGTCGCCCTTTTTTTTATTTCCTTTCTCGGTAAAACGTTCAGGCACGAGTCCGGTTTCAGAGATGGACCCGCTACTCTCTCGTTCTACCTCGTCAAGAAACAGGGATGCGAGACCTCTAGGAGTGATTTTACTGCTGAGCCAGTAAGACTTTGAGTCGTGCTGAAGTGTGTCAATACCTTGGCCAATTGTTAAGTCGCCCATCTTTATTTCAAAGAGAATTTTTACTGAAGCAGGTGGGGCACCATGTGTTGACGAGGCAAACGTTATGATGAGTAATAACAGCAATATATTAATAGCTGTTGAGACCAATCGGTCATTCACCGCAAATTACCCTCGAAAGCTAAAACTATCATTAATAATTGCTGGATCTAGTGTGATTTGATTAGACGATATTGTACAACGTCCATCTAGAATCCATGTGATCGATTTAGGTAGGATTTCATGTTCGAGTGGCAGAATCCGATCGGCGAGAGTTTGCGGGGAGTCGTTTGGCCGGATACAAAGAGCCGCTTGCGCCACAATTGGCCCTGCGTCTAAGTCAGGCGTGACAAAATGAACGGTACAACCATGCAGTTTAACGCCGGCTTCAATTGCTCTGGCGTGGGTATTTAGTCCGGTAAATGCGGGGAGTAAGGAAGGGTGGATATTGATGATTCTCTCAGAAAAACGCGCCACGAGATTAGGATTTAAAATCCTCATAAATCCAGCTAATACGATGAGGTCGGGTTCATATTTATCTATCGCATCTCCCAAGGCCTGATCAAATGATTCGCGATCCGGGTAGTCGCGATGATTAACAACGCTCGTGTTAATTCCTTTTATTTTCGCGAAGTCGAGACCTTTAGCATCAGGATTGTTGCTTAGAACGCAACAAATGTTATACGGCAGCTCTGCGTTAACGATAGCTTGCATGTTGCTACCCCGTCCAGATATTAAGATAACTATTTTTTTCATCAAGAGGCCGAAATCATAGTGTTGATTATGTGTTGGTGAGGCGCGTTTGGTGTTCTGTCCCTTTTCTTTCTATGATATTTCCAATGTGAAACACAGTTTCTCCTGTGGACTTCAATATCTGAGTGAGTGCGTGCGCGTGTTCAGCCGCACAGACTACAACCATCCCAATTCCGCAATTAAAAACCCGAAGCATTTCTTCATTTTCCACATTTCCATTCTCTTGAAGCCACTGAAATAGATCATCCCTTGGCCAAGATTTCAAATCGATTTCAACGGCAAGATGCTTAGGTAGAATTCTTGGAATATTTTCAATGATACCCCCGCCTGTTATGTGCGCAAGGCCTTTAACCTGGTCTGTTTTGAGGGCATTTAGAATGGAGTTCACATAAATTCGTGTTGGCTTGATAAGTAAATCCCCGAGGGTTTGATCGCCAACCTTTTGATCTAATTTAGCATCAGATTTAGTGAGTATCTTTCTAATCAGGGAATATCCATTTGAGTGCGCACCGCTGCTGCCTAGTCCGAGTAGGTAATCTCCTTTTGAAATGCTTTCACCCGATATAATTTTATTTTTTTCTACTGCGCCAACGGCAAACCCAGCGAGATCGTATTCTTCGCCGGTGTACATACCCGGCATTTCAGCAGTCTCTCCGCCGATGAGGGCGCATCCAGAGAGCTCACAGCCTTTTGCGATTCCTGAAACGACCTCAGTTGCTCGTTCTACGTCGAGTTGTCCACATGAGAAATAGTCGAGGAAAAATAAGGGTTCTGCTCCTTGAACTAAAATGTCATTGACGCTCATGGCTACCAGATCAATGCCGATGGTGCTATGCCGGTCAAGGTCAAGAGCGAGTCTCAACTTAGTTCCGACCCCATCTGTTCCTGTCACCAGGATGGGTTGCTTGTAGTGTTTAGGAATTTCGAATAAAGCACCAAACCCGCCGATCCCGCCGAGCAAACCATCCCTTTTTGTCTTAGCGGCTAGCGGCTTAATGTTTTTGACCAGTTTTTCGCCTGCGTCTATATCAACTCCAGCTGCTTTATATGAGAGTTTTTCGTTTGCCACTATCGGTTGCTCGCTTTATTGATGACTTATTAACAAAATGTCACTGAAGTCTTTTGTTTGGTTAACACGATTAGCATCTAAGTGTAGACTCAGACCCTGATAGAATTCTTTGTAATGATATTGAATTCTACCTAAACTCAATTTGGTTTTCTTTGTTAATTAGCCCTGTTTCTGAAAGTGATGCTCTTAAGAGCAGGCGTGTCCACCACATTAGATCTAATACTGAAATGACTCATGTATCAACTAGCTTTTCAACTTAAAACAGCTCCACCCCCGTCTATTGACAACTACGTCATTGGGCAAAATCGCGAGCTCGTTGCAACAATTGAGGAGTTTTTAAAGGGTCGCAGTGATATAAGATTTTTATATTTATGGGGTTTGGCAAACTCCGGTAAAACACATTTATTGCGTGCTGCAGGAGCAGCATGGGAGGCCTTAGGTCATGGGGTCTGTTACGACATACGCTTAATTGAAGGTCATACTTTGAATGATGAACTTTGCGTCTGCGTTGATGATATTGACCATTTAAATGCTGATGAGCAAATTGAATTTTTTAATATCTATAACGAGATAAGAAATTGCGGTGGCCGTATGGTGGTGACTGGCAGTCAGCCTCTATCCGCCCTTGACCTGAGGGCGGATGTTCTCACTCGATTGGGCTGGGGATTGGTATACCAGGTTTTGCCCCTGGATGATGCTCAAAAAACAGAAGCCTTGGTGGAATATGCAAAGTTACGCGGGTTTGACATGTCTACGGAAGTGATTGCCTTCGTGTTGGCCAGGTATCCAAGGGATCTTCGCAGTCTTATTGCCTTGCTGGATGGTCTGGATCGATACTCTATGGAGCTAAAAAGAAGCGTTACGATTCCTTTGGTTAAATCGTTCTTTGATGTAAACGATTAACTTGATGATCTTGGGGATATAGTTTTACAAAAATAAAACCGATAAGGTGGTCGTATGAAGTTAGTACTATTTGATTTAGATAACACATTACTTGATGGCGACAGTGATTTTGAATGGGCTCAATTTCTGATCGAAAAAAAGATTCTTGACAAAGATAGTTACGAGAGTCGCAATGAACAGTTTTACCGAGCGTATCAAAGTGGCACCCTCGATATTATGGAGTTTCTTGATTTTCAATTGCGACCACTTAGTCAATATTCACGTCATCAATTAAACGACTGGCACAAAGATTTTATGCGGGAGAAAATCCACCCTATGATTAAAGATCCAGCACGCGAATTGGTGCATCGGTTTGAAGGGGAATTGATTGCAATCGTCACAGCGACGAACGCATTTATCACGCGACCTATCGCAGATGAATTTGGTGTTAAGCATTTAATCGCTACTGATCTTGAAGAGAAGAAAGGGGAGTTTACGGGTCGTGTTGTCGGCCTTCCTTCTTTCAAGGAAGGAAAAGTGAAACGGGTGGATTCATGGTTAAGTTCTATTGGTTTTGCCAAACATAGTTTTGAGGAAAGTCTATTTTTCAGCGATTCAATTAACGATTTGCCGTTACTTGAGGAGGTCCATACGCCCGTTGCAGTGAACCCGGACCCAAGATTATTGGCTCATGCAGAGTCAAAAGGGTGGGAGGTACTTCATCTGCATAGAGAAGATTAAGTTTAAATGGTAAGAATGAGTCAACAGTCAGCTCTAATTAGCGTGGCTTGTGTGAGTATTTTTACCTCCATCATATGTATTGGCTTCGGTAGTGTATCTATTCCAATTGGACTGATGTTTCAGAGTGTCCGCGAGGCTGATGGAGTGCATTGGACGGTGCTCTCTCAATTACGATTTCCTCGAGTCCTGGTCGCGTTTACGTCTGGCGCTTTACTTGCGATGTCAGGTTGTTTGCTTCAAACGTTGTTACGTAATCCTTTAGCAGATCCCTATATATTTGGTATTTCTAGTGGCGCTTCGCTCGGCGTGCTTAGCGCCCTAGTGTTTGCGGTACCATCCTACTCGGTCGCACTTGGCTTTTTTGGCGCTAGTTTGGTAATCGGTTTGGTTGCCTTCATGGCACATAAAGGCTCTGATTGGAATCCTTATCGCTTGATTCTGACCGGGGTCATGGTATCTGCTGGCTTAAATGCATTGATTAGTTTAATCCTGGTATTATCCCCGCCAAATATGATGAAAGGTATGATCTTTTGGATGATGGGAGATCTAACCTATGCAGAACCCCGAGCTTGGGTCGGTGCACTCATCATTTTGATCATCGCATTTGGCGTTATTTTCGGCCGAGCCTTGGATGCCATGTCACTCGGTTCCGAACGAGCGCGCGCGATCGGCATATCGGTGAATCGGCTCGAGTATGCAATTTACCTTTTGGCGTCCTTCGCTGCGGTTGCTGTCGTTGTGGAGGGAGGAGCGATTGGTTTTGTTGGTCTTGTGGTGCCTCATATCATTCGAATGACTGGTATTTGGTGTCACCGTTACCTAATCCCTATGTCTGCTTTTACCGGAGGGGCTTTGGTTGTCGTTGCAGACACTATGGCACGTTCTTTATGGACGCCCCTGCAGTTACCCGTCGGTGTAATGACTGCCTTACTTGGCGTTCCCATTTTGATTTACTTACTGAATAAACGCAGTGATGTTAGAAGTTAATAGTCTTGACGTTGTTGTTGACGGTAAGGTGCTTTTACGCGACCTGTCATTTATCGTTGAGTTAGGTCAAAGCTGGGCAATTTTAGGTGCAAACGGAACAGGAAAATCATCTTTGCTTAGACTTTTGTCGGGCATAACCAAACCAGCTGAGGATGATGTGTTTGTTGAAGATGTGGCGTTATCGTCTTTCTCCCAAAAATCTCTAGCTAAAGAAGTTGGTCTTCTACCTCAGTTTGAGGATCACAACTATTGGGGCTCGGTTTCTGAGTATGTTGGGTTGGGGCGTTTCGCTCATGCTGCTGGACTTTTTGGTCAGTCAGAGAATGATCAGTTAATTACCAAAAAATCCCTGGAAAATTTCGAGATAGGAAATTTGTCCCACAGAGAATATCGAGGTCTGTCGGGAGGGGAGCGACAGCGCACACGTTTGGCGAGCTTGATGGCGCAAGACCCAAGAATATTCCTCTGGGATGAGCCCTTGGAAAACTTAGATTATTCTGGACAAATGAAATTTTTATCTTGGTTGGTTGGAATTGTTAGCACGAGAGATAAGGCGTCTATGATGGTGATACATGATATTAACTTGGTGAGTCGTTTTTTTACGCACACACTCATGGTGTTTCCAGATGGTGGTTATCTCGCTGGAGTTTGCGATGAGATTATGAACTGTAAGAATTTAAGTACGCTATATCAAACACGTTTTGATCAGGTGATGCATGACGGCGCTAGCCTATTTGTGCCAGGTTTTTGAAAAGGTATGCGTTATAATCGAGTTTGTGTGAGTAGAGCTTACGTGTCGAGGCACGGTTTAATGGATCAATGATCAAGCGTCTAATTGGTAGGCTGATGGGGCAACCGTCAGAAAAAGGAAGTCGTCCTCTACGAATCTCCTCTGACGAGCACAATATAGAGGTCGGTCAGATCAGTCCATGTGCATCCCGTATCATTACCAACCTGCATCAAGCTGGTTATGAGGCTTATCTTGTAGGGGGTGCGGTTCGTGATTTATTGTTGGGGTTTGTTCCGAAAGATTTCGACGTTGTGACTGATGCGACGCCTGAGGAGATTAGGAGGGTTTTTCGGAATTCACGAATTATAGGCCGACGTTTTCGGTTGGTTCATGTTTATTGCGGTAGAGATATGGTTGAGGTGTCTACGTTTCGAGCTCCGCACAAGACATCTAGCTCAAAAGACCGTAAAGGACGCCTTTTGCATGACAATACTTTCGGATCGATTAATGAAGATGCGATTCGAAGGGACTTTACCGTAAATGCGCTTTTTTATGATCCTCGGTCTGGAGAGGTATTGGATTTTTGCGGTGGATATGTAGATACGCAGAAGAATTTGCTTCGGATTATTGGCGCTCCAGTTCAGCGATACCGCGAAGATCCTGTTCGGATGTTGCGGGCGATCAGACTATCTGAAAAACTCGGTTTAACCATTGACTCCAAAACCAAGTCACCATTTAAAAAGCAAGCCGGATTACTGGATGGCGTTCCGAGCGCTCGTTTATATGATGAATTTATAAAGGTCGTAAAAAGTGGCTCATTGGCTTCTGCGGTAGAGCAAATAGTCAATTTTGGCTTTCATTCTGCATTTTTTTCAAAATTAGATAGGGTTAAGGAGCGATCGAAGGAAGGAGATTTTTTAAGATTAATCTATAAAAAGACCGACGACCGAATTAACCATGGGAAGTCTGTGTCGCCGGCATTCTTATTTGCCGGAGTTTTTTGGCCTGAGGTGAATAAGCGGTGGAATTATGTAGCCAGCGATCCGAAGTATATGGGTGCGCTTGTTCGGGCCATTGAGGAAGTAAGTGATGTTTTGAGTCAAACGTTTATTCCGAAAAGACTCATTGCTGATATCCGCGATATTTGGTATCTCCAAGGCCGTCTTCTGAATAGAAGGGGAAAGAAGCCTACTCAGGTGCTACGGCATCAAAAATTTCGTGCAGCTTATGATTTTTTGCAGTTAAGGGGGATTTCGGAAGAGGTTCCCCAGGAACTCGTAGATTGGTGGACGCAATTTCAGGAGCTCGAACCACAAGACAGAGAGGCTTGGTTGGAACGTAATACACAGTTAGGGGTGAACGAGCCAAAAAAACGTTTACGACGTCGATCTAGGAAAAAACGAAGTACCGAAATCTCTTGAAATCAGTGAAGCGGAATTTATCGAGGGAGGTGGCGTATGTCGGCCTTGGATCAAACCTCAGTAATCCAAAACGTAATGTGAATGATGCATTAGCGGAGATAGGTCAGCTGAGACATGTTGAGTTAATCGCAACATCCTCTTTGTATCGATCCGAGCCTGTAGGTGTTGTTGATCAGCCGAGATTTATAAATGCTGTGTGTAAGGTGCTCGTCAGTGTGGGGCCTGATACATTGCTCCATTTTTTGCTGGATATTGAGGCTAAGTTCGGGCGGATAAGAACGATGCAAAATGGACCACGAATAATCGATTTGGATGTTTTGTTATACGGGGAACTCAGATACGTTTCTCCAAATGTTTCTGTTCCCCATCCGCGGATGTTTTCGAGAGCTTTTGTGTTGAAGCCATTATTAGAGATCGAGCCAGACATGCGTATGTCGAAAAATTTTATCTCAATGGTCAGTAAGGAAGTCCTGAACGATCCTTCGGTAACAAAAGTATAGAAAATACGGAATGATCTATGCACAAAGTTAGAGCAGACCACTAAATTTCGAACAAGGCTATAATGCTCATCGAATTCCTGATGCGTAGGTAAGGTGTTGTGCGAAGGTGTGATTGTAAGCCATGATATTTTCCAGCTGGAGGATCGCAACTAGTAAAATGTCACTTTCAGGATGTTAAAGAGGCAAAGAATAAATCAAATAGGGGAATTGACTAGACGGTTTAGTACCTCTGGTCGCAGTCAAAAACTGTGAAGGAGTGATAATGGCGAAAGTAACAACCTCAACGCTAGAAAAAATGCGTGCTGAAAACGATCCGATAACGATGTTGACATGTACCGATGCCAGTTTCGCCGGCATGCTTGATGCGGCTGAAATTGACCTTTTATTGATTGGAGATTCTCTTGGGATGGTTGTTCAAGGGGAGAGTTCGACACTAGGCGTCACCATGGAGGATATGGTCTATCACACTCGCTGCGTAGCTAAGGCGACAAGTCGCGCATTGATTGTTGGCGATCTGCCTTTTGGCAGCTATCAACGAAGTCCTGAACAGGCTTTTGACAACGCGGTTGAATTGATGGCTGCAGGTGCGCATATGGTCAAACTCGAAGGCGGTGAGGTAATGGCCGAGACGGTCAATTTTGTTGTGGAGCGCGGGATACCGGTTTTTGGGCATATTGGTTTAACGCCACAGTCCGTTCACGCTTTAGGCGGGTTTAAGATTCAAGGTAAGACCGCAGAGGCTATCGACGAATTAGTCGGAGCTGCAAGGGCACTTGAATCAGCAGGCGCATCTGGATTGGTGCTCGAGTTGGTACCCAATGAGGTAGGTAAAAGGGTAACGGAGGCGGTCAATATCCCGATAATTGGTATTGGCGCAGGACCATTTTGCTCTGGTCAAGTCTTGAACTTGTACGATATGTTGGATATTTATCAAGGACGAAAACCTAAATTCGTTAAGAATTTCATGATGGGCGCTCCTTCAATATTGGATGCGGTCAAGGCTTATGCTTCAGAAGTTAAAGCGGGGACATTTCCAGCGCCTGAGCACTGCTTCTCATAGGATGTCACCGATCTTAAAAATTGCGCTTTAAGGAGAGGTAGAGTTATGGAAGTGATTAGCACGATATCCGAGCTTAGGGCGCGACTAACATCTGAACCACGCGTATGCTGTGTTCCAACCATGGGAAATATTCATGATGGCCATTTAAGTTTGGTTCGGATTGGTAAAGCACGAGCGCCGACTGTCGTGACCACAATCTTTGTCAATCGCCTTCAATTTAGCCAAGGTGATGATTTTGAACAATATCCTCGAACATTTGAGGACGATTGTTCAAAGCTGGAGGCACTAGGTAATGATATTGTCTTTTGTCCAAACGAAGAGGAAATGTATCCTGAACCGCAAGCATTCTTTATTGATCCGCCAAAAATCGCTAAGCGTTTAGAGGGGCGGTTTAGGCCGGGACACTTTCGTGGTGTCTGTACCGTCGTTTCCAAATTATTTAATGCCGTTCAACCCCAATTAGCTGTTTTTGGAAAAAAAGACTATCAACAACTCGCCATTATTAGAGAATTAACAGAACAACTTTGTTTCCCTATCGATATTGTTTCAGCTGAAACTGTCCGTGCGGACGACGGATTAGCTCTATCTTCTAGAAATCGATTTTTGACAGAGATCGAGCGAAAAGAAGCACCGAGAATGAGAGATACAATGAACAGTATTAAATCTGCAATTCTCGAGGGAGACCGAAAGTATGTTGCGATGGAGTATGCCGCTGGCGCTCGGCTTGCGCGATATGGTTGGAATGTTGATTATGTAGTGATTCGTGCTCAAAAGGGTCTACGCAGGCCTTCGGAGGATGAAACTAAATTGGTTGTTCTTGGTGCAGCGACTTTGGGGTCGACGCGATTAATTGATAATTTAGAAATTAACGTCGACTAAGTCAACGCAGTCATGTCTAGTGGGTGTCCAATTATCGGTTTCTACAGTCCCTCGGAGGACGAAACGATTTGGAAAACGCGTATCGAGGATGATTCACCAGATTTTAGGTTTGAGCTTCTTGAGCATGTCGAACAAAAGCAATGTGTTAAATATGCTTTGGTCTGGAGTCCGCCTAATGGACTACTTCAAAATTTTGAAAACTTGAAAGCAATTTTCGTTTTAGGAGCTGGTGTTGATGCGTTGCTGAGGGATCCTCACTTGCCTCAAGTGCCTATTGTTCGTCTCGAGGATGCAGGAATGGCAACACAAATGGCGCACTATGTGATTTACGGAGTCCTTCGTTTCCAAAGGCATTTTGAGACTTATCAGGACTTTCAGAATAATCGACACTGGGAGCCTTTAACCAACATTGAACCGATAGAACGGTTCGTAGTTGGGATCATGGGTTTAGGTGCCATCGGCGCGGTGGTGGCTAAGCAGGTCTCGAGGTTAGGATTTCCTGTCTTGGGCTGGAGTGCTTCACCAAAAGAGATAGATGGTATTCGCACACTTCATGGCGACGGCGGTTTATCGAGATTTCTATCTGAGACAAAGGTTGTGGTTAATTTACTCCCTTTGACGACAGCAACTGAAAAATTTATCAATAAAAATTTTTTTAGCCGTATGTCGACAAACTCTTTTTTAATTAATATTGGCCGAGGCGGTCACTTAATAGAGTATGACCTGTTGCAGGCCTTAGACGATAAGTTGATCGCAGGAGCAATGTTGGATGTTTTCGAGCGGGAACCTCTATCGATGGAAAGTCCTTTATGGGATCATCCAAAGGTAATCGTCACACCTCATATTTCTGGGATCACATTACCTCAAGTTGCACTTGATCAAATCATAGGTAATATTCGGCTTCTGGAAGCTGGTAGCGTGCCACTGGGTTTAGTTGATAGGAAAAAAGGCTACTGACAGTCAGCAATAATTAAACTGAACTAATTTTGTAATCAGAAAAATCTTCGCGTAATTTAGTTTTTAAAATCTTTCCTGTGGCGGTATGAGGTATTTCAGCAACAAATACGACGTCATCCGGAATGCACCACTTAGCAACTTTTCCTAAAAAAAACTCTAAAACTTCTTCCCGACTTAAAGCGGAATTTTGTTTTTTTACAACGATCAGTAATGGACGTTCATCCCATTTTGGGTGAGGCATGGCTATTACGGCAGCTTCTATAATCTCGGGGTGTGAGACCGCAGTATTTTCAATTTCAATGGAGCTGATCCACTCTCCACCAGATTTGATCACATCTTTAGATCGGTCGGTAATTTGCAAGTATCCGTCGGGGTCGATCGTTGCTACATCTCCAGTATCGAACCAACCTAGGTCACGTTCATCTTGAATTAAGACTGATTCGGTTTGTTGGAAGTAGTTGCTTAGCACATTTGGGCCTCTCACTAATAAATCACCAAATGTCTTTCCATCCCAGGGGAGTTCGTTACCCCCATCGTCAACGATTTTCATTTCGACGCCGAAAAGTACTTTGCCTTGTTTTCCTTTGAACGCTAACTGGGCCTCACGCTCAAGTGCAACGTGTTTCGCTTTGAACGTATTGAAGGTGCCAAGTGGACTCAGCTCTGTCATTCCCCAAGCGTGAGCTACCTCAACGTTATGATCCATCTCAAATGATCGGATCATTGAGTCGGGACATGCCGAGCCACCAACAACAATACGTTTGAGGCTTGGAAGCTTTAATTGATTATCTTTTAGGTGAGACTCTAATCCGGCCCAAATTGTGGGCACCCCAGCGGATAGCGTGACGTCTTCTTCCTCCATTAGTTGATATAAGCTTTGTCCATCCATGGCGGGGCCTGGGAACACTATTTTTGAGCCTGTCATCGTGCACACGTAGGGCAGGCCCCATGCGTTCACGTGGAACATAGGAACAATCGGCATAATTACATCTTGCGCTGAGATATTAAACGCATCCGGCATAGCAGCCGTGTACGTATGAATCATTGTCGACCGGTGAGAATACAACACGCCTTTTGGATTGCCAGTTGTGCCGGACGTGTAGCACAGGGATGAGGCGCTGTGCTCATCAAACGTTGGCCACTCGAATTCATCAGACTGGTCTGAGATAAGCGCCTCATATGAGATCCAATTGGTTAAGGATGTCTTGAGGTCAGTTTTATCGGTGAGGATAATGATTTTCTCGACGGTTGGTAGTTGCGGCGAGAGTTTTTCGACCAATGGGATAAATGTTTCATCGATGAACAATAATTTATCTTCGGCATGATTGATGATGTAGCTTATTTGTTCGGGAAATAAGCGTGGATTAATTGTGTGGCTGATAGCGCCAATACCAGAGATGCCGAAATAGGCCTCGTAATGCCTGTGAGTATTCCAAGCCAGTGTGCCCAATCGATCCCCAGGGCGAGCTCCGAGCTTTACAAGAGCGTTCGCAAATTGACAAGTTCTTGCGTGAGCTTCACGGTATGTGTATCGATGGATCTCGCCACTGACCATTCTACTCACGATTTCCGAGTCTCCGTTATACCGATCCGCGTGCTGTAAAAGGCTCGATATCAATAGCGGCATATTCATCATTTGGCCATGCATACTTTTTCCTTACTAAGACAACTGATTCAAAATCTATTAATGATAAGTGATCTTTGGGTTCGTAATGATATCGAAAAAAGATAAAGCGAACAGTATGATCACAACCTAATTCTAAAAATAACGTCACAAAATAAAATTGAATGAGAACGTGAGCCCTGAGCTTTTTTGAAGATGCTTATTATGATCGACTTTGCGGCATCCACAGAATCTTAAAGAAGGCAGTGATAGAATCGTATTGCACTGGTCTTGCGGCGGTTAATTCCGCGCTGAAATCTCTGCTGGAAAAACTCGTATGTCGAAGATGTGCCGTTTCGAATGAAGTTGTTTTAGCTTATCGATTTAGATTAAGGATTTAAGTTTTGGAATTTTTTCTCATTACGTTACTGAATAGTTTGTCTTACGGATTGTTGCTATTCATGCTGTCGTCGGGTTTGACACTAATTTTTAGCATGATGGGCGTTCTAAATTTCGCACACGCTAGTTTCTACATGTTAGGGGCCTATTTTGCGTACCAAACTGGACTAGTGTTTGGATTTTGGCCAGCCTTATTTCTTGCGCCAATTTTAGTTGGGATTGTAGGCGCAATTACTGAACGCTATGGACTGCGTAAGGTGCATCAATTTGGGCACGTAGCGGAGCTTTTATTTACTTTTGGATTAGCGTATGTAATCGAAGAAGTAGTTCATCTTATATGGGGAAGGGCACCAGTTGACTATCGGATTCCCGAGTCGTTGAACTTTACGCTGTTCACCTTATTCAACACACAATATCCAGCGTATCGGGCATTTATGATGTTAGTGTCCATTGGGATGTTGATCTCGTTATTTTTAGTCCTCACGAAAACTCGCATTGGAATGATCGTTCAGGCATCCCTGACGCATCCAGATATGGTGCAAGCGCTGGGGCACAATGTGCCTCGCGTATTCATGTTTGTGTTTGCAGGTGGTTGTGCACTTGCTGGTTTGGCTGGAGTTCTGGGTGGAAACCTGTTTATCACTGAACCTGGTATGGCATTTGCTGTGGGATCCATAGTTTTTGTTGTCGTTGTTTTGGGTGGTATGGGGTCACTCGTGGGCGCGTTTATCGCTTCATTATTAATTGGATCCATCCAGACTTTTTCAGTAGCTCTAGATTTATCGTTCCTAGATTTGATGATTGGTCTTGGTGTCACGATTGATCCTGATTCAAATTGGTACGGAGGTTTATCCATCACCATTTCGCAAATGGCTCCGGTGTTGCCCTATCTTTTAATGGTATTGATGCTCATTGTCCGACCGCGGGGTCTGATGGGTACGAGAGAGGGCTAGAATGAGTGATGCATTAACTAAAGCTCGTTTATTATTATGGGGCGGAGCGGCATTCCTATTTCTGCTCCTACCTCTTGTTTTTTCTGGTGGATTCTCTCTTTCAATGCTCTCCCAGATGGGAATCATGGTCATCTTTGCGCTGTCCTACAACATGCTTCTTGGACAAACTGGACTTTTGTCATTTGGCCATGCCGTCTATTTTGGTCTTGCAGCATTTGTAACTGCGCATGCGATCAATTTCGTTGAGGTCGGAGCTCTTGGCTTGCCTATTTCGCTTATGCCTCTAGTGGGCGGTATGACGGGATTATTTTTTAGTTTGATTTTAGGGTTCGTCACGACCAGGAGGCCAGGAACGCCTTTCGCCATGATTTCTCTTGGCATTGCTGAAATGGTCGCGGCGAGTGCATTGATGTTCACGACTTTTTTCGGTGGCGAAGGCGGGATTGTAACGAATCGGACGGCTGGTGGAGTCAACTGGGGAATTTCCTACGGTCCGCAAATTCAGGTTTATTACTTGATTGCGGTTTGGTGTTTTGTCTCTATGGTTTTAATGTTTGCGATTACTCGGACTCCCTTGGGACGGATCGCAAATGCGGTACGAGATAACCCAGAGCGCGCGCAGTTTGTGGGATACAACCCGACTCGGGTTAGATGGATCATGATGAGTTTGGCAGGTTTTTTTGCTGGTATCGCAGGCGCGTTGGCAACAATTAACTACGAAATCATCACCGCTGAGGCTTTGGGGCTTATGGCTTCAGGAAATGTCGTGTTAATGGCCTTCATTGGAGGTATTGGTCAATTTTGGGGACCAATAATCGGAGCAGTATTGGTGACTTGGCTTCAGTCCGCACTGTCTAATTTTACGCAAGCATGGCTTTTGTATTTTGGTCTCCTTTTCTTGCTGATCATTTTGTTCTCTCCAGGAGGAATTTCGAATCTCGTCACGATTCACTTGCCAGCCTGGCGCGCAGGTGTGGTTAAACGATTGATGCCCTCATACGGTTATGCACTGTTGACGGGAGGGCTTACGCTGATTGGTGTTATTGGTGTGATTGAATTGCTGTATCGCGGTGCTTTATTTGTAGGAGTACACGCCGTAATTCCGTGGATAGCCTCTGGTTTAATGATTTTAATTGGAGGATTCTTCCTGAGACGGGCGATCCGTGCAGTGCGACAGGTCTGGGACGATTTATCTCCAGAACTGGCGAGATGGAGTTAGGTGAAACAATGAACCCTAAAGCTCTAGTACTCAGCGATGTTCGAAAGCAATTCGGGCAGACTAAAATTATTAACGGCGTTAATCTTGAAATAGTCGCTGGTGAGCGACATGCGCTGATTGGTCCAAACGGCGCAGGTAAGTCCACCTTGTTTAATTTGATCAGCGGACGTTTCCCAGTGTCTTCCGGCTCGATATCGCTTCATGGGTCCGAGATCACCAACAAAGAACCTCAAGTGATTAATCGCCTTGGGCTTTCGAGAAGTTTCCAAATCACTAATATTTTTCCAAAGCTGAGCGTATTTGAAAATTTAAGATGTTCAGTGCTTTGGGCTTTGGGCTATCGCTATTCTTTTTTCCGCAGGGTATCCGCTCTTCACGATGCTCGGGAGAGTGCAGAGCAGACATTAGCTATGATTGGATTAGAGAATCGTCGAAAAAAGATGGCGGGCGAATTAACGTATGCAGAGCAAAGAGCTCTTGAGATAGGTATTACGATCGCATCTGGTGCGGATGTGGTCCTACTGGATGAGCCGACAGCGGGCATGAGTCGTTCAGAGACAGATGCTGCTGTAGCACTTATTTCTCGAGTGACTGAGGGAAAGACACTGCTGATGGTGGAGCACGATATGGGCGTTGTTTTCAATATCGCTGATCGGATTTCAGTGCTTGTTTACGGTGAAGTCATCGCTACTGGCACACCGGATGAGATTAGAATGAACAAAAAGGTTCAGGAGGCGTATCTGGGTACGCAACTTGAAGAGGATGAGGGGTCGCTGACATGAGGAAAATTATGCTTCAAGTGTCAGATTTGCATGCTTACTACGGAAAAAGCCACGTATTGCAAGGTGTGGATTTGTATGTCGGCGAAGGAGAAATAGTCAGCCTTCTCGGTCGAAACGGAGTTGGTCGATCTACAACGGTCAAGGCGATAATGGGACAAGTTGAGCATACTGGAGACATTAATTTTCAGAATCAATCCCTTTCGGGATTGGAAAGTCATGCGATCGCCCGAAAGGGATTAGGTTATGTTCCAGAAAATAGAGATATATTCCCTTCATTGACCGTGAGACAAAATTTATTACTCGGTCTGAAGTCAGGAAAACAGCAGTCACGGTGGTCAGAAGACGACATGTATGTTTTATTTCCAAGACTTAAAGAAAGACTGCATGCTCCAGCTGGAGTTTTGTCGGGTGGCGAGCAGCAAATGCTCACTTTGTGTCGAACTTTAATGGGCAATCCTGAATTGGTCATGATAGATGAACCAACCGAGGGCCTAGCACCGAAGATTGTCGAGCAAATGGCGGTTTTATTTGGAGAAATTTCAAAGCGAGGAGTATCGATATTGCTAGTTGAGCAAAAGCTCACGATCGCTTTGCGCATCTCTCAAAGACTCTACGTGATGGGTCACGGTCATATTGTGTTTGAGGGTTCGCCTGATGACCTTCAAGCCGATGAATCTGTCCGTAAAGAGTGGCTTGAAGTGTAACGTTAGTTTTGAATTTTAAATTCGGCCTGAGAGCCGAAAGATTTGATTGGGGAAATAGTCATGTCAGAAGTGGTGAGTTATGAGGTGCGCGGTTCGATTGGATTGATCCAAATTAAAAATCCGCCGGTTAATGCATTGTCCGTCAATAAGGGTGTGCTTCAAGGTCTTTTAGATGCCATTAAATCCGGTGATCACGACCCACAGGTTAATGCGTTTTTATTAATTGGCGGTGGTAAAAACTTTTCGGGTGGTGCAGACATATCAGAGTTTGGTAAGCCTAAGGTTCCTGGAATGGCGACCTTGGCAGATCTATTGGCTTATATGGATACGGTTACCAAGCCTATCGTGGCTGCGTTATCGGGACCTACGATGGGTGGAGGTTTTGAGCTGAGCTTGACGTGTCATTATCGTTTGGCTAGTCAAGAGACTATTGTGGCTTTGCCAGAAGTTAAGCTGGGGATTTTGCCGGGGGCAGGGGGTACACAACGGCTACCAAGAATTATTGGTGCGGAGAAGGCCTTGGAATTGATTACATCAGGTGCTTTTATACCTGCACAAGACGCCAAGTCTTTAGGTATTGTCGATGAGGTTATTGATGGGAATTTGTTAGAAGACTCAATCAAGTGGATCAAGCGTGCATTGCGGTGTGGATTGCCAGTGGCTAGGGTAAGCGAGCGTTCTGTTAAAACTGCTATAGATGCAAAAGACTTTATTACGAAAGCGACAGGAGTCGCAGAGAAGAAATGGCGTGGTTATCCAGCACCTTTGCGGATCGTTGAATGTATTGATGCAGCTATCAACAAATCTTTTAAAGAAGGCATTCAGATTGAGCGTAAAAATATCGAGGAGCTCATTCTAACTGACGAATCAAGGTCCCTTAGACATCTATTTTTTGCGGAGCGTCAGGCTAACAAAGTGGTTGGGATTTCCAAAGAGACTCCTATAGCAAAGATTCAAACTGTATCCGTGATCGGGGCCGGGACTATGGGGACCGGAATCGCAATGAATTTTTTGAATGTTGGTATTCCTGTGACTATCGTTGACACCAATGATGATATACTTCAAAAAGGTATTGATACGATCAACAAGAATTATCTCTCAACGGTAGCAAAAGGAAGGTTAAGTGCAGAGGATCATGATCGTAGAGTTGGGCTCCTAACGGGGAGTACGCAATTGTCGGCAGTTTCTCAATCTGATTTAGTGGTTGAGGCTGTTTTTGAGGAAATGGCAGTTAAGAAAATGATTTTTCGTGAACTGGATTCTGTCGCAAAACCTTCCGCTATTTTAGCGACTAACACGTCCACTTTGGACGTTAATGAGATTGCCTCTGTCACGAGACGGCCAGAGCAAATTATTGGCTTGCATTTCTTTAGTCCAGCCAATGTGATGCGGTTATTGGAAGTAGTACGAGCAGAGAAAACTTCGCCAGAAGTTGTTGCAACATCGATGAGTCTCGCCAAGAAAATCAAAAAAATTCCCGTTTGCGTTGGGGTCTGTGATGGCTTTGTTGGGAATCGTATGATTCATACCTACTTGAGAGAGGCGGAGTATCTCATTGAGGAGGGTGCGCTGCCAGAACAAGTCGATCACGCAATTGAATCATTCGGTTTTGCTATGGGGCCTTTTCGAATGTGTGACTTGGCTGGTCTTGACATTGGATGGGCTATTCGAAAAAGGAAAAAATCTGAAGGGTTGGTGATTAAGCGTTATGTCTCAATACCGGACCATTTATGTGAAAGAGGATGGTTTGGTCAAAAGACGGGGGGCGGATATTACACATATGAATCGGGGAGTCGTGCGCCGATCGTTAATCCAGAGGTCAATGCGATCGTCGAGGCTGCCTCAGAGGAAAAAGGCATTACTCGACGATCAATTGAGGCGCATGAAATCGTTGATAGGCTAATGTTTGCCCTAATCAATGAAGGTGCCAACATAATAGCTGAGGGGGTGGCTCAACGAGCCTCGGATATCGATGTGATTTATGCAGCTGGATACGGGTTTCCCCGTTACCGGGGTGGGCCGATGTTTTACGCTCAGACCGTAGGACTGTTGCATGTAGTTGAGGGTATTGAGCGATATTCCAAGCAAGCTTATGGGGATCATTGGCAGGTTTCACCGTTTTTAGCTCAGTTAGTGCAAAAAAATCAGACGTTCGAGTAGGTCTAAAGTTAAATTTTTATTTAGGAGTAGTCGATTATGGATGCGGTTATTGTAGATACAGTACGGACGCCACTATGTAAAAGTTGGAAGGGCGCAATGAATATGACTCACGGAGCTACGCTTGGTGGGCACGTAGTTAAGACGCTTGTTGATCGCTCAGGAATCGATCCTAATGAGGTGGAAGATGTTGTCATGGGTTGTGCGAATCCGGAGGGAGCTACTGGGCAAAATATAGCGCGACAAATTGCGATCAGAGCGGGATTGCCTGTGACGGTTTCAGGATTAACTATAAATCGCTTCTGTTCATCGGGGTTACAGACTGTCGCGCTCGCCAGTCAGCGTCTACTTGCGGGCGAAGATGGCATCTATGTGGCTGGAGGTGTTGAGTCAATCTCATGCGTTCAAAATCAGATGAACACGTCTTTGATAGAAGACGCTTGGCTCAATGAGCATAAACCCGAGATATATTGGCCGATGTTGCAAACCGCAGAGACTGTTGCAAAACGTTATCAAATCTCGAGGGAGGAGCAAGATCGTTATGGTGCTGAGAGTCAAAATCGAGCAGAGCGCGCGGTAAGTCAAGGATTGTTTTCGGATGAAATTATTCCCATAACAACTACCATGAGGATTGTTGATAAAGAAACGGGTCAGGAGCAAGTTAAAGAGGTGACGGCGACGAATGATGAGGGCATCCGACCCGGAACAACTTATGAGTCAATCTCCCAAATTAAACCTGCTGTCGAAAACGGTGTTATTGCAGCTGGAAATGCAAGTCAGTTTTCGGACGGTGCCTCTGCTCAATTAATTATGAGTGATAAAGCTGCTGCATCGCATGGTCTAAAACCATTAGGTATTTTTAGAGGTTTTGCGGTAGCGGGACTAGAACCTGATGAAATGGGTATAGGGCCAGTTTACGCAATACCTAAACTATTAAAACAAACCGGACTGACGCTTGGTGATATTGATTTATGGGAGCTGAATGAGGCATTTGCAGTTCAAGTGCTCTACTGTCGAGACCAGCTGGGTATTCCAAGTGATCGACTAAATGTCAACGGGGGCGCTATCGCACTGGGTCATCCTTATGGCGTCAGTGGCAGTCGTTTGGTTGGTCATGGGTTACTCGAGGGACGCAGGCGAGGAGCAAAGTTTGTCGTTGTCACGATGTGTATTGGTGGAGGAATGGGTGCGGCAGGATTATTTGAAGTTGTTCACTAGACGAGGGCGAGTAATATTTTGAGGTAAGTCATAAATTTAAGAGACGAGGTTTTTTCCATGAGCTTGAGAGATTTGCAAAATTTAGAAGGAAGAGTTGCCTTAATTACCGGCGGCTCACGTGGCCTCGGTTTACAAATGGCAGAGGTGCTTGGCGAACTTGGTGCAACACTAGTAATTACAGCACGTAAGGAGGCTGAACTTGAGGAAGCGGTCGTATCCTTAAAGAGTCAGTCAGTTAAAGTTGAGGCGATGGTGAATGACTTGCAGGACGCTGATTCAGTTCAGCCTATGGTGGAGGATATTTTGGCTCGTCATGGTCAAATTGACATAGTCGTGAACAATGCTGGAGCCGCTTGGGGGGCAAAAGCAGAGGATCATCCTTTAGATGCATGGCACAAGGTGATTAACCTGAATCTTACCGCACCTTTTTTGTTGAGTCAGATAGTTGGCAAACTATCGATGATTCCGCGTCAGTATGGGAAGATCATCAATATCGCATCTATTGCCGGTTTGGTCGGCACAGAGCCTGGTTTCATGCCAACGATTGCGTATAACTCAAGTAAGGGTGGTGTTGTTAACTTCACTCGGTCACTTGCCGCTGAGTGGGCGCAACATAACATTACCGTTAATGCCATTGCGCCAGGCGTTTTCCCCTCAAAAATGTCTGCTGGAATGATTGACCGTGCTGAAGAGCACATCATGAACCAAACACCAATGAGAAAATTTGGTGGTAACGAAGATTTGAAGGGTGTAACGGCATTGCTCGCGACTGATGCTTCAGGATTTCTAACAGGACAAATCATTGCGGTCGACGGTGGTTACGTTGCCGTCTAGTCGAGTATTAAAATAATTAATGTCTTGCCCCATGCGTCATGTCTGATCAAGATCTTTCATCCAGTATTGGCTTTCATATTCCTTTCGCGGAACACTTAGGCGTTAGCGCTCATCGGCAAAAAAACGGTGAGGCTGAGGTTTCATTGAAGTTGAAGCCAGAGCACCTTAACTCATGGGGTGCTGCGCACGGTGGTGTGATCCTTGGCGTTTTTGATATCGTTATGGGATTAAGTGCTAAATCAATAGACGATGAAGCTTCTGGTGCGATCACTATTGAGTTGAAAACAAATTTTCTTCAAACGGTTACTGATAAAATAAATGCTAGAGCTCGAGCGATCCGTTCTGGTCGTACACTGATCTTTGTTGAGGGGGAGTTATTTAATGTGGAAGGACAAATAACGGCCAAAGCAACCGGAACATTCAAGCTAAAATATCCGAAAGAATAAATACTAATGCCCTTAGATAGTCAAGCAAGAAAGCTACTAGATGCGGCAAAAGCTGCAGGAGTTCCTGAAATGTGGGAGCTAACGCCCGAGGTGGCTAGAGCGGAATACCTTAAAAGAACGGCAAAGACCAAATCGGAAGTTGATATTTGGAAGGTTGAAGACCGTCAAATCTTAGGACCACTTGGGGTCATCGGTATTCGAATTTATACACCGCGCAGTCTTGATGGGGCGGAGTTATTACCCGTTCTTGTTTGGTATCACGGCGGCGGTTTTGTTATTGGGGACTTGGAATCACATGATTCCGTATGTCGAGCTTTATCAAATCAGACTGACTGTATCGTTGTGGCCGTTGATTATCGGTTAGCGCCTGAGTACAAGTTTCCCGCTGCAGTTATCGATTGTGAATTCGCACTAACTTGGGTCGCCGAACATGCAGTGGCAATCGGAGGAAACAAAACGAAGATAGCGGTTGGAGGTGATAGCGCAGGGGGCAATTTGGCCGCAGCAGTAGCCCTTTTGGCGCGAGATAAAGGTATAACGAATGTATGCTTTCAGTTGTTAATTTATCCTTGCGTCGCCCCTGAGCCGGAAACGCGATCTCATCACCAATTCGCAGAAGGTTTCTTACTCACACGGAAGACCATTACTTGGTTTTATCAGCAGTACTTGCGTACGTCTAAAGATGTGCGTGATCCACGTTATGCGCCGTTGGAAGCTGATGATCTATCTTTGTTGCCTCCAGCCTTGATAATAGTTGCTGGGTATGACCCGCTAAGGGACGAGGGTATAGACTATGCGCGAGCTCTTATTGAAGCGGGTAATCAAGTGCATCTATCCAATTACGAAGGCATGATTCACGGTTTCTATCTAATGGGAGGCGTGATCGATATGGCTAACAAAGCCATAGACGAATCCGTCATGCATCTAAAATCGGCCTTTGGCAAGGAATAATGAATTTACACTGAAACGATTTGCTATTAGTCTGTTGTGGTTGGTCACATATGAGTGAGTAGGAATCCTAGGGCAATAACTTTGGGACGGAACTTAGGGAGCAGGGCTTAATGATGAAAATGATTCCGAAAACTATATGGCCTTGGCTTAATGTTCTAATCCCTTTAGCGCTGTGCACATTATTATTAGTCCTTCGTCTAGCTGACCCTGGTGCGGTATTTGAAAAGTTGCGTTTATCAATTCTTGATGGCTATCAATCTATAGAAGTAGAGACAGGAACCACTGAAAATTCACCGGCCAGATTGGTGCAAATTGATGATGAAGCGCTGGAGGCATTCGGTCAGTGGCCATGGTCTAGAGATAAACTCGGTGAAATATTAATTACACTTTACGAAAAAGGCGCTGCGGTGGTGGGCATTGATCTGCTGTTGGTGGAGCCAGATCGTTTGTCTCCTACTCGATTCTTATCGAATTTTCCCGATGTTTCTGTTGAGCCAGAGCAATTTGCTAATGCGTTTGGGTACATTGATAACGATCAGTTTTTGTCCGATGTTTTTGCGCAAACACCATCGGTTCTTGCAGTAGCAGCGAGTCATAAAGAGGGGGGCGATGTGGAGGCCTCAACGGGCTTTGCATGGATTGGCACCACGTCCGAAGCGCTGCTGACTTATAACGGATTATTAGCGCCAACTGATACATTGAAACAATCTGGAGTCACTGTGGGACACATTGCAGTCCGCCCAGATGCGGACGGCATGCTTCGACGTATCCCTTTAATGATAAAGGTGGGAGAGTCCATATACCCGAGCCTATTCTTGTCAATGTTGGCGAATCAGCAGGACGCTTCCACGATTCTTGTTAAAGGTGTTGCGGGGGATGATGCCGCGATTGAAACCGTGAAAGTCGGTGCCTATGAAATTCCGGTTGATGACCAAGGCGAAATGCAGGTTGTACCTCACTACATTCCTAAAAGTTTGCCAGGGCTGCCTTTAACCAGTGTACTTGATGGCTTACATGATGCGGAAATAGAGGGTAGTGTTATTGTTCTGGGACCAACCGCTACTGGGTTAATGGATTTTCACGATACACCCGCGGGACTCAATGTGCCTGGTCCAGCTCTTCATGTTGCAGCACTGAAACAAATCTTTGCGGAAGAATATGTTATCCGTAATTCGGTTGTCGAAGGTGCAGAGTGGCTTGGTGCGCTGCTGTTATCCATTATCTGTGTCGTAGTCGCACTTAAATGCGGGGGAATTGTCTCTCCCGCAGTTTTTATAGTTTTGATGTTCTCCTTTATCGGATCAGGCTTTTGGTGGTTTTCTAAGAGTGGCTATTTGTTTGATTGGTCGCTCGGTGCAATGTTTGGATTAACGGCGTTCGTTTCCTCTACGGCAGTGAGTTTGTTAAGAACTGAATCTGAACGAGGACAGATTCGTAAAGCATTTTCGACCTATTTGTCACCAGACCTGGTGGCAGAACTTAGTAAAGACCCCGATAAGTTGAAGTTAGGTGGGGAGCGTCGCGACATTACCGTTCTTTTTGCGGATATTCGTGGATTCACTACTATGTCAGAGGGCTATAAAGATAAACCAGAGGAACTGACGGTATTGCTGAATGATTTATTGACGCCGCTGACGCATGAAATCATGGATCAAAAAGGCACGATCGATAAATACATGGGGGATGCGATTATGGCCTTTTGGAATGCGCCGGTTGACGTTCCCAATCATCCAAGAATTGGGTGTGAGGCCGCGATTAAAATGATGATTGCGTTGGAAGTATTAAATAGGGAGTTAATTGGAAGTGGCCGTATTTCTGAGCCATTGAAAATCGGAATCGGACTCAACACAGGGGAAGTAACAGTGGGTAACCTGGGTTCGGAGCAACGTTTTGATTATTCTTGTTTGGGTGATGCAATTAATCTTGGCTCACGACTAGAGGGTTTAAGTAAAGCATACGGCGTCCCAATTGTGATCGGGGAGTCAACCTATAATGTCCTTGACGAACCGCCATCTGATGCCGAGGTTGTGCTACTTGATCATGTGATTGTTAAAGGAAAAAGCATTCCTGTCGCAATCTACGGTATTATTCCACATGAGAACTATAATACCGACTGGTGTGCGGACCACAATACATTGATGGGACTCATTGAGCGAGAAGTGTGGGATGAGGTCGAGACTGTTTTGGGTCGTTTGCGAGATCTAGATAGTTATCCTGCCGAGTTGCTGGACCAAGTGATCTATCGATTTGAAAATAAGGTCTCAGCAGTTCGAGAAATGACGACAAAGTAAGAGAGAAAGGGTAGTTTTGAAACGATCAAGTATTTTGTTGTTTGGTATTTTTTTTATTGTTGTTTGTGGTTACGTAAACGCTCAAGAGACGTCAGCTCCGCAAGAGACAGCGATCCCTGAAGAGATAGCGGCTGAACCAGCCGCGCCAATAAATCAAGAACAGGTGGTCCTTGAGGACTGCCCAATGACTCTCGGGGAGCAAGTCTCAATTGGTCAAGCGAAAAGCGCGTTTGCATGCCGCCAATTTGATGACGTTGTGCGAGCGCTCAGGGATTGGAATTCGGTAGACCCCAAGGAGCGTTTTGATCGATTGAGTTTATACATCGCTGCGCTTGCTAATACGGGTAGCCATGCAGAGACCTTGGTGACGGTTCGTTATGCGTTACGGTTTGTCCGTTTGCAGCCTGAACAGATGGGCAAGTTACAACAAATGGTGCAAGTTGTTGTCAATGCGATACCGAAAGCGACTGAGGATGATCTCTTCTTAGAGGTTCTAATGGACCCCGAGAATACAGAGCTAAATTTTAGACTGGCTCTTGCTCAAACGGCGATGGGTAATACGAAGGGGCTTTCGGCTACATTGAGTCGTATTCTCCTTTATGACGAGGAGAATTATCTGGCAAAAGATATGCTCTCTCAATTAAACATTGCGCGGGGCAATTTACCTGAGGCTGAGGCAGATTTGAGGCGTATTGTTGCAGACCCAACAATACCAGAGCAGGAAAAGGCTCAAGCCGCTTCATTACTGGCGCAACTCGAGGATTTGCGGTCACCACATACGTGGACAAAAATTGCGGGATACACTTGGGGCCGAGCGGATAATCCATTGAGTATTTCTGAAAGCGGCAATTCTTTGGTAGCGGCGTTTCCAGGGACTCTCTTTGATGCGGGAGAGGAAGTTACTGAATATTACGAGCAATCGCTGTTGGGTTTGAATTACCAATATGCATTAGCTTATCAAGATCCACAAGCGATTACGGGTGGTTTGACCATTATCAATAAAGATTTTCAGACGCAGGCTGCGCTTAGGATGCGGATTGCATTGCTTAGTTTGGGGTATAACTGGTTAGCGACGGGAGATTCTATATCTTTTACCCTTACTGATGTTGATTTAGGTCGTGTTAGCTTGTCAAAGTCGTACAAAGTTGGTGGAGTCAAAATGTTTGTGCGTAACCAAAAAGGTAGCTTATCCGGCTCGGCTGACGTGACACATAACGTTTTTCAGTCTGCGTCAACATCAAACAAAACCGGTAATGCTTACGGACTTGGTTTAAAGGGTTCTTACGATCCCTTTGGCGGAAAAGTTATTTTCTTACCTAACCTGACTTATGTCTTAACGGAAGCTAAAGTTGATCAAGATTCCACGGATGTCTTTACTTATTCGCTGGGGATGTCAGCACCGATCAATGCGCAGTGGACCGGTAGTTTGACTCTTAAGGAAACTGAGACTGATCGAGATGGGCCGGATACGACTGTCTCTGAATTAACACGTAAAGACGATTCGTTTAATTGGACGGTGGCGTTCAATTGGCGTAAGCCTGGACCACCAAATAAAAAAGTACCAATGGTAGCGGTTACTTTTTCAGAGACTGAAACAGACTCTAATATTATAAATTTTGACACTACAACGCGTGACGCTAATGTTGCGCTTACATGGGTATTTTAGTAAACGTGCATTCATACAGTCAGAAAATTAAAGGCTTTTTTCTTGTCCTATTGCTATCGTGCTTGATTGCTAATCAAGCGATGGCGGCGGATAAGATCGGCGCAATTGCAGCAGTCATTGGCACCGTCTCGATTGAGCGCGATGGAGAGGTTCTTAAAGTTAAACCGGGTTCCGCGGTTTACGAGAATGATAAAATTTTGACCGGTAGCTCAAGTCGTGCCCAGGTACTTTTAATGGACCAAACGGCGATTAACATTGGTCAAAAAGCAGAGCTCGTTTTAGATAAGTTTGTATTCAATAGTGACGATGACGAGGTAGCATTAAAGGTTACTAAGGGTACGTTTAGGTTCATATCCGGTAAGGTCGCAAATAAGACGCCTGAGAAAGTAAATGTTGAAACGCCGGTGGCCACAATTGGTGTTCGGGGTACAGAGTTTGTAGGCCAGATTGGTGCAACTGACACCACCGTTGCACTTTTAAATGGACGGATTGAGGTCGCAAACGATATTTCGACGCAGTTCGTGACCAATCCTGGTTTTGGGGTGACGATTGATCCGACGAGTGGCGTGATCAGTACACCCGTGAAGATCCCACAGGCCGAGTTAGAGGCAGTTTTGAATTCTGTTTCTACCGACCGAGAAGCATTGTTGGAAGAAGAAGTTGAAGCTGGATCTGGAACAGAGGGTGGCGCCGATGACGAAGGTGGCCCTGGACCTGATGACGAAGGCGGCCCCGGCCCCGATGACGAAGGTGGTCCTGGACCCGATGACGAAGGTGGTCCTGGACCCGATGACGAAGGTGGCCCTGGCCCTGATGGCGAAGGTGGACCTGGACCCGGACCCGATGGTGAAGGTGGACCTGGACCTGATGGTGAATTTGGACCCGGACCCGATGGTGAAGGTGGACCTGGACCTGATGGTGAATTTGG
>MDTB01025176.1_pt1 | contig 40169 bp, 41 predicted proteins | sample 811161 | NCBI WGS metagenome assembly MDTB01 (sample SAMN05326650, study PRJNA326480) | marine metagenome | isolation source: seawater | place: Mediterranean Sea | collected 2009 | reverse complement strand
GTTTACTATCCCGTCAAGCACAAGTGTCACTTCAGTTGGTACTGTGATGGAGAGCGAGACGTCATCTGGGCCAACTATGAGAAGACAGGCGAGACCATTGAAATGAATGCAAAGGCCTGGACAGACAGTGTGCAGTTGGCAATAATGATTGCAGGTGCTACTGAACTACAGATCAAAGACAATACCCGAGGTAGCTTGTACTATTACAATCACAACCTGGTTACACCATATTGGGTAGATCATTTTGATTACATGGGTGTACTGGGCAATCACACATTTATGAGGTAAGCAATGCGACTAATAGGAAACATCATATGTAGCTTAGGGCTGGTGTTCTTTGCTACAATTGTACTGACGTTTGCTGTGAGCTTGGGCAGTACCACAAGCACACTGCCAGTATTCAACTACTTGGTGAGCATACTGTTCCTAGTACTAGCACTGTGGCTGTACAAGCTGGCATACCTACAGCTGAAGCCCAAGACTGCCACAGCTGACATCCCATCTGAGACCTAAGAAAAAATAATTTCACCACCGACCGTGTATATAGATCCGGGCTTGGAAACCTGGGAAGAGGGCTAACGCAAAAATAAAAAATAATGGGCTATAATATAGGCGGGGCGGTAAACACAGTTGATATGCAAGAACGAATAAATGCGAAGCATTATATTAAACTAAGGCGTAGACTTGGTTTAGAACACAAAAACAATTACGGTATGGAAACTTGGTATTGAAAAAAATTACGCAGTAGAAAAATGTGGGCAAACGTATAGAGGTGGTGTGGTTAATACTAAAGCAAAGGTGTATGAAAACCTACCATGTGTGCCATCATGCCCCGCCGGCTAACCAGAAGATTGCAGGATACTGAGCAAACATATGGAAGAATATGTACCACCATACTATGAATGCCATGGCTATCAATACATTTTTAATCATAATGAATATTTATAATGGATCGCCGGGCTACCCAATGCAGTGAGCACAGCGAACAGTGATGCACATTGCTTAAATTTATGCACTTTAAAGCTACAATAACACACGTACAGGGTGTGTCAACTTCAATGCTGTCAACATTAGCACCAACAGAACACCAACAGAGCATCATGCTAGTACAAGCTAGTACACAGGCAGTCCAACAGTGTACATATCAAAACACTAGATTCCAGATTGACCACCATGTAAGACGCTTAAAAACAGTTTAACCAGGCTTTTAGACACCTTCCTTACTGTGGCACGTTGGTTGTTCTGTGAGCGATAGCGAACAGTAAGCCCGTGTAAAATAATAACAGTAACAATAACTGTCTGAATTTTATCAGTCGCATACAAAAATACGTCTAATACCGCCTTATTACTAACATAGTATAAAAAAATGTACTAATACACATACATATAGCTATAAAAACCCTGTAAAAAATGTACTAATACACATACAATACTATAAAAGCACCCTGTTTATACCCCGTAAAAAAAATTTGACACATACTAATACTAGCAAAAACCCGCTAAAACACTGTATTTTATAAAAAAATGTACTAATACACATACAAAATACTATAAAAAACCCCTAAAAAACAGTAAAAAACAGCTATTTTTATAAAAAAATTGTACAAATACACTAAAAAAAGTACTAATACACATACAAAATACCATAAAAACCCCTAAAAAACCCACTAAAAACAGTGTTTTTTGTAAAATTTTGTACAAATACACATACAAAACAGTAAAAAAACGTGCAAATACACCCATAAAACAAGTTATACACATACATTAAATACATATAACCGAGGTAAAACACATGAAAATACTCGAAAATCACTGTCATTACTTTCAAAATGCGTTGTGTATTGAGCCAGATACCACAAAAACATTCACATATAAGCCTTGTTGTAACTTCAAAAGCCATAAATTGACACAAAACAACGAGTATTTTAGAGTCAGCACAGACGAAATTGGCACAGCAAACAGCTATTGGAATGAAAAAATCTATGACAAATCTTTCAATTATGCCAGTTTAAAAGAAACAGGCTGTGCAAAATGCTATTTTGACGACTTAAAAGAGGATCTAGACAAAGCTCCAGGTGAAATTGCCATGCGTAAAACTGCCGGAAACAAGTTTCAAGCTACAAAACCAGGACAATTGAACTTCTTGGATATATCCTTTTCCAGTCTTTGCAACCTAGCTTGTAGATATTGTACTCCATCTGTGTCAACCAGTTGGGTAAAAACACTGCAAGATGCACACCAGATAGGTATAGATCTAAATGATGCCATACCAGCATATCAAAACCAAGCTGATTTTGATCACAAAACTGAACTACAAAAAACAATAGTGCAAGAAAAGAAAATATTAGCTGATCTCAAACAGATGGATTTGTCACATTTGCAAGAAGTATACATCAAAGGTGGTGAACCCATGATGGCCAGAGTGCTAGAAGAGTTTTTGGATTTGCTTATAGCACAGGGCTGTGAGTCAACAGTTAGATTGTGCTTCAATACAAACGGAGGTGTATTTCCAAAAGCCAAACTATTGGAAAAAATATTGAGATTTAAACAAGTAGTATTAAGAATCAGCATTGATGCCTATGGAGAATTGGGTGCATATATTAGACAGAATCTAACTTGGAATGACTTACAAACAAATTTGGACAAATGGAAAGAGTCTGCAAAAGAAAAAAACAATTTGATAGTTAAAATTCAAGCAACAACTAATATCTATAGTGTTAACCAATTAATAGATTTAGACAAATGGGCACACAAACACAACATGGAAATTATTCCTGGGCAGATATTTGGACCAATGGAATACAATTTTCACAAAGTACTACCTGTACAATATTATGAAGTATTGCAAAATAGATACAATAACAACTTGCATAGTCGTTGGTTAGATGATTGGCAAAAATTGGTGTTGAATCCTGAGCTATCCGATTTTGATCCGTATTATTTTGAAAAATTTAAAAAAATGAATGATAGCTTTGATACTGTGTACAACAAAAGTTTCAAAGAACTCAATCCTGAAATGTACAATTGGATATACTCGTATTGACAGATCTTAAATTTCGTGTTATTATAAACACTTAATTTACATAAAGGAAAACATGGCTTATTCAATAGATACAAACGAACGCCCAACTACTGCAAAGGTTCATTGTACAGATAACGATCAGTGGGTAGAGGCTGATATACTCACCCAGAATCAAAAAAATATTGTAATGGTAATACAGAAAACTGTTAGATTGTCTTTTCATGAACATGACAGAAAGCCTGGCACTTGGATTGCTAACAGCAACGGATATGAATTTGTTTACAAACAACCAAAATGAGCGAAAAAACAAAAGCACTGTTGGACAAGTTAAACAAGATAACTGAAGATCCTGCTAAACCTAAATGGCAACCACCAGCACCAAGTATACCTGATACAAATAGAATGTGGAAGTCTACTATGGATCCTGAAACTTATACATTGCCTAAAAGCTATGACAAAGATAAATGGACCAAAGTAGAAGAAGATGGTGATGTTGATGAGTGGATTGCATTTGACAGAGTGTATGGGGGACTTGGTGGACAAAAATTAATAAACAAAGATGGCACAGACTATCAAGGCAAGTTAACTAGCAAACAGATAATAGTTCCTAAAAGAGATGGCTCTGGCAACATGAAACAGTCTGTAACAGTTACAGCAGATGGTAGATGGTTCAATAATAGTGGTATGCCTATAGAAAAACCTTCCAATGTTGAAGAAGATGCTCAATAAGTTAACACATCATATAAAAGGACATTTATAGTTCTAAATAATTAAACTATGCAGAAATTTACTGATTTACTTGCTGTTGTAGGATTTTTATTTGTGTTGCTATTTGCAACTAAAGGCAATGCAAACGAACAGCAAGAGAAACACGATTTTGTAGAACATATAAAAAGTTGCCATTCTTATTATTACAACCAACTTCACCCAAACTCTGAATTTGTAGTACCAGTACAACTTGCGGTCGGTGTTGCTATACATGAAAGTAATTGGGGTAACTCAAGGTTTGCACTTGAAGGCTACAACTACTATGGAATTAGAACATCAAGCAACGATCCAGATGAGTATATGGTTCCTAAGTATGCACCAAATGTTAAGGTAGCAAAATATCTACATAACTGTAATAGTACTATTGCATTTATTGATCTAATGGTTGGCAGTGGACACTATGACGAAGCAATGGAAATAATTAAGAACAGTGACAAAGATCATTTACCATGGATAGAAATATTAACGTCAATAAATGTTAAGTATAGTGTTTCAGAAAACTGGCCTGGTAAAATAGCTTTTATAATTAAATCTCTAGAGACTTAATAATTAAATCAGCAATAACAGAGTTACCTTTTTTATCAACATGGTAACCATCATCAATAATATATTTCTTAAGATCTATTTCTTTTTCAATAACTAATTTGTTATCTAAATTGTCAGGTACGAAAAGATCGTTAAGCCAAAAAATATGTAACACTTTTTTGTTAATTGATTTGACATACATATCACAATATTCAATAGTTTGATTATACTTGTTAAACATCAGCGGATGAAGTCTTTCATGCTCTAACCAATATTTTACTCTAGCAATTATTTGATCTTTCTTAAGATTACTTTTTCTTTGAATTTCATTGAACATATGATCTATCAGATCTGACTGTTCATTATTTGCTAGTCTTTCTGCCATTCCTACTGTTAAATGATAATAGCTTTGTGTGTTATCCCACAACTGAATATAGTTGTCATACACGTCATGGTCTCTAGTAATTTTTTGATATTTTGCTTTATCAGAACACCACATTAACATTCCTCTGTCTGGTGTAGTGTGTTGTATAACATATACATCTGGATCGTATTTGCTATGTATATATTTTAATGTGTCTGGATAGTTAACCCAACTAGCACCTTCGCGTCCTGCATTAATAACTTGATTTTCAGTCTTGTTTTCAGATAAATTATAGTGTACTATATACGGATAAGTATTAGTGTAAGGAAGATTATGACCATGAGTCCAACTGCAACCTATAAACGATATTTTTAACATGAACGATAAATTACCTCAAAATTTTTGTATTCTACCATGGACTTCTTTAGAAGTTCAACCAAATGGAACTGTAAAACCATGTTGTATGTATAACAGTACATTAAAAAAGCCAAATGGTCAAGAGTATTTAATACAAAAAGATGACATTGATGATATCACTAATAGCAATGAAATGCAAACAATACGTAAACGTTTCCTAGCAGGAACACAACCACGTGGTTGCCATAGATGCTGGATGGAAGAGCTATCTGGTAAAAAATCTAAAAGAGTTAGAGATAATCAAAAATATCAACACCATATAAAAGATAAAGTGATATTTGCAGAACAGCAAAAACCAAGATACTTAGATTTAAAGCTAGGTAATATATGCAATTTGAAATGTAGAATATGCTCTCCGCAATATAGTTCCAGATGGATAACTGAACAAAAAAGATATGATAAGATTGACGGAATTGAAAACGATTATTCAAGACTTGATTGGCCAGAAAAATCAGAACATTTTTGGGAAACAATTGAAAGTGTTATGCCATATTTGGAACATCTAGATTTTACAGGTGGTGAACCGTTTATGATAAAAGAACATTTTGCATTGCTTGAAAAAATTATAGATAGAGGATACGCAAAAAATATTACATTGCATTATAACTCAAACGGAACACAGTTACCTTTACCAGCACTTAAAAATATTTGGCCTAATTTTAAATATGTTGATGTGCATTTCTCAATTGATGGTATAGACAAACAATTTGAATATCAAAGACATCCGGCCAAATGGCAAGATGCTATATCTAATATGAGTGTGTTTAAAGAATATCAAACACCAACATTTGATTTATGTATATGTCATACTGTAAATATTTTTAATGTTTTTTATCTTCCAGAATTTTTAGATTGGACTAAAAAGTTTGGCATGAAAGTTTATCTTAACAACTTACATGAACCAAAACACTACAACATCACTTGCCTGCCATATGGTGTTAAATTAATAATTAAACAGAAACTTGAAGAATACAAAGGAATGAATTTAAGCAATGTAGTCAACTTTATGATGTCTGGCGATAACGCACAACATTTCAAACAGTTCCAACATCATACCACAAGAACTGATATTGTTAGACACGAAACATTTGACAAAGTCTTTCCTGAGTTATCAACAATGTTTCAAGGAGTAATAGCATGAAACCAGCAGAATTAAATTCAGCTAATATGCATAAAGAATCTGACAGCTATTGTGCCAATTGTGGACGCCCAGAACATAGCAATCCTTTATGGGAACAAATGTTGGATGGAGAAAATAAACCAGTAATGATTGAAGTTTGTAAATACTTTCGGAAACAAGTTGAAGGAAAAAAAGATGATTAAATGGTTGAAAAATTTATGGTATGAGTATAAAGTACATAGAGCATATAAGAAGAAAATAAAAGAACTCAAAAAAAGAGATCCTTTTATTTACAAATAGGATAATTTATGGCAAAAAGCTCAAAGAAAACATTTGAATTAAAAATGTTAGTACCAGAAGAAAACAAACCAGATACAGGAACAAGATACTATGTTCGTAAGCCTACTAAAGGTGAAAAAAGAACAATGAAAATAAGACAAAGAAAATACGACCCTGTAATTAAAAAACACGTTTGGTTTATTGAAAAGAAAATGCCTAAACACTCAGCATAACATATGAAAATATTATTTGTATTATTACTAGCTATAATGTTAACCAATTGTGCAAAACCAAAACAAGATGGTCAATGGACAAAACAAGCAAACAACACTTTATTAAGAACAGCCAGTTGTATAGTTGTACCTGGAATGCCTTACTGTCTTTTAAAAAAATAATATGAGCGAAGACCTAATGATGAGCGACTGGGGATATGATGACTGCCGTTTAGAAAACAATGGTATTATTCCTTCTACATATGGATACAATAAAAAATTTAAACACGATGTTGAAATATATCACACTGAACAATTAGGAAAACACATTGATTGGTGCATTGATAATTGTAAACATAAATGGGGCTGGTATCATGACAGTTTACCTCTACCAAGAGTATCATTAGAGAACGATGGAATGCAATCACGTTCCTTTTTAAGTTTTTCAAACAAAAAAGAAGCTTTCATGTTTAAAGTAGCTTGTTTGTAAAAAACCCCTAAAATACGGGGGTACTAACACCCCAGGTGGTCGCGTTAACCCCACTGTATGACGCTTAAAATGAATCTTTTTTTGCTTGTTTTTAATAAATTTGCTAGTCTAGTAAATAATAGCAAATGTTTTCATTAATCAACATACCTTACATTCATACACTTGAAATAGAGCCAACTACATCTTGTAATGCAGGTTGTCCTTATTGTAGCAGGCACGTTCAAGGTACTAGTGACGTTATCAAAGATTTATCAATTGAACATTTACCAGTACACTTATTACAAAAAATAAAAAAACAATTTGATTTGTATCAAGGAGCAAAAAATGTTGGAGTATGGTATTGTGGTAACTACGGTGATTCATTAATGCATCCAGAATTTGAACAGCTATTCAAATACTCAGCTGAGAACTTTAAAGCAGTAGGTGTACACACTAATGGTGGAGCTCGTACAACTAGCTTTTGGGAAAACTTGGGCAAAGTTTGTAAACAGTATGGCAATGCATCAATAACATTTTGTATAGATGGACTTGAAGATACAAACCATTTGTATAGAAGAAAAGTAAAATGGAAAGCATTAATGTCTAATGTTAAAGCCTTTATTAGTAACGGCGGATATGCCAATTGGAAAATGATAGTATTTGATCATAATAAGCATCAAGTTGAAGAAGCTAAAGCACTAGCAAACAGTTTAGGCTTTCATGACTTCTCTCCGGAAATAAGCACCAGAGAAGTTTTACCTGATGAAGAATATAAAGAAGTTAGTGCAGTTGCCAAAAAGAAAACTGAAATACAAATTCAAAAAGCTAAAGAAATAAATCAAACAAAATCAGAACAGTCTTGTATTTCTTGTAAAGGCATTGAAGCTCATAATATGTACTTAAATTCTAAAGGTAGAATTTGGCCTTGTTGTTATATGTCAGAAGATTATGATTTAACAATACAGCGATTAGAAAAAAAAGAACCATGGTTAGCTGAACACTATAAAAATGATTTTAACAATTTTAACACACGTTCTCTACAAGAAATATTTAATGAACCTGCATGGAAAGAAATAACAGATGCTTGGACTACTCGTAAACGTGAGCTAAACAGGTGCTGGAAGAGTTGTGCTGATGCTAGGTGGAAAGTTTCTAATACTGTAGATTACTTTATATAATTTGGTAGGTCATGTAATTCTGGAAATACATCACGCCATTTTTCATTTCTTAACTGATCTAATCTTTCAGTTGTTTGATACCACTCTTTAATTTTATGTGTATAGTCTGCTTCATCTAAAAAGTTAATTAGTGCTTCATATCTTTTACTTTTGTTTTTAGTATTTGCATCCATCCATTCTTGGGCTTTACGATATTTTTCTCTTACTTGATCTTTCATGTGTTCTGGTAATATCTGTATTCTTAAATGTGCTGGTGTTAACAATGGATTAATTAAACTACCTTCATCTTGTATCCAACCTTTTTTGTACCAATCAATATGAAAGTCAGGCACATGATAACTGTTGAATACATCCAAACAAGTTGCTAAAAAGAAATAAGCTCTAGGACAAACTTCAAACATTCTTTTTCTATTTGCTTCAACTTGCTCCCAATTTTGACCTGAACGTAAAAACTCTCCTCGTTTATGACTAGCATCTAAACTGCCACCAATTTCTATAAACTCAAATTTATCCCACTCTTTCATTACGTCAATATCTTTGTAAGTCATTTGACTAAAGTTAGTGTTATACTTTAACTTAACATGAAACATTTTTTTCTCAACAAGACGTTGTAGTATTCTGTAATGTTCTTCCATTATTAATGGTTCACCGCCTGCAAAATAAACTTCTTCTAATCCATCCATATATGGCTCTACTTTTTCCCAAAATGTTTTTTCGTCTTTGTAAGGTCTAATAATCTTTTTATGATCAGGTTTACCATATACTTTGCTATGATCTTCATACCAGCTTGAACTTAACTCTGGGCCACACGTTCTGCATTTAAAGTTACAGATATTTGAGAATCTAAAATCAATATAAGGCAAATTAACTTTGTCAACAGTTCCATCTTCTTTAGTTGATTCAACAACATCCCAATGATTAGCTAGGTGTTTGTTTGACCATTGTCTAGTTGTAGAGATATTGTTTCTTTCCATTTCTATACATCTAGTACATATTTTATTAACTTTGCCGGCAAGTAAATCTTTTCTTAACTTTTTTTGCTGTTCACTATTCCATGCTTGTTCTAGGCTAACATTTTTTAAGTTACCCATTGGCATATCGCTTGGACTCATACAGCAAGTTAGTATTCTTCCATCTGGCCACGTGTGTAAGTGTGTCCATGGAATCATACAAAATGTTTTTGATTCTAGGGCTTCTTTTTTATTCATTTAAATTGTTTAACCAACTGTCAATATGTAAGTTTCTAAATGTATTGCTGTTGTGTTTAATTTTATCAAGAACGATTTTGTCATGATATATTTCTTGCCATTCAGTAAGAGTATAATTCATTAACTTTTCTACTTCTGAGTACATTGCTTCAAATCTTAAATCTTTATCTAAACTGTCAAAACTGTGATCATATAATTCTGTGTATGGTTCAAATCCATGATCTATTAAAAACTGGTAACTGTTTTTTGTACCATGTAATATAAAAATTTTATTGTATAAAATTGGTTTCCAAACTTTCTCTGTTAAAAATATGCTTGTATCACTGTCAATACTTTCGTTAACAATTTCAAATCCAGCATAAGGATATTGCGTTGGTAATATTTCTTGGTTCTGTCCTGTGTCAATTGATTCATTATCAAAATCTAGTACTAGATCTTCTCCTTGCCAAACACCATTACTAAAATATTTCTTAGGTAGTTTACCATAACGATTGACCCAACTTATCCATCCGTCATCTTGTAAATTGTTTTCATATAATCTATTAACTATTTTAGCTCTGTGTGGTTTAGATGCACCATTTAAACAAATAAACTTTTTAACTTTTTCATCTACATTCTTTGGTTGTTTTACTGTTTTATCTTGTATAATATCTCTAGTTCTTATCAATAAGCTAAACGGGTAAGATAATGCTGTTAACGGAGATACTCTTTCTGCTGTACCTTTAAACCAAGTTTCAATATTGTCTGCTAAATTAACATCTGCCATTACTAAGAACGTTTGTTCTTTTGGCCAGTTACGGATTGAATCATGCAGTTCAGTTAAAAAGTTATCTTTTTGTAAAAAATGAACTTCACCTTCTAATTCTCTTTTGATAATAATATTATGTGTAGCTATTTTGTCTTGGTTGTTTTGTATCCACCATTTTACTTTAGCTAATCCTTCAGAAGCTAAACTTTCGCAGTCTATATCAAATGTTTGATTTTCTTTAATCATATTGTTTTCCATTGTTCTGAAATATCACTAGTATTTACTGATTTTAACTTGTCTAATCTTTTGGCGTGTCTTCCGCCTTCAAATTTGGTAGTAAAAAATGCTTGTACTAATTGCCAAGCTACATCTCTAGTTACAAAGTCTGCACCCATACATAGAACATTAATGTCATTATGCTTACGAGCCATTACAACGTCTTTTACCGTTCTACAGTTTGCCGCTCTAATATGAGGATATCTATTGGCCGCAATAGTTACGCCAAACCCTGAACCACATATTAAAATGCCATGTGATTGAAATTGTAAATCACCTGCTACTTCTTTTACAATATCTGGGTAATCAACTGACTTTTTATCATATGCACCCACATCTTGTATTACACTGATATTAAATTTCGTAACTTCTTCATCTGTGTTTGGAACCATAAACTTATAGACGTAATCTTTAAGGTTTATACCTCTGTGATCACTTCCTATGGAAACACTATTTTCTTCTATTTTTCTAGCCATAATAATAACTTATTTAAGTACTCACTTCTATTTAACTTTAAAAAATGTTCTCTATTGTACAACAAAGTATCAAATATTTTGTAGTATTCTCTATGCAATCCGTCAATAGGCCAATGACATAATCGTTTAATATTCTCTAAAACCATGTCAGTTCTTTTAGCACTGTCTGTTTCTCTATCGTAACTTTCATTTAAAAACGCCCAATTATTAAAAGTTCTATATCCACAATCTTGCAAATAATCTAATGTACCTCGTGATCCTAAAACTACAAAAGGATGTAGTTGTAATATAGGTTGATATACTTTTTCAGTAATAAACAAAGGATCACCTGGTTGACTATTACTTACTGTTTCGTTAACAATACTAAAATATGTGTTGTAATAATGCTCAGCTTTCATTCTTCTTTGATTTAAACTTTCGTTTATTGATGATCCGTCATGGTCAAGAACAATAGGAGTTTTTTCTAAAAACTCTTCCATTTCTTTTAAAACATTTTCTTTGTCTTCACGTTGAGTAAATGTTTCAATCTCAGTTGGAACACCTGGTGTAAAATACCTATTTAAAAAACTTATGTAACCAAACTCATCTAGCCCTTCTTTGTACAATTGACTAGCTAGATATATTCTGTGTGGTCTTGGATTTGCATTTCTACAAACAAACTTTAATGGTCTGTGCCTATCTTTATCAATTAACTTTTCGTCAACTAATTCATCTTCAACTTTTATTTCACGCATTCTTTTTGTATTAAAATACATTCTATCAGTTTCAAGCCAATAGTTTAGTTCAAATATATTCAATCCAAATGTTTTTATTTTACAATCAATCTTTTTCTTTTTACAGTAATGTTTGAAGTTTTCTTCAATTCTTAAATCACCAAACACTAAATGAACTTTCTCTTCAGGTATGCCTTTATCACCTAACGTGTATAGTATGTCATCAATAAATCTTGGCATATCTAAATGAAAGCCTTCACTTGGAAACCATAATAATATTTTTACATTATCTTCCATTCGTATTGCTCTTAGAAAGTCTTCGTCAATGTAATGGAACACATTTTCATAAAAGAAACTTAAATCAATCCATTCAGGTTGTATATGATACCAAAATGTTTGACTGCTTTTTATTGAATGATCTAAGTTACACTTGTTATATTTTACACCAGCATAATCTAGTAATTCTTCTAAGTATTGAAATTTTACGTTGCCGTAATTTTTATAATACTTTTCATTTCGTTTCCAATAAGGAATACTGTTTGGTAAGTAACCTTTATCTTTGTCATGTGTTTGATATAATAAATTAATCATTATCTACTATAGTGTGTACTATTGTGTTTTCCAATTGTGTTTTGTTATAAGTTTCAATATATGCTAAATCTAATAATGCTGTTACACCTAGTACTTTTGCCCCGGAGCTTTCACAAAGTTTTTTACTTGCTAACAAACTTCCGCCAGTTGCAATAAGATCGTCTGCTATTATAACACGACTAGTATGACCTAGTATACCTTTTTGTAGGACTAATGTATTTGATCCATATTCTAAATTATAGCTTTCTTTGTATAGTTCACCTGGATATTTTGAGTCTTCTTTTCTAATCATTACAAATGGAATCATTAACTCTTTAGCTAACGCACTACCAATAACAAACCCACGACTTTCAACACCAGCAACATGAGTTGGGTAACTAAAGTTTGAATCACTAGTAATCTTTCTAGCCAATTCATCAATTACTATTCCAAATACTTCACTAGCAAATAAACTATTCAAATCGTAAAAATTAATTCCTTCCTTAGGATAATTTGGTATTGTTCTAATATGTTCTAGTATTTTAACTTGCATCTGTAATCCATCTCCTTACTACTTGTTCTGCAAATGCTTGATGACACTCAGTTGACGGGTGGCCTAGCATTCTTTTAGTACCTTCTTTCATAATCCAACCTTGTGGTGGAGTGTTTGTATGATCGTCCGATAAAACTCCAGCATAACCATTATCAATACCCCATTCAGCAATACCGCCTTTTTCTATACAACCAGGATATCCAGGTCTTCCGCCTTTGTGATCATATAGCCACCATGTTTTCCAATCAATTGAATCAAACCAAAACTTTAATTCTTCATTTTCATTAAGTAGTTTTCCTTCAATATGTTTTTTAAATTCTCTTTTCCATAAAAATATTTTATATTTGATGTTTTTGTTTTCGCATAATGTTTGAAAGTTTTTAATTAAATAGAGTGTTTTTAAAAGCTGATATACTTCGCTGTAACAATACTTACGATAATTTTTTAATGGTGCACCTATTCTTGGTTCTGCATCTTCAAGCCATTCAAATGTGCCTGTACTTTTTAACCATGTATAAGTTTCTTTAGCCTGCACAGCCACGTTATGTGTTTCGCTAGTCCAATTACTAATAACTTCATCTGTAATTAATTCATATCTACTGACACCTGAAATTTGCAGTATAGCAAAGTCTGGATTGTTTTCAATAATTGCTCTAGTAATGTTTCTGATATTCATTTCGTTGCCACCACCTCCTTCAGCAACGTTGATTATGTCATGTTGATCTTTATATTTTTCTTTCAGATAATTGGCCCAACTATCTTCTGCTTCTGTGAAGCTACAACCTGATGTTACTATTTTCATTTTTCTAAACTCTTAATTATTTTTTTTCTAGTATTTAATGCATTTTTCTTTAGTGTATTAACATTGTGTTTACAAATATCTTCAAACTTTTCCCAATCTAAATTTTCACCATTAAGTGCAAACATAGATCCAGCAAATTTTCTTAACCGTTGCTGTGGATCTTTTTCCATGTCATATGTTTCATTTACAAACTCATAGAAAGTTTTATAACCTTTTTTTCTTAAGTTATCCATAAAAAATGGAGTAGACAATACTGCAAATGGATGCATATTTGCTATTGTTCTATATGTTTTTTCTGTTGGGTGAAATTCTTGATTACCATCAAAGTGTGTTTCTGCAATGATACTAAAATTAGTTAATTGAAAAATCATACGATCGTATGGATATCCTATATAGTGATTGTCTTCAATTTGTATAGTATCTAATTCATCACCACCATCAACACCAAACATACTCCAAGCAAGTCTACTATTAAAGCTATCATTTTGTACAAGCATATCTAACAATGGTTTTCTATTTCCTTTATTAGCTTTGCCACCTAAGAATAGAAAACGTAACTTACTAAGATTTGTTTGTTGTATTTCACATTCTTCTTTTACAAATAGTCTATGATAAGCATCTAGTTCAAATTGATCAATTATAATATTTTTTCTAGTTGGTGCAAAATGTTTAAAGCTACCTAAACTAAAAATAGTAATGTCTTGGGTTGGTTGCAGACTGTCAAATTGTGTTTTTAAGTATTCGTCATGTGGATAAGGATGTTCTCGTATATACGAATAAACAATTGGTTTAGTAATGTCTTTAAAGACAGGTGCTGGTTCACTTGTTGCAATGTCAACATAATCAGCTTGTTCTATATCAGTTACATATTCAACAGAAATAAAACGCATAACTGATTCTAAGTCGTAACAATACTTTGGATGTCTATATACTTTTAACACCTAATTCTTCCTTTACTTTATCAATATCAATATTCATAGCATGACTTCTGTTGTATAATACTTTACGAAAAATAGATGATAGCTTTTCACTTATAGTTTTAAGATCTAACTGACAAAATTTTTGCAGTTCATCTAATGTATCATTTTCATAATTAAAAAATTCTGTATACAATTCAAAACCTAAATCCTGTAAATGTTTATAATATTTTGATTTGTCACCAACACCGTAATATAAAAATAATTGGCAATTCAATATTGGCTTCCATGTTTTTTCAGTAAAGAATACGTGTTCATCTTCATGTGTTTCATTTATTATATTAAGATAGCTATCTTCATATATCTTTAATGGAACAGACTTATCGTCTTTGTTTAATTCGTCAGCTGTTTTATCTATGTAGTAGTTTTCATATTCTTTTGTTTGAGTACGGTATCCATGATCGTAGTTACCAACTAGACTAACATAACCTTTATCTAATAAAAAGTTTTCTTTACAAAAATTTACAAAATCAATACGTTTATACTTTATTGCTCCATTGAAACTACAAAAGTGTTTATTTCTGTGGTATTTTACTCCAGCAGTGTTGTCTTGTTTTCTTTGTATTTCTAAGAAATGAAAAGGATAATGCTTAACAGTATTAGCAAATTGCACTTGTTTACAATCTAAATTTGCTGTGATAAATGTTACTTTATTTTTGTTTATGTGTTGTAATTTTTCTGTAATAGTATCAATAACAGTTTTACCATTGTTCATTACAGGCCCAGGTATATCTGCTTCCCATGGTTCAAATATAATAATATCTTGATTATCTACATTATCAAGACCAGGGAGAGGATCGTCACAAAATAAATCTGGACAGTTGTTACTTGGTGTTGCTTTATAATATGGGTTTTCAAATATCATTTTATATAACTATATCTTCTGATAACCATGGTTCAATCACACTTATACAAAATAGATACTGATATTCCGTTTGTGGATGTCCACCTGGCATAACATCGTCGCCTTTATCTGTGCACCATTCTTTTAGTCCTGCTTTACCATTATAAAACCACCATGTGTCTAAGTCAATAAGTGGTTGTATATGTTTTGTCATTTTATATGATGTTCTAAATAAGTCATGATCCCATGCTTTAAAGTTAAGCAGTTCTATTCCTAAGTTCCTACAATGTTCTTGCACCATAAAAATACTTTCAAATGTTTTTAGCATTTGATTTTCTCTAGTATGATAATTCATTATATATTCTTTAACTAACTTGTTAACAATATCGCTTTTTGTATTCCATGTGTCGTAGCCACCACCTGGTTTTATAAAACTACCATGAGTACTACAATGCCACTTACCTGTTAGTATTTGATTAGTAAATCCAGGATGATTCTTCATAACCTCATGTACTTCATTATATAAAGGATGTTCTTGATTAATATACAAGCTAAATCTATTTGGATCACTCCAGCCAATTGCAACATGACTTGGCTCTTTATCTGCAATTCCTTTAATTACGTTTCTAGCAATTAGTTCGTTGTCACTGGCCATTTCAGCAACACTAGTTGTTTCAGCGAACCAAACTTTAACATGATTAGGCCATGCAATATTAGGTTCTATTAAATGTGCAGTAAAACTATCGCCGCCAGCTAATAATTTTGCCGGTGGTCCAAAATCATCGTGGGTCATATTTTTTAGTTCTCATTAGTTTTTTTAATTTGCGTATCCAGGTGTTATGTTTTTTAAAAAGCTTCTCTTGATTTTTTATAGCTATTTCTAGTGCTTTAACTGGTACACCATTGGCACATAGATAAGCTATCTGATCAATTGCTTTAACCATTCTTAGTTCTGGATCGGGTTCATTGTCATAATCTTCATTAATGTGAGGAGCAAAAGTTTTGTATCCTCTTGCTTTTAATTCTTTAAGAAATCCTTGTGTGCTTAACATAATAAATGGATGAGCATTACCAATAGCTTTTACAATTTTTTCACTAATAAAAAACTGAGGATTACAACTGCCATGACCACAATGTGTTTCTGCTACTAAACTCATAAATGTATCTTTAAATAGTTTCTTATCGTATGGATAGCCACTGTGATGTTTACCATATAATCCTACTGTATTATCATGCGACTGAGGCCACCAGTCAAATAGTTTATCCCAGTCTTTGCCTTGAATTATATCTTTTACTAGTTGATAATAATCATATTTTTTATATAATCGTTTGTCTTCGTCAGTTTCAAATAAATTAATAATACCCTTATCTATAAGACGTCTATTCCATAAATGTACAACGTGTCTTAATCTGTTAAACTTAATAGGTTTACCGTTTAAATCTAAGAATGTTCTGCTAGGATTTTTCCTTTCAGCTTCATGTGGCGTAATATAATCTATTTCACCCTTGTTAACTCTGTGTACAAAATCCATTTCAAAGTATGGCACTTCAATTACATTAACATTTCTTTTTTTAATACTATCTAATTCTTGCGGAGCATTACCGTAAAAATAATATATTTGATTTGGATCAACACCAAATTTACTCCATGCATCTAAACCAATTTTACTTTGCATTTGTACCCAATCATTATGTTCAAAAGGATATTCTCTCATATAACAAACAGCCAACCTGGCTTGTTTTTTTAACAAATAAGGAAAAATATCTTTGGTTTTAAAACCTGTTTGTTTGTTTTGATAGGTCCAAAAATCTTTAATGTTGTTTCCATAGAATGCAACTTCATACCAGAACTCTTCTTTTTCTGGTTCTTCAGTAATATACTCAACATTATCTAAAAACCTAGTAACAGATTCCATTTCTAAATACTGTCCAGTATCAACGTATAGTTTTTTTACTTTTATTTTTTTCATTTTATATGTCTTAAAACTTCTTCACCAAAAGCGTCATGCTGTGCTTTAGTTGGATGATATCCTTTGTTTAAATCTTCTTGTTTTAAATCTGTATTAAACACACACCAATCACCTAAGTTAGGTAACCAAGTTGTATTCATTTTTTGAATTTGTTCATATAACTTTTTACTGTACTTTGACATTTTGTAATTTACTAGCTCGTCTTTCCACCAAAACATATAATTTTCAATGTCATTTATTTGACAGTAATATTGTACTCTTAAAATATTTTCAAATGTTTCAACTAATGCTTGTTCGTCATTGTAAAAATGTTTTAAGTAAGGCTCAACAAAATTTTTGTGTATTAGCTCTGATGATCCTTGATGATACATATTATTGCCACCTGTTTTAATCCAAAACAAATCTTGTGTAACAGCATCAGTATTAATATTATGATAATCACCTGCCCAGTCTGGCCATTGGTATCTTTTAAAATGATTATAGAATGCACTGTTACTATCAATAACATAACTTTTTCTATGTATTCCAGACCATTGACAAATAAGAGTTGGTCTCATATGATTGTCTAATTCATGTAGTACCGAACGTGCAATATAGTCATTGCCAGCGGCACAAGACCCTACATTTACTACATTGTATTGTTCTGCTACTTTGCCTACCCAAGTCATTTCCTCGTTGTATGTAAAGCTACAACCACCGATTACAAGCGTCATAATAATTCTCTATCTTTCATATTTGGTATCAATATTTCTTTTACCCATTTGTCATATGCTTCTGCACTTGGATGACCATTGTCTGGAGATACAAAATTGTTTAGTACATGATACTCTCCTAGACTGTCATATTCGTTGTTAATAAAACACCAGTTATCTTTATCAACATTCCACCAAAGATAATTATGTTCTGGATATATTTCCCATAATGGCTTTGTCTTTTTTGGAATAAATCCTAATGCTATAGCATTTTCAAAGTTGCTACTTTCTTTTTCTGTTTCATAAAATATATTTTGAAACGTAGTTAACACTAAATTTATGTTTAATTTTCTTGCTGTTTCTTGTAGTAATAAAATATTTTCAAGTAGTTTAATATAACGTTCTTCTTTTGAATGTATATTTTTATAATATATTTCCCATATCTTTTTAGCCATATCTGACTCACAACCTTGCCCGCCATATCCACCGGATTTTAGCCAAACGTTTTTGGGCTTCCAATTAGGGTTTCCTTTTATATCAGTATGATTATATTCAGCTGGATTCATACCAAGAAAATATTCATGATCTGAATGTTTAACTATATCATTGTAAAAAGGATGATCTTGTTCTATACGTAGTTCTGCTCTTTGTAAACCAGAAAACATAACAATACAACTTATACTTTGATTTGTATATTGTTTTCTTGTTTGTATCATTTTATAAATTGCACTTCTAGTTATAATGTCGTTACCAGATGCAGATTGACCTGTTGGTACATGAGTGTAACCATCTTGTAATTCTTTTTCAAAATATTGTCTCCAGCCTACTGTAAAACTACAACCTGACGTTACGATATATTTCACTATTTCATCCAATCAATATATAATAATTTTCTTGTATCTTTTATTCCTCTACCATCAACACCGTGCCACTCTTTACCTGTAAAAGGAAATACACAACACTGATCAAATATGTTTGCAACATAGGTTGCGTTTTGATAAAAGTCTTTATCTGTATCATGCACGTATATTCCTTCATTTGGTTCTTTGTTTAAGAATACTGTCATATGAACTGCTACTTCGTTGTTGTGTGTATGGGCACCTAAGTCCCAACCTTGTGTTTGTTCTGAATAAGCAATTTGCGGAGTCATTGAGCCAAATTTTTGTTCAGGGTATATTAGTTGCATACACTCGCCAATTGCATTTATATCAATAGCATATTTTTCAAAAGTATCACTTTTTAAAAACCATTGAGTGCGTTGCTCGTTAGTAATACCTTCCGGCATTTGTTCAGGCAACTTAAAGTCACTATCAAAGAAGAAACCATTCCATACTCTCATATTATTATGATCTGGTTTGCTACTTTTTATACTGTCAATGATTTGGTCTGTATTCGTCATTATTTTGCTTTTGGTCTTCCTTGTCTTCTTACCCATACGTTTTTTATTTTGTCTGGGTCGCTTTTTTGGCCAGGAGGACAAATTGTAATTTTATTGCCTTTGGCTAGCCATTCTTTAATTAGTTTTTTATCTTCAGTTCTGTTATCTTCTTCTGACATTTAAGTTCCTTTTTTATTGATATTATATACTATATTAGGCCTTTAAACCAACCTATTAATCTTCTTTATATTCTTGTGATCCTGGATTTGCTCCTTGTGGTTTTAACACCCATCCTTCTTTTTTTGCTCTCTGTTCTAGCTCGTCTTTATGTATTGCTCCTTTGGTTGCGTCACCATCAAACAGTCCTACCTGTTTGATTTCTGTTTCTGGAATACTAACAAACCATTTTTGTAATTCTTTATGTTTGAATGTTTCTAAAAAATTCTTATTTCTTCTTATATCATACTGCAAATAAAATGTTTTAAAATCTCTCCATCTAGTTATTTCACTTGATGTATTTGCATGACCACTTTCCATTACTCTTGTATACTCTATTAATCTTCTTATGCCGTCAATTTCCATATCATGCACTAATGGATTATCTTTATTGTCAGCAATCCATTTTTCTAAAGCATCTGCTCTTTCATTCCTAATATGATTTGGTAATGTAACTATACTTTGAAAACTTGGAAATCTTAATATATTAAAGCTCATAGTTGGAAAATGTTTTCCATACGTTTCTTTCAAAGTAACCATTTCGTCCATAAACTCAGGCATACTAAACAATGACAATGCATTAATAGTCATCATCATGTGAAACTCACGTACATTTCCTTCTTGTAAAAACATATGAATATTTTTTAACCATGTGTCCCATACCATGCCATCTCTTACGTATTCTGCTTGTACTCCGTATGCTTCGTTACTAGTATACAAATCAAATTGTTTAAAACTGTGTGTAGCATCAACTAATCTTTTCATTAGTTCTGGCTTGGCACCTAAATTAGAATTAACACTAAACCTTACATTGCAATCTGGATTTTTATTCCACCAATCAATTAACCTCCAAAAGTCTTGTGACATAGTTGCTTCGCCGCCAGTTACTCTTAGTTCTTCTAAAGTATCTTTCAGTTCCATATCCCACCATTTAAAGAAAGCTTCAATATATGGATTACCTTCATTCTTTTTACCGTACTTCATTGCCCACGAACCATCTTGCTGAAATGCTCTTGCACCATCACTAACTAAATTTTGATATGCACCGTTTTTCTTAATATCGTTTTGCCATTGCGTAGAAAAACTTGCATTGCAATAACTACAAGCAAAATTACAATTGGCGTCAAAGGCAATTTCTAATGTTTTTAAAGGCACGTCATCTGTATAACCAAACGTATTTTTAGCTTCGTTTAATTCATCTTCTGTGTATATTACACTTTTATAAGTTCTATCTGAGATATAATCTTGTCCTAAGTCTTCTACTTTCCAGCAATAATCACATTCTTTAGGACGCTCACCATCTAGCATTTGTTTACGTACCATTTTTTTATAGCTAGTATTGTGTATGGCTTTTGGGTTAGCTAATACTTCTTCTACAGGTATTTTATGTGCAGGTGGGTGATGACAACTAGCAGTTGACCCTGAGTTCAACCATACAGTAGCATTGTACCACTTGGCACCACAGAAGCTTGGAGATATTTTATTGATAGTTCTATCTCTCCACTGTTGATATGACTCGTCTTTTTTCTTACTAATTCCCATATTAAAAACTCCAATAAAATTGTACTTGAGGATTCTCAACACAATCTTCTTTTAAACCATCTAATGTTTCTAACATATTTTCTGTCTTTATTTCTGTATTTTTGTTGTAGAATTTACAAGAAAATTTTTGTTTCACCCCACAACCATTAATTAAAAAACTAAAAGCTAACAAGATTATTATACTACTTTGCTTTCCTAATCTTGCCAGTACGTGAATCAAATTTTCTTTTACGTTTTTTCTTATGTTTTTGTTTCTTATTTTCTCTTCGACCATCAGTTAATATTTTCTGTATTTTAGCAAATGACTCTTCATCTAAGCCATCAAATAATTTAGCCATTAAACTATGCCGTTCCAAGGCCCGGAATCTTCTTCCTTTTTAACTTTTGGTTTTGCTTTTGAAACTACTTTAAAATTCAAAAGTTTTCTTTTACCAGCACTAGTAACTATTACTGGTTGTTTGTTTTCGTCTAGCTCTATGCTTTTAATTGTTTTAACACTATTACGAAATTTACCAACAGCAATTTTATCACCTACGCTGATCTTTACGTTATAAGTTTTCATATATTACCTTTACATTCATTGTAAAAAGTTTCCAGTTCTGGAAAAGTCTTACAAAAATTTCTGCTTCTTCTTATATCATATTCATCTACATATGATACAAAATCTTTTCTTACTTGTTGTATATTTAATCGTTCTTGCGGGTTTGGTCCTGCCGCAATATACTCCTGAAAACGCTTTAATTTGGCTATTTCAAAATCAAAAAATCCTTTGTATGGGTTATTATGTGTCTCAGCATTTTGCAACATAATTTCAACAGAATTGTCAAGCATTTTAGAGTAACTTGGATCAGCAACTACACCACTCAAATAGCTTGGGTGCCTAAGTATAGCTGTATCTAAAGTTATTGGTACTCTTCTTTCGTTGTTGTAAAATTCACGTTTTAATGGATGTATTATGTCTACAAGTTTATGAAAGTTAGGTAAACTTAATAGCCCTGTAGTACACATAATAGTTACTTTAGTATATGGTAATTCAGTTAATACTTTACAAATATTATCATACCACTGATTAAAATTTAATCCATCTCTAATGTATTCAGCTTGTTCTCCAAACGTATCAACTGAAGTATAAAGTCTTGTAACTCCAATTTTATTATCTAATGTTATGCGTTTCATTTTTTCAATATATTGATTGAATAGCTTATCTGGTACACAGCCATTTGAATTAATACTTAATTCAAGTTCAGGTCTAGGATTGTCATTTACATAATCTAATACTTTAAAAGTATCTTTTGCTAAAAGCGGCTCCCCGCCTGTGATTCTAAAAACTTGGAGGGTTTTGTACAGGTCAGGGAACCATTTCCAGAATGCGTCAACATAAGGATTATGTTCACGATGAGGAATAGGTAATTTGCCTTCTTTTCGAAGCCAATGTAAATTATTAAAATTATCGCTTGTAGGATATGCACCTTCAGATTGAATTTCTTCCATCCACGAACTACTAAAAGCAGGTGAACAGTATGCACATTTTAAATTACAAACATTTGAAAAACTAACTTCAACATAAGTTGGATTAACATTTTCAGTACCGTCCATTTTAGCAGTTTTATCTAGTAAAGGATTAGCCCATGTATCATGCGACTTTGAACTTCTGTCACTATAATGTTCTGGACCTAAATCTTCAACGTTCCAACAGTATTGACATTCAGGAGGTCTGACTCCTTTAAGCATAAGTTGTCTTTGAGACTTTTTATATTCTGTATTATGTAAAGCAGATGGGTTAGTTTTTAATTCGTCTAATGGAACTTGATGTGTTCTAGGGTGATGACAGCTGTGAGTATGTCCGTATTGCAGATGAATTGTAGATTGATACCACTTGGCTAAACAAAAACTAGGTGAAACTTTGTTTAACCTATCTCTAGTTTGTTTAATTTTGATAACTTCATCTGTCATTACAAATTTAGATTAGTTTTAGAGCTGACTGTGTAGTCTCATTAACTCGTCTAGTCCATCCCCTTCCAAATGTTTTAAAAGTAGATAGTGATTCGTAATATTCCTGTCGTCTTATCTGATACTCTTTTATAACTTCTGCAACGCCACCTACTTCTTCTTCATAGATACCTAATGCTCGTAATGTTTGCGGACCAATGCCGCCATCAGCTGTTACGCCAATCATTTTCTGTATAAATTTAGCCGCTCTGCCTGTTCCAGCATTTACACCAAAATCAAATATACATAAATCTAGCCCACTTGATAGGTCATCGCCTTTAACACGATCCCAATAATTCTTTTTGTAAATAGGAGCAACATCTTCAAACGTTAAGTCTTTCATGTCTTTAGTTCCTCCCCATTCTTCGTAAACTCTTTTGGTAACACCCATATTAGTTTCTCCACCTGGATCTTTTGGGTGATTTACATAACCACCTTCGTGGTGTAAAATTATTTCTAAACATTTTTCATAATTGTGAATCATTAATTTGTCCTCTATATTGATCTGTACTTGATTCTGCCTTGCGAATCTTTTTCAGTTATTAATGTACTTCTAGGTGGATTATAATAAACTTTTTTAAAAAATTTACTTCCACTTTCGTCAATTTCAGCTACAGGAATATTAAGTTTTTTTCTTAAACTGTCTCCTAAGTTCATAGTTTCAGTTAACAGTTTATCTTTATTCCAGCTGTATTTTGATTTAACACAATACTCATTACCATCAACAAACTTTGGCATAATTTCATTAGTCCAATATTCAGTATGCCATTTAAAGTCAGCAACATTTACAAAATCAAAACTTGAATCTAAATTTGTTAGATAGCACCCTAGTCTTGTTCCATACATTGCCCACAAACCGTTTTCAACATCTCTTCCAATATTACTCCAAACTAATAATCTTTGAAAGTTTTTGTTGTGTAAACTTTTTTCAAAATTGTCTGCTTCTACTTTATGTCCTCTATCTAAAGACATTTTAACACCTTCTCTAAATCCTGCTCTATAAGCCTGATATGGTGTTGAATTGTTTATTACATAACTAAATGCTTCGTTGAACTGTATATAATTTAAGTCCCAACAAAAGTCAACTTTTGAACCTTCGTCTTCTGCAATTTCATGTGTTTTCATATCAAGGACATATTGTACTGGCCAATTTTTAATTCCGCCATTACCATATACTAATCCATTAATACTATTAACACCGCACCAGCTAATAACAGAGTTATCTAAATCAACATCACTTTCTGAAAAGTCTATTACTGTATCAAAAAATTCTGGTTTAACAATGTTGTCTCCGTCAATACTAATAAATCTATCTGTATCACTTTGTCTAGCACATTCTTTGTGGGCCGCATCAGAGCCTAAAACTCCATGTACACGTTTTGCCCATGGACATACTTGTTTTAAGTTAGCCCAGTTTTCTTCCATATTAGGTTCATCAAAGCTAATATAAAAAGTATCTATTTCTGTAACGTCAATAATATTTTTACTCATTTTTATATCTCACTGTAGGCGTAATCGTTGTAAATTCTTTTTGTATATACACAATGATTACTTTGTTCTGTACTATATGAAACAGTAACTTTTTCTTGTAACAATAGTTGTAGTGTTGGTATTTTACAATAGCTTATTAAATTGTGTGGATCATTATCATAACACAACACAAAGTCTAACACTTTGGCTCCTTCAACTTCTATATTTTCAACGGCCGTTGTATCATCAATACCGTATTTCTTAATTAAATAATCTTGAAAGCTCTTTTCCATCATAAATGTTATTTTGTTTTCTTTTATACTATTAATTATCCTTATTTCTCCTAGGTCTTTTTGCGGTACTTTGTAAAGTCTATCATCTAAAAAATGCAGTGCTATATTGGTTCTTTTTAGCTTTAAAGCCCATGAACCATTCTCAACATCTTTAATGACTGTATAATTAGCTGTGTTTTTACGCCCTTCAATAAATTCTAGTGCTTCAGTATAAGGAATATCAAACCATGTTTCTCCAAGTGTTGGTTTGTTTCTTACTATGCCATTAATGTTTCTAGATTCTAAATCAAATAATACATATCTAATCAAATTTTCTTCCATTATAAATCCTCAAGATCCTGTAAGTGTGTATCTAATGCCTTGACTGCCACTTGTAATTCAATAATATATAACATCAACGAAATTCCAAATGCAACTAAACTTGTTGTAAATGTTGCACCAAAGTGCCAATACAATTCTTTAAATGCAAAGTATATAGCTACTAAATTAATAATAAATGCTAATGCGGCCAACGTTGATGTAGCACGATTAAGTACCAATCTTCTTCTTAATATATTAATTTGTTTTAAGTATCTATTGGTTGCTTTGTCTTTACGTGTTAACTTTTTTGCAATAACATCATCGTGTATTTTTCTAATCAACGTAGCAAGAGTAGTATATCTGTTACCAAATGAAATCATCATTAATGGTATTGCAGGGAACAACGCCGCTGGTAATAAAAATATACTGTCCATTATATACCTAACTTTCTTTCTAGTTTTGAAATTATTTCATCAGTTAAAAATTCTTTATCATGATAATGAACTGGCAATGACTGTTTATAGTTTCCAATTTTTAATTCACAATTTTTTGAGTAGTAATATGGTAAAAAGTTTGTCCATTTTTCTGGATAGTCACGATAAAAACCTTGTGCTTTAGTTTTCATATGTACAAAGTTTGGATACGATATATGTTTGTTACATATTTCATCTCCAACACCAAGTATTTTTCCAGCTAACGCATATACTACATCTGCACTAAGAAAACTTTGTCTAGGCGGTACTAAAAAATCTTCTTTATATATTTCCCAATCTCTAAAAATATTCTCAACTAATTTAAAATACTCAAATGTAAAATCACTATTTTTATTAAAGTGAAAAAATGCTGTGTATACGTTTGGCAAATTGTTTGATAAAAATGTTTGTCTATAATAACTGTTATCTGCTTTTTCATTTCTAAAAGTTGATATATCACAACAAGCAGTAATATCTCTAGTTACAAAATGTTCCCACCAATGACTGACATCATCTGTAAACAGCATATCAGTATCTAAAATAACTGTGTGATCATATGGAGTCATGTGATAGTATTTCCATTTATTGTGTATTTTCCAACTTTCTAATTCTGCATCATCGTTGAATGGAATATCTATAATATTGTCAAATACTGTTTTATATTTGTCAGGTACTATAGTATTTTTATCAACAGCGATTGATATTCTTCTAACTTTCTTTTGTGTTAGTGCAATACTCAAAGCTAAAGCATAAGCCATTCTTACATAATCATAGTTGCTGTTTTGTGCTATTACCAAGTAACCTTTTTTCATATTAAAATAAATTCTTTCCAGTTTTCTTTGTTATCCATGACTTTGCACGTTCTAGATATGATTCCCATTGTTCTAATGTAATATCATATTCAAAGTTTTGTGTAGTGTCATTTACTTGTAGTTCTTTAGCTCCATTTTTTAAATGAAACTTTCTAGCCATATCAGTTAATGGTGACAAAGTAACTAATCTTCTTAAATGTTTAGAAGCACTAATCATTTTATAAACTTCATTTACTATTTCTTTTCCACCGCCTCTTTTGTTTGCCCAAACAGTATATGCAATAGCAATTGTGCCTTGCTGTCCTGCTCTGTGTATTGCTTGATTATGTGCATCTTGGCTAAACTTATCCATTTCTTCAACAGTAGTAGGTACTTCGTTTGTAAATGCAAAACACATAACAGCCGCAATATCTCCTTCACTGTCTTTTAAACCATAAATTTTTCTACCATGATTTTTTCTAAATTCTAAGTCTAACTCAGGCCTTACAGGGTCTTGTTTACAATCAACCCAATCTAGTTCAATTAGTTTGTAATTCATTTGTTTTGTTCTATTATTCTTTCTGCCATTCTGTTTAGTGCAAATTTATTAAGCACATGAATATTTGTATCTTTAATTTTACAAGCTACATAGTTTCCACGTTGGCTTGGCTTTTCTATTAAAATTTTAAAATGATTTCCATTCGTGCATTCTACTAAATCATCAGCACCAATTGAATGTTGTAAGAAAGGTACTGGTAATGATTTTACAAACTTTTCATTTTTCATACCATTCATTATATGCACAGCAATACTAAATGCATGATCGTTTCTAAAGTTAGGAACAACAAAATCATATAACATCGCATAGTAATTCCAATTCAGATAAACGTGTTTTATTGTGTCAAAGAATAATTTATTTTCTTCTGTTTTTCTAAAAAATACTGCTGTTGCCCAATAAAAATCAATTGACCTATCGTCAAGTTTATTAAACTGTTTGTCAATTCTGCTAGGCATAATATCACGTGACTCATTATTAATTTGTAAATCATAATTAAGTTCCCAACATTGGTCTAAATCATTATTACCAATTAGATAGTCAGCATCTATTAACAGAGTTTCATTGTAAGGGCTTAAATTATATGCTTCGTGTCTATTGATGTTGTAAAACTTTTCAAGTGTTTTTGAATAACTAGTATCATAATATCTTTTGGTGTTGCTTGTATTTCTTCTTTTTATAACCTTTATGTTTTCAATTTTGCTATCAACAAAATCTTTATCAAAGGTTTTATATAACCAATCAACAGTTCCAGTATCTGTAATTAACGTTACATGATTATTTTTCATGTGCTTCTTAATTAAACAGGCATTGGCCAAAGCAATCTTGCCATAATCAATGCTACGGTTGTTGTGGGAAAATATTAAATTTCCTCTACTCATTTTTATTCTACCAGTTTACTAACTTTTCGTTTTGTGCTTAATTCTTCATACTGTCTATGATAGTCATTTACTGCTTCCATCCATCTACTAGTAATATCTTCATAGAACTGTTGTAGATTTTCAATGTCAACAGGTGTTTGATTTGCATCTAGGATAACCATTGCTTGTTTATCCTCTTTTAAAAAGTTACCAACAAAAGCAATTAATGTTTGGTCAATCCTAAACAATCCACCATTATATGCAAAGTTTAATCTTGCTTCACATCTTTCTTTTAATTGTTTTTGTTGCACTGATAGAGTTGATCTGTAATTAGCGAACTCTAGTGCTTTTTCTAGTCTTATGTCGGTCATAAAAAAACCCTCCAATGTTATAGTTTAATATAACATCAAAGGGTTAATTTGTCAATTAATTAATTAATTAATCTTATAAGTTCGTTGTAGTACTAAATGATGGTGAAGCTACTTGAACTGCTGAGGCATTATCTGCCTTGTCAAACGTGATAGTTGATACTAAAGAACCATCTACTGAGTCTGCGCCAGTGTATCCTACGCCTTCATTTGGTGCATTACCTAAACCGCCACCTGTAAAAGTACCAGTTTCTGCAACGTGATCATCATTGAAATCAACTTCCATAGTAATCACTGCGCCTGATATTTTAGCATTTACGTTTACGTCGTTAGCTGAATAATCACCTGAACCAACAGCTGAGTTGAAAATTGCTTGATCTGAAGCAGTCAAGTTTTCAAAGCCTACTGACCCTGATGAACCTGAGGCTGTGTTAGCAAATGTAACTGTACCTACACCTGACAATAAGTTTGTCCATGATGTATTTTGGTCTGTTGATGAACCACCTGATCTACTAAAAGCCAACTTGATTTTTCCACCTGTGTTGAAAAAGTGTCTAGCCGCGTTAGCTGAAGCAAATGTTACTGTGAAAATATGGTTAATGTTACTAGTCCATGCACTTGTTCTTGTTGAAGAAGTACCTGCAACACCTGTTGACATATTTCCGCCTGCCGCGTTTGCTTTGTTGTTTGTGATTGCTGTAATATCAGCTTCAAAGTTTGATAATGGTAATATATTACCACCTGTTGAAACTGTGTTTGATGCGTTTGTTACGCTTGTTCCTTGGTGAGTAGCCGCTTTCTGTAATCCTGATAATAGTGAATTCCACTGTGCCGCTGATATTGTATCACCTGCACTTATAGTTGAAATCTCTGACAATCCGTATCCAGACGTACCACTCCCTGTTCCGATGACAGCATTTATGTTTCCTGCGAACGTGTTATAGTCCGATGCTGTAATCGTATCTCCTTGTTGATAAGCCATGTTATTTTACTCCTATTGCAATAGTTATTTTTTCGACTTCTTGTGAAGTTTTATCGACTAAAGCCCGACCAAAAGTCGCTTTCCAGTCATCGTTTTGATTAGCTTTAACAGCCACGCCTGGAACGTCACTGCTGACTAATCTGTCTCCTTTTGTTACTGGGCCTTTGACTTTACAGTCGACCCTTCCAGAAAAAGCTACAAAAGGATGTGTGGCATCATCTCCTGCCCCATCGTTCATTCTAAACGCCGGTTTGTTTGAGATAACACCAAATACTTTTTCATCTGCCCTCTCGGCAGTCTTTGTTATTTCTTCAGCACCACCTAGTGCAACAACTGTACCGTAGTCCATTGGTGTGTCAGACGCAAATCTTTCAGCTATGTCGGCGTATTGAGCCGAAGTTGATAGACCGTAAATTGTTGCGTACCTTAACGTACTTGAACCTAAGTTAATTGAAGCATTTGACGTAGGCTTTAAGTCACCTGCGTGTGATTGTGCTGTAGTTTTTGTCAAAATCATTATTTTACTTGAATCATAAGTTGTTGCCGGTGAACTGGCATCTCTTATAGCATCTGTTTTTTCTGATAATGGTGCAGTTGCACTAGCATCTAAAAAACCATCTCTAATGTTTACACCTGCTTGTACTGATTGTGCACCAGCGCCTGCTGTTGTAACACTAAAGTTGTTATAGATATCATATTCAAGTGTTGCTGAATTTGATAAGTTGGCAGTAGCAGATGAAATGTTAAATGCGGCCGGTGAATAAACACATAGTACTTGTTCAGCACCTGCGGCGTTTTTACCAATAATTGCAGTTACAGTAACTTCTGTATCTGAATTAGATGTGTAACCATTTTTTCTTGCTGTTGAGGCCCAACTGTTGTCTGCTGTTTTCAAAACAACTGTTGCTTGTCTTGAATTGTCTGCTGACATGGCTGTTGATGCCCATGCACTGCCTGAGTATATTTTTAAAGTGTTAGCATTGGTTGTATCTAACCAAATTGTTCCTGCTGTAGGTGAACTTGGTGCACTATTGCCAACTGATGGCGTTAGTCTGTCCCATGCTGTACTATCATATACTTTTAAAATTGATTCTGTTGTGTCATACCATAATTGTCCTGTTAATGGTGATGATGGGTTCGATGTATTTGCTTGATTTTCTAGTAGTCTTACGAAATCCTCAGCAATTAGCTCACCGTAACCTGTATAGTTTTTTCCGATCAGTGTTAATCCACCTACAACTGATGTTGTACCAGGAGTAACTGTGGTGACCACTGATCCTCTTGTGTTATTAATCGTGTAACTCATATGTGGTTGCTCCTTGCGTATTTATATATATTACTTTATATACTACTATTTTGGTATTAAAATCAGTCATTATTGCATCTGTATCCTAATAGTGTATACTATTTCTATTTGTCTATTTGTACTCTTCTGTACCGGGTGAAAAATAACGTGCGACAACAATAAACTATTTGTGATATCTAATGTGCCTGACGCTGTGTCTTGGTAATATCCGTATAATCCAAGTTCGTCAAAAACATAGTTAGTATCAGTGGTAGCATTGTCGTTTGCATCTTGCCCTGAGGGTTCACCAAAATCTAAAGTACAAGTTACTTTTACGTCAGTATAAGCACCTGTTGAGCTCACGATTTCAATGTTATTATTAGCGTCTCCAAGAGCAACTGAACTAGATGATCCTGGTTTTGCTACAACTTTGTTATATGTTCTGTTGTATAAATCAGCTGAATTGTCTTTGCTTGATCCAGTATTTGTTGTTTTATACTTGATAGCACCTGTTGATAATACATCAGAACCTCCATTACCAAACCCCATATGGTAGATACCTGAATCATTTAATGTATGATGACTCAAAGCAGAAGCTATTACGTAGGCCATATTGCCAAAGTGTATAGCATTCTTTTTATCTACTAGTACTTCGCCTGTTTTCTTGTCAGTGATTAACACATGACCTTCCATATGGACGTTTCCTGTATCGTTTGGTTTGTTATTTTGTTTTGTTGCCATTTTAGTTATAATACCTTATATTGTATTTATTGTCAAGTTAAACATAGCTTTTAAATCAAATTAGCCCAAGCACCATTTTCGTACCCTTGGAACTTATTAAGTGTTGTGTTATAAAGTATCATTCCATTAGCTGGTGTAAGTGCATCTCTTTGTGTTGTTGTCATATTACCTAGTAGTAATGGACCTCCATTAACGTCTACTGTACCTGACTTGTCAATAGTAAGTTGTGTGCTTATTGATCCTGCGTTTGTTCCTTTTACAACAAACTTACTTGAATTATCTGCACCATCTCTTATAAATCCTACATAACCTAAACTTTGTGTACTAGAACTATCAGTTAGTTTAAAGTCAACTACCGGACCAAAGTTATCACTTGAAGCGGCTGAACTTTTTGCTTCAACAATCAATGCTGAGTAATCAGTATTAACAGCACTTGTAATAAATCTTTGGAATCTTGGTACTGAACCATAAACTGCAACATTTGATTTCATTGGACCTGATACATCAAATTGTGTATCAACTGTTAGTGTTCCAATTGTTGCATTTGTAGAACCAATTGTAGTTACGCCGGTAATGTTTTTAGCATTACCTGTTATGTTAGTTGCTAAAGTACTTTTAGCGAAAGTGTTACCACTGTCAGTAAAAGTTGTTAGCGGAATATTTGTTGCTAGTTCTGTTGTTCCGATTGAACCAGCTGTAATTGGTGTTGCTGAATTAATCCAAGCACTACCGTTCCATTTTAAAACTTGATTAGCGGCCGCTGATGTAATTGTTACATCACTTAATTGACCAACTGTGTTTGAACTAATATCAGTTGAGTTAGTGTCTGAAGATACTACCCAAGCACTGCCATTATATTTCAAAATTGAATTAGTTGCTACTCCTGATGTGTTGACATCTGATAATGTATTAATTGATGAAGCGGCAATTCTAGTATCTGCTCTAGCGTCTGCTCTTGCATTAGTAAAATATAAGTTTGAACCTTCTGATAATGCACCTGTGTTATGATTAGAAAGACTTGATACAGTACCTGTTACTGCACCTGTAAGCCCTGCTACTACAGTGTTGACAGTAAGTACACCTGCGGCAGTCAATGTTAATGTTTCAGAGGCTGAGCCGGCGCTATAAGTGTTAATACTAAATTTTCCTGTTGAGTCAGCACCGTTTCTTTTAAAACCTAAATATCCTAATTCTCCTGTAGCACCATCATCTTCAATTTGAAAACTAATTGATGATCCAAAGTTATCTCCCATGTTAGTAGATGATTGTCTTTTTGATTTAACTCTTAATGACGAATACATATCGTTACCAGTTAAACCAGTTCTAACTAAAATAGCTGAATTAGTAAGGTTAGCATGATTTATTGTAAGAACTCCAGCTGGAGTACTTGTACCTACGGCAACATTTCCTAAATTTGAAATTGTAAAAGTGTTTGCATTTAGATTAGCGGCTAATGGATTTTTGTATGCATTAGTTTGAACTGCATCAGCTAATTCTAAAAAGTTTAAGTCTATCTCTTCATGTGTTAATGGAGAAGCTTTAACTGATATAGATGAGTCAACGTTAGCCTTAAGATTACTTACGGAACTTGTTGATGCTCTTAATTTTATATTTGATATTGCGATATTAATATTTAATCCTTAAATTATGTACATATTTATTCTTCACTAAAGTATCCTGTGCTTATACCTGCTTGATTATCTACATATCCAGGCTCAGTATATGTTGAATTGTACAGTTTGAAGTTACTATTTCCGCCTGCTCTGATGAATATTGCTTGTTCTGTAGGATCTAGCGATGCTTTATCCCATAATGCATCTGTGGCATCCCAGGCTACAGCGTCCCAAGTTGCTTGTACAGTCTTATCAATCATCTGTGATCCAGCTGGGTCAAATGCACTCCATCTAGCTGTTTGTGTAGCATTTGGAATATCATGTTGATCATTAGCTGAGTTTATTCTATCATTTGCTGTATGACTTTGAATTGGAGTATTGTGTACACCTCTTCTAATTTTGCTTAATCTATTTCCAGCAACTTTTCTAAATTCAATTAGCTCTTGGTTAATCCAAATATATCCTGGATTATTATCATTAACTGTACCAGTTACAGTAGCTGGTATTGTACCAATTGTTTGACTGTTATCATCTGGATCTTTAACAGAAAGTTGAGCATATAGTGTTGATGCGTCAGCAACATCTATATAAGTTACAGTTGCATCAATGTTTGCTGATAAAGTTGTTTCAGCAACTTTAGGTAATCTTTTAAATTCAGTATGACCATCACCACTGTAGAAAATTCTAAATGTGTATTGGTCACCATAACCGTATGTTTCAGTTACATTGCCATCACCGTCTATGTCAGCAACATCTAAAGCTGTACGTTCAGCTGTGGTTACAGTCAATGTTAAGTTTTCTTTCATACTTGTTGGAACAAGTTCTTCTGGATTGTCTTCATGCTTAGGTCTTACAAATCCTGCGGCATCAAATTTTGTTGTAATTAATGTCCACTTGTTACTTGCATAGTCTGTTGCAAAAGTTCCTGATGTATGATTTTCACTTGTTATGTAAACTAGATCTTTTATGTAATCCCATTTACTAAAATCAAATGATGAAACATCAACTGCATTATGTTTGACATTACATCTATAAACTAATCCTTGGTGTTTAACATAAGCACCTACATCATAATTGTTGCTTACACTCCAAGTAGTAAAGTGTGTCAAGTCATCATTTTTTACAATAGTGTTACTTGAAATTTGTGATGCATTATTCATTGTAATATCTTTAGTATATGCTGTTCCTGTTTGCCAATGTTTGGCACTTTCAAATAAAGTATTGTAGAATATTTGTTGAACATCTGAGTCCCAGTCAAGTGATTGATCAAAGCCAGTTATATCTAAACCTAATAATGAAACTAGTTCACTGTCAGTAAGTTTATCAAAACCAAATGGGAATCCTTCTAGTTCTAGATCATTGTATGGTGCAATTACTTTTTTCAATGTAGCCATAAAAACTTTTACAGCATTATCATCAGCAGTATCTAGTGCGGCAAGTTCTGTTGGGAAGAAATATTTTGCAACTCTTTCAACTGCATTATCTTTGGCTTGTAAGTCACCTTGTCTACCATCTTGTGCAATATCATTAACTGTTCTTTTCTTTTTCAACTCAGCTAGTTGTTGTCCATCTGTACCTGAGCTTAATAATTCTACGTTTTCACTTACTCTGTCAAATACAACTGAAGATGATATTGTAAAGCTATCATCTGCATCAACGTTAGCAGATTCTATAACTGGTTGTTTTTTACTTAGGTAGTTTACTAACTTACTTGAATATGGTTTTGCTTCATTTACATATTCTTTAACAAAGTCAAAAGTATCTGGTGTGTAACTTGCTAACTGTGTTAGTGATGCATCATCTTGTACAACATCAAAGTAAGAAGTTTTAATTACCCAATCAATGTTTTCTTGTTCTGCAAAAACATAGTTAATCATTGCAAATAATAATTCATTGCTGTTTACTCTATTAGTTCCAGCAAACACATAATCATATAATTGTTTCATTAAGTTTCTTGTATCTGCAGAAACATCATCATTTGTATAAAATTTTGAGTTAAGTTCAAATGTACTTGTTTGGTTGGCAATTCTTACTAATTCTTTTGTTTCAGAACTACTACCACTACCACCACCACTGTGTGATGATTGAGTTCCAACTGCCTGTGAGCTTGAACTATAACCTGAACCAGGTGAAACTGTTGCATCACTGCTTGATGCTGTTGATGAAGTAGTTACCGGAGCATTACCTGATACAATCTCACTTCTAGGACCGTAAATGTAAATGGCCCATTTATTATTGTAGTCTGTATTAACTTTAACTACTTCGTAGTCTGCTAATAATGATGTATCTATTTCTGAGTAAGTATCGACTGTTCTATTAACAACAATTGCATTACTGTATCCTGATAGATAGTAATCTGATTTATCATATATTGGACTGTTGTTGAATCCACTTTCCCATTCTGGATAATCTACGTCCATATTAATTGATGAAGCTAAATCATTTAGTTTATAAGCAAAATGTCTTCTTGCTTCTTTAACATCTTTAAACCAAGTCTGTCTAGGTCTTATGCTACTGCCGTATCTGTTTAATGTACCTAATGTAGTTGTATCTGGTACTGATAAATTACTTGCATCTTTTCCACTTAAACTGTCAGTAAATTTATTCCATATTCTTTTATCAACTGGTGTACTTGGATCATTCTCTTTTATCATTAACCATTGTTTATGAGATGGTTTGTCAACATTCATTGTTTTATAATTTAATGTAAACAAACTATCATCAGTAATTGATCTTGTACTGTTAGCAACTATTAAACTATTTTTATCAACAGGTGCATACCAGTTTAATCCAAATGCTGTTGGATCTTTTATAATTCTTGAAAGTGATGTTGTTGAATATGATCGCCAATCGTAATCTGGTACAGTTGTTTTATCTTTAACCCAGAAGTAATATTTTGTAGTTTGAAAATTTTGTTTATCTGTTGTTGTAATTGAACTATAGTTTGTAGTTGATGCTGGTGTTCCATCTCCTACATAACTTGCTGGTGCTGTTGAACTTTCAGTCCATTCATAAATGTCAATAGTTGAACCAGGAAATAGTTTACTCCAATATTTTTGTTTGTATTCTAAATCATAGTTTTCATATTCAAAGTATTTTAATGTTGATGTGTTCCACCAAGTCTTGCCTACTTGTTCTATTCCCCATGGTTCTTGATTAGTTACAAATGAACTATCAACATGGTTAGTATAAACAGCAGGATCAACTAATCTTTTGAACACTATTTCTTTTTCTGCTATTGCAGGAATTAAATTTTTAATTGGATCATATAAACTAAATTCTATTTCTCTATTATAATCACCTAGATCAGAAATTTTAGATTTATAAAATAAAGTACTATCAACTTGTGATTTACCTTTGTTAGTTCTTACTGTTCCATCAAATAATGTTTGTGATAAGTTAGCAGTATCTGTATAGTCTATATCAGAATTAATAATCCAATATTTTCCACCAATTGTTATAGCTGAACTTACATTGGCGTTTGATGCCAAATTGTCATAAGCTGTTTTTACTGTTGCATTTGAAGTTAGTTTTAAATTATACCAATATGTATCGCCACCATTGTCTATCCAAATTTGATCTCCATCTGTAAACGTAACAGAAGCACAAACATTTGAAACAAAATCATTAACAGTAGCAGATAGTCCTGCTCCAATATTTCCTTGATCAATGCCATTGTTTCTTGTAGCTAATCTTACATCTTTGTAAACATATATAGGATGTGGATTACTTGATAGGTATGCAGTGTTTACAGCTGAAGCATCTGTACTAGTACCGTCTGTATTTAAAACATTGTAAGTTGCTTTTTTATAGTTAACTGTGACTGTTGCATTTCCTGTTGTTGCATTAGTTCCATGGAATCTAACTTTTACAGCAGTATTTGATCTATCAACAATGTTGCTTGATAAAGAAGTTATTACCACGTTACCTGACAACGCTTGGTTTGATTTAAATGCATCTGGGTTTGCACTAGTACCAACATCTAGTTGTGGTGCTGTTCCGTCCCATGCTTCATTGATTGTTATTGACACATTACTAATTGAATCACATTTTAATAAGTTGTCAGCAAACGTAACTGTTTTATTATTAGCATTTGTAATTGTATCTTGTACAGTAATTGTAATATCTGCGTTTGGTGTAAATTCTTTTCTGTATCCATAACCTGGATTTTGTGAGTATGCACTTGTAATAACACCAGCTGAGTGTTCTACTGCTCCTGCTCCTACTCCTACACTGCCTGAAACTAAAAATGATGGACTAACATATCCAGTACCACCTGCGTTTACTATGTAAGTTAATATACCACCAAATGTAGTATCTCCTGAAGCTGATGAACTTCTTGCTGTTACTGTTGTTGAACCTGTTGTGATAGCACCACTAGTAGCACCAGTGAATGTGTGTGATACTGATGGCGTTCCAGTATTATTATGTATATGTAATACAACTGCACCACTTGTTTTCTTAAATGCATTTGTAACTATAGCTGATCCACCTGACCAATTAACAGTTTCTCCTATTGAGAAGTTAACTGCCGCATTTTGTAGAGTAGAGTTAATTTCAAATGTAGGATTATTACCTTTTAAATTAATAACTGCTCCTGATCCTGATGAAGCTGAGCCACCTGTTTTAATTACTATGTCGGCCGGTTCAGCATAAAATCCTGCACCACCATTTACAAAAGTAATTCCTGTAATACCACCTGAACCGTTAATAGATGATACTGTTCCTGATGCACCTGTACCACCTGAACCACTTACAGTTATTGTGTCACCTACTGAATAACCAGTACCAGCTGTAGTAATAACAAATCCTGCTACTTGATCAGCTAATGAGTCAACAACAATTTCTGCATTCGCACCACCAAAGTCTCCAAACGTAATAGTTTTAGAAATACTTTGATCGCTTAATTGTAATTGTAATTTTTTACTACCATGTGTTGTTGTAATTACAGAAGCATTACTGCCATCTAAATCATTTGGTAGAACATAATCAACTGTAGCATTTGCAGTAGTGGCCAATTTACCAGCTGATTCGTTTAATGTTACAGTTAATGGACTATTGCTTACAACACTATCTAATGTTTGTGTAATTGTAGAAAGTCTATATACGTTCCAATCTAAATTTGTATCTTTTGCTACCCAATATGTTGATCCTAAAGAAATAGCTGTGCTAACATTGTTTTGATAATGACCTAATAAGTTTGCTTTGTCAAATACTTGATATGTAGTATCATTTGCATGAACGTATCCAGCAGTTGGCATTTCAAAAGATTCAGTTCTACTTGTAAATAAATTTGCTGTAGTTTTATCACCTTTTGGTTTCTTAACCCAAACATCATTGTCGTCTGCATCAATAGTGATGATATTATCAAATAAATCATCAGTTGTTACAGTACCATCTTGTTTTGGTAGGAATGTAATTAATTGAGGATTAGCTTTTATTTTGTTGCTGTCAATTTTAAATTCAATTGATTGATTAACATCACTTCCGCCAAATTCGCCTACTTTAAATGCATAATATTCATACATATTGAAGTTTTGATTTTGAGTAACTTTAGTACTTCTTGTAATTTTATCTATTGCATTTTTAGTACCTTTTTGTCTTATAAATCCTTGATAGAATTTTGTTTGATTGTCATCAACAATTTCTAAATTATCTAAGTATGATCTATTTTGATAACCAATTGTATGTAATCCTGCTGAGTTTAAATTTTGATTGTTAACTGATTTGTCAACATCTAAATAGTTTTCCATTTCATTTGTAGAAGTTTCAAAGTTACTAACAAGACCTTTTGTACCATCAATCAAATAACCATTGGCTTCTAATTTACCTGACCAATCATTAGTACGTAACAATGTTTGTTTAATTCTAGGCTGTCTAATTGACAATGTTGGATTATAAATTGTATCTAAGAAAGTTGTTTCATTATCAAATATTGTAATATGTTCTATTTCTCTTACATACAAATTTACAAAGTATATTGGTTCTCTATTATCTTGTGTTACTGAGATAGCAGAACCTTCTCTAATTACAGTTGTTGTATTAGGATCAATTGGTGAACCAGTTTTATCTAAAATTGAATATGTACTTCCTATAATATCTTCAATGTTTGCAACAACACCTAACTTAGGTTTAAATTTTAATTTACTTGCACTTGGAGACAACGCAATAACACTACCAGTACCCCAACCACCTATACTCCAGAATAAAAATTCTTTTGCACTATATAACCAGTTAAGAGTTTGACTTGCATCGTTGTTTATTTCATCAAACAACCAACCTTCGCTTTCAAGATGTCTTCCATAGTTTACTAAAAAGTCAAACACTTCTTGAGATGTTTTAAATTCAGTTCCATATGGAACAACAACTGTTGTGTTAGCTTTAGTTGATTTGTAGTAAGTTGCACCAATACCACCTTCTGTAGGTATTTCATTTACTGTTACAAAATTCTTTGCAACAAATGATGTATCAGTAACATGAGGTACCACTGTTCTATAATAGTTTCCTTCGTATCTAACTAACTGATCTTTTTCTAATGTTTGATTTGGCACATAAGCACCAACTCTTGATGGCACTCCGCCAACAGATATTGGAACGTTAATACCAGCTGTATCACTTACTGTTGTTTTAAAATGACTTCTACTAATATCATAACCTCTAACAGCAAATCCGTTATTAGTCTTTTCAACTATGACACCACTGTATGAAGTATTTTGTATACTTGGACTAGCATGAGTTACGTGTGAAATATTATTATTTGGAATGTAAACACTTGTTCTAGTAGAATTAGGTGAATAAGATTCAGTCTGTGCTTTGTAACTTGCAAAGTCAACAAATGCTCCTTGTTTGTGAGCTAACTGTGGTTGTACATTTCTTAAAACACCACCATATAAATTTGTAATAGACTTATTTTCATTAATTAATCTTTGAGTAACATATTGTTGATAGCCAGTACCACTGAATACATTAGTTCCTACAGTTTCTCTATCAACATAAACATTATTGTTTGGTCGTTTACCTGTGTTGTAATCATATACACTTGTAGCATTAATTTTTGCTACTCTAGAATTCAATGTATCAAAAAACTTTTCGTAAAATTCTGCAGGCTTCAGTACTGACATGACTGCTG